>Ga0299912_10001700_pt1 | contig 17761 bp, 16 predicted proteins | sample RVTome_2_FD_207667 | JGI IMG/M metagenome (GOLD analysis project Ga0299912, IMG submission 207667) | Soil microbial communities from uranium-contaminated site in the Upper Colorado River Basin, Wyoming, United States - RVT95D214 (version 2) ... | reverse complement strand
CCGAAGTAGTTTCTGCCGAACGTGTTTAGCCGTTCATACTCAGCGTTGCTGAAGGAGCCATTGCGAGATATTTTCTGGATGAATTCTGTGGAGAAGTGGTCTGCGTAATGGTTTAGTATTGCGCGTTTCACCCAAACGTCCACGGGAAACGCTTCCAGCTTCCCTAGAGAAAAGAGCAGTACGCAGTCAGCGACTTTTGAGCCTACACCTGAAAAACTAAGCAGCGTCTCCTTTGCCTGTGGGTAAGACATTTTTCGTAAGCTTTCTAAATCAACGTTGCTTTCGCAGATTCTCTTGGAGGTTTCAAGAACGTATTTGGCTCTGTAGCCTAACCCGCATGTTGCCAAGCTGCTTGCAGTTGCTTTTGCCAGCTTATCTGGCGTGGGAAACGTGTAGAAGTCACAGCCATCAAGCGCTACTCGCTCTCCGAACTTTTTTGACAATTTAAGCAGCATTTGCTTTATCGCTGCGATGCTTTTGTAGGTAGCGCAAATGTACGAGACAAGGCATTCCCATGGGTCTTGCCTGACTATGCGTAAACCCCAAAACGTTTGAAGCGCTTTTTTGACGTGTTCATCTCTGCCTATTTTGCCACGGATTTTCAGCAAGTCATCCTCCAAGCCGAAATAGTGCGTAACAAACTTTTCGTCTACATTTGCAAATTCCAGCTCCGCGTTTGCTTGGCGTATCTTGAACGCTTTGTCTGCGGCAACGCCGTACCACCAATCGCCTTTCCGTTCCCACCTGAAAACTTGCCCGCAGCAAAGCGTAGCGTCCAAATTAAACGGCACAGCATCAAGCTTCACAGCTTAGTTTTCCTCCAAGAACCGTTCAGGTTTAGGAACTTCCGATGGCAAGCCTTTCCTTTTCCGAGTTTCTGCGATAACTTTCGCCGCCAACTTCTCAGGCACTTTTCTCCAGCAGTCCAGCACGGATTGCCAAAAAGCACGACCCGAAGTTGCCGACCGCAGTTCCTCGGATAAACCGAAGGTTTCTGAGACTGGAACGTAACCCGTAATCATCGCCAAAGCGCCTTTCTGCTCGAAACCTGAAAGTTTTCCGCGCCTGCTGCTCAAAATTCTTGAGCATTCTCCAGCCAATTCCGTGGGAACCGAAACCGCCGTTCTGTAAACAGGTTCAAGCAGCACAGGCTTAGCAGTTAAAACGGCGCCGAAAACAGCTTTGCCCAAGCCGCGCATGATTTCCACAGGACTACGGCATTCTGCGTTTTCGCTGAGTTGAATCTCCGCCAAATCAACTTTCACGTGCCTTAATGGCTCTCCGCATAATGGACCAGCCCTGCAAGCGTACTCAAAACCCGAAGTGATGGAAGCAGCTATTTCCCGTGTTTGATTAGGGTTTCCTGTACAATCAACTATGACGTTTTTATGCTGCTCATCAACCGCAAGCACGTTCCCCATGATTCGCGCTTGTGCATCTTGCTCGATTAACTTGATTAACGGTTCCTTTAATGGCTCCACTTGCGCCGCAAACCTGTTCTGCTTATTAGGGCTTTTAGCCACGGCAACTATACCTTTTTTGGTGACGCTTTCACTGTAAACAACTCTCGGCGGAGAAGCTGCAATTGCCATTCCGCCTGCACGCTCGCTTAGAAGCTTCACGGCAATTTCAAGATGCAGTTCGCCCATTCCGCTTAGCAAGTATTCGCCTGTTTCCCTGTTGACTTCAACAGCAATATTCGGGTCTTCCACCGGAAGCTTCTCCAACGCTTCAAGCAGAAACGGCAGATTCTTAGGGTTCTTAGGCTCAACCGCCACTGTTAAAACTGGCTCTGAAATGTACCTTACGCGTTCAAAAGGTGCAACGCCTTCTTTATGTGCTGCGTCAACTATGGTTTCGCCTGCCTTCGCCAGCGCCACTCCACTTAAAGCTGCCACGTTGCCAGCTACCACCTGATTGACAGGCTCCCTGAAAGCGCCCATGAAGATAGAAACTTGCTGAACCTCGCTTTCCGCACAAGCGTTGACAAGATAGACTTTATCGCCAGTTTTCAAAGTGCCCGAGAACAAGCGCCCAGTCGCGAGTAAGCCTGCGTGCGAATCGACCTGCACGTTTGTTACGCACATGACCGCTGCGCCATCGTCATCGCAGTTTATCATGGCTTGCCCTACTTCTGAAGCTACGTTGCCTTTCCAGATTTTCTCCACACGGTACTTTTGGGCTTCCAACGGGTTTGGAACATGCTTAACAGCCATGTCCAATATTGCGTTGTGAAGCGGGATAGTTTTCTGCAGTTTTTCATACTCCGAGTTCTTGTATGCTGCTACGACATCGCTGAATCTCAGGTTCTTCAGTTTAGCCGTGCCCAGCGTGAATCCCCACCTGTGCAACGCTGACCCAAACGCCACGCTGTCTTTCGCAGCGTCCACTTTCCATTTATCCTTGAAGGGAGATTCACCGTAAACCTCGATTAAGTCGTTGAAACTGCCAATTATGTACGTGAACTTTTTCTGGATCTGTTCAGCGTTCAATTTCAGTTCGCTGATTAAGCGGTCCACCTTGTTTATGAAAAGCACTGGACGCACTCTTTCCTCAAGAGCCTGCCGAGTTACGATTTCTGTTTGCGCCATTATCTCCTCCACCGCGTCAACAACAACTATTGCGCCGTCTATGGCTCGTAAGGCTCTGGTAACTTTGCCCGTGAAGTCCACGTGCCCAGGAGTGTCCACGAGGTTGATTACAAAAGAACTGTTTGCAGTTCGGTACAGCAGGGATATGTTTGCGGTTTTTATCGTTATGCCGCGTTTCTGTTCTTCCTCAAGATAATCGAGAACTCTAGCGGAACCAGCCACTTTCGACGACAGCAAGCCTGCGCCAGCCAGCAATGAATCCGTCAGAGTGGTTTTTCCATGGTCAATGTGTGCGATTACGCCCAAATTCCGAATCTGCTCTTTCTCACCCATTAACCTTAGAATTTCAGCGGTTTGTCTGAACCTCGGCATTTCTCAACCAGCTTCAACGTAAGTTCTTAGTGAACGAGGAGTTCCTATTAAGTTTATAATCCATAAACAGTGGCGACATCTCCCGCGTAAACCTTTCCCCTTCTTTTTTTCTATTCCACCTCACGCGCCCTTTGGCGTTCCTTCTTTGAGGCTCTCAAGCGTGCAGGAGGGTTCGGTTTGACCCGGGTGAGAAACAGTCCCTTCAGAGAAAACCGCGAAACAGTCATAGAAGAGGACGAGTTAAACAAGGCATTGAATCAAGCTAATGCAATCGGCAATGAATATTTCCGGCTCAGAGCTCTCGCTGTTCTTTCTTTGCTTAGACTTTCTGGCAAGCGTAGAACTGAAATATCGTGGATACCGCTTGAAAACTTCAAAGTAGAAAGTGACTTGCTCAATGTCACGTTTGCGTTGGAAAAGAAAAAGCGAAAACACAAGAAATGCCCCCGTTGCGGGACTAGGAATCCAGTTGATTCCTCTTTCTGCAAGCAATGCGGTCTTGGCATTTCGCAGGTTCCCATTGCTTTTACGTCTAAACAAGCGAAGTCGCTCAAGGCTTTTCCTCTCTCAGATCCGTTGACGCAGAACATCCTTAGATACCACGAGTATCTAAGCTCTCTAAATCCAATTCCCAAATTTTGGTTGCCATCTGGCAAAAGCGTATTTGGCAATTACTTTATTATTCCAGATCGGCATTTGAGTGACAGAGAGGTCTTTAACATAGTCAGAGATTCAAGCGAAACCATGTGGCCGCATTTGTTCCGCGAGACAGTTGCCAGCGACATAGTTAAGCAAGATAACAGCATAATAGCCGCCTTCAAGGTCCAGAAAAGGTTAGACTTGGAAGACATGAGAACAGGCTTCAATTACCTGCAGAGATTTGCCCGAGATATCATCAAGCGCGAAGAGCACTAAGATAGAATGAACTAACAGCATTTTCCGATATCTCATTCAAGGAATTTCAAGATGACAAAACCTATTAGACGAGTCAATTAACTAAGGAAAACATATGAAATTTGGGGAATACGGGTCATGACGGATAGAATATTGGTTACAGGTGGGGCAGGTGCTTTGGGTTCCTCGCTTACCAGAATGTTGCTGACTCACGGATTTCGAGTGACTGTTATCGACAGATTGCAGCCGAATTGCGCTTGGAGGCTAAGAGGAGTCTCACGCAATGAGAATTTAAACTACGTTTGGAAAGCTGTTGAAGACATGACTGGAAAAGACATTGAGGGAATTGATACGATCATTTACTGTAGTGCCCAAGCCGACAGACCTCTGGGTTTATCGAGCCCAAGATATACAGTGTTTAACAACATAATACCATTGGTTCACATTCTTGAGTTCGCGAAAAGTTCAAAATCAACAAAGTTCCTACTCCCCAGTTCAGGAACAATCTTCTTGGGTGTTCCAAATTCTGAACTACCCGTATCTGAATACACACAACCAAAACCGTCAAATCCCTATAGCGCATCCAAATTTATGGAAGAGATTATCTGTCAATCCTATTCAAGAGCCTACGGGTTTCCGGTTGTGGTTTTGCGTTCAGGACTTGTTTATGGTCGAGGTATGCGTCTCGACATAAGCATTGCTCAATTTATCATGATGGCTCTGGAAAATAAACCAATACATGTACGTTCTCCGCAAGCCACTAGAACACCTGCACACATCGATGATGTCTTGAAATTCTGGAGCCTTGTAATAGAAGCTGATCCCTTCAAATTTGCCGGAAAGATAATTCATACAGTGCCAGGAATTGAATACTCTATGGTCTCAATCGCAGAAACGGTAAAGCGTGTTTTAGGTTCAAGCTCTGCAATAATTCCTGAAGAATATGAACATGGCGAATTAATTAATGGGTCGCCCGCAAGAGAATGGACTATTTCAATGGCTGCTAAAGAACTGGGCGTCGTCTGCGATGTATCACTTGATGAAGGCATTAGACGCACAGCTCCATACATTCGAGAAATAATGGAACATCCCGAGTCGATAGTCAACTGGCAATAGGTCGCGTGATGAAGTGTTTTACTTCTCGTGGTACGGCTATAAGCCCAACAAGAAAATGCATCTGATCGCACCAAGAATAAAAACAACCAAAGAAATCTCGATAGTAATGCCCGTAAAGGATAACCAAAGAGGGGTCGAAAGCTTTCTTAGCGACTTATTTGAAACTCAAGAATCTCAATTGCTGCCTTTGGAAATTATCCTAGTATGTGACAAGGGCGAGTCGATCAAATTGCCCTCGAATTGTTCAGGTTATCCGACTGAGATAAGAGTATTATGCTCGAATGGAACTGGACCTGCAACTGCAAGAAATGTCGGATGGCAAAATGCAAGTGGAAAGTGGGTTCTTTTCACCGATAGCGATTGCAGACCGACATCAAGTTGGCTGGAGGCATATGTTAAAGCCAGCAATGGATCGATTGGATACGCAGGGAGTATTCGCGCTTTTGGCCATGACTTTATTTCAAAATACTACGAAAGCCAAAGTACGCTTATGCCTCCAGTTAATAACCAAGCAGGCTCCGCCTGTTCCCCAGATTATCTTATAACTGCGAACGCGTTGGTTTGGAAAAACGCGCTTGAGAAAATCGGAGGTTTCAATGAGGAGATAAAAATAGCTGCAGGAGAGGACATTGACCTTGGTTTCAGACTGCGAGAAATCGGGGACTTGAGTTTTGCCCTCGGCTCAGTGATATTACACGACTTTAACGATGGCTTATTTGGATTTATGAAAAGATTCAGGCGCTACGGGAAGGGAAACCGTATACTTGCAGAAATGTACAATTTGAACATAAAACCTAGAAGGTTCAGACCCCGAAAAAGGAGTCTCGCAAATTATGTATTGGCCCACATTCAATATCTCAGCATGCTATGGGGCTGGCACATGGATTCTTAAAATTACATTCTGTATCCCCAGCACATTTTTAGTGCTGACCTTCTAATTTCCTAAAATCATATTTTCGGAAAAGAATTTAGTTAGCAATGTTGAAAAAGACTGAGACATCACCAGAGTTATTAAATGGTTCTCGGCTTCAGATTACTGCTCTTGCAGTTCTTTAAACCATGTTAGAAATCCTATATCCTCCAGAGCTAATATGAATGTGTCTAGGCCCGTCCAGAATTTGGTAATTGCTGCGTTTATATCGATTGGACTTCCGTCTCTCTTAACAATTCTTCCATCTTCTTGAATTGTAAATCTTAAATGGGCAACGTGGTTTCTTACATCTCGATCTATGAATTTGCCAAAATCAAGTCCTTCATCTTTCAAAAAATCAATCTTGTAGATCAAGTCGATTTCATCTAGTTGTCGTGCTTTGGTAACGTGTTTGGTCATTGGGCTTCGAGTGTGAACTTCTTTTCCGTTGGCGATGAGTAAGATAAGAGTCATATCAGAAATTGCCACGCCCAAACTCTCCACAAGCCCCAAATAGGAAAGCATTTTGCTCATTGATTCATATTCACTTGATTCATAATTCGCCGTTTTCAATCCCCTCAAGATCTTGGAAACTTTTTGAGCATCTTCCCATTTGTCTATTAGTTCTCTGCAGTTTTGCCTGAAATCAAGCAATTTAGGATGCCAAGAAATACGAGTGGAAGTCCCATATCCTTCTAAGATTAACGAAGAATCCGTGCTTTGTTCAAATCTGGGATTAGCAATTGTGAGAAATAATGGACTTAGTATTTCCTTTTCAGTTTTGTAATCTTCAGATTGCCTGATTTCGTTCTTTCTCTCTTCTGATAATGAACTCAATTTTGTTGCCCTCTCCAACTTCGTATTCTTCTTAGTTTATACATTGTCATAAATAACTTCCGATGAAGTATTGACCACGCAAAAGGGTAATAGTTTTACGTACATTTGCAGCAGACTTGATTCTTCTCTTTTCCTTATTAATATAGTCTCAATATAGGAACAAATGGCCTATTGCAGTTTTCAGCCATCATTAGTGACTTTCAATCAAGCAATTGTTACCCTATGGGGAATATTTCAAAATCCTCGGTTATCGTCACATTTCCATTAAAGCTGTACCGATAACAGCCATTAAGCGTTGCGCAATAATGACCCGCCTGAAATGCTATATGCTCGCCGTCGCTGCAACCGTAAAAACCTGATGTAGGATCAACCCAAACCCATCCTTGCGAGGGCAGGTAAACTTCAGCCCAATCGTGCCCTACATCTTCCCAATTTTTGTTTCCCCAAGAAGTAGCGTTAATACTCGAAGTGACAATCCCATTAAGGACTCTTGCAGGGATGTTATCAGCCCTGCACATTGCGACGAATAGAAACGCATACTCGCTGCAATCGCCTATTCTGTTTTCTAATGCCCAAATTGCCCCGCCAGGAGTTTCCGAGAAATTCGAGTATTTCAGGTTGTGATGCACCCAAGTACAGAGAGCTTGAGAACGATTCAACGGACCTAGGAAACTCTGAGTTATATTATGTGCCATGTCTATGATGATTGGATTGTTTGATTCGATGAACTTCTCTGGTTGAGTATATGTCCTAAAAATCGCTGAGTCGGTATCGTATTGGATGGGCTCTGACAAGCCTTGATACTGGGTAGCGTTTACTGTAATTAATGCTGTCATTGATATGTTGAGTTTTCCATTTGGCGACGGATTGACCGAAAAATGTGCAATATTGTTGCCATTTTCATCAGTTGTTGTCCATGAGGGGATAGTGGAGAAGTTTAAGATCTTGACAGTTTGAAAATTTGCGTGATTTTCAGGAACTGTCCAATTGAGATTAATTTCTCTTGAATCAAAAAAGTTCAGTTCCAAGGTGTAGACCAAACGATATGACCGCTCAATCACAAAGTTATCCTCGTTGTCTTTTTCCGGCCAATCGTAAATGAAAACAACCGCAGTCAAGGCTATAAGTGTGCAGAGAAGTAGAGCAACAATTGCGTAGCTTAGTCTATTCGTCATTCTCTTTTCGACTCTTTTAGGAATGCAGATTGTGTATTTTTAGCTTCCTTTTTGTGCATTTCCTATAATGTAATTTTAGGAAATAGAATGAGGCGTTAAGAAAAAGAAGCTCAATTCTTTCTTCTTTTGTCTTTCTATTAATTAAAGTTATAATAAGAAAATTGTGATTCTTGTTATCCTTTTTAATGATGAAGCATTTCTTTAGAGACAAATAGGGTAGCGTGCGCTACGTAGACTTCCCACAGTCAGATGACGCTAGAGCTTTCTTAAAAGAGAGAAGACTAGTATAAGGATAATGTAGCAGCCTCAAAGAGTAAGGGAGTTGACAGAATTGCTAAGAGAATTTGAAGTCGAGGAAAGAGCAAGAAGGCACCTAAAAGAAAAGGGCTTTAGAGTTGGTGAAAGGTTTAGGAAACAGGGAGTTGACATACAAGCACGCAAAAATAGCAAAAACTACTACGTTGAAGTTGAAGGGAACGCAAAGCCTGATGGCAAGCCTCTCACTACTTCGCAGAAATATACCCACCTTTTGAGAGCGGTTGGGCAAATATGCTTGAGGATGAACGATGACCCAAATGGAGTTTTTGAATTAGTCTTAGCAGAAGATCCATATTATAGAGAGAAGATTGACAAGCTTCAGATTGCTTTGGAAAAACTGCGTGTGGCAATCTATTTTGTGGACTTAAATGGGAAAGTCTCCAAGAGATAAGGCTTGGAATCGATGAGGGTAAGTTCCAAAAATTCAACAAAGGGAGCAAAATTCGCATTATAACGCACGCTCCACGCTACCACCTAATAATGTCAAACAATTCTCTATCATCAATCAAGCGGTATGTTTTGCTGAACCATTCGCGCATTTCTAAGGAAGACTTGAACCCATCCCGTTTTGCTATATCTTCGGAGACTTTGAGCGTTCCCCAAGGTTTAGTGAATGTTTCAACGCACTTTTCCACTCTCAGCAAGTGGCAATCTTTCTTTCTCAGATGCCAGTACAAATAGAGCGCATCGCCTACTTTGACTGGCCATTTGCGATGCCTTCTGATGGTTTGGCGTTTCATGCCATCCCTGATTTCATCATGGAATGCGGTGAAACCGAGCAGTGGTATTGCGTTCCCTTCTGATTAGTTCAATTCAGCAAATTCATGTGACAGTTTAACATGGATGAGCGTCTCAAGAGAACTCAACAAGAGGTGCGATTTTGTTATTGACAGGAAATGTTCACCCAGTAAAGATAGCAGCGCTCCACGGGAAGCAAATCAACCAGAGTCTCGCTGAAATTTCCCTCACCCATGTTCTTCTGGAGTTGTGCCATTCTGCCAGGACTGGAACCGCCAACATCGCTAATGTTCTGCTCAAGGATCTTCTGTAACTCGTTAATCTGAATGGAATTTAGGCTATTCAGGAATGCTTTGCATAGGGCTTTGTTGTGGAGCAGGCTTACCTTTCCATTTGCACTTTCTATGAAAGATAAAAGCTTCTTCTGGTCTGGTTGCAGTTCCATCTTGCCAGCGAGAGTCATTCCTGCTTTTTCAAAGAAGGGATTGTATTTCGCCATTGCAGCTACGCATTCGACTATTCTGGCGTTCACTTGCGGCATTGTTTGCTTGATGAGTACCTGTGCTAGGCCTATGCCTCTGAATTTTGGGTGAATGATGACTCTGCTTATGCGGAGGATTTCGCTGTTGACTTTCTGGATGTCGTTCTTATACTCTGGGAATAGTTTGTTGCGATAGTGGAGTGCTCGGAAGCTTAAGGTGTATACTATTATGCCGATTGTTTCTCCCTTGTACGTGAGTTTGAATCGGTTTTTTACGGCTGCTGGGTTTCCCTGCAAGTAGTGGAAGCCTTTGAGGTATTCGTAGTCTTCTTTGGTTGCTTGTTGGATTTGCGTGTCTTTGATGAGGCTGAACTGTTGGGGTTGTATGTAGTAATACTTGATTTGAGTAGTCTGCCCGAATTTCTTATCAATTATTATATTCGGGTTGAAGTCTTCAATTAGGTCTTTATGCGTTGTTGCGACAACAACCATCTTCTTGTTTCTTCGCGCCCACTTCTGGATGCAGTAAACTAGGACTTTAGCCATTTCTCGGTCTAAGGTTGCTCCAAATTCATCAATGAAGTAAGCGTCGCCGTTGTTTGCAATCATTTTTGCGAGTTTGTATCGGTATTTTTGGCCTTCGCTCAGTTCCTTATACTTACGGAGCATGACAAAGGCTTCGCTTAACCCGGCAATGCTTAACAGCGTCATTGCTTCTTCTTGGGATTCGCCTACGCTGTTTATTACTACTTCATCGTTATCTACTTGAACATCGGAGAAGTTGGCGCATCTCCTTGCTTGGTTCTGTAGTTCTGTGCTGAATAGTCGTAGAAAGGTGGATTTGCCTGAGCCTGAGTCTCCAGTGACGTAAATGAGGTCGTCATCATTGTATTTTAGCTCGACGTTGTCAAAAATGATGAATTCTTTTTTGTCGTCGACGCCTACTCCGAAGGCTTCGCTGACTGCCATGACGCGGTCTGTTATTTCAACGGGGCTTGTGGCCAATTTCAGGTTTAGAGTAATAGAATGTTCCTTGTTTGTTGGACTGATTTCCAAATTCTCTTGGTTTGGGGGTGTAGGTGCTGTTGGTGTGTCGCTTTTGACTTCGATTTTGTCGGTGAAGCCGACGTTTGCATCAAAGATTTTCTGGCTGTTAAAGCTGTTAATGCAGATTAAGTGTATTTGCTGGAAGCCATGTTTCTGGGCGAATGCAATTTCTTTTTTGCATTGAAGGGCAACGTCGATGGTTAGCGGTGGCAGAATGGTTTTAACGCTGATAACTTCTTGAGGAGTGGTTGCATCTTTCCATACGACAAGGTCGGGCTCTGCTGAATCGTAGCTTTCGGTGACTCGGAAACCTTGGAATTTCAGGCTTTCGGCGATTTGCTTTTTTCCAATGAGATTGTTTGTTATTTGCTGGGCTGAAGGATTTACTTTGAATTGTGGAGTCTGTGCAGCTGGCATTAAGGGCTGAGCGCTTGCCTTCTTGAGAGCGTCGAGAATTTCGTAGCCCAGGTCTGTCAGGTCGTACTTGTAGTATCCGCTTTCTTTGCGTATCGGGATAATGAGGCTTCGGGCTTTGCATCTAATCAAGGCGTCTCTGCTGTCAGGACCTACCTCTTCAAAAATTTTTTCATAGTAAGTTGGTCCTCTGACTTGGATGGTTTCTAAAAGTTTGATGTCGGCGTCTAATAGTCGTTTTAGGGTTTGTTCTGTTCTGGTTTCAGCTATCGCGTCTTGTATGCGTTGGTGCATTTCATCCACAAGGGATAGTCGCATTTCGTCGTATTCTTTGTAAACGTCTTCAGGTACGGGTTTGAAGTTGTTGGTTTCTATCCAGTCTTTGCTTCTGCGGGGTCTCCAGCCTTTGTAATCTTGGTTCCATATTACTCGGTCATACTTGTAAACTCCTCTCTGTGGAACAAAAAGCTCATGTGTGTATTTCTGTATGAGTTGGAAGGTGGGTTCGGCTGGGTCAACCATACTTGCCATTATTATGGCTATTTGTGTTCCTAGAACGTCGAATCCGCCTTTGAATATGTCCCATGCTGGGTCGTGTTGTGTTTCGGCTTTGTTGCTTTGGCCGCCGAAGTCATCATAAAGGATTATGGGAACGCGCATGTGCAGTTTGTTGATTGTGGGTATTCTTTCGGGTTCGCCCTTGTTTATTTTGTAGAGTAGCCCTCCGAGGTTGAATACGAAGCTTTGGAGAACTTTGTCCCAGTCATGGTAAACGGCATAGGCGATTTGCATTTTTAGGCTGGTTTTGCCTGTTCTTTGTTCTCCCCAGACTACGCACCACATCCACTTGTCGTCTAGGATTGTGCGCCAGACATCTTCTATTATTCGGGGTTTAGAACTCAATTTTCTGTTCCCCGAGTGTTGCTGGGTTAGGGTTTCGCGGCTTTGCCAGAATTTCTTGGAGGTACTTCTTATGTACGTAGGAAAGTATGTTGCGGTAAATGTCTTCAAAATCATTTCTATTCAGGAAGCCATGGTTCTTTTCGTATTTTCTGAGCTTTTCATATTCTACTGCCAACGCTTTTTTGTCGTTTTCATCTAAATTGTCTATTAAACCTCTGAGGGGGCCCGCAACTTCAGACAAGTACCTGCCTTGGCCGTATAGCATTGGTGTGATTATTTTGAATTCCCAGATTAGGTAGTTTATGAAACTGTTTTTTGGGTCGGCGTTGGGGTCTATTTTGAAGTCTTCAGTAATCGTTTCATTCCCCCAGTGTTGTTGGCTGCGGATTCCGTGGTTTGGTGGGGGCATTTTCCAGGTAACCTTTGGCGAACAAGCTGTTTTTGAATTTGTCGAATAGTTGAAGATTTGCCTGAGCCAAGTATTTTCTCGTCATTTTTGCAGTCGCATAGTACAGTTCATAGTAGTTGTAACCCCGGGTTTTTCCAATGGCGGCGAGTTTGTCTTTTATGGCTTGAAAATCTTTTTTGCAGTCTTTTTGGCATTCAGGCGGCAACTCCATGTACAAGGTTTGCAGGGCTTGCCAGCCTCCCCAGATATCCGTGTCCATGAGGCGTTTTGCAACGGTGTCCAAGCTTAGGATTAGCAGCGCTTGATATGTTGGTGTCACATAGTGGTTTTCGCCACTCAATCTTTATCCCCTCTATTATGAATAGAATATTTTTACACTGCTGTGTAGTTTAACTACACTCTATTGTAATATTGTTACCACATAAGCATAAAAAATTTTCCCTTGCAAACTTTGACGCAAGAAATTGACGGCATGATAAAAGAAGCCAATAAGCTGCTTTCAGAATACTTCAGGCTACGCGCTACATGCCTAATCGAACTAGAGAAAAAGTTTGGGAAAAGACGAATAGAAATATCCAGGCTGAAACGAGCGGACCTTAAGACAGTGAACCGTACTCAGAAGTAACGTTCAACATAACCAAAAAAGTTAATTGAAGTAAGCTATATTCTGAATTGAGGGACTGTCATAGAATCCACGAGGGAATACCAATCAGGTATTTGTTATCAATGTAACGTAGAAGACGGGGTTTCTTCCCAGAAGCAAGTTTATCATTGTGAACTGTGTGATAAATGGTTCTGTGGAAAACATCTTAAACCCAAGTTTCCTTTTTTTGTAGATTGGGATACTGTGTTTGAAGTACAAGGTAACCCTGAAGTAAAAGCACTTTTTCACACTGAATTCAAACGTGAAGATGGACATCCTGATTTTATTTACTTGAGAAAGACATTTGAAGCACTGGAAATAGAAGAGGAAATCAGGAATAAATTAATTCGGCTAGCAATTGAAAGAATGGTTGAAGCTGACAAAGACAGAATTGAGTTAGCGATTGAGAATGCGCCTATGAGACAATATGAAAACAACTTTGGACACGTATACACAGTTCCTGTTGAGGTTTATGCGGATAAAGCTTATCGTGAGAAGTTGAATAACGCTAATACATCAACTCAGGTGGAATCTATTGTTCGCAATTACTACAAGTATAATAAAGTAAAGCAAGCATCACCAAAGAAACATTGGTGGAATAAATCTTAAATCTGTATAGCGTTGAAATAGCCTTAGAATTGAGGGATTGTTGTGGAATCAACGAGAGAATCCCAATTAGGTATTTGTTATGAATGTAACACAAAAGATGGTGATTCATCCCAAAAACCAGTTTACCGTTGTGATGTATGTCAGAAGTGGTTTTGTGAAGGACACCTGAAACCTAAGTTCCCTTATTTTGTAGATTGGGAGACAGTTTTCGATGTACAAGGAAACCCAGAAATCAAATACTTATTCTACACAGAGTACAAGCGTGAAGGTGGACATCCTGACTTCATTTTCTTGCGTAAGACAATTGAAGCTTCAGAACTTGAGAAAAAAATGAAGAATGAGCTGATAAAGAAAGCAATTGATAGAATGACGCAAACACCTATTTCAAGAAAACCCACAAGACCCATAACAAAGGTACTGGATACTTTCACATTTGGCAGAAAAACAAGAACATATGGAAATATACATCACTATTCCTTTGAAGTCTTTACAGAAGTTTACTCAGATAAAGAATACCGTGAAAGACTAAATAATGCCAAGACTATGGATGAAGTGGAAAATATAGAAAAAGAATATTTTAGTCGTTATCAAAAACCTAAAGAACTACTAAATAAGAAGAAAAATTGGTGGCAATAACGTTGGATATCCTCAATAAGAAAACTAAAGGTAAAGACGTAGGCTTTGTTCTCGGAATCAAAGGAAAGGTTATTTATCCTCCAGATAGTGAGCGATGGAAATTATTTGGTTCTCCATTATGTGCATACGTGAATCCGTATTATGGCAAATGTGCAGTTGAATATTTTAAGGATGAAACGGGGACATTTCTAACTGCAATAAATGTTATCTGTTGGGAAGCTAAGTTTGAGGTTAGCAAGAACGAAAACAAACAACAGAAATTCTACACGAACTTCTACTCAACGATTTATCGTAATTTTGAAGCGTTTTTTAGAAGCAGAAATATAGAATTTAAGTTGGAGAAAATGTTTAGTCCCTATCCTATTGAGAAAGAGGCTACGAATTTCGTTCACGAACGCAACAAATCTTAAATCTGCATAGCGTAAAAACAGCCTAAACGGAAAATAACGTTACCACAATGGTTAAGGCTTTTCCCAAAACAAGTAAACCTTCGTCTGAAGAAGCATCCCCGTTATCCTGATTAGCCTCACCCTTCTTTCTGTGCTTGCTTGCGAAAATCAGACTCACATCTAACTGATTTTATTCGCTTTTTCTGGATTTGGCTTTTGTGTGCCAATGCTCTGGACTATAGCCACCCATTCATCGTTATTGCGAGTAGGAATTGTTTCAACAACCTTGACCTTTTCGCCGTGAAAGAGTTTCATGCCTACAGACCTTGCTATCTGAACTACGTCGCCCATGTCTCCGTCTGGAGGCAACCTAACAACTATAGCTTTCTTCAGCGCCTAGACCTCCGCTTTTTCTGTCCATACAGATTTTCCCAAGTAACCTTGTCCAATCGTTTGAGCGTTCGTTCGATTTCAGCTTGTCTCTGTTTTTCTCGCTCACGGTACCTTCTCATGATCTCTGCCATAGCGTCTCTTTGTTGTTGCTTGTTTTTGTAAGGCATAACCATCCGCTCAAGAGTATAACGCAATACTTTATATATGCCTTGCGGTATTAAGTGATACCTTGGTTGTCAAAAGTCTCCTGGTTGTAAGGAGAAGCCTAAGAACAGGTGACCCAGCATACCAGAGACTTTGAAAACTCCCAAGAAACGTCCGTACCGGCAAAAACCTAAGTTCAATTCTTTTTCAGAACTGCCTATTCCAAGAAAAGTTAATTCACCATGCCTAAAACCTGACAAAGAGGACAAGGGCAAGATTGTGCTTAGAGTCGCCGTCCCCAATCGAAAATCCGCAAATGACAAAGTCGATGACAAGCAGGAACACTGCTCAGGCTACATAATTCGCGTGCTACAAGGAACAGACTATGCCCTCGGTTATTTGGGCTTCGGATCAGCTTTCACCTACGGAACATTAAGGAATAACATGAAAAAACTTGTGGACGGCGGAAAAGTCCTGAAACTTCCCAAAGAGTGCCCAGCGCGATTCATTCTATCTGAATGGGCTCATAGACCAGAATACTCGTGCATAGTACGAAATGACAAAAAGGGCAGGGCGGGTAGGTTCGACTTTCTGTCATACTTGGAGAGCTTGCGCTGGAGTCCTGTTTTGGGTGTGCATGATTTGAGGTTGAGCTTTTCCGTTTATCAGTTTCATTGGATGGGTGCAGGCTGGAAGTATTGCAAAAATAGCCACAGTTATAGCCGCTGTTTCCATCTTTCGTATCCTGTCCATGTTCAGTGTTATGATACAGGCGTGGTTTTGGTCAGCATCCAATGCAGCTCTAAACCCTTCTCACTAGATATTGATGGGCTCGTTGCATTGTCAAACTTACTTGGAGAAGTCAGAGCATGCCTTAACTCGCCAGCCATCACAGAGCCATACACTTGGCTTATTTCTCAGTGGCATCTCAATCGTGACAGCGAACAACTTGAAGGTAGCCCAGGCACCTATCTTACGTTTAGAGACTTCTTCGATGATTCAGCCAGATTCTATTACAAGCATAATTTAAAGAAATACCGCGCTGAAGTTGCCCAAAACCCAAAACGCACTGTCAAGGAAATTTTCGAGATCATTTTGAATCGAGACGAAATTCTACCCAAACGCAACCGAGGTGAAGCTTTGAGTGGATAACTGTCCGGAGTGTGGTTCCGACCGTTTGTTCAAAGACGGCTTACGCTATCTATCAAATGGTGAAGCTGTGCAGCGATGGCTATGCCGAAATTGTAGCTACAGATTCTCCAAGAAACCTTCACAAAAAAACTCAGAATGGCAATTAAATACGACCAGCGTCTTAAGTTCTATATACCAAATCTGCGCAACCTTAAAGGAAGCGAAAAATTTGGACACGCAAGCAGAAACAAAGACTGTTTGCGCGGGAGGAAAAAGCCTACAGAAGTTGCCAGAGGAAACCCGAGGACTAGTCACTAAATTCATGGCTTATCTGGAGCGACAAGGCTACTATCAAGATACCGTTTACCTGCAACTTGTTCGACAACTCGCCACTGACGGAGCCAACCTTCTTGACCCAGAAGACGTCAAAGCAAAAATTGCGAAACGGAACTGGAAAGATAGCGTAAAAATGCTAGCTACCTACGCCTACGATGCTTTCTGCAAAATGGAAGGAATCTCATGGCAACCACCAAAATACAAGCAAAAAGACAGCGAGATATACGTTCCCGACGAAAAAGACCTTGATCAGCTAATCGCTGGAACTCACAGCAAAAGAATGGCAACCTATCTTCAATGCCTAAAAGAAACCTTCGCTGACCCTGGAGAAATCTTAAGACTGGAATGGAAAGACATCAAGGACAACATCATTTCGATCAACTATCCAGTAAAAGGGCATTTATCCGGCAAAATGCAAGTTTCAGCAAAGCTAATCTCTATGCTAAACGCCCTACCAAAAACCTCGAAACTCGTCTTTCCCATGAAATACCACACAGCAGAGCAAGGTTTCCGCAAACTGAGAAAAAGACTAGCCGCCAGACTTCAAAACCCTCGCCTGTTGAACGTAAGCTTCAGGTCCTTCCGCCATTTTGGCGGAACAATGCTCGCAGAGTACACGCAAGGAAACGTCCTAACCATTCAAAAAATGCTGCGACACAAAAGCGTCCTGAATACCATGAAGTATGTTCACGCCGTCACTTTCAAGGATGAAGATTACGAAATTGCCACCGCCACAACACCAGACGAGGTAAAGCAATTAGGAACGGCTGGATTCGTAAAATACGACGAAATGAACGGCATACACTTCTACCGCAAGCCAAAGAAGTTCAGGAGCCTGACGTAAAATGACCGAAAAGGTAGCGTATTACAGTAAAAAGACGCCTATTAAGTTTATTATCCGCCTGCATTTTACTCTGTTGCTGGAAAAGGAAGAACACGCGTCTTGAACGACCCTGTCGTTGTTCCTGTTGAAAATCTCAAGGAAGAACCCTACGCAACGGTTCTCTGCTATCCACGAGCAAGCGAAGCTGAAGTGCAAACGCGCCTTAAAGAACTGCAGAAACATGGCGTTACAGCAGTAGAGTTCGCGGGGAAAGCAAGCGTTTTCAACGTGCCTGTCCTAGGCAAAGGTTTTGTAGGCGTAGCCGTAATAGCCCACTTAAACGGGCAAAGGACAGCGCTGAAAATACGGCGAGTAGACGCTGACAGAGTTGGGTTGCAGCATGAAGCGGCGATGCTGGCGAAAGCCAACTTGGTAAACGTGGGACCGAAGCT
>Ga0299912_10001699_pt1 | contig 17762 bp, 16 predicted proteins | sample RVTome_2_FD_207667 | JGI IMG/M metagenome (GOLD analysis project Ga0299912, IMG submission 207667) | Soil microbial communities from uranium-contaminated site in the Upper Colorado River Basin, Wyoming, United States - RVT95D214 (version 2) ... | reverse complement strand
GCCGAATACGCAAGCTCTAGGAAATTTACTCTATACCCATTATGCTCTTGTCTTTCAGGGAGCGGGGCTAATCCTGCTGATTGCTATGATTGGGGCCATTGTCTTGACCTTACGCCAGCGGGAAGGGGTCAGGAAACAAAAGGTGAGAGATCAGATAGCGCGGCGAGCAAAAGACAGTGTTCGGCTTGTGGACATTCCCAGTGGATCAGGGGTTTAGAAGATGGAGAATTTATATTCTTACTGTCCACAAAAAAGTTCGTCATCCCGGGTATTAAACAACCCTAATGTTCGCAAGGGCTCACAAAGGGTTGCTAAATCCCGGGATGACGCTGTGGGGGAAAAAAATGATCATTAGTCTCGATCACTACCTCGTTGTAGCTGCTCTCCTCTTTACGATTGGGGGTGTTGGAATCTTTCTTAATCGTCGAAATGTAATCGTCATTCTGATGTCCATTGAACTTATGCTGCTCGCAGTGAACATAAATTTTATCGCCTTTTCTCAACACCTTGGGGACCTAGTGGGCCAAGTTTTTGCCCTTTTTGTTCTGACTGTAGCGGCGGCTGAATCGGCTGTTGGGCTTGCAATTCTTGTCGTCTATTTCCGCAATCGTGGCGATATTTATGTCGATGAACTCACCATGATGAAAGGGTAGTTATGAGTGTCATGGCCATCTTGGTTATCTTCCTCCCCCTTTTAGGTTTCCTTTTAGGAGGGGCTCTTGGCGAAAAATTAGGGGATCGTTTTAGCCAGGGTGTCACCTGTGGGTTGATGGGGCTTTCCACATTTTTTGCGGCCTATCTATTCGTGGAAATGGGTCTTAAGGAAGAGACCCTTTATGTGCCTCTCTTTACATGGATTCATGTGGAATTTTTTGAAGTGAGTTGGGGACTGCAGCTTGATAGCCTGAGTCTTGTCATGATGGCCGTTGTTACCCTCGTCTCTTTCATGGTTCATATCTATTCGGTTGGGTATATGAAAGGGGATCCTGGCGTTCCCCGATTTATGGCGTATTTAAGTCTTTTTACCTTCTTTATGCTGACGCTTGTGACGGCTCCCAATCTTCTCCAAATGTTCTTTGGATGGGAAGGGGTTGGTCTCTGTTCCTATCTCTTGATCGGATATTGGTACGACCGGGAGAGTGCAAATGCGGCAGCCATTAAAGCCTTCCTTGTCAATCGCATTGGAGATATCGGGTTCGTTCTTGGGGTTTTAACTATTTTTGTGGTGTTTGGCAGCGTTGATTTTGATTTTATTTTCGAATTAATGGAAGAACATCAAAATGACACCTTTGCCTTCCTAGGGGGACACTATCATGCTCTCACGCTTGCTTCCTTCTTGTTCTTTATTGGAGCCATGGGAAAGTCGGCTCAAATTGGGCTTCATACTTGGCTTCCAGATGCCATGGAGGGCCCCACTCCTGTTTCTGCCTTAATCCACGCAGCGACGATGGTAACGGCGGGGGTGTTTATCATCGTACGTCTTTCACCTTTGCTCGAATATGCTCCCCTTGCACGAGAGGTCATTACCATTATCGGAGCAGCCACAGCCTTGATGACAGCCACAATCGCTTGTGTTCAAAACGATATCAAACGGATCATAGCTTATTCGACGTGTAGTCAATTGGGGTACATGTTCATGGCAGCAGGTCTTTCTGGCTATAGTGCTTCAATGTTCCATCTGACGACCCATGCTTTCTTTAAGGCCTTGTTATTCCTAGGAGCGGGGTCAGTCATCCATGCCATGTCTGATGAACAGAATATCCAAAAAATGGGTGGCATTTGGAAAGATATCCCAGTCACCTATGCGGTCATGTGGATTGGAAGCTTAGCCCTATCCGGAATTCCATTCTTTTCTGGTTTTTATTCCAAAGACATTATTCTTGAAGTGGATTGGGTCTCAACGTTACCCGTTGGAAAAATTGCTTTTATTTTTGGACTTGCAGCTGCGATCTTGACGGCATTTTATTCCTGGCGGCTCCTTATTCTAACGTTCCATGGTAAGCCACGAGCGGATGAGGCAGTCATGGGTCATATCCACGAAGCACCCCTCATTATGCTTATCCCACTTGTTATCTTAGCAGCAGGGGCTCTTTTTTCAGGGAGCGCCTTATATGACCTTTTTGTCGGGGAAGGAACGCCCTTTTGGGGATCGGCTATCTTTGTTTTGCCCCAAGATGAAGTCATCGGTCCTGCGCATCATGTGAAAAAATGGATTGAATGGTCTCCAACTTTGGCTGCATTCTTGGGAATTGGCCTCGCCTATCTTCTCTATGAATTTGCGAAAGCTTGGCCCCAAAAACTCGCAACCTACTTTAAGGGGACGTATCTTTTCCTTTACAATAAATGGTACTTTGATGAGTTCTATGATTGGCTTTTTGTCAATCCATCCCTCAAACTTGGAAAGTTCTTGTGGGAGGAAGGAGACCAAGAAGCCATTGATGGTTTAGGCCCTGATGGTCTTGCAAAGTTATCCGTTGTGGGTGGAGGTCTCTTATGTCGTTTCCAGACTGGATATGTTTATCATTATGCCTTTGCTATGATTGTTGGCCTTGTGCTGATGATCGGTTGGTATTTTTGGCTGTAGATTAAGCAGTATGCTAATAATATCCATCAGCTACCCAATATTTATGAGGAAAGCGTTCGCAAAATATCCAAGAATTCTAGGGTTTCTTATGTGGGGTTTTTGTTTTAGGTGGCATTTTGGGTTGATTTTTAGGTGGCATTTTTGAAACTTTTTTGCTCGTGGAATCAGCATAACAACTTCCATCGATAGTGTAATTCGAGCCCCACCCTTGACAGTCTGATAAGCTTTGGCAGTAGTCAGGACAGGCGTTACCATATTTACAATAATTATTTGAAGTACTTGGCGTACCGCAAGGTAACGGATCATTAGACGGAGACGGGTCCTTAAGAGTTGCTGTGCAATAGCAAGCTCCACAATCTATAAGGCACCCAATAGCCTCGCTGGTAGAAAAAATACCCATGAGACTCATCAAACTTAAATATGTAAAAAGTGTTTTCTTAGCCATGAAGTTCTCTCCTTTCGCTTTGAAGATAAAAGGTTATAATAGAAAAAATCATACCTAACGTCTCTTAAAATTCCCTTAAATTCATTAAGGCAAAAAAGTAAGGATGTGATATTGTACCCTCTAAGCGAAGCCATTTTTTATTTAAGAAAGCTTGGCCTACTATAGCAACCACAGAAGTGTGCCATTTCTCCTCATTGTCCCCGTGGATGTCCGGAGAAAACTGGATAGAATCCAGTATATTTTCGAGTGATTGAGAACTGGAGTTAACTAAAAAGGATCTGATAAAAAGTGTCAACTCTCCCCCTTCTTAGTATGAGTATTTTCCTTCCCCTTTTGGGAGTCTTTGCGATTTTTGCAAATTGGGGAAACGGTGAGCTTGCCCAAGCCAACAATGCCCGATGGGTGGCCTTGTGGACATCCCTTGTGACCTTAGGACTAACGTTAATCTTATGGCGAAATTATAACCCTGCCATTTCAGATTTTCAGTTTGAGGACAAGTTTCAATGGATCCCCCTATTAAATGTAAGTTATCACGTAGGGCTTGATGGAATTTCCCTCCCTCTTGTGATCCTATCTGCGCTTCTTATTCCCATTTGTATTCTTGCCAGTTGGACATCCATTCAAAAGCGGGTTCCAGAGTTTATGATTGCTTTTTTAGCCCTTGAGACCATGCTGATTGGGATGTTTGCGGCTCTCGATTTTATTCTCTTTTACATTTTCTTCGAAGGCGTCCTCATTCCCATGTTCCTCATCATTGGAATTTGGGGAGGGCCAGATCGGATTTATGCAGCTTTTAAGTTTTTCCTTTACACCCTTTTAGGATCAGTTCTCATGCTGCTCGCCATCCTTTATATTTATTTTGAGGTGGGAGGGAGTGATATTCCCTTAGCCCTGACAACGCCTTTTGATCCAAAAATTCAGATTTGGCTGTGGCTTGCATTTTTTGCCTCTTTCGCTGTTAAAATTCCGATGTGGCCATTTCATACCTGGCTTCCCGATGCTCACGTTGAGGCCCCAACGGCGGGGTCGGTGATTTTAGCGGGGATCCTTTTGAAAATGGGTGGCTATGGATTTATAAGGTTTTCGCTTCCCATGTTTCCGGAGGCTTCTGCCTACTTTACGCCCTTGGTTTTTACGTTGAGCATCATTGCTATTATTTACACCTCTCTGGTGGCACTTGCCCAAAAGGATATGAAAAAGCTGATTGCTTATTCGTCCGTTGCCCATATGGGATTTGTAACGTTGGGTATTTTTACCGTAGATGCGCAAGGAATCCAGGGAGCTATTACGCAAATGGTTAGTCACGGGCTTATTTCTGCTGCCCTCTTTCTCTGCGTGGGGGTTGTCTATGACCGGGTTCACAGCCGCGAAATTGGGGATTATGGAGGGCTTGTCCATCGCATGCCACGATATGCAACTGTCTTTATGTTCTTTATCTTAGCGTCTGTAGGGCTTCCAGGGACAAGCGGATTTGTGGGCGAATTTCTTGTGCTCCTGGGAACATATCAAGTCAGTGCATGGGCGACAACTTTGGCGGCAACAGGAATGGTTTTAGGAGCATCTTATGCACTCTGGCTTTATCGACGGGTTATTTTTGGGGTTTTGGTGAAACCGCAGCTCAAATCCATCTCTGATCTTAGTTGGCGAGAGAGCCTTGTATTTACGCCCCTCGTCGCAAGTGTTTTAATTTTTGGCATTTACCCGATGCCCCTTCTTACAATGATGGAAGCTTCTGTTGCTAATGTAGTTGATCAATATAACATAGCGCTTGACCCGGATAGGGAGGACCTTATTAATTCGAAAAAGTCCTTGGAAATTGCCTTAAATGAGTAAAGGAAGTTAGCCGTGAGTGGCTTTTATATACCAGATTTTAAACTTCTCATTCCCGAGTTGATATTGATTTTCTCGGCTTTATTTCTATTGATGGAAGGCGTTTTTCGAAAAAATAAGGATCCTAATTTATCCCGTCGTTTTGGCCAGAAGGCAATCCTAGCTCTTATAGCTGCTCTCGTTGTTCTGGTTTTTCAACATACACCAGGTGAGAAATGGGTAACCTTTGAAGGGCAAATTGTCCAAGATGATTTTATTTATTTTGCTAAAATCTTAATTCTTATTGGCTCTGCAGCAGTGCTTGCGATTTCATTGCCGAAAATGGGAAGGGAACAGATCCTATTTTTTGAGTATTCCAGTTTAATTTTACTTGCAACCATTGGAATGCTTTTGATGGTTGAGGCTAATGATTTTATGAGCCTTTTTGTGGGCCTTGAGATGCAAGGACTTGCTCTTTATGTTCTCGCAGCTTTCAAGCGCGATCAAATTCTATCTTCGGAAGCCGCGCTTAAATATTTCATATTAGGAGCCCTTGCGACTTCCCTTTACCTTTATGGATCAAGCCTTATTTATGGGTTCTCAGGCACCACCAATTTTGAGATTTTGGCATCGGTTATTCGTATCGAAAGTAGCGAGGTACTGCCGGTTGGGATGCTGGTCGGTCTTATCTTTATTATGGCTGCCCTCTCTTTCAAAGTTTCGGCCGTTCCCTTTCATATGTGGACACCAGATGTGTACCAAGGCTGTCCTACACCCATTACGGCTTTTATCGCAGCAGCTCCTAAACTGGCGGCCATGGTCGTTTTTTTACGTCTCATGGTTAATCCTTTTATTGTGCTTTATGGCGAGTGGCAGTCAATCATTAGCTTTCTTTCCATCGCTTCAATGATTGTGGGAGCCTTTGCGGCCTTACGTCAAACGGATATCAAACGCCTTTTGGCTTACAGTGCTATTGGGCAAATGGGATATGTGCTCATGGGAGTTGCCGCCGGTAATGATGAGGGTATTCAAGCTGTTTTTGTCTACTTGACCATTTATCTTGTAATGATTGTTGGAACTTTTGGATGTATTTTGGCTTTACGTGGTAAAGGCCACGATGATGTTCAAAACATCGAAGATTTATCAGGCATTTCAACGCTTCACCCAAAAATTGCTTTTATTCTGGCAGTTTTTATGTTTTCTCTGGCAGGCATTCCACCGCTCGCTGGATTTTTTGCCAAGCTATACGTCTTTAAGGCAGCTATATCTGCGGGACTTTTTAGTCTCGCTATTGTGGGAGCCCTGACGTCTGTCGTAGCCACCTATTATTATTTAAAGATTGTGAAAGTCATGTATTTTGACGGTATTCCAGAACTTCCAGCGCTGTCTTATGGACAGACGCTTGTTTTATCTTTGGAAATGAAAGTTGTTTTAAACCTTTGCGCTATTTTTATTTTGTTGTTTTTTGTTTTTCCAAACCCTGTGTTAGAGATGGCCCAACAAGCGGCGTTTGCCATTTTGAAATAAAGGTGAAGCGTGGCCATTCGTTATTTTTATGAATCCCTATCCAGTACGATGGATGAGGCCCGTGACAAAGCCCTAACTGGGGTAGAGGATGGGTCTGTAGTCATAGCTTCCTGCCAAACCCAAGGGCGGGGAAGGCGAGATCGCACGTGGGAATCTCCTAAAGGAAACTTGTATCTAACTTATATTACTTACCTCAATTGCCCTCTGTCAGAAGCACCTCAGCTTTCCTTTGTGGCTTGTGTGGCAGTGGGCGAGGCATTGCGCCCGTTTCTTCCTCCCGGGAACCGAGCGACCTATAAGTGGCCGAATGATGTGCTTTTGAACGGGAAAAAGGTGGCTGGCCTTTTATTGGAGGCTATTTCAATTCCGGCAAAACAAGAGATGGGATATTTGATCGGGTGTGGCGTCAATTTAACATCCCAGCCTTCAAAAGTACGCTATCCAACAACTTCCTTTCAAAATGAGGGAATTTATTTATCTTTAGAAGAGGTTCTTGAAAGAATTATTCCTTCCCTTCAACGGCATATAGCTCTTTGGAGAAAGGAGGGTTTTTCTCCCATCAATGCTTTATGGATGAAAGACGCTGCTCGTCTTGGAACAGAGATCACCCTTGATTTGCAAGGGAAAGCCTATAAAGGAATTTTTAAGGGTATTGATAGAGCAGGAGCTCTTATGCTGGAAATGCCTCAAGGACTCGTTAAACTTACGGCTGGGGAAGTCGTAGAAAGGGAGAGACATCCCGTATAAAATAGAAAGGTGGAATTGATTTGCTACAGTTTTCCCACATGCATATTCCCCGTCTCACATATGACGTAACAATCTGGTCCTACACAAGTAGTATTGGATGTTTTTCCAAGAAGGTTAGTTGTACAAGATGAAAAATTATTAAGGATTTCTTCTAATTGAAAAGCGGGATATTGGCAGTTTAGGGTGAAGCTATTCCCTTTCGGCGTAATGGATAAGCTTGTAAGTTTTAGTTGAGTTTTAGGGACAGCTCCAGTGAAATTGATCATCTCAGACGTTGTTGCTGTTATCGTTGCTTCCGTCGGGCAATGAATCTTTTGTTGTTGGGCTTTAGCCATTGAAACGGATGCAAGGGTCATCAGGACGCTCAGGAGAAATGTTTTTGACATATGGGTCTCCTTTAAACTTCAGTCTTTTTTTAGTATTTCATGAATAAATTTATAATCAGTTAATCTCTATAAAAAATTTCTAAAAAACTGCGGATCCTTGGCATCCAAAATTTCTCCATGCCAAGGGCAAGCGGCTTCTGAAAGACAAACAAAGGCTTCCGTGATTTCCTCTGGAGCTGTGAGGGTTGAAGGATCTTCCCCAGGCATAGCTTCAGCACGCAGGTCTGTTCGGATTGTCCCTGGTCTAATCAGATTAACTTTGAAGGCTCGGTGTTTGACTTCGGCCGCATAAATTTTGACCATCATTTCAAGAGCTGCCTTACTACTTGCATAGGCTCCCCAATATGGAACTGCATGAGTTGTAATTCCGCTCGTGACAAATACGATACGGGCATCATTAGCTGCTATCAACAAGGGTTCAAAAGCTCTCAAAAGATGCCAGTTCGCGTGAAGGTTCGTTGTCATGACTTGGTGCCAAACGCTGGGGTTCATATGGGTCACAGGGGTAAGCCCGCCCAGAATCGCAGCATTCCCAATCAGTATATCCAAACGTCCAAATCGCTCTGCAATAGATTTTGCGAAATCATCAATGCGGGGTAAATCGGTCAAATCAAAAGGAACTAAAACAGCAGGAGGGCCATATTTTTGAATCTCATCATCGACAGCTTCAAGGTCAGCAGAAGAACGAGCTACAAGAATTAATTGGGCGCCTTCTTGAGCAAAGCGTTTAGCCACTGCTGCTCCTATACCTCTCGAAGCTCCTGTGATTAATGCAATTTTATCTTTGAGTCGTTTGGTCATTCTTATTCTTCACGCTATGAACCAGATAGCTGGAAATAATACAAGTATGCTCGCTATTCCAAGTCCCGATAAAGCCGAGGCAATTCAGCACCGTACTGGTTATGATACTTATTCCGTAGGAAAGATAGAACAACTTTCATAATCTTAACAACAAGATTCATTTATTGCCCAGATTTTATCATCTCACTTAGGACCTCGCCGACGAGATACGAGGGGCGCGATGTATTATAGGTAGGAAGGGAAGGGAAGATGGAAGCATCACAAACTCTTAGGCCTTTAATGCCAATGACTCTTAAATGCGCATCGGTCACGGCCATTGGGTCCTTGAAAAATCCCATTTTAGCAGTTCCACTTATATGATGACCAAAGGATGAGTATTTTTTTATATACTCTTTGAGTTGATCAAGCGTTTGATATGAGGAACCCGGCAATACTTCTTCAGTTTCGTATTGTTCCATATTTGCGTGCTTCATCATTTTTCTTAACATCTGAATGCCAAGTGCCAACCGAGTAAGGTCGGCATCGGCTTCATAAAGTTTTAAGTCAATGATGGGAGGTTCTGTTGGATCTGCACTTTGTAATCTAATGGTACCTTTGTTAGCTGTTGGTTTCATCACTTCAATTAAAAAGGTGTGGTATACCATGGGATTTTCAGGGTTAATTGTAGAGAGAAACTGATCGAGATATGAGGCTTTTAAGGGATCTGGATCTTTAAATTTTTCAGGATTGAGGTTAAAATCCCTAAGATAAACTGTGCAAACGTGAATATGTAGATCCGGGTGAAGTGGGTTAGGCGTGTCATATCCGCTAAACCAATCGATAATGAGGGGTATGTAATCTTCAGTTAAGGAAGACATATCTGCATAAGGTTTCCACTTTGAGTCAGACTGTGAAAACAGGCTGGCCTGCCATCGCCATACCTTATTAGGCAAATTTTTAATATGAAACACGTGGGCAACTTCTGTATGATCTTGCAAATTACTCCCAACACCAGGTAAATCTTTGACCAAAGGAATGTTATATTCTTTTAAATGATCTTTCGGCCCAATACCTGATAACATTAAAATTTGAGGTGTATTGATAGACCCACCACATAAAATCACTTCTTTTTTCGCCTTTATTACAACTATGGATTTTGGCTTAACATCATTTTTATGTGCAGCATCAGCTTTATAGCTCCTTGCGGCATTAAAAGCCTCAACACCTATAGCCTTTTTCCCTTCAAAAAGGACTTTCGTAACAAGCGTATCAGTTAAGATTTCAAGGTTATTCCATCCTTGTTTTTGGCTTCTTTTGTAAACTGGAAGCAGGAGGTCAATCGCCGCATAGGAGCGCGTTCCATCCTTATGAATCTGCATATCAGTCCAGCCGATCCCTGAAAAATTTTTAGGATCATTATAAAAATCGTAGCGCATTGGCATGCCAAATTCTTCTATGGCAATTTGGATTAAATCCATATGGAAGCCTTTTTCAAGCTTGCCATGCTTAATATGAAGCCATCCCTTTTTGCCGTGAACCCGCTCGTCAGCAAAGGGAACGTCAAAATTTTCCATTTTGATAAAGTAGGGCGAAAGATTGTCATAGCGCCAACAATCATCATCAGTAAGTTTAGCCCATTCATCATAAACGGTGGGGCAGCCTCGCCCATCCACCATAGCATGGTGGTTTGTGGAGCCGCCAAGTCCAGTCCCGCGAGGATAGCTATAAACTTTTCCATGTTGAGAAGTTGTTATAAAACCCCAATGCGAAGGAGAAGGATGGGGGCCAATTCCCTCTGGGAGATCATACAGAAATGGGAACCTTGAAGGTTGATTTATGAACTCATTTTTTGTGTTATCTGGGCCTGCTTCAATAAGAATTACCTTGTTCTTAGAGTCTTCTGCCAAGCGAGCAGCAAGCACGCTCCCTGCGGCACCAGCCCCCACCACAATATAATCTGCTTCATAGGACACCATTATAGATTCTCCTATTGTTAAACAATTACTTAAATATAATAGTTCTTATTTGTTAATTAACGGTAAAGAGGGGTTGTGCACTTTACTAACACTTACCTTATTATGTCCTGACAGAGAGGAAAACGAAATTAATGAATCAATTATTGTGAGTCATTCTTCTCAATAAGGTTTTCTAAATCCTGCTTTTCTTGCTCAGTATACTGAGGTTTTTTTGGGGAGGTGGGTTTAAGTGTCGAAAGATTTTTGACTGTTTCTTCAAGGGATGGAAGACTATTCTTAAGAAGGTCCTGTGCATTCAAGGGGTTGATCGTGTCGGGTTGGGCAAGGTCTCGTGGGAGATAATCATTTGGAATAAGCCGCTTAAGCTCATGTGCTCCTTGAGCGATCCATGGTGTAAACCGTGCATATTTTATGCTGGTTGGTATGGTGTTGGGAGGATAGAAAAAGCTCATTGCTAAATAGGCAAGACAGATAACGAAGACACCTCTTACAAAGCCAAAAACAAGGCCTAGAGATCGATCAAGTCCTCCGAGGATACTTCCCTTAACACCGGCTGAAATCATGCGGCTAATCAGGATAAAAACAGCAAGAGATAGGATAAAAAGGACGCCGGCAACCACCGCATCTGCAATCATAGGGTTATGGATATAGTGCCGGCCAAAAGGGCGAAAGAGAGGAAGTCCATAAAAGACAACGGCAAAGGCACCTATCCAACCAGCGATTCCCAAAACTTCTCGTGTTGCGCCGCGAAGAATGCCCACCAGAATTGAAATCCCAAGGAGGATAAGGATAGCAAGGTCAACAAGGTCAACAAGGTTAAAGGTTGAAGTCATGCTTATCCTCCGTAAGCCCTGCGGGGTGTGGGTTTCGCTTCTAGATAATTAGCGAGTTCCGTCAGATGTGCAAGAGGAATAAGGACCATTTCTGGCATTGAAAAAGGTTTTGCCATCTTCGGTATGAAGGCTGTTTTAAACCCCAGTTTAAAAGCTTCCTTAAGGCGGGCCTCTTGTTGGCTGATTGGGCGAATTTCTCCGGATAGACCAATTTCTCCAAAAAAGACAGCATCTTTCGGGATGGAAGTATCAGCCAGTGAGGAGAGAAGAGAAGCAGCGACGGCCAGGTCAGCGGCGGGCTCAGAAATCCTCAGACCACCGGCTACGTTTAAAAAGACATCCCGATTGCCACACACAAGGCCGCACCGAGCTTCGAGAACGGCTAGGATCATGGAAAGCCGCCCTGAATCCCATCCCACGACTGCGCGACGAGGCGTGGCAAGGGAAGAAGGCGCAATTAAGCTTTGAATTTCAACAAGCAACGGCCGGGTGCCTTCAATCCCGGCAAAAACACAAGAGCCCGTGACATCTTCCGTTCGGTGGGGAAGGAAGAGGGCAGAGGGATTGGGAACTTCTTGAAGACCCTTGTCGGTCATTTCAAAAACGCCAATTTCATCGGTCGGGCCAAAGCGATTTTTAACGGACCTAAGGATGCGGAAATGATGTCCCCTTTCTCCTTCCAAATAAAGGACTGTGTCGACCATATGCTCAAGAACGCGAGGGCCAGCAATGACGCCTTCCTTGGTCACATGACCTACGATGATAATCGTTACCCCATATTTTTTGGCAAAACGGATAAGTTCATGAGCACTGGCCCGTACCTGTGAAACGCTTCCAGGAGCTGCCTCAAGGGCCTCTACATACATGGTTTGGATAGAATCAATGACAGCCACTTGAGAACTTGGGCGAAGGGATTTAAGGATATCGCCAATATGGGTTGTCGTTGCCAATTGAACAGGCGAGGAAGAAATCTGAAGCCGCTTTGCTCTAAGCCGCACCTGATCAGGAGATTCCTCTCCAGAGATGTAAGCACAAGGGGTTTTCCCGCTGATAACAGCAGCGATTTGAAGGAGAAGCGTTGACTTTCCGATCCCAGGATCACCTCCCACGAGAAGGACAGAGCCAGCAACCAGGCCGCCGCCGCAGACCCGATCAAATTCCTCGATGCCCGTCAAAAGGCGGGGGAGGGGAGGCGAAACATCTTCAAGGGACGAGAATTCAATTTTTTGCGCTTTCAGGGTGGTTTTCTTTTGGAAGGAATCAACTGTTGTTTCTTCAACCAAGCTGTTCCAGTTATGGCATCCTTCGCATTTGCCAGACCATTTGGGAAAGCAGCTGCCGCAAGCTTGGCAGACATAGTGGGTCGTTGATTTTGCCATTATGCAACGTGCCGAATTTCTGTTTCAAGTTGGATGGGCCCCGTAGCAAGGCCTTTAATAAACTGTTGTACATAAGGGTTATCACACTTATCAATTTCATTAGCAGCCCCGCACCAGATAATCTTACCATCATAAAGCATGGCGATGCGATCGCCTACATGCCGCGCGCTGTTCATATCGTGGGTAATGGTAATAGCGGTTGCTCCCAAGTCATTTACACAAGTACGAATTAATCCATTGATGACACTGCTAAAAATGGGATCAAGGCCTGATGTTGGTTCATCAAAAAATAAGATATGGGGTTGGGTTACAATGGCGCGAGCCAAAGCGACACGACGCTGCATGCCCCCTGAAATTTCAGCAGGGGAAAGCTCGGCAACGGTCTCGCTCAATCCAACTGCTGCTAATTTTTGGAGGGCAAGTTCTTTCGCTTTTTGACGATCCATACGTTGCGCATTAATAAGTCGGAAAGCAACGTTTTCCCACACTGTTATACTGTCAAAAAGTGCAGAGCCTTGAAAGACAACGCCAATGTCTTGAAGACGGGCTTCATTTTGAATGAGTGATTCTTTGAGGATTTCTTGTCCATCCATCTTCATACTGCCGGCATCGGCTTGGATAAGACCTAAGAGACATTTGAGGAGGACGGACTTTCCGGAACCAGATCCTCCGATAATAACCATGGATTCTCCTGGGAAGACTTCTAAATCGACGCCTTGAAGGACATGCTTGTTGCCAAAGCTTTTCTGAAGGTTTTTAAGAACAAATTTTGGGGTCATGGCTAACCCTGCTCAAAAAGAAGAGAAGTAAGGAGGTAATTAGTAATGAGTATCAGGATAGAGGAAGAGACAACAGCATACGTCGTTGCTTTGCCAACGCCTTGAGCGCCTCCCTTCGAATTAAAGCCATGGTAGCACCCCATCGCGGAAATAATAAAGCCGAAGGCAGCAGCTTTAATCAACCCCGATGTGACATCTCCCATTTCCATAAAATCAAAGGTTTGCTTAATATAAGAGGCAGGATTAAAGCCTAAGCGATAAATGCTTACGATATAGCCTCCAAAAACACCGATAATATCTGCAACAAGGACCAAGAGGGGAAGCATGGCCACTCCCGCTAGAAGCCGTGGAGCAATTAAGTATTTTTGTGGATTTGTCGAAAGGGTGATCAAGGCATCGATTTGTTCTGTGACACGCATGGTCCCAATTTCAGCCGCCATGGCTGCACCAATCCTGCCAGAGACCATAAGCCCTGCGAGGACAGGGCCTAATTCTCGGGTCATGGTGAGTACAACAACGCTGGCGATGGCATTTTCGGCATTAAAGCGGGAAAACCCTGTATAGCTTTGAAGAGCAAGGACCATTCCTGTAAAAAAGGCTGTTAATCCCACGACAGGAAGGGACAAATAGCCAATTTCTAAGAATTGGCGCAAAATCTGGTGGAAGTAATAGGGGGGTCGTAATCCTTGTCCGAGCGCATAAATGAGAAAGAGGCTGAGCCGTCCCGTGGATGCTAAAAAGTCCAAGAAGACACGACCAATATTTGCCAGGATCCACGTCATTATGCGGCCCCTTTTGATTGTTGGGAATTCAGATAAAAACGTTCAAAGCGAGGGCCAAGGCGGGTGAAAATTTCCCAAGAAACGGTTCCGGCCTTTTCGGCGAGGTCATCCACAAAGAGGTGATCGCCAAAAAGTTCTACCCAATCCCCGACATGAATTTTGCTGGGGGGAACATCGGTTAGGTCGACGGTTAATAAGTCCATGGAAACCTTCCCCACCACTGGTAATTTTTGTCCGTCAAAGTAGACTTCTCCACGATTGCTAAGGCTTCTTAAATATCCATCTGCATACCCTACACCGAGGGTTGCAATTCGAGAAGCCCTAGATGCAATAAATGTGGCATCATAACCGACAGAATCACCGCGTGAGATTTCGTTAATTTGTAAAATCTGAGCGTATGCTTTCAGCGCAGGCTTTAATACATTGTCACCACGGGAAATAGCCGTACGGCATCCCGTAAGAGCAAGGCCTACGCGGATCAAATTATAGTGATATTCTGGACCTAAAAAGAAGCCACCGCTGTTTGCAAGGCTGCTGAGTGCAAAAGGAAAGCCCTTACGGAGTGTATCAAAGGAGTGCCTTTGTGTTTCATTCATGGGATGGGATGCTTGATACGTGCATGCAAGGTGACTCATGACACACACAATTTCCGTATGAGAAAGTTCCGACACCTCCATCGTATTGATATTTTTTGGGGTGATACCTGTCCGGGTCATGCCCGTATCGAAATGCAGGGCAGCCTTAAGACATTGTTGTTTGCTCTTGGAAAACGCATTCCATACCTGAATTTGAGAAAGATCACTGAGGACGGGGATAAGATTATAATGGACATAAACTTCTTCGTCCCCTTCGCGAAGCCCATTCAATACATAAATTGAAGTATCCTGTCCTACATGGCACTTGAGCTCAATGGCTTCCGAAAGATGGGCTACAAAAAAGTGACGACATCCTTCTTGGTAGAGGCGGGGAGCGACTTCTTTAACTCCCATTCCATAGGCATTTGCTTTCAGAACGGCGGCGCAAGATGTTCCCTTCTTTACATGAGAACTAAGTGTACGATAATTGTGTGCGACAGCCTCCAAATCAACGATCAGCGCCAAAGGAACAGAAGGCGGCTGGGGAAAGTGTGGATTAGCCATGATGCACCGGTAAATAAGCAGGGTCTGCAAGATCTGAAAATTTCGTGAGCCTTCCCTCAAAGTGCAACTGTACAGTGCCGATAGGACCGTGACGTTGCTTGGCGATAATCACTTCTGCAGTATTTGTAACTGCGCTCAAAGATCTCTCCCATTCAGCGACTTTATCGTCGCTTCCTGTAGGCTTTTTTCGAGAAAGATAATATTCTTCACGATAAACGAACATGACCACATCAGAATCTTGTTCGATGGATCCTGATTCCCTCAGATCCGAAAGCTGAGGCCGTTTGTCATCTCGTTGCTCAACAGCTCGAGAAAGCTGTGAGAGAGCAATAACAGGAACGTTGAGCTCTTTCGCAAGAGCCTTTAGATTACGGGTAATTTCAGAAAGCTCAAGCACACGGTTTTCTGCAGCTCTTCTCCCAGGGCTTGAAAGAAGTTGAAGATAATCTATGACAATCATTCCAATCCCTTCTTGCCGCATGAGACGCCGTGCACGGGTTCTTAAGGCTGGGACAGAAAGAGCAGGCGTATCATCAATAAAAAAGGGTAAGGAATTCAATCGATCTGAGGTTTCCACAAGACGTGGAAAGTCTGATTTTCCAATGTCCCCTCTTCGAATAAGGTCTGAAGAGAGCCCAGATTCTTGGCCTAAAATACGGTTGGCAAGTTGTTCTGAAGACATTTCAAGGGAGAAGAAAGCAACAGCTCCTCCTTCTTGTTTCTCCAAGGCAGCCCGGGCCGCATTAAAGGCCAGATTGGTTGCAAGAGCAGTCTTACCCATGGAGGGTCGACCTGCAAGAATAATAAGGTCTGAAGGGTGGAATCCACCTAAGCATTCATCTAGTTTTTTAAAGCCAGAGGTGACACCTACAACATGGCTATCTCTTTTATAGGCGACTTCGGCGCTATTAAGGGCTTGTTTGAGGGCTGATGAGAAAGTTTGAAGTCCTCGCTCTTGTTGGCCTACTGTAGCAAGGTCAAAAAGCTTTTTTTCCGCAACTTCAATTTGATCGGTTGCCGAAATCTCTAAATCATAAGTATGGGCATCATTAACAACGCATTCTCCGACATCAATGAGTTGCCGCCTTAGGTAAAAGTCATGGATCTTTCGCCCATAGTCTTCCGTATTGATGATGGAAATAACAGAACCAGCCAGTTGGGCCAGATATTGCCCACCGCCTACTTCAGATAAGGCATCATCTCGATCGAAATATTCTTTTAAGGTAATAGGATCGGCAATATGTCCACGGTTAATGAGATTATTGATGGCTTCATAAATGCGACCATGGGAAGGATCGGAAAAATGCTCAGGTCTCAGAAATTCGGCTACCCTTTCAAATGCCAAATTATTATGGAGAAGGGCTCCCAAAAGGGCTTGTTCGGCTTCAGGACTATGAGGAGGAAATCTTTCGTGTGTTTCGAGGGCTCCCGCCTGTGAGGGAATATTAAGGGATATTGGAGACTCAAACTGCGGTTTTAATACGGCGCTCATGGTGTTATCTCCAATAACAGTGTTCAGTGTGGCAATATAGCAGTGTTGCAGAATCTATCGGGTTGAAGTACTAAAGGCTCCACCTCCCCTTTTCCTGCGACACTGCGTCACTGCAACGCGGTTACACTGCTTCTTCGGGGCTTGCCGTAATCCGTTCAAATGTCTTGGCTTGCGCCTTTGCTTCATCTTCAGACATCCCCACATTCACACCTAAGCTGATAGAAACTTCGGGATGGAGTTGAATACGCACAGCATGAATACCGATTGTTTTAATGGGATGGTCAATCCTTACATTGTTTTTTGTTACGTGCTCTTGTTTCATGGCGTCTGCAATGTCACGAGCGCTGACAGAACCATAAAGTTGGCCCCCTTCGCTGGCTTGGCGGATAAGGGTTACCATGGATCCTTCGAGGCGTTTTGCTAAAGTTTCAGCTTCTTTCATGTGATTGACATTTAGCTTTTCAAGGGCGTCCTTTTCTTTTTCGAAATGAACCATATTTTCCTTGGTTGCTCGTAAAGCCACCTTTTTTGGCAATAGAAAATTACGGGCATAACCAGGCCGAACGTTAACGATCTCGCCCATTTTACCAAGTTTTTCAACACGTTGTAAAAGAATTACTTCCATAATATACGTTCCTCATTTCAGTCAACTTTCCCTTTTTCTAACAACTTTAAGCTCAAGAAACAACTATTAGTTTGGGGGGGACAATCTTTCGATCCATGGTTTTAAAATTCCTAACAAAATAACGAAGAAGGCGAGCCATATAAATAAGATCAGGACAAGATAGAAGATGATGAGTCCTGCTGTTGCAAAAGACGTTTTGTTTAACCATTGGTGAATCAGCCCAAGCCCAATGAGAAAAAAAGGAAAGATAAGAACAAATATGGTGTTTTTGCCTAAAAGTTCTAAATATCCCACACCGACCATGGAAAGGATTAGGGAGAGCCCTAGCACGATTATAAAGCTTTTCGGGGCTGTAAGCCCTTCCAGAGAAGGAGAAGGGCGTAAATTCCTGTTAAATCTGATAAGAAGTCCTTGAGCAAGAGCAGCGTTGAACAAAACTATCAACATCCAAGAAAAGGCAAAGATACCTGGTAAAAAGG
>Ga0299912_10001698_pt1 | contig 17765 bp, 11 predicted proteins | sample RVTome_2_FD_207667 | JGI IMG/M metagenome (GOLD analysis project Ga0299912, IMG submission 207667) | Soil microbial communities from uranium-contaminated site in the Upper Colorado River Basin, Wyoming, United States - RVT95D214 (version 2) ... | reverse complement strand
TGCACCTTTTTGCACTTGCATTTTGGACTTTTTATTACTATATTCTATAACGCTTTACCCCCGAAAGGAGACCCCCCATGAAAACCCTGACTCTTACCCTCCTCTGCCTGGCGCTAACCGCCCAGGCGCAGCCGCCGAACCAGATGACCCTGGTGGGCCAGTATGACGGGGAGGCCGCCGAAAACTATTTCGGAACCTATACGACCATGGGTGATTTTGACGGCGACGGCATGGACGAATTCGTGATTAGCGCAGACGGCTGGAATAGCAGCACGGGGAAAAACTACTTTTACCAATATGACCAGGGCTGGCCTATCAATCCTTTCATGACGGTCCAAGGGGACACTCAATATATTCATTATGGGTGGTTTGTCTCCAACGTAGGGGATATAAATGACGATGACCTGCCCGACTTGGGTATCCCCGAAGGATATGGTGCTAATACCGATGGGCGCCTTGATATTTATTTGGGGTCTACGGCATTTGACACGTTGCCGGATTGGGTCCTATATCCTCATGATTCCACGGAAGCATATGGCGGTGTGCTCGATAGCTGCGGCGATATCAATGGTGATGATGCTACTGATTTCGTGATGCTCGCGACGTATAACTCAACAGCATTAGAAATTTTCCATGGCGGGCAGCCATTAGATTCAATTGCGGATTGGATTCTCACGCCCACCAATATGGGGCCTCATCCCTTGGGTGACGTGAACGCTGATGGATATGCGGATATCATGACCAGAGGTACCTATGTCCCGGTCCGAATTTACTTCGGCGGCAACCCAATGGATACAATCCCGGACATGTTTTTTTACGAATATTCGACTGGCGGAGGAGGGCAGGGAATGGGAGACGTAAACGGCGATACCTATCCAGATTTTTGCATAAATATGCACTTCCCCGACAGCAGCCAATCTCATAGTGCTTTGTACTTTGGGGGTCCCGACGTGGACGCGATTCCCGATGTGCTTTTGCAGAACAGATTTGGGGAACTCTGGAGCACGCTGCACGTAATCACCAGCGGGGACTTTAATGGCGATGGATATAATGACGTAGTCAGCGCCACGGGTGATCTTAGTTTGGGGGACATCGTCTATATATATCTGGGGGGGCCCTGGTTTAATCCTCTGCCGGATGCTTGGGTGACAATTTATTCTATCATATTTGACTTTGGATACACGGTCTCCACTGGGGATGTCAACGGCGATGGTCGTGACGAATTATTGGTCACGGCGCAGAATTACGGTAATTTCAATCGGGGCCGAGTCTATCTGTATGAGGGCCCCGAGACCTGGATAGATTCGGGCGCGGCCGTTGAGCCGGAAGAATTGCGGCATTACCCGGGATGGTTCAAACTCAATCAAAACTATCCCAATCCATTTAATGCCACAACGAGCGTTCACTTCGAATTGGGAAAGCCCTCCCTTGTCAACCTTTCCGTATACGACCTTAAAGGCCGTAAAGTCAAAGAGCTAATCACAAGTCAAAATATGTCGGCGGGTGGTTATAACATAGCTTGGACCAGCAAAAACGAAGCCGATCAAACCGTCTCATCGGGTATATACGTTCTCCAACTCAAGGTGGATCATTATCAACAAATCAGAAAGATGGCGCTATTGCGCTGAACCTTCTAACTTCATGGAGGAGAAGATGAAACGCACGAATTCGCTGTCCACCGTATGCGGCGCTCTCTGCGCCCTAATCTTTGCTCTCTGTCTAACCTATGGCAGCCTTTCGGGCAGCGATTTCCCCAGAGGTCTCTATACCGGACCCGCCGCCTATCATTCCGATAGTACTTGGGCAGGCTTTACAGAACTGAATCCGAATATCATCTTTGGCGGACGAACAAGCTGGGTCGCATCGCCGACGAATCCGACAACCATAGCCGACTATATGGACAAATTGGAGGATTATAACCTCAAGGCAATCCTGGGGAAAGGCGATTGGTCATGGTCTGATACCGGTTGGACGGATTCCATTACCTATCTCATAGAGCACCATTCCTGGGGGCAGTATAATCAGCTTCAAGTGGAGTGGGATTCGCTTGCAGCCCTCGAGAATTATAACTTTGACGGTTCGGGATACTACCACTTCTATCAATATCGAGGCGGGGAACGGCCGGATCTTTGGCCTGGGCAGTGGTACATGGCTGCCGAAACCACAAGCGTGGGATTGGCGCTTAAAGGCATGCGATGGACGGTCGCAAGCAGCGGATGGCTTTATTGGGAACCGGAGTATGAGTATCCCGAGCACTACGAATTTGGGGAAACCGGCCGCAGTTTCCGCGTCAGGATTACAGCTCGGGCAAACTTGGATGGCACCGTCCCCAGCGATTCCGTATTTCTGTTGCGAGTGCAATACTCCACACAGGGCCATCTCTACGACCGGTTTGATTCCCTATGGGTCACGGTGGATAGTTTCGACGTTTCCCTTGAATGGAAGCAATTCTGGGTGGAAGAAGCCTTCGATACCAGCGCGGCGGACTTGACGATGAATGGAATACGCTATGAGCTCTACTATTGGGGCGGCGCTGATGTGTGGATTGACCATATCGAATACCTGGATATGGAGCAGGCTTATCAGTTGCTCTGGGATAACGAAATGCAGGCGCAGACGCTGGAGTCCATTGCTGACGAGTGCGACAGTTTGCAAGACCTCTACGGAAATCTCATTGCAGGGTGGTCGCAATCGGGCGAATCAAGGCAACAATGCTTCTTTGCCCATGGCGTAATTAACGAGTATCTGAAAGACAACGGCGTTCTGGGCACACGTTATCCGCACGTTCCCATGTTCGAGGGCGCCAGGAAACACATAAGGCATTTCTTCTATACGGCCAAGCCAATGCTGTATGAGGCCGATCCCTATGTTTTTGCGGTCGGCGGCAACGTAGGCGATCAAGAGGAATTGAGTTACCTGGCTGCAGAATTCGACACGGTTTATCAGCTCTGCGAAGAGACGGGCATAGATATGCGCTACACCGCCCAGGCGCATGACTGGACCGGCGGCCTGCGTAATCCCACACGGTCCGAGATTTTAGCTGAGAGTTTTATCGCTCTGGCACATGGCGCGAAGGGGCTTTATTTCTTTAGGTGGTTAAGCAATAATCCTTCTCTTTGCCATGGGCTGGTGGATCCACAGTTTAATCACTCTGACCCCGTTTACGCCGAGAAATGGCAAGCCGTGCAGGACGTGTTCGCGCAGTTGGATTCCATCGGCGGGACGCTGCTGGATTTGGAACGTGACGCTGCTTTCTGCGTGGCACAGGCTCCAAATTTCCAAGGTGCCATTGACAATATTTATTTTGAGGATGATGATACGGACTACATCGAGGTCGGCCAATTCCACCTTCCGCCCAGCACTACGCCGGACTATCTGATTATCGTCAACCGCAGAACGGATGGGGATCGGCATATCACGGTGGAGACGGACAAAACGGGCACTTGGGCGCTGCGAGATCTCTATACCCAGGAGCAATTCATCTCCAGCACCGGCGACTTCAAAGCGATACCGTTTGACTCGGGGGAGGGGCGGGTGTTTAAGTTGGCAGTCCATTAATCTCTAAATTCGCAGTTGCCCCGTATTCATAACTATATTAATAATTCGCACTTTTTAATCCCGTTATACCCTTCAACCCCGCCACCACCATCACCTTCGGCCTGCCGGTGGCCTCCTGGGTGAAGGTGGAGGTGTTTGATATTGCGGGGCGCAATGTAAGGGCGAGGCGCGCCTCGCCCCTACAGGGCTGGTATGACGCCGGCGTGCATGAGGTGATGTTCGACCCCAAAGGGGCAAGTGGATCGGATTTGCCGTCGGGAATCTATATTTGCCGCTTGCAAGCGGAGGGCTTCAGCGCGGTGGAAAAGATGAGGTTGCTCAAATAGCAATAAGCAATCAGCAATAAGCAAAAATTGAGCCCCCTTCACCGGGCTTGATTTATTCGTAGCCCCGTCATTTATGGCGGGGCGAGAGCGGGCAGGGCGACGCTGACACTAATCCCCCTATTCCCTTGACAATTCCCTTCCAAATTCATATATTTTTCATTGCGCCCTCTGCGCCTTCTTTGCGTTCTCTGCGGTTAAGTATTTTTCCCGAGGATTTCACTCATGCCAGACGAGATCACCCTTCGCCAGGACCTCCTGAATCAATTGCCGGGCATGCCCGCCCTGCTGAATCACCCGGAAATCCGAGTCTTTCGCGATTCGCATCCCACTCTCTATGTCAACGACATCGTCCGCCGCGAACTCGATACTCTGCGCCAGACGATTCTTGATGCACCCGAAGAGTTGCTGCCTCAAATCCCCATTGACGAAATCCAGATCGCGGAACGGGCCCTCGATCTTATCCGCCGCTCCGTCGAACCGTCTCTTAACCGCTCCATCAACGCCGCCGGAGTCATCCTCCACACCGCTCTGGGCCGCGCGCCGCTGGCTCCCGCCGCCCGCGATGCCGTCCATCTCGCCCTGACCGGCTATACGACGCTGGCCATCAACCTCGACACCGGCAAGCGCGGCGACCGCCACCTCCACACCGATCGTCTGCTCTCGCATTTGACCGGAGCCGAATCCGGCATGATCGTCAACAACAACGCCGCCGCCACCATGCTCATCCTGAACACTCTGGCGGCGGGCAAGGAGGTCATCGTCAGCCGCGGACAGTTAGTCGAAATCGGCGGGGCCTTCCGCATCCCCGACGTCCTGAAGCGTTCGGGCTGCCGCTTGGTCGAAGTCGGCACTACCAACCGCACCCACCTGCGCGATTACGAAAATGCCATCACCCCAGAAACTGCGCTCCTGCTGAGAGTTCATGCCTCGAATTATCGCATCATCGGATTTACTTCGGAAGTTTCGGTGAGAGAGTTGGTGGAATTGGGGAGGAAAAGAGGAATTCCCGTTGGGGATGATGTCGGTTCCGGCGCCCTCATAGATCTGAGACAATTCGGCCTGCCCGAAGAGCCGCTGGTGCAGGATTCGGTCAAGGACGGCGCCGATTTGGTCTGCTTCTCGGGCGACAAGATGCTGGGCGGGCCGCAGTGCGGCATCATCGTCGGCAAGCGCGACATGATCGAACGCATCAAGCGCAATCCCCTGACCCGCGCCCTGCGCTGCGATAAGATGACCTACTCCGCCGTCGAAGCCACTTTGAAACTGTACCTCGAACAAGACAAGTTGGCCGAACGTCATCCCGTCCTGCGCATGATTACCGAAAAGCCCGAAGTCATCAAGCGCCGGGCTCAAAATTTGAAACGCCGCCTGGCGGCGCGCATCGCCGGAAATGCCGATCTCTCCGTCATCCCCGGGGAAACCGAGATGGGCTCCGGCAGCCTCCCGGGCAAGAGCATCCCCACCTTTCTCCTGCAAATCAAACCGAAAACTGGCTCGCCCGACGACATCGCTCGCCGCTTGAGATTGGGCTCACCCGCCGTCTTCCTGCGCATCGCCGAAGATTCCCTGCTGGCCGATCTGCGCACCGTCTTTCCCGACGAAGACCGCCTCCTATCTGACCGCCTCGCCGCCGAGATATAATCCGGCCTTTCCCATAATTGGGATAGTGGGGATTAAAGAGGACTTATAATCTCCCCAAATCCCCCTTTCTGAGGAGACGGTTGCGTCAATAATAAGACTATTGGGGTGATCTCAAATAAGAAAGGGCCACCCGATTGCTCGGATGGCCCTGTCAGTTTCTCCGCCGGGGGCTCTGAACATTGTCAGCAGCATCGGGCCCGAATTCCGGGATCAGAATAACCCCGGCGGCATCAGCGGAGGCAGCGCCGATTTCAAGTCCTGTGAGATGCCCGTTTGGCGTCTGCAAAGGCGCCCGGTGGCCCCGCACCCAGCCCCCCGTCCGCGGCCGCGCCTCAAGTCCCCCCAGCATAGCATCCTGACGCGGCACTCATTGGGGCATCACCGTCGTATCCCCAGGTATGGCAAAGGCGGTGCCAACCGGACTTCCATTTTCCATCGGCTTATATTTATTACACATAAGCCGTAAACCTCGCATCGCCTCGCGGCCGCCTGTCAAATTTTTCAACACCCTCGCATCCCGTAGCGCTTGATTATCATCGCTTTAGGGCGATGCCTGGTTTGACCCCCCGTCAATTTGCGCAACAGGGGCCGGCGTGGCCTAAGACCTGACGCAACACCTAAGGGCGAGAAGTTGAAAAACGCAAGAACTCGAAAAGCCGGCCATGCGGGGCGAGAACTCGGCACTCAAACGGGGGAGAATTCGGCAGAGAGACGAGAAGTTGACAGTGTGCCGGCAGGTAGGCAGCAGGCGCAGACCCTGCGGGCGAGAGCTGATAGCACGTTAATGAAATAATGCGCATAAAGATCTTGACACCGCCATGAAAAGGCGGTTATATAGTAATGGTATTTTATGCAAAAGGAGACCCCCCATGAAAACCCTGACCCTTATCCTCCTCAGCCTGGCGCTGGCGGCGCAGGCGCAGAACGCCATGACCCTGGTGGCCCAATTTGAGGGCGAAGGGGTTGACAATTACTTCGGCCAGGGAATGACCATGGGCGATTTTGACGCCGATGGCATGGAAGAGTTTGTTATCGGCGCGCTTGGCTGGTACCAGGATCGAGGGAGGAATTACTTCTACCAGTACGACAGCGGCTGGCCGACGGCACCCTATATGACTCTACAGGGCTTAGAGGAGAATATTTCATATGATTTGTTCGATGCCAATTTGAGCGATATCAATGGCGATGGCCTGGATGATCTGGGCATTCCGATCTATGGCTATGGTCCTGAAACCTACGGGCGCCTGGACATTTTCTTCGGAGGGCTGGATTTCGATACCATACCGGAGTGGTCTATGACCGCGGAGATGGTTCAAACTTTTGCAGCTCAACTGGATAGCTGTGGCGACGTCAATGGAGATGGCCAAAATGACATTGTTATGCAAACCTTTTATTACGGCGACCCCGCCTATATGGAGAGACTCCAAATATATCATGGCGGAACCGCTCTGGACAGCGTAGTGGATTGGACGAAGTTTGTTCCATTGAGCAGAAGCTCTGCCTTGGGGGATGTAAACGCGGACGGTTTTGCGGACATTATGGTGCTTGGCGGCAATCAGGAGCCGGTGCAAATTTACTATGGCGGCAACCCCATGGACACGATTCCGGATCTAATCTTTGAGGAATATGCCTATCAGGCCATGGGTGGGGGCGTGGGGGATGTGAATGCGGATGGGTATCCGGATTTCCTTTTGTTCATGCATTTCCCGGATAGCACGTTTGGAAATGATGCAGTTTATTTCGGTGGCCCGGATGTTGATGATGTGCCTGATGTGTATTTGCTTAAATGGACGGGAGGGTCGAACGGCTCCATACATGGGGTGTGCGGCGGGGATTTTAATGACGACGGGATAAGCGACATTGTCAGCGCCTCGGGAATTCCCGCGTATGGGCCCGTTATAGAAATATATCTGGGCGGTCCCTGGTTCAATCCCACGCCGGATGCCCTTATCACATCGTGGGATTACTATACCTATTCCGGTCTCACGGCGGCTATGGCAACGGGCGACGTCAACGGCGATGGCCGGGACGAATTGCTCATCTCGGCGATAACTGGCGTCTATTTCGATATCGGGCGAGCTTACCTCTTCAAAGGCCCGGAAACCTGGACGGACCTGGGAGCGGGGGTGGAGCCTGAAGAGTTGGTTCGCTATCCCGGCTGGTTCAAGTTGGATCAGAACTATCCCAATCCTTTTAATTCGACCACCAGTATCCATTTTGAATTGGGGAAGCCGTCCACCGTCAATCTGAAGATCTATGACATTCAGGGAAATGAGATCAAGCAGCTCGTTGTCGATAAGGAGATGCTCCCGGGCGGCTACAACGTGAGCTGGAATTCCAAAAACGAACATAATCAGGCAGTTTCTTCCGGAATTTATCTGCTCGAACTTCAGGTGGATCAATATAGGCAAATGAAAAAGATGGTGCTCGTTCGGTAGGCGGGCGCATCCGTCAACTGACGGACGCCCCTACAGATGTACCTAACCCTTATGGAGGTTGAAATGAAAAGGGAAAATTCGAATCGCTTTCTGGCCGCCGTTCTGGCCGGCCTGTTCGGGCTGGTCGTGGCCTATGGCAGCCTTAGCAGCAGCGACTTTCCGTGCGGGCTGTATGGCCCGCCCCAGATTCACAGCGGCGACGGACACTGGTCGGATTTCGCCGCCCTGAATCCCAACCGCGTCTGGAACTATGCCTCCCAATGGCACAGCTTTGGCGACGCCGGCAAGGATGACTATCTGGATTCCCTGGAAGAATACAATCTCAAAGCGATTCTGCGCAACGGCGATTGGAAGGGAAACGACACCACGGGCACTTACACCGACAGCATCCCTTACTTGGTGGAGCATTACTCCTGCGGACAGCACAAGGAACTTCAGGCTGAAATGACATACGACGAGGCTGCTGACAAATTCTTTAATGTGGACGGCACTGGCTTTTACCATTTCAAACATTATCAAGGCCGGGAGGGTTCTCCTCTCAATCCAGGAACTTGGTATTTGACTCCTGATTCAGCCACAGCGGGCAATGCTATGTATGGGCCTCATAGCACTATAGATGGCCCGGGCAACAACCACCTAAATGAGCCCAATTTTTATTGGCCGGGCGGCTATCATTATCAGAGTCGCGCTTACCAATTTCGCATCCGCAGCAAAATTGACACCACCGGGTATTCCGTTTCCAGCGACACCATGGTTTATCAGCTTATCGTAACCTCACATTTCCTGAGTGGCTCGTCGGTTGATAATACCCTCATTTGCAGGGTGGGCGATTACTCCACGAACAACAACTTTGAAGAGCACGCCATTCAAATCACCGTCACTCCCAGCGGCTCCGACAAATTCTCCTACTTCCGCTATCGCATACGCTATGAAGACCAGGTGCCGCTGTGGATAGACTGGATCGAATATATGGATAAGGAACAACCTTATCCGTTGTTTGCCAACGAGACGCTGAAGGCGCAGACGTTTGCCCAGATTGACAACCAATGCGATTCCTTTGAGCAAGATCTCCAGCATGGCGACGAGATCATCGGCTGGGCTCAGTCGGATGAACCCAAAATGTCAACATTTGACGCCCATGGAATTATCAATGATTACATGATCGGCCAAAACCATCGCATGCCGCAACTACCCTTTCGGCTGCAGGGCGATTTCGGGCCTTTGGGCTGCAAGCATTTTGCTCTTGTCGCCAAACCGAGGGCCTTTGATTTCGACATTTATCCTTTCCTGGGTCCACCAAAGCAAATCGGCGATCAGACCGAGCTTGATACTCTGGCAGAAGTGCTGGATTTGGCCTATTCCCCGTGCGGCGATTCTACAGCGCTGATATTTACTGCCTAGGCGCATGGCGGGGGGACTAGTTACGCGCGAAATCCCGTCCGGTCCGAAATCTTCGTGCAGGCCTATCTCGCTCTGGCGCATGGCGCAAAAGGCATTAGCTATTATCTGTACCGAGGTCCCTCTGACGGCGCTTATCAAGGTCTGGTCGACACGAGCTATCAACATACAAGCCCGCCCTATGCCGAAAAATGGCAAGCTGTGCACGACGTCTTTGCGCAGTTGGACTCCATGGGGGATACGCTGCTGAGACTGGAGCGGGAAGCGGCGTATTGCCCTGAGCGCTGACCTGCACTCTTTTGCACTTGCATTTTGGATTGTTGATTACTATATAGTATAAGACTTTGACCCCGTAAGGAGACCCCCCATGAAAACCCTGACCTTAACCCTCTTCTGCCTGGCCCTGGCGGCCCAGGCGCAGCCTGACCTGAACGTAATGACCCTGGTGGGCCAGTACGTGGGCGAAGGATACGACAACGCCTTCGGGGCCGGGACAGCCATTGGAGATTTCGATGATGATGGCTTTGGCGAATTCATCATCGGCGCGGGCTGGTGGAATAATCACACCGGCAAGAATTATTTCTACGATTGGGACGGAAACTGGCCGGCCACTTACCTTTGGGCATTCCAGGGGGATTCTCAGCTCTACAATTTTGACTATGATGACCAGAATCTGGGCGACATTAATAATGACAGCGTGGACGACTTTGCTCTGTCCGAATATCATGCCGGACAAGACTACCATAGTGCGAATTTCTATTTCGGCGGGGCGGGATTTGATACTATTCCCGACTTCATCATTTTTCAAAACGAAGGATACGGAGTGCATACGCCGGATAGCTGCGGCGATGTCAATGGAGATGGCGGCAATGATTTTGTTCTAAGCGCCCGCCCCATTTATTATAGTGAAATTCGAATATACTTTGGCGGGGATGATTTGGATAGCATCTTTGATTGGAGGTATACGACAAATGATCCAAATCCAGTTGGTCGCGGCTTAGGCGATGTGAATGGTGATGGTTTTAGCGACGTTATGGTGCTACTAGGACAGAATTTTCACCCGCTGGTTTTCTTCGGCGGCAATCCCATGGACACCATCCCAGATTTGACCTTCTATGATTACACTTATGATAACACCGCCGCCATCGGCGACGTGAATGCGGATGGCTTCAGTGATATTAGCATCCTGCTCTGGCCCCAGAGCATGGGTATTGGAAGTGCGATCTATTTGGGGGGAACTGATGTGGATACTATTCGCGACGTCATTTTGCTGGACGATTGGGGTGATCCGACTTACACGGCATTTGTCACCCACGGGGACGTCAATGGCGACGGCATCAGCGATCTGATCACTGGCGACGCCAACTCGGCCGGCCGTGCCTCTTATGTCTACCTCGGAGGCCCATGGTTTAATGGGGTGCCGGATGCCAGAATCCAGGGTGTCGCTTCCTATTATAATTGGGGCGAAGAGATATCGGTTGGAGACCTCAACGGCGATGGGCGCGACGAAATTCTAATCTCTTCGTCAAATTACTGGTTCGAACAAGGCCTGGCACAACTCTTCACCGGCCCCGAGGGGGAGTGGATTGACTATGGGGCCGTTGTTGCACCGGGCGATCTATCGCACACTCCGGGGTGGTACAAACTGGCTCAGAATTATCCCAACCCCTTTAACAGCTCCACCAGCATCCATTTTGAACTGGGGAAGCCCTCCACCGTTAATCTGAAGATCTATGACATTCAGGGAAATGAGATCAAGCAGCTTATCGTCAATAAGGAGATGCTTCCGGGCGGCTACAACGTGAGCTGGAATTCCAAAAACGAACATAATCAGGCAGTTTCTTCCGGAATTTATCTGCTCGAACTTCAGGTGGATCAATATAGGCAAATGAAAAAGATGGTGCTCGTTCGGTAGGCGGGCGCATCCGTCAGCTGACGGACGCCCCTACAAAATCCGTTTAATCCGTTTAATCGGCGATTCAGACAATTTAAAAGGAGACCATCATAAAACGCTCCACTCATCACCTTCTGGCCATCATTCTGGCCGGCCTGTTCGGCCTGTTTTTGACCTACGGCAGCCTCACCGGCAGCGACTTCCCCTGCGGCACCTTTAGCTGTCCCTGGTCGGATGTGGACAGCCATTGGACTGGCTATGCCGAGCTAAATGTCAATCTGGCCTACCCTACCAGGTTGGCCTGGGGCGGCGATTATACCCTGCAGGAATTTCTGCAAAACCTGAGCGCGCACGGCATCGGCGTGATTTTGGAGAAAGGCGGATGGAACTGGGAAGCAATGAATTCGGATTCCATCCCCTATCTGGTGCGTTACTACAGCGCCGGACAATACGATCAATTAGGGGTGGATTGGGATTCGGCTTATGCAGCCGAAAACTTGTATATAGCCGGAGAAACCTACTGCTTCTTCCGGCATGATCCGGGCACGGCGATAATTGAGAATTGGCACGAGGCCAGGGTATTGGAATGCCTAAAAGACTCCTGCGAAAATCCAGCCGGTCAATTCGCCAACGGCGGCAGGTTCACAGACTCCGGCGACCCTTCCTGGGAGCCGCGCTTGGATAGTTATGTGTTTACTTATAGCAATAGCGCGCACGGCGGCCGAACGTTTATCACGCGCTTTCGCGCCGCCATTGACAACTCCGAGGGCGTTGCCAACGATTGCACCGTGCTCATCTATGACATGCCCTATCTGGACGACGACGACGATACTCTATCTCATCATTACGTCTATGCCACCAAAGGCCAATTCGGCGGAGATGAGAATTTTGAGGAATTTGAGATCGAAGCCTTCGCTGACACCAACTACCGATACATGCAGCATGTCTTTTACACCACCAATGCCTGCGACATCTACGTGGATTGGGTGGAATATATGGACAAGGAAGCCCAGGCGGCATTCGCGGCGATCAAAGCAGGTAAGGGCCCACTTAGGCCAGGGGCAGAGCATATCGCCTCACGCTGACCTGCACCCTTTTGCACTTGCATTTTGGACTTTTTATTACTATATTCTATAAAGCTTTACCCCCGAAAGGAGACCCCCCATGAAAACCCTGACCATAATCCTCCTCTGCCTGGCGCTGGCGGCCCAAGCGCAGCCGCAGAACTGGCTGCAACTGGTTTGGACCGGATACGGTGAAGCCGGGAATAACTACTACGGCGCCGGCTCTACCGGGGGAGATTTCAACAACGACGGCTGCTCCGACGTGCTGATTGGGGCTGGCGGTTGGGGCAATGTGGGGGGCAATGGCAACATCGGCAAGGACTACCTTTATCTTGGTTCGCCGCAATTCTTTGATACAGCCACATTCGTTTTTCAAGGTGACACTGCCTGGGACAATTACGATTGGGATGTCTCAAACGTGCAAGATGTGAATGGGGACGGCACGGAAGATTTGCTCATCCCGGGTTCAAGGGCTTGGAATGGTGGTTACATCGAAATATTCTATGGCAGTCCTGATTTTGATACCTTGCCAGACTGGCGTCTGCAAAAACACGCCGCCACCTATGGTGAGTTTTTTGGGGAGGACACGGACAGTTTGGGAGACGTTAATGGCGATGGCTGGAGTGACTTTATCATCTCCGGCAGCCAGTGGGAGCTAGATTCCTGTTACTACGAAATCTACTGGGGCGGCCCGGATCTTGATACTATACCCGATTGGCATTATTCCTTGCTGACGCTCAACATCCCACCGGTGAGGGGCCTGGGCGATGTGAATGGAGATGGATTCGATGATCTCCTGATGCTTGGAGCGCCGACCAAGATATTCTTTGGGGGCAATCCCATGGATACGATCCCGGATCTGGAATTTTACCCCTACAGGGGCTCAGGGGCCGGCGTCGGAGACATCAATGCTGATGGCTATGCGGATTTTGTTCTGCGCGATCCCATGTCGCCGCCGGACACAACTTGGGTTCGCGTCTATTTTGGAGGGGCTGATGTGGATACGGTCGGTGATGTTATACTTCAGGGGGTGACCGCGCCTACGGTATTTGCGAGTTATATCTCGCATGGGGATATTAATGGAGATGGTATCAGTGATATTATTTGCGATTCCGGAATTTTGCTGGCCCTTTACCTGGGCTCCCCCTGGTTCAACGGCACGCCCGATTGGTGGTTTTTCGAATTCTACATGTACTACGGCTATGCCCTGAATGCCGTCGGCGATGTCAATGGCGATGGTTGCGATGAAATTCTTGTGGGGGAATATACGTATCAATACCCTTTCAATCAGGGAATGGCTCGACTTTTTGCCGGAAACGACACGCTCACCGATCTGGGCGCGGGCGTGGAACCGGAGGAGCTACAGCATGTTCCCGGCTGGTTCAGGTTAGACCAGAATTACCCCAACCCTTTCAACTCCAGCACCAGCGCCCATTTCGAAATCGGCAAGCCATCCTCCGTGAATCTAAATATCTATGACATCCAGGGGAAGGGAATCAAACAAGTCATCGTCAATAAATATATGCTTCCCGGCGGCTACAACGTGAGCTGGAACGGCCGGAACCAACGTAATCAGGAAGTCGCATCAGGCATCTATCTTCTCGAACTGCAAGTGGATCAATATCGTCAAATGAAAAAGATGGTGCTTGTACGCTAATAGGGCGCACAGGGGCCAAGCCTCCCATCGGGACTGTCCGCCCCTACAAAGATTTCGTAGTCGGGGTCGCCCCGACCCCGACAAAAAAAGCTATCTTTAAAGAGGAGACGATCATGAAACGCTCATCCCATTCTATCCTGGCCGCCGTTCTGGCTGGCCTGTTCGGGCTGTTCGTCACATATGGCAGCCTCACGGGCAGCGATTTCGTTCGCGGCATTTACGGTCAACCCAACACGGCGCACTGGGCTCATTTCGATTCCTTGCATCCGAATCGAGTCTGGAATTACTCCTATACCTGGGGCGGAGTCGGCAGCTTGGATGAATACTTAACTGGAGCCGGGGCGTGGAACATCAAGCCGTTTCTGCGGCTGGATCCCGTCGAATACGACACCTTCTATCTGGAGTGCTACTCCAGCGGGCAACATCATATCTATGAAGCGGAGCTGGATTTTGACAGTTCCTCAGGTGTGATGCTTGACGAAAGACCGGATCTGTTTTACTTCTTCCATCACGCGCAGGATTGGAATGACCCGGTGCGAGGTGAGCTTGCTTTGGGTGAACCGGATGGAGCCGCATCCTGGAAATGCACGCAAGGGGCTGCCTATGGAGCCGGCGTCATGCTAAGGGGGCCTAATGAGACATTGGAGGGCGAACAGGATTTGAGCACCTGGGCAAGCCATCGCTGCTGGCCGGATACGACAGATCGGGAATTCAAGTCCATCATCCGCGTAATGGCCGATTTGGACGGCTTGAGCGGGTCGGACATCATCTTCTATTGGCAGATACGTGTCTATGCAACCGGTATAGATGATACTCTGGCGGAGGGGTATTATACAGCCGATTCCTTCGCCAGCGTCAGCGCTCCCCAGTGGAAGCAATTCGAATTGGAATACACCATCCCAGAAGTTGGCTTCAATCTGCTCTACCAGGTGCGCTGGGAAAATAACTGCGACTTCTGGATTGATTGGATCGAATTCTATGATATGAATCGCGGGCGATATCTCTTTACGGATCAGGATACACGGGATAGCGTTTTGGGGCTCATCGCCTATCAATGCGCCCAAATCGAAGACGATTATCCTAATGTCTTGGCGGGATGGAAGCAGTCGGATGAACCGCCTAGGTCGGCGTTTGATGCTCACGGAGTGGTGAATCTCATGGCGCGGGATGCAATGACAAGGAGATTGAAGCATGGCGATCCTCCAACGGTGATTGCAGCGCGCTGACCCGCACCCTTTTGCACTTGCGTTTGGGATTTTTAATTACTATATTCTATAAGACTCTAACCCCAAAAGGAATCCCCCCATGAAAACCCTGACCCTGACCCTCCTCTGCCTGGCGCTAACGGCCCAGGCGCAGCCGCAGAACTGGCTGCAACTGGTCTGGACTGGCTACGGCGAAGCCGGCAACAACTACTATGGAGCGGGTTCCACGGGCGGAGATTTTAACAACGACGGCTACTCCGACGTGCTCATTGGCGCTGGCGGCTGGGGCAATGTGGGAGGAAATGGCAATATCGGCAGAAATTATCTCTATCTCGGTTCCCCTCAGTTTTTCGACACCGCCACGTTCATCTTTCAAGGAGACACTGCATGGGACAATTACGACTGGGATGTGTCAAATGTTGCGGATGTCAATGGGAATTGCATGGAAGATCTGTTAATTCCTGGATCAACAGCGTGGTACGGGGGCTATGTTGAATTGTTCTTTGGAAGCCAACCATTTGACACATTGCCTGATTGGCGGCTGCAAAAAAGTGCTCCCACCTATGGGACCTTTTTTGGCCAATCTACGGACAGCGTTGGCGATGTGAATGGCGATGGCTGGAGCGATATGGCGATTTCCGGCGGAGAGTATGATTTGAGTTATAGATACATAGAGATTTACCATGGCGGACCTGGTTTAGATACCATTGCTGACTGGCGTTGCGGTGGCACAAGCAATGGGACATTTACGGTAATTGGTCTGGGTGATGTAAATGGCGATGGATTTGACGACATTCTCGCCTACACGGCGGGACCCAGTTGGATTTTCTTCGGTGGAAATCCCATGGATACGATACCAGACTTGGGAATCTACACTCCTCTTTGGTCCGGCGGCGCGGTTGGAGACGTGAACGCCGATGGCTACAATGATGTCCTGTTTAGGTTGCATAGCGACCCGCCGGAATCATCCCATGCCGCCGTTTACTTTGGATCCGCGGATATGGACACATTGGAGGACGTGATTCTGGAAGGCATTCTTTACCCGGAAATCAGCTCGGCGGAGCATATCGCGCATGGCGACATCAACGGCGATGGCATCAGCGACATCGTCTGCGAGGAGGGGATGTTTGCGGCGATTTACTTGGGTTCGCCCTGGTTCAACGGCACGCCGGATTGGTGGTTTTTTGAGTTCTACATGTATTATGGATTCGCCGTAAATGCGGTTGGCGACGTCAACGGCGACGGCTGCGACGAAATCCTCGTGGGAGAATATACCTATGAGTATCCATTTAATCAGGGAATGGCTCGCCTATTTGCCGGCAATGACACGCTCACCGATCTGGGCGCGGGCGTGGAATCGGAGGAGCTGCAGCATGTTCCCGGCTGGTTCAAGTTGTATCAAAACTATCCCAATCCTTTCAACAGCAGTGCGAGCGTCCATTTCGAACTGGGCATACCATCATCCGTGAATCTAAATATCTACGACATCCAGGGAAAGGAAATTAAACGGCTCATAGTCAATAAGGAAATGCTCCCGGGCGGCTACAACGTGAGCTGGAATGGCAGAAATGAGCAGAATCAGCCAGTCTCATCCGGCATCTATCTTCTCGAGTTGCAAGTAGATCAATACCGTCAAATGAAAAAGATGGTGCTCATCCGTTAAATCCGTTTCATCCGTTAAATCGGTGATTCAGACAATTTAAAAAGGAGACGATCATGAAACGCTCTACCCATCACCTAATGGCCGCCATTCTGGCCGGCCTGTTCGGGCTGTTCATGTTGCAAAGCCAACTAATCAGCACCGATTTCCCCTTGGGCATTTATAGCTGCCCGTTGGATCCGGACGTCCCATTCTACTGGCTGCAATATGATTCCCTGCAGCAGAATCTCGTAAGAGCCGGCAGGATTTACTGGAATGAGCCCTTCACTACGCTAACGACCTTTTTACGGGCCGTGGCGTCCTGCACCGCAAAGGTCGTGCTGACGCGCAGCGACTGGAATTTCAATCGCCCGGGATGGAATGATACCATCCCCTACCTGGTCCATTACTACAGCGCCGGGCAATACGATCAGATCGGTGTGGACTGGGATTCCAACTATGCGGCCGACAATTTATATATCGCCGGAGAGACCTACTGTTTTTTCCGGCATGATGCCGGTGATAGCATAGTGGAACACACCCCATTTGAGTATGAAACCCAATCTCTGCTTTGCGAAGAAGGTGCCTGTCAAGATGATTCTGGCAAGTTCGCTATCGGCTGCTACTGGACGTACAGGCCAGAAGGCACTCCGGCATGGTGGACAATTCAATCCGGCGAACCGCGCATGGGAATTGACTTCTTCGACTATGGCGACAGCCTGCACTTCGGCCGCTTCTTCATCACCCGTTTCCGCGCCGCCATTGACAGCTCGCAGGGCGTGGCAGATGAGGATACCGTTCTCAAATACGACAATCCTTACTTCTACAACAACAACGACTCCAGTTTGTATGAGCATCATTACATCTACGTGACTAAAGGCCAATTCGAGGATGATCGAGTCTTTGGCGAATTCGAAATCGAAGCCTTTGCTGATACAAATTATC
>Ga0299912_10001697_pt1 | contig 17776 bp, 12 predicted proteins | sample RVTome_2_FD_207667 | JGI IMG/M metagenome (GOLD analysis project Ga0299912, IMG submission 207667) | Soil microbial communities from uranium-contaminated site in the Upper Colorado River Basin, Wyoming, United States - RVT95D214 (version 2) ... | reverse complement strand
TCCCGCCAGCCCCGGGGAAGAAAACCCTGGATCGTCTCCCAATTCTCCGCATCGCTTTTCCATTCCATAACTTCATTTTAAACTATTCCTTTTCCGAAGTCAATGCCTTAAGTTAACGCTTATGCCCTCAAAGGGGGAGGGAAAGGCCGGCTGGCTTTTGGGCAACAGGCCCTTGGGGTCTGACCCCAAATGTGAGATTAGTGAAGCGTGGCCTGGACTTTTTCGGCGAGCAGGTCGAGGAGGAAGGGTTTTTGCAAGAAGCCGGAGGCACCGATGGCCAGTAGCTCTTCCGCTTCTCCTTCCCGGCTGTAGCCGCTCATGAGCAGGACGGGCAAGTTTGGCCGCGCCTGCCGCAGGCGCAGGAAAAGCTCGCGGCCGGAGACCCCGGGCATGATCAAGTCCATCACCACCAGGTCCAGGTCCGGATGTTCCTCGACCTGGCGCAACCCCTCTTCGCCGTCCGCGGCCAGGACCACCTCATACCCCAGCCGGTGGAGTTTGATCTGGGCCAGTCTCCGGATCGAATCCTCGTCCTCGATCACCAGCAGCTTGCGCTTCATTGCGGTTTCACCTCCACCGTTGCTTGATCCTCCGTCGCCGCCCCCGCTTCGGCACAGGGCAAGAGGATTCTAATTGCGGTGCCCCGGCCCAGCTCGCTCTCGACTTCGATGAACCCGCCGTGCGCCGAGACGATGCCGTAGGCGGTGGGCAGGCCCAACCCGGTGCCGGCGCCGACCGGCTTGGTGGAGAAAAAAGGCTCAAAGAGATGCTCGAGCGCCTCCGCCGACATGCCCACCCCGCTGTCGGCGACCGAGAGGACCACGTAATTCCCGGCCGGGCGATCCGGTGCGGTATTTTCCCGCCGCGTCTGCCGGGCGCTGATTTCCAGGATTCCGCCGTGGGGCATGGCGTCGCGGGCATTGACGCAGAGGTTCATCAGCGTCTGTTCGAGCTGGCTGAAGTCGCCCTGCACCAGCGGGATCGCTTCTTCCACCTCCATCCGGAGCTGGATGTTCTTGTGCAAGACTTTGCCCAAAAGCGAGGTCACTTCCTTGAGCAGCGGCTTTATTGCGATAGGTTCTTGCCTCGGGGCCTCGTGCCGGCTGAAAGAAAGGAGCTGGCGGACCAACTCCGCCGCCTGCTGGGAGCTGTTCAGGATCAGTTCCAGGTTGCCGCGCAGTTCCGGGTCCTCGGCCAGGCGGCCCTTGAGTTCATCGGCGCTGTTCAGGATCACGAACAGGAGGTTGTTGAAGTTGTGCGCCATCCCGCCGGCCAGGACTCCCAGGCTTTCCATTTTCTGGGCATGGAGCAGTTGCCGCTCCAGGGCCTTGCGCTCGGAGAGGTCGGCGATCAGGAGGATATACCCGCCGAGTGCTTGCGAAGCCCCGTTGATCGGGGTGATGGTGATATGGGCGGGAAAGGTCTTGCCGTCTTGGCGGACGAGTTCCCGCTCCAGCTCCACCGGCGAGTGGATGGACAAGGATTGCAGCACCCGATCCAGGCAGCCCTCTTCGCTCACCGGGCACAGGCTCAGCAGCAGCCGGCCATGCAGCTCTTCCGGCCGCCAGCCCAGGACTTTTTCCGCCGCCCGATTGGCCGAAAGAATCCGGCCCGCGGAGTCGAAGGTCAGGATCACTTGTCCGGCGTTCTCGATGATCCCGCGGTGGAGCTCGTTGAGCCGGGCGAGTTCCTCGGTCCGCTCCAGGATCTTGCGCTCCAGGTCTTTCTGGGCCTGGGCCAGTTCCTGGTTGACCCGCTCCAGCTCCCGGTGCGACTGGAACAGGCGCTCATAGAGGCAGGCCGCGTCCACCGCGGCGGAGACGTTTTCCATGAACAGCCGGATCAGCTCCGGCTCGATCGCCTCGGCCCGGGGATCCTCCAAAATCAGCACGGTCTGGTCATAGGCCACCACGTAGAACGGGATCAGCTCGAACTTATCCAGCCGGACCATATCCTTTTGACCGGCTCGGCTGAATATTTCCTTTCTCAACTCCTCCAGCTCCGGCTGTTCCAGGCTGGGCGGATCGGCAAAACGACCGAGCCCGGCCCGAAATTCCAGGTGCTGGTTGATAATCGAGGCGATAAAGCCGTGTTTCGACTCGGCCAGGCTCGCCATCTGGCCCAGGGTCACCTCCAGGATGGCGCCCAGGTCAGAGAGCCCCAGGTTCTTCACCTGCGAAATCTTGATCAGCAAGTCCTTGAGCAACTCGCGCTGGCGCTCTTCCTTGCGGGCCAGGTTCCATTTCTCGGTCAGGGCCAGGGCCAACTGCCGGATCTCCTCCACGTCAAAAGGTTTCTTCAGGTAAAGCAGTTTCGAGGGCGCGCCCACCGCGTGGACAATCTTCTCCCGGTCGTGGTCAGAGTAAGCGGTCACGATCACGATCTCCACCTCCGGGTCCACTTCCCGGATCCGCTGCGCCGTCTGCATCCCGTTCCACCCCGGGGGCATGCGCATGTCCACAAAGGCGACGGCAAAGGGCCGGCCTTCGGCCCGGGCCTCCTGCGCCAGAAGGAATCCTTCCCCTCCCTGCCTTGCCGTGACCACCTCGTAGGCCGGCTCGGCCGGCAAGGCGGAGCCGAGGCGTTCTCCAAACAGCTCCTGTTCCAGGGCGTGGAGCTCGCGATCACGGGCATTGAAGTCCCCGGCCAGGATCCGGCGATAATCCTCCAAAACCTCCTGCTGGTCGTCAATGACCAAAATACGCCGGTTCATCATGTGTCTCCTTCTTCTCAATCTTTTCCGCAATTCTCTCGGGTTCCGGGTTCAGGAGCAGGCGCACGCGAAAAATTGCACCCTGGTCCGGTCCCTCGCTCTCGGCCTCGATGGCGCCTCCCATGCTCTGAACGAAGTTAGCCGAGGAATGGAGCCCGAACCCATGGCCGCCGCGATCGGCCTTGGTGGTAAAGCCGAACTGAAACAGTCGCGGCCGATCCTCGACCCGGATGCCCGCGCCATTGTCCTCCACCACGATCTCCATCCCGCTTTCCGGTTCCGGCCGCATCCGGGTGCTCACCTTGACCCGCCGCTCGCCTTCCGGGTTCTTTTCCAGCGCCTCGGCCGCGTTCTTGAGCAAGTTGTAGATGATCTGCATCATCTGGCTCCGGTCCAGGTTCAGCAACGGCAGCTCGTCCAGATCCTGCTCGACCGCCACCCCCCGCCGGCCGAGCGAGTCCTTCATCATCTCCAGAGCTTCCTGGATCAACCGGTTCAGGTCCGTGGGCTCGGGGAGGACGCCCGGACGGTGGTAGCGCTGTTCCACCGCCATGATTTCCGCGATGTGCTGGACTTGGTCCTGGACAAAACGCAGCGCTTCCTTCAATTCTTCGCGCGAGTGGGCATGAGCCGCCGCCAGCTCCCGCAAGAAAGGCAGAACTTTGCTCCCCTTGGGGTCTTCCAGCCAGAAGGGGCCGAGCCGGTCCCGGTTCTGTTCGATCAGGCTCAGGGTCTGGGCCAGCACCTCCATCCCGCAATGGTGGTGCACGTGGTTTTTCACCGTCTCCAGGCGCACGCCGATGGAGTTGATCGCATTGCCAATGTTGTGGAGCACGCCCGCGGCCACTTCGGCTTTCCCGGCCAGCCGCGCGGTCTCGGCCAGTTTCGTGTAAGAGGCCTCCAGCTCCCGGGTCCGCTCCGCCACCAGCCGCTCCAGGTTGGCCGAGTATTCCTTCAGCGCCTGCCTCAGGCGCTCGCTCTCGGTGATGTCCCGACCCATTTGAAGATAGCCCGCGAGTCTGCCCTGGCGGAAAATTCCAGAATAGGTCAAGGCCAGGGTTTTGAATTCGCCAGAGGGAATGGGCACAGTGACCTCTTCCTGGAAAACGTCCCCCGGCTTTTGAATCCCCTGCCGGATTTGCTGCCAGGCTTTCCGCCATTTTTCCAGAATGGCCGGAGGCATGTTGTCCGCGATCACCTCAGAGAATAGCCTACCTTGATTCTGCTCAGGATCCCCACCCACGAGGGTGCGGACCCGTGGGTTGCCCGAGACGATCCGGCCTTCCCGGTCCAGAGAAATAATCATCTCCTGGACGTTCTCGAAAATTTCCCGGTAGCGCGCCTCGCTCTCGCGTAAGGCCTGTTCGGCTCGCTTGCTCTCGGTCACGTCGCGGCCCAACCCCAGGTAACCCACCAGCTTCCCCTCCCGGAAGATGCCGGACCAGGTGAAGGTCACATTCCGGCCTTCCCCGCTGGGAGTAGGCAGGAGCACTTCATTCCGATAGAGGTTCTCCGGAGCGCGAATTTGAGCCTGGAAGTCCTTCCAGTTTCGATTCCACTCTTCCAAGAGATGAGGAGGGGAATTTTCTCCGATCACTTGAAACAGGGACTTTCCTACCACTTCTTTTTCTCTAACTCCGGTGACCCGTTCCATTTGGGGATTGGCCGAAGTGAGCCGGCCTTCCAAGTCCAGAGAGAAGATGAAATCCTGGACATTTTCGAAGATCTCGCGGTAGCGCTGTTCGGATTCCCGGAGCCTCCGGGTGCGCTCTTCCACTTGGCGCTCCAGCTCCCGGTTGAACTCCTGAAGCTGGTCCACCTTGGAAATGAGAACCTGGGGCGAGGGTAGAAGTTGGAATCGTTGAATGGAGGCAAACACCATCATGCAAAATAAGCCGTTGATAATAGACGCCATCCCGGGCAAGGTGAAATTCAGGGCCGGCAAAAGAACATCGCTGATGAGGGCCGGAAGATAGAGCAGGATCAAGGTGATCCCGATCCAACGGGAACGCCGCCGGATCAGGGGATCGGGTTGGTGATGAAAAGAAGAGAAGATGACCCAGACCTGGGCCGCGGCCCATCCGAGGATGGAGGGGAGCAGGAGGTAAAACCAGCCGGTGGGAGCCGTGACGTAATGTCCGTCGGCTGGAAAAACCGAGGTGAAGCGTTGGGGGTTGGCGAGGTAGGCCAGCCAGAAGGGCAGCGCCAGGCCGAGAAAGAAAAGCCGGCGCCAGCGGGTCCGGACCAGGCGTTCCCGGCCCAGGAAAAAGGCCAGGAAGATGAACAGGCCCGGACCAAAGAAAAGCCAACCAATGCTGCCCATCCGTGAGGTAAAGAGGAAAAGCTCTTTGGAATCCAATCCGGAACCGGCAAAAGAGCTTAAGTTCCAGAGCGCCGCGGTGAAGCAATTCACCGCGAACCAAAACCGGACGGGTTCGGATCTCCAGCGGAGGATGACGAAAATGCCGATCCCGAAGGTAAGGGCAAAGCAATAAAGGCCGGCCAGGGCGATCGGCTGCTCGGATAAAGGAATCAACATGGCTGGGTGAGGGTTCCTGCTGGGTTCATTATCGGAAGGATCTTTTGATCCTTTACTATATTCCTTGACCAGGCGCTTCGCGCCACTCATCTCTGGTGCGAAATGGAGATAAGGCCTTTTCGCCGGGCGGCGCTGCACCGGCCAACCTTAATCCCTTACGGCTGAAATTGTTGCCAAAGTGGTCATGATTTTATGCCGGAATGAAAGAAGAGGTTTCACGCAGGCGCTAAGTCCTTCGATTCATAAGTTCGATGACGAACTTATTTACTCAGGACTTAGTGCCGTTCGGCCCGAGCTCACGGCCGAGGGCTGAGTAAGCAAATAAGCCTTTGCGAGAAAATAAATACGTCATTGTATTTGCGAATCGAAGCACTAAGTAAAGAAGAGGGGCAGGGCAGACGCCACTGCCGCCTGATCCGCGCGCGACCACCCGCTCTTTTCGGGAATGGAGATCAATACTCCCTCCCGAATTTTTCCTTATTCCACTTCCGGCCCTCCTCGATCATGGCCAGGTAGTTTCGCAGCGGGATATAGTTTGCCACCGAGTTGCCGGTCCCCAGCACGTATCGTCCCTTGCTGGCACAGGCATCTAATATCTCCCTGGTTCGTCGCCGCACCTCATGCTCACCGCCCTTGGCCATGATGTCCATGTCAACACCGCCGATAATCCCGATCTGATCGCCCCACTTCGCGTGCGCCTGCTCTACCGGCAGGATCTTGTCCTCGTAACTGTGCTTGGCGTCCACCCCCATGGCCACGATATCATCCATGACCGCGTACATGTTGCCGCAGGAGTGAAGCACGAACACCCCGCCCGCCTTATGGGTGAGGTCCACGATCTGCTTGGTGCGGGGCAGGAACTTCTCGCGCAGCACCGAGGGCGAGACAAAGGTGCCGGAGAAAAATCCCAGGTCGTCGCCCATGAAGACGCCGCCGACGTTAGGCTCGGTCATAATATCTTTGACCACCTCGCCGATCAGGCCCGTGACCTTATCCATCACCGCGTCCACCAGGTCGGGCTGGTCCCCCAGGGCGTAGGAAAACGGCACCAGCCCCATCAGCCAGGTGGTCCACTCGAACACCCCGCCCGGAATGACCATCACTTTCATCCCCTCGGGCACCCGCTTGGCCATCACCCGGGACATGGCATTAATCGCTTTGATATTCTTGGGCCAGGGGTATCGCTCGAAGTCGTCCCAGCTCATGATCGGCCCGCGGTTGTCGTTGAGCCAGCCTCTTTTGCCGTCCTGGACTTCAGAGGACGTGTTATTCACGATCTGGAAAGCGAAACCCTTAAACGGGAGGATGCTGTAGGACCAGGCATAGTCCCAGCCGGTGAGGGAGCAAAAGCGGATGATCTGGCCCACGTATTTATAACCCCACCACAGATCCCGAAAAGATATGTGAATATCCGGGGCCTCGGCCAAAGCGGCCCAGTCAATCACCGGCTCGCGGAGGAAATGGCTTACGGTTTCGAAGTCTGCAAAAATGTCGCCCACCGTCACCGGCCCCGGCTCGCCGGTGGTGATCGCCCTCCGGAACCGCTCGAAGTCCGGCCGGCGCTCGCCCGGCGCCTTCATCTTGAGCACCGCTCTCCAAAAATCCATTTCCCTCTCCTGGTTCAGGCTTCTGGTCTCGCGGCCGAAGCCCTTCCTGATCCCCGCGGCTAACGGTGCGGGGCGGCAGATTCCATGAAGTTCCCGAGCCCGGTGCCCTGGAGCACCCGGGTGGTCCCTTCCACGTGCAATTCGATCCTGAATTCAGCCAAGAAAAGGTAGGCCCAGGTCTCCCGGAAAAACATTTCCGCTAGCTTTCTCAGGAAACCCGGAAGGTAGGTCATCAACTCCGCCTTTTGCTGAATGCGCCGGACCTTGATCTCGCCCCGGAGCCAGTCCTCCCCGTGCACCGCTTCCACCCGATAGCGCGAGGGGCAGGGAGGGCCGCCCCCCGGAACCGGCTTGGGGTCCAGATCCTCTAACCGAAAGTCGTGGGAAGAAAACAAAATCCGGCCGCGCCCGGCCACCATCAGCGCTTTCACCCAGGCGTCCCCCAACTCCGCCCAGGAAACCACGGAGCCCAGGATGACCGCCTGGTCCGAATACAGCCAGAAGGCCTTGCCCCGGTTCACCATCCGGGATGGCGGAAGGACCTGCCAGTCGTGGCTCATGGTGCCCCAGCCCCGAAGTGGCCGGGCCTGGCCTCCATAGGACAGGGTCCCGCTCACCTCCGCCCAAGGGATCGGATCGTTGTACCGGCCGAAGTCGCCGCTTTGCAGGAAATAGAGGATGCCGTCGCCCATCTGGAAGCTCGGGGCGAGAATCTTGAAAATGAAATCGGCCTGGATTTTCTCGCCGTGGATGACGAGATGATATTGCCCGTCCTCCAGCCGGATAGAGTGCCCCCCGGCGCTGATTCCGAAATCCTGCTCGGCGATCTGGAACTGGGAAGGCTGAAAATAGTTCAGTTCAAAATTTTCCTTGCCCGACGGATCGGAAATGATCGCGATCACGTTGAGGTTGCCCCGGTTGACTCCCAGGTTGTGGAGTTGGAAGTTGACGAGGAGGACGATGCCCTCCTTTTCGAACCAGAGAACGTGATTCCAGGACTCGGAGTAGAAAAACGACTCCATCGGGTGGGCCTGGAACATGTTCAGGTCGGTTTGCTCAAAGCCCTCCACCCGGCCGTTCTGATGGCCCTGGAAAATCCTGACGTCGGCCGGCCCGGCCGAGGCGGCGGCGATGAGCAGGACCGTGGTCCAAGCCAGGGTTTTCCAGCCCGCGGTTCCTGGGTCCGACATCTCAATCTTCCTCCCGGCCCTTGATTTTGAGGCCGAGGTTCGTGAAGAACCGCCGGAACCCCTCTTCCATGTCCGGGCGGTGCTTGCTCATCAGCGATTGGACCCGGCCCCGGTTGCCGGCGCAGACGGCCTTGACCAGGGACCGATTGATCGTGTGATACAGGGGCAGCGGATAGGGCAGATCCCGGACCAAACCCTGCGCCAGGAGTTTGCGGGAGAGCTTGACCTGAGAGTTGAAGGCCATCTGCAGGATCAGGTGGTCCCCGATCCGGAGCAGCTCGCGATACAAGCGGAACTCGTTCTCATAGAATTGCTCGAGCCCGACCTCTTCGGTCTGCGCGGAAAGGAGCTTGAGCAGCCGGGGCTCGTCCTCGGGCTTGGCCTTTTTCGCCGCGGCGAGCAGGATTTGTTCGTAGAGCCAGGCACTGTTGGCAAGGATCGTTTCAAACACCGGGGGGCTCATCACCGCCTCGGGGCAGGAGAGGAACAGCTCGGGCAGGACCTCAATCCCCACGCTGGTCCGGAAATCCAGGACCGTGTTGCCCCGGCCCTGCACGATCTCGATCCATCCTTCCTGGGCGAGGACGGCCAGGGCCTTCCTCAGGGTGATCCGGGAGATACCGAACCTCTCGGCCAGCTCCCGCTCCGAGGGAAGCTGGTCCCCCGGCTGAAACCCGCCGGTGAGAATCTCTCTCCGGAGCACCGCCACGATTTGTTCGGGCAGGGAAATCCGCTTGACCGCTCGCGCGCCGGTGCTCATGGCTCTCTCCTCTCAAGCATGCTCCTCGTTCCATTTCTGGGTTTCATCCAGCATGGCGAAATAGTTCTCGATCTTGCAAAAGTTGGTCACCGAGTTGCCCGAGCCCATGCAAAAGCCTCCTCCAGGCGCGCAGGCCTCCAGGGTCTGGCGGGTCCTTTTCCGGACCTGCGCCTCTGTGCCCCGCGCCAGGAGATCCACGTCGAGCCCGCCGAGGATGGAGATCCGGTCGCCATACTTCCGGTAAACCTGCTCCACCGGCTCGATGTTGTCCTGAAAAGAGTGCCGGCCGTCAATGCCCACCGTCTCGATCAAGTCCTCCATGATCGCGTCAATCTGGCCGCAGGAGTGGAACAAAAAGGGTTTCCCGTGCCGATGGCAGGCGTCGGCCATGCGCTTGTAGCGGGGGATGAGGCAGCGCCGGATCCAGTCCGGGGACATCATGGTGCCGCGGTTGAAGCCCAGGTCGTCCCCGTAAATCACGGCGCCCACGGCCGGGTGGGCCGCGCACTTCTCCACCGCGGCCTCGTTGTAGAGGCAGAGTTTTTCCAGGATCGCTTCCACAAATTCGGGGTCTTCCACGCTCTTGACCGCCATTTGCTGGATGCCCAGGAGGCTTCTCAGGTCTTCGAAAATGCCGAGGATCACTGCGATCATCTTCATTGGGGGCGGGATTTTCCGGGCGGTGTGATCCAGGGGAAGCACGTTGACGCCCGGCAGCGGCGGCCAGGGGAGCGCCTCGAATTCTTCCCGCGAGGAGACGATGCCCTGGCCCTCCTCCTGCCAGACCCGGACCAGACCTTGCTGCTGCGGGTTTTCGCAAACGTGCCGGGGCGTGCGGGGAATCGGAACGATGGGCGCCATGGTCACGTAGTCGTAGCCCATCCGGGTGTAAAAGGCGATAACCATCTCCATGAGCTTGAACCCGAGCTGCAACTGCTCCAGGGTCGGGTTCGGCCCGATGTTGATGATCTCGGACACCCGCTCGGTCGGGAAGTCGAAATCCAGGATCTCGCAGGCGATCTCGGCGTCCACTGACCCCTCGAAGATCGGCACCGGTCCGTCCTTGGTCTGGCGCATGAGCACCTTTTCCATATGCTCGAAATCGGCCTCGTGCTTGAAAGGACTTTCTATTTTCACGACCTGCTCCTGCACACTATAGTTACCATTCGTCGAGATTCTACCGCCTCGGCTGGCCTGGTTCTGAATTTGAATTTTCCTGCTATCATTGCGGCCAAGGTCAAGAATCTTTCATTTTGTCTGCTGATAAGCTTAGTATACCAATTTCTCCTCGATGTCAACTAAAAAATTCACTGCCTAAAAAAAGAGCGGGCTAACGCATTATTAGGATACGGAAACTCAACAGGGAAGCCGGCTCGGTGATCTAATATCCAAAATGCTTCCCTCCACGCTTGGAGGAGATGAGAGGGATTATCATGGAAAACCTGACCTCGACCCCGGGCCGCAACCGGGCGCGGGCCTGGTCATTTTTGTTCGCCGCCCTTTGCTGGAGCCTGTCCGCGCGCGCCGGGGCGGCGATCCAGGAGGACGTTCGGCGGACCTATCGGGTGGTGGTGCAAGAAGAAGGCGGGAATTGGATGGACCTCAGCCGCGAAATATCGGGCGTGGTCCGTTCCGAGGTCCACCTCTATCCTTCCGAGTGGGAAGGTATGCCCGTTATCCGCTACGACAAGGAAGACACTTTGCGCGACGGGGCCGGCGTGAGTTGGACCTTTATCCTGGACGCGGAGCGGCTCTCGCTGCTGCGCTTGGAAAAGCGGGTAACCGACCGTTCCGGCCGGGCCGCCAGCGAGGCCTGGTACGATTTCCGGGAGCCGGCCTTCGATCCGGCGGGCGACCTCTGTTACATGTACACCATCCCGGCCTGGCTGACGGGCAAGGATCTCCGGGTCGGCGACCGCTACGACTTCAACCTGCTGCTCTCGCCGGACGGGACCCCCATCCACATGTTCGCAAAAGTGGCGGGCATGGAAACCACCACCGTCCCTGCCGGGACCTTCGAGTGCTTCCGGGTCATCCTGGAGCCGGATCTGAAGAAGATCCTGGGCCGGTGGCGTTGGGTTTCCCCCATCATCAGCCCCTGGGTGCCGGACTACGACTTCTGGATGGACCAGGCCCCGCCCCACTTCCAGGTGCGCTTCCAGGGCAGGTTCGGACCGGTCGGCGCCTCGCCCTTGCAAGCCTACGAGTTGCTCGGGACCGAGCCTTCAACCAAACCACCCCAGCGGCCGGAAAGCGGAAATAAATCAAAAGTGAAACCTTAGGAAAGCCGGCAGACGACCGATCCTTTTTCACTTGACGCGCCCTGCCCCGGTTTTCTATGATGGGGCATAGTTCCGAGGTCTTCATCTCAAGGAAAGGTTGATGGCGGAAAAACAAAGTTACCTGCAACGCCCCTGGCGCCGGCAAGCAGAACGACGGGGCATCCCCGCCACGCTGGAGCCCTACCCGGTCATCCCCCTGTTCCAGTTCCTGGACGAGGCGGTCCGCGATTTTCCCAAGCGTCCGGCCCTGACCTTCCTCGGCCGGCAGATGACCTACGCCGAGCTCGGCCGGGAGGCGGACTCTTTGGCCGCGGCCCTGGCCGACCTGGGGGTGAAGAAAGGCGACCGGGTCGGCACCATCCTGGTCAACAGCCCCCAGTTCCTCATCGCCGATTATGCGATTTTGAAAGCAGGCGCGGCCAACGTCCCCTGCTCTCCCCTGCACACCGCCGCGGACCTGGAATACGAGCTGGGCGCGGCCGGGGTGGAGACTATCATCTGCATGGACAGCTCCCTGGACGTGGTCCGCAGAGTGCGCGAGAAGCTCGAGCTCAAGAACGTGATCGTCACCGGCCTGGAGGACTATCTGAAGCCCCTGCCGCCCGAGAGTCCGGCGGGCGATGTGCTTTTGTTCCGGGACTTGATCGCCGGCTCGGAGCCGCGACCGCCCCGGGTCTCCATTGATCCCCGGGAAGACCTGGCCGAGGTCCCCTTTACCGGCGGGGCCACCGGCCTGCCCAAGGGCGTGATGCTGACCCATTACAACCTCACCACCAACGTCAAGCAGACCTGGGGCCTCCTGGGCCGAACCGAGCTCGGGTCTTATTTGCTCAAGGGCAACTGCGCCGTGCTCCTCGGCCTCCCCTTCTTCCACCAATACGGCCACTATGCCATGCACGCCGCGGTCTCCATGGCCTGGAACATGCTCCTGGTCCCCAACCCCCGCGATACCGACATGATCCTGGACCTGATGAAAAAATACCGGCCCCTGATCAACGTGGGCGTGCCCACCCAATACATGCGCCTGGCCTCGGAAAAACGGGGCCGGCTGGGCGTGATCGGCGTTTCCGGGTCCGCGGCCCTGCCCGCCGACGTGGCGGAGAAATACGAGGAGGCCACCGGCGCGCCGGTGGACGAGGGCTACGGCCTGACCGAGACCAGCCCGGTCACCCATGCCAATATGACCGGCCTGCTCCGCTTGCTCCCGCCCCGGGAAGAAGAAAAACCCATTGAAATACCTCCGGCGCTGATTTCGGCTTTCAAGGGTTTTGTCGGTCTGGTCGGCCCGGCCCGGTTCATGCGCTGGATGACCTACCTTTTCCCCCTGCTGGTGCGGGCGGCCAACCGGCGCGAGAAAAAAGCAGGGACCTCGGTCCGGAAAAAAGGCTCGATCGGAGTCCCGGTCCTGGACACGGACTGCAAGCTGGTGGACGTCCACGGTAACGAGGTCCCCTTCGGCGAGGCGGGCGAGATGTGGATCCGCGGGCCCCAGGTGATGAAGGGCTACTGGCCCGAACCCGGGGCCGGCTTGAAAGACGGCTGGCTGCCCACCGGCGACATCGCCCGCATGGATGAGGACGGCTACTTTTACATCGTGGACCGGATCAAGGACATGATCAACATCTCCGGCAACAAGGTCTATTCCCGGGTGGTGGACGACGTGCTCTACCAGCACCCGGCCGTGCGCATGGCCGCGGCCATCGGGCTGCCCGACCCGGAGCGACCGGGCAGCGAGCGGGTCAAGGCTTTCTTAAGCATCGCTCCCGGCCGCGACCCGGACAAGGTGCGCGACGAGGTGCAGAAGCTCTGCCGCGAAAAACTGCCGGCTTACGCGGTGCCCAAGGCCATCGAGTTCCGCGACGAGTTCCCCCTGACCGTCACCGAAAAGATCTTCAAGCGCAAGCTCCGCGAGCAGGAGATCGAAAAAATGAAAGCCCAGGGCCTGCTGCCCTCGGGCGGCTGAGGGGCGCGCCGGCATGGACGAAACCAAAACGGGTTCGGCCCAAGCCTTTCAGGCCAAGCTGCAGGAAGTGGTGGACGCCGTCGGCGTGAAAACGCTCCCGGTGGACCTTGACTTGCTCAAGGAATACTGTCGCTTGACCGGGCACGACTTTGCGCGCTGCCAGGCCCGGGACCTCTTGCCCACCGGCTTCTTGATGACTTTTACCAGCCCGATTTTCTCCGAGATGTTCCTCGCGTTTTTCGTCAAACTCCCCAAGCTCATCAAAGGCGTGATCCACACCGCTTCGCAAGTCGAGTTCTTCGGCCCGTTGCGCCTGGGCGCGGGACCCTATCAAGAGAAACTGGCCATCCGCAACCTGGAGGAGAAAAGCGGCAAGAAGGGGAACTATTGGGCCGTGGATTTCGAAGTGAGCCTGATGGATCCAGAGGACCGGAAAATTGTCTCGGACGTCCATCAGTTTTTCCTGCGGGTATGAGGAGGACCGAGTCAAAGCATGGGCTTCGATAACCGCCTTCGCTTTGAAGATATCCAGGAAGGAGACCGGCTGCCGGAAGCCCGCCTCCGGATGGACCGGGAAACCTATTTAGCCTACAACCGCCTGGTCCGGGAGATCAACCCCCTGCATTTCGACCAGGCCTATGCCCGGCGCTTGGGCTTCCGCGAGATCGTGGTCGCGGGCGTTTATACTTTTTCTTTCATCCCGAAAATGGTGGAAGATTGGGTCGGGGACTCCGGCGCCGTCGGCCGCATTGAGATTCAGTATCGCAATCCGATTTATCTCGGAGACGCCATCGTGCAGAAAGCCTCGGTCCGGAAGAAGAGCGCCGACCAAGATAACAAATGGATCGAGTGCGAGGTGATGGTGGAAGACGAGGAAGGGAATCCGCTGACGAGGGCGGTGGTGACGGTCGAGTTTTCATGAGGCGATCGAGGCCGCGCCCCTCACTTTTCCTGGTCTAGCGCGACAGGAAGGCAACTCTTGATCTTCATCCCGGCCCAACATACCGAAAATGGCCAATGATCTTGTAGGCGAAGAGCACGTCTTCCAGCTTGGGCCCGGCCCCGATATTATGCACAACCATATAGCGCTTCCCGTCCGCGGAGCGCCGGTCCACCACCAGCCCGAGGTGGCTGATCCCGCCGCCTAAATCCCAGGCCACGATCTCCCCCGGCGCGTAGTCCGCCGGGTTGGAGGTGATCGCCAAGACCTCGCCCTTCCGCTTGAAAAAAACCATCAGGTTGGGCACCCGCCGGTGGTCAATGTTGGGGTCAGGCCGGGTCAAGCCCCAGAGCGGCGGGTAAAGCCGGAAATGGGAGAGCATGTCCTTATGCACTTCCTTCTGCAGGTCCACCCCCACTTTCCGAAAAGCCCGGATCAACACGTCGCTGCACACCCCGCGATCTGCCGGCACGTCGCCGCCCGGGTAGGGGATCGAGAGGTAGCTCGGATCGTAGCTGACCGGGCGGGTCGTCTGCTCGATTGCCGCGGCCGCGAGCCGGGCCAGGAAGGGGTCCCGTTCGCCGGGAGCCGGCGGGGCGCTCGGTTCTTGCGCAGCGGCCGGATAGCTGGAATTCCAGAGGCAAAGGAAAAGAGGCCGGCGGAAGCCGGCAAGCCAGCCGGCCGCGGCCAGGAAGAACCCCAGCCCGAGGATCAGGCCAACCCGGGCCGGTGAGCGGACTTTCCCTTCTTTCATTTTTGCGATTGGCATCATGCGATTGCGATTGTGCGATGGGGGTCGGGTCTTTACATTTTACATTCGTACTGACCAAGGCGCCTTAAGTTTAAAGTAAAGGGCCTGTTGCCCAAATCATATTTCCGTTTCGCTTCGTTTTTCCATCATCGTAAAATCGCGGGGTTACCTGGCAGGGGCGACCGGCCGGTCGCCCCTACTTCGGGATCAAAACTGTTTGGGCAACAAGCCCTAAAGTTCCGACCCCAATGCTCCAGCTTTCATTTTTGCAAACGGAGTTCGATCTGCTGCTTGGTTTCCAGGAGCTTGGCGGCGAATTGGCCGGCCGCGGACTTGGCCAGGCGCTCGAACAGGGGGAGCGACTTTTCCGTGCCGATCTTGGCCAAGGTCTCGAGGGCCGCGAGCTTGACCGGCTCGCTCTCGCCCGTGTCTTTCTTGAGCCGGGAGAGGAGTTTTTGCTTCCAGCCAGCCTCCGCCCCCAGCAGGCCGAGGATCACGGTTTCCACGTCCTCCCCTTCTCCCACGGCCACGTTGCCGATCAGCGCCAGCACCTTCAGCGCCTGGATCTTGACCAGATCTTCCTCGCTCTCCCCCTCTTCCGGCCGGAGCCGGCGGACCACCTGGCCGGCTAAATCCGCGGGCGGGGCCGGCAGCAGGGCCAGGCAGCCCAAGGCCCGCCGGCGGACCCGGGGGTCGGGATCATCCAGGGCCGCGGCCAGCTTGGGAAGCGCGGTCGGCCCGACCAGGCGAAAGATCGCGGTCAAGGCCTCTTCCCGCAGTTGCGGCTGCGAGTGCCGCAGGAACCGCTCGAACCGGGCCAGGTCCTCTTTCACTCCCGCCTGCTGGTCCTCTTCGGAGTCGCCCCCCGGCTGCAACGCGAGCTGGCCGAGGATAAAGATCGCGTTGCGCTGCAAGGCCCAGGGCTGGGCCGGGTCGTCCGCCACCGCCCGGATATACTTGCGGGATCGGCCCCCGATCCGGATCAGCGCGTCAATCGCCCCTTTGCGCACCCCGCGGTCCCCGCTCTCCGCCAAAACTTGCACCAGCACCTCAATCCCGCTCTCGCCGAGCATCCCCACCACCTCGTCCAGGCCGGCCCGGGTCTCCTTTTTCTCGGTGAGGAACTTGTCCTTGAGGTTGGCGTATTGTCCGTGCCACACGTATTCGATCTCGTCCTTGATCTCGCCCCGCAGCTTCTCCCGTTGTTCGGGCTCCCGTTGCTGGGCCTGGGTCAGGGCCTGGCAAAGGAAGTAGAGGTTGGGATAATCGCGGTTATCGAGCAACTCCGGCAAAATCCGCCGCCAGTAGCGGAGAAAAAGCTGGTGGTCTTCCGGCGTGCGCGCCTCGGCAAACTTGCCGGTGTAGTAACTGGGGTTCTGGGAGAAGGCCTGGGCCAGCCGGACGGTGTTGATCCGGTCCTGCACCACCTGGGGCAGCTCTTCGAATTTCAGGACCTCCTGGAAATACAGGTTCTCCAGAAACGCTTCCCCGCCCTCCACCTTCTCCTCGATGACCCGGACCGAGATGTATTTTAAAATACGTTTGATCCCGTTCTGCCGGTCCCGGAGCAACTCCGAATCCGGCTTGCTCTCGAGCTCCACCTTGAGCGCTTTCATCTCCGCAAAAACAAACTCGGAAGTGGGGAGCAAAATGGTCATGGGAAAATGCTGGATCAGGGTCTGCTCCAGTTCCTCGGCCTGCATCCCCTTCATGTGCCGGGCGATCAGGTAGCAGTTGATCACCATGTCCTTGAGCATATGCGGCTCGCGCAGCGGCCGCAAAATATCCTGGATGATCCGGGCCTTGAGCCGGTTGAGCTCGGCCGGGGAGAGGTTCTGGAACATGGGCACTGTGCGCAGGTCCTTGGCCAGCCGCTGGATCGCCATCTCCACCCGCCAGGGCAGTTTCAGCCCCAGCTTGATCATGTCGTCCTGGAACACGGTGGAAATGTCCTGGATGTTGTTCCGCACCAGTGCCTCGGTCAGCAGGTGGCCGACCTCGCTCGAACTCTCCCGGTCCACCGCCTGGTCGCTCATGATGTCCACGAAGGTCTCGAAGTGCTCGGCCGAGATCCCGCCCTTGATCGTGAAACTGACCAGGCCCTTGCGCTCGAAATACTCGCGCAGCTTGGGCAAGAACATCTCCGCGGTGCCGGCGCTGAACAGCGAGCGCAGGCTGACCGGCTCATCCAGCACCCCGCTGACCAGGATATCGGAGGCCTCGGTGGTGAAGCGGGAGATCAGCCCGATCTCCGGCTCATCCTTCAGGGCCGAGCCCAGGGCGGCATACAGACCCTGCTTGGCCTTCTTGCTCTCCGGGTGCTCGGGCGCGTAATAGCCGGAGCGGAGCATGGCCTTGACCAGCACTCCCACAAACTGCGAGACGGGTTCCAGCCGCTTTTTATCCGCCTCCGAAAACGTCTTGCGCACCCGCTCGGCCGGCGCGGTCGGCGCTTTGATCTCCTGCCGCAAGGGCCGGGCCACAATCTCTTCCGTTCCCACCGCTTGGCGGAGAAAATCAATGGCCTCGCCTTTCAGCAGCTCGGGCGAGGTCCCCTTGGCTGCGGGAGCCTCCTGGACACGCGGGGGTGCGGGCGGCGGGGGCGCGAGTTTCGGAGAAGGTTCTTCTGAAACGGGGACTGCCTTGACCGCCGGCTGGGCCACGCTCGGCGCCGGGGCCGGGGAGGGCGGCGGAGCCGCCGCCGTTTGCAAGGGAGTTTCTGGAGCGGCCGGGCTTAAGGTGATCTTCGGACCTTCCGATCCCGGTTCCGCCAGCGCCGGAGGCGGTTGCTCTTCGGAAGCCGGCGTGAATTTGATTTTGGGTGCCTCCGGGCTCCGAGGGGGAGGCGGAGCGGGCGAAGGCGGCTCCGGTTTCGCCGGCGGGGCCGCCGCGGCTTTGGGCTTGGCCGCGGCCGGCGGGAGCCCGAGCAGGGTGCGGTAAATTTCGATCCGGCTGAGCTTCTCCTTCAGTTCCTCCAGCTTGAGCTGGTCCTCCCGCAGGACTTGCACCGCCATGCCCGCCTTTTGGCCAA
>Ga0299912_10001696_pt1 | contig 17781 bp, 17 predicted proteins | sample RVTome_2_FD_207667 | JGI IMG/M metagenome (GOLD analysis project Ga0299912, IMG submission 207667) | Soil microbial communities from uranium-contaminated site in the Upper Colorado River Basin, Wyoming, United States - RVT95D214 (version 2) ... | reverse complement strand
ATGTCAGGGTCGTGAAGCGAAAGATGTCGCAGATTGGAGGTTGATAATGAAGTCAGGGTCAATCCGTATGATAGACGTCACCGGGAAAAAGGAAACAGAACGCCAGGCAATAGCCAAAGGCAAGATACAGATGAAGCCGGCTACCTTAGAACTCATCCGTAAAGGGGAACTGGAGAAAGGAGACGTCTTAGCGGCAGCAAAGACGGCTGGAATCATGGGCGCCAAAGAAACTCACCGCCTAATACCCCTGTGTCACCCTCTCCAGCTAACCCATGTCGCAGTCGAATTCAGCCTGCCCGACAAAAGCCGAGCACGCAATTCTGGTGAGTGCTCGGTTGAGATCACCGCCAGTGCTAAGGGCATAGGTAAAACGGGATTTGAGATGGAAGCACTGGTAGCGGCGGCTGTAAGTGCTCTGACTATTTATGACATGTGTAAAGCAGTGGACAAAAACATGACCATCGGAGATATTCGTCTCGTGCGGAAGAGTGGAGGCAGAAGCGGGCTTTATCTAGCCGACTAAGCCCTCCAGCACCATCCTAACCGCTTCGGGAATTGCCTTATCTACCTCAGGCGTGCACTTCTCACTGAAGCTTACAATGTCTTTGGCCTCAACAGCAAATACGGTGATTTCCTTAGGCATTGCCAGATTGAGCATCTTCCCCAATTCCAGTGCAGTGGCCAGGTTTATTTGATGAGGTGAAGAGAGGTGCTTGGTGAGGGAGAAATCCTCAGTGCTCATCCGATATACCTGTCCTGCCTCCCCTTTCTCGGTCTGGATGGCATCAATGATGATGACCTTATCATAACCTACGATAGAATCCAGAAGGCCAAGGCCAGTTGTGTTTGTTTCAGATACAGTTACCTGGGGGTTGTTGAGTTGATGCGCCACCTTGTGCGCCACGTGAATCCCCACACCATCATCAGACAGAATGGAATTCCCCATCCCCAAAACCAGGGTCTTCATTTGGACCTGCGACAACTGCGCTGCTAAATGCCCTGGCTCAGTTTCTTGACCTCATTGCCCTGGGCATCAAAGATGGTCACTTCCAAAGGTAGCTGCCCGGGCAAAGCGTGTGTAGCACAGGACAAGCAGGGGTCATAGGGGCGCCATGCCATCTCAATACGGTTAAGCAATCCCTCGGTTATCTCTACTCCGGGCTTTATGAGGTCTTCGGCTGCTTTCTTAATTGACATAAATAAAGGAGCATAGTTGTTGGTAGTGCCCACAATCAGGTTACACTTCTTTATCACCCCTTTTTCATCGGTTATGTAGTGATGGGTGAGAGTGCCCCTCGGAGCCTCCACGATGCCCACCCCCTCATCCGGCTTTGCCGTCGGTATGTTCCGAATATTTGGACTGGTTATCTCCGGATCGCGGCTAAGTTCCAGCAACCTTTCAGCGGCGTAGAGAAGTTCGACCAAGCGTGCCCAGTGGGTTGCCAGAGTATAGTTAGCCGGCTTGCCCCCGAGAGTGGAGTACATCTTTTCATATGCTTCCTGTGCCAGGGGAGTCGCCATACCATCGGCAGCATTCAGCCGGGACAGAGGTGTGGCCCGATAAACTCCACTGTCTTTGCCGTCAACAAAACCCTTCCAGCCAACTTTCTTGAGATAAGGGAACTTGAGATATGTCCAGGGCTCGACTCGTTCAGCTATATGTTCCAGATATTCGTGGGGGGCATACTTGCAGAGCTCTTTGCCATCAGGGCCAACCACACGAACTTTGCCATCATAGAAGTTGACTTTATTGTTTCTATCAACCAAGCCCATATTGTAGGACTTTTGGGTAAAGGTATCGCTCAGGACCATGTCCAGGTAAGCTTTATTCTTAAGAACCACATCGTCGAAGACTTTTAGTGATACCTTGCCGAACTCCACTGACTGTTTGGCTATTTCCTCTATCTTTGCTCTCTCCTCTTCGTTTATGGCCCTGCTGACACCGCCGGGCAGCCCAAAACACGGGTGTATGGGACGGCCACCGACTGTCTGAATAATCCAGTGATTTTGCTTACGGGTATTGATTACAGCACCGCCGAGCTCCAATCCTACCTTACCGATCACTCCCAGGATATTGCGTTCCGCAGGATGAGCATCTGGCCCCATAACAAAATCAGGTGCGCCGAGGATGTAAAAGTGGGTGGTATGGTCAGTTACGTAGAAAGCGCTGTAAAGGAGCTCACGAAGTTTTCTGGCAGTGCTGGTTGGTTCGACATGAAACAGGTCATCTAGGGCTTTGGTGGCCGCCATGTGGTGGGCTTCAGGGCAAACGCCGCAGATACGCTGAGTTATCTGGGGCATGTCTTCGGCTGGGCGACCTTCGGAAAATTTCTCGAACCCTCTGAGTTCGGGAACCTGGAAATAAACATTGGCTACACTGCCATCATCTTTGAGGAAGATGGTAATCTTGCCATGGCCTTCAAGGCGGGTGATGGGGTCAATCGTTATCCTTTTCATTTTATTCTTGCCCTCCTAAGCAGTGAATCTGGCAGACTGTAACGGTAGAAAGTGCCTGCCGGGTCAGGAATGTCATCAATTATCTTTTGAATCTCGTCTGGGTCGTTGGAGTCGATGATAGACGAGAGAGCACTCAGAAAATGAGCTCCCTGGTCAATTACTCCTTCCACTGGTCCATAACAGCCAGTGCAAGGCATGTTAGCCTGAGGACAGAGAGCGCCACAACCACCACGAGTAGCCACGCCGTAGCACAAGAATCCCTGCTCCAGCAAACATCTTTCCGGCTCAGGCATTTTTTCATATGGGCGATAGAATCTCTTGATCTTCTTTTCCTCTTTCTTACGGGGACACTCATCACACACAGCCTTCACCGCGTGGCTTATGACGGTACCCTTCGGCGGCAACTTACCTGAAATCAAAGCTTCAAGCGCAAGCCAGGTAGTCCTTTCCTCTGGGGGACAACCGGGGACGAAGTAATCGACGTCCACAGTCTGGGCTAGAGTTTTAACCGTATCGTAGAATTCAGGAATATCGAGCTCACCCTCAGGTACTTTGACTTTCGTCTGAGGGAAAATCCTCTTGGGGTTTTCAGTAGACGGCGTTTCAATGTAGACGCGGTCGAACGTCAGCTGCCGGTTGTAGAAATTGGACAACCCGGGTATACAGCCTTCATAAGCACAAGAGCCGTAGGCTATCATTATCTTGGATTTAGCACGCAGGAGTTTGGCCATATGCTCGTTCTCTTCATTCCTAATAGCCCCGTTGAAGAGACAGACGTCGACGCTTTTGTCAGCCATCTTTTCCACGTCAGCATACTTGAAATCCATGCCCACCGGCCAGAACACGATGTCCGCGACCTCAGCTAGCTTCAGTATCTTTTCGTGTATAGCCAGAGTCGCAATCTCGCATCCCCCACAACTGGCCGCCCAGTAAAGCGCTATCTTAAGTTTAGCCATGCTTTGCCTCCTTAGAACTCTGCTTTGAATGGCCTAATGAATTTGGCCCAAGTTCTTTTACTGCCTGCGTAAAACCATTAGTTACGTCAGCGAATTTTGCTCCTTCAGACGCGGAGACCCACTCCAGCCGAACTCTCTCCTCCTCTATCCCAAATTGCTTCAGCATCTTCTTCAGCAGGGGGATGCGGCGCATCGTCTTGTAATTTCCTTCAATGTAGTGGCAGTCGCCGGGATGGCAACCAAGCACTAACACGCCATCAGCACCAATACTAAGTGCTTTAATTACAAAGAGGGGATTGACCCTGCCGCTACACATCACTCTGATTATCCTTATATTAGGAGAGTACTGCATTCTTGAGGTGCCAGCCAGGTCAGCACCAGCATAAGAACACCAATTGCAGCAAAAAGCTACTATTTTTGGTTCAAAGTTGTCCATTTATCCCGCGGCTAAACAAAAAGGGTGATTCTGGTCCACCCTTACTTGCCAGCTTGCTAACACAAGCCTGTAATGGTAGCATCTCTGCTCCAGAAAAACAACCCTCCGTGTTGCGTCAAAATGAACTGTTACCGAAGCCCTCCTTGTTGCGTCATAATCCCGGTTACCGAATTGATTCTACCGATTACCTCTCAGCCAAAGCACGGAGCTGTTCCACCGATTGTCTGATTTGTTGTAGAAGAGTCACCGAGTTAAGAGCACCGTACATATCAGCCAACTCGCGTTTTTTGTCTTCCGTGACCACTCCGCTTCTTAACAAGCGCTGGTAAGGCGTCTGGGCAGTGTCATAGACTTTGTACACTTTAGCCCCATGCCGACTCTTTCTCACCAATTTTGAGACGGGCTGGAAGAAGTTGATATATAAACGCAGCAGGGTATAGACATCTCCCAGTGCCTTCAATGCTGCCCTGGAACTAAAGCGGTCATAGCCTATCACCCGTCTTATCACCGTCCAGTTCTTCTGCTCTACATGACAACTATCATTTTTCTTGTAGGAACGTGACCTGGTAAAGGTGATACCATTACGCTAGCAGTAGTGATATAAGCTTTCGTTGATAAATTCACTGCCATTGTCCGAATCTAAACCAAGCATTGGCATCGGGAGCTGTTTTCTTACACGGTAGACGGCACCGCCAACACGCTCCTGCCCTTTGCCCCATACTGCCACCGGCTCAGACCAGCCAGTGGCTACATCCACGGTGGATAGTGTAGTGAGATAGAAGCCTTCTGCACTGTCTCCACAGTGAGCAACAAGGTCAGCCTCCAGAAAACCAGGTTTGTTCTCATTCCAATCACTGAAAGTCCTTTTCGGAATCGAATTCTTTAACAGTGTGCCTGGTTTAGTAGTGCTTAGACCACGGCGTGCACCGATCTCACGCCACCGCCACAGAAGACGGTCTATCGTGGATGGACTCATCTGGCAAAGCTGAGCTTCGGTCTCCCCTGTCATGGTGAGCTCACCGTATCTCTTCAGAATGCCCACCAGTTCTGGCAGAAAGGGTTGAAGACGCTTGGAGCACAAACAATCACTAGCTTCCCAGGCCACTTTCAGTGCTGCCATCGCTTCATGTCTATACAACCTCGGACGCCCTCTCCTCTTGCTCCCTGAAGATGTACTCCTCCGATTCAGTAACCTGATCCCGGCCTTTCGATGCATGCCCGTCGTGGCTACAAACTCGTTTAACATCTCTGTCTTTGCCTTCTTGGCTGCCCGGAAATAGCGCCCACGGACTGCCTCGGCGTATTCTACTATGCTGCATCGTGTCACCTTACCTCCTTTCGGTAACAATAATTATGACTCAATTCGCACAATTGACAATCGCACAGGTTAGGCGTAATGTAAAGATTCGAAAGATCAGCTAACTTGAGGGAGCTATTCATCTGGGAGATGGATTAAAGTGAGTGCAAAAGAGACAGGTGCCATAAACGTCCGACGTATGACATCTACTGATGATTTAGACGGGGTTATAGCTCTCATGACCAAAATCACCAAGGGGGAAATTCGTATTACCTACAGAGACCTGGTTGCCAATTATCCTGGGGGGCCGTTTGATTTGAGTTTTGTGGCTGAGGTGGATGGCCGTATGGTTGGCTTTATTCTGGCTCGTCTGGAATTTGTATATATACCTTTTGTTGAAGTCTGTCTCATTGACGCTGTGGGCGTCGACCCGGAACATCAAGGCCGCCGGATTGGCTCTGCACTGGTTCAGAAGTTGATAGAGCGCTGCCATCTTGAGGACGTTGACACGATACGCGCACTTGTTGCTGATGGTGATGAACCGTTGCGGAGATTCATCGAATACCTGGGCTTTCGGCGCAGTAATATAGTCAACTACGATAAGACTACTTACTGAAAACGAAGCCACGCCTGTAGGAGAAGTGTCAGAAACACGATTGTCCAGGCTACATAGTCTAGCCAAGCCTCAATAGCAGAAAACACAAGGTATCTGCTCCCTGCTTCACATTCTGTTGACCCCGGTCTCCTCACGAGGTATGATTGTCTGTATAAGAAACTATAATGACAACTAAATCCACTTCCAGAAGCGCGCTGCGGCGCTGGGAAGAAAGTATAGAGGGCAAAGTTGCTAAATGGCTGCCGCAGAGCAGAGCTACTGAGGGCATGCGGAGCCCTCGTTTCTGGATAATTACCGCTCTACTGGCATTTCTTACGTTCATCTACTATGTTGAACAGACTCCCCTGGTCAACACACCACCGTTTAACAGCAGTTTTTTTACCACCGTTCACGATCTACATCGGACTTTGTTTCTCATTCCCATAATCTACGCCGCTTCCGTTTTCAGAGTTCGAGGGAGCCTGATAACGTCGCTTGTTTTCCTATGTGTGATCCTGCCGCGTGCTCTGCTCTTTTCCCCCTATCCCGAGGCAATAGTCAGGTCTCTTCTCTTTGTCGCCCTTGCCGCTTTCATCAGCCTGTTCATAGCGACCCAGCTTAATCGCATCGAAGAGGCAAGAAAGGTTCGTAGCGAATTGGACATAGCCTCTCAAGTGCTAAGCGAATATGCTCAACGCTTAGGAGCCATGATTGCCATCAGCAGTGTTACCAGTCAGTCTTTGGAGATCCAACATGTTCTAGATACCGCTGCTGACAAGGTTAGGGAAGTGATGGATTTAGAGACTGTCATAATATTTCTGCTGAATGACGAGAGCCAGGAACTTGAGCTCAAGACCTGGCGGGGAGTTTCTGAGGACTTTGTCAACGATTTTAGAGGGTTGAAAATGGGTGAAGGCTTCCATGGTCAAGTTGCCCAGACCGGAGAGCCATTGCTCATAGACTATGCCTCCCAGGTCCCCTGGCTTACGAGGGAATTGGAAAAGCGGGAGGGAATTGGCGGAGGCTTAATTGTACCTCTAAAAGCCAAGGGCAAGGTGCTGGGTACCATCAGTGTGGCTCCCCGTGGCTCACGGCAATTTGTGGATGAGGAAGTCAAGTTGCTGACCACTGTAGCCGGACAGATAGCGATAGCGATTGAAAGTGCCCGGCTGTACGAAGAAGCACGCTTGGCGGCGCAACAGGCTCTAGCCTCAGAGAGACGATATCGGGAGATTTTTGAGGGCGCCAACGATGCCATCTGGATACATGATTTAGATGGCAATATAATAGCCGCCAACAAAGCGAGCGAGAAACTTACCGGACATAGCTTGGAAGACCTGCTAAGAATGAACATGACAAATCTCCTCTCGGCGGGGAGCCTTGATCTGGCCGAACAGATTGGACACAAGTTGCTCCATGGTGAGACTGTGGAGCAACCCTATGAACAGCGTCTCATCAGGAAGGACGGAACCGAGAGAATACTAAAGTTGACGACCAGCTTAATCACGGAAGACGACAAGTCAAAGAGCCTCCAACATATTGCCAGAGATGTGACTGCAGAGAAAGAGATGCAAGACAACTTGAGCGCAGCTTACCAGAAGCTTAGCGAATATACCGAGCGACTGAAGGAAAATCAGGAGCAGCTAATCCAAGCTGAGAAACTCACTTCGCTGGGTCAGATGGCAGCCTCTATTGCCCACGAGGTAAACAATCCTCTATCTGGCGTTCTCGTCTATACCCAATTGCTAGCAAGGAGGCTACGCGGTGACAAACTGACCAAAGATGTTGCCCTCGAAAACCTAGCGAAAATGGAAGCCGAACTCAACCGCAGCACCAAGTTGATCCGAAACCTCTTGGACTTTGCTCGGCAGTCACCACCGACTTTGTGGGAGGTGGACGTCAATGAGGTCATCGGCCGGGCGTCTGACCTTGCTGCTCATTCAGCCGAGCTACAACATATCCAGGTGACACAAGAACTTAGCACCGCCATACCAAAGATTGTGGCCGACTTCGACCAACTTCAGCAGGTCTGCCTCAATCTTATCATCAATGCGATTCAGGCAATGCCCGAAGGGGGCAAGCTAACTATTCGCACGTCAATTGATAACAATGGTCAGGTCAAGATAGAGGTTCAGGACACCGGTTGTGGCATTCCTCCCGAAAACATGAGCAAACTATTCACACCGTTCTTCAGTACCAAGGGGAAGAAGGGTGTAGGCTTAGGTTTGGCTGTGGCATATGGAATTGTCCAGCGCCATCATGGACGAATAGAAGTGCAAAGCAAAGTGGGAGAAGGGACCACCTTCACCATTTATCTACCGCTGAACTATGAAAAAGACAAGGGACAGCCTCTCGACTCAGGTTCAGAAGGGGAGCCAGCTAAGACAAAGATATAGCCAGGACTCCCGATTGTTGGCACATATTCAAACATAGTGATATTTGCAGACAACCATAGTTGTTGGATGCGGGTTCGATAAAAAGAGTGCGGGTTGGACAAAGGAAGGAACAAATAGTTTGCTCAAAGTAGAGAACTTGCGCTGTGATAGGAAGGAATTCTGGCAAAGGCGGAACTAAGCGGAGGCACTTTCTGCCTCAATTAAATGACGGAAACTTGCCGCACAGCATCTTTACATTACAGAGATGGAGCGTGTACAATATGGGCGGTCGAGTCAGATGTTCTAGGAGTATTGTAGGAGGAGACGATGGAACCGAAGAAAAAGAAGGTTCTTCTTGTAGAGGACGAAGCCGTATTGAGAGAGAGTGTGAGGGACTGGCTTACCGAGGATGGCTATGATGTTGAGTGTGTTGAGACTGGGGAGGAGGCGCTGGAGAAAATCAAGAAAGAGAAGTATGGCGTTGTTGTTCTTGACCTAAGGCTGCCAGGAATCGATGGTTTGCAGGTATTCGAGCGGGCCAAACAGCTTGAAGCTGACACTAAAGGGATCCTCATCACTGCATTCCCTTCGAAAGAAAGCCAGGAAAAGGCGCGGAGTCTGGGACTCATAGACTATTTGCCCAAGCCTTTCAAGGTTGAAGAGTTAGAAAAAACAATCAGCAAAATGCTAGGGGAGGTAAAAGGTGGAAAGCCAAGCGGAAAACATCTTTGGCTAGAACTTGGTGCTGTTTCTTATCGACTCTGCACTAGCGACTATGACTGTGCCACCTGTGCATTTGCACAGGACATACAGGATAGATTTGGAACGATAGCAGTTATCGGTCCGGATGAGGTTGCCAAGCTCAGGGCACTGCCGGCCAATCAAAGAGTGTGCCGCCTGGCATCGGTGCATTTTGTCGAAAAGAAGAAGTAAACTTGCGGTATGGGGAATCCCAGACGCGATTATGTGTTTCTGGTCACCGATCCCGCAAACTATCCCGATTATCGAGCGGCTCATAGTCTCTATGGGCAGGTGCCAGACGACAATGCGGTAACGGTGATAGGAACCTGCGGAGGCGGCGGCGGAGTGTTTCACCCCCCAAAAAAGAAAACCATTTGTCGTATACATAGGATCATTCACGTGCACGTTTATTTTCCTGGCCGCTCTGGAATTTGCCTGAAATCATTATCGATGGGGTAGTATTAGCGTGAAGAAACTACTCGGGAGCTGAGGGATGGCAACAGACAGCAATGATGTGAACGTCAAGAAGATCAATCATATCTTGGCTCAATATAAAGGTGAGAGCAACTTGCTCATTCAGGTACTTCTTGAGGTTCAGAAGGAACTCCGTTGGCTGCCTAAAGAGGGATTAACTAGAATAAGCCAGGAATTGAATGTGCCGCTGAGGCAGGTATACCATGCAGTCACCTTCTACAAAGCTTTCAGCTTGGTGCCCAAAGGCAAGTACACTGTTACCGTGTGTATGGGCACGGCATGCCATGTTCGTGGCGCGCCACGAATTCTGGATAGAGTGGAGCGGGTATTGGACATCAATCCTGGAGAAACCACACCTGACTTTAAGTTCAGCCTAGAGACGGTGAACTGCCTGGGTTGTTGTGCAATTGGTCCGGTGATGGTTGTTGGTGATGACTATCATGGGAAGTTATCCCTTGACCAGGTGAAATTGACACTGGATAGCTATGATTAGGAAGACAATATGCCAAAGTTAAGATCGGGTCTGGAACTGGAGGAGTTAAGGAAGGGTATAGTCTCCAGTAGAGATCCCAATAGACTGTGCTTCACGGTATGCTCAGGGACTGCTTGTCTTGCCGTCGGGAGTCAGAAGACGTATGCTAATTTTGAGGCAGAGCTTGAAAGACAGAGACTCAAGAATAGGGTAGACCTTAAGGCTACTGGGTGTCCTGGCTTCTGCGAGCGAGGACCTATAGTTGTTGTTTATCCCCAGGGAGTCTGTTATCTTCGTGTGCAACCTGAAGATGTAACCGAGATCGTCTCCCGAAGCATAGAAGGGCAGATTGTTGATAGGCTACTGTATGTTGATCCAGTAACTGGCGAGAAAATCGCCCATGAGCTTGATATCCCCTTTTACAAATATCAAAACCGTCTCATTTTGGGCAATAACCGATTAATCGATGCAACCAAAATTGAGGACTACATTGCCTTGGGTGGCTATAGAGCTCTGGCGAGGGCACTATTTGATATGACTCCGGAGCAAGTCATGGCAGAGATAGAAAAAGCTAACTTAAGGGGTCGGGGTGGAGGTGGTTTCCCTACAGCCAGAAAGTGGAAATCCACAAGGGACGCCCCTGGAAAGCCAAAATATGTCATTGTTAACTGTGATGAAGGTGACCCCGGTGCCTTCATGAATAGGGCGTTGATGGAAGGTAATCCTCATAGTGTACTTGAAGGGTTAGCTATCGGCGCCTATACTATGGATTCTCACGAAGGCTTTGTTTATGTGCGTCAGGAATATCCTCTGGCCGCGGATAACATTGCTATTGCTATTAGACAAGCTGAGAATTATGGCCTTTTGGGCAAGGCTATCCTAGGCTCAGGGTTCGACTTCATTGTGAAGATTCACAAAGGCGCTGGAGCCTTTGTTTCAGGGGAATCCAGCGCCCTTATGAATGCGATAGAAGGAAAGGTTGCCGAGCCCAGGCCAAAGTACACGCATACTGCAGAGAAGGGCATCTGGGACAAGCCCAGTTGCCTCAATAATGTAGAAACCTGGGCCGATGTGCCGTTGATCATCAATAGTGGCGCTGAGTGGTTCGCTTCCATTGGCACGGAGAAAAATAGAGGCACCAAGATATTCTCTTTGGTGGGCAAGGTGAATAATACTGGACTTGTTGAAGTTCCTCTGGGGACGCCACTAAGAGACATTATTTACAGAATGGGTGGGGGTGTTAGCGGAAACAAAAAGTTCAAGGCTGTCCAGACAGGTGGCCCTTCTGGTGGTTGCATACCGGAGCAATACCTGGATTCGTCGGTGGATTTTGATGAGCTTACCAAGCTTGGTGCCATGATGGGCTCAGGTGGCATGATTGTTACCGATGAAGACACTTGCATGGTTGATTTTGCCAAATACTTCGTCCATTTCCTTAGTGAAGAATCCTGTGGCAAATGTGTTCCTTGTCGTGAAGGAATAAACCATATGCTTGATGTCTTAACTAGAATTACTGAAGGGAAGGGGCAGGCTACTGACATTCAGTTGTTGGAGGACCTTGCCAGAATGCTTAAGGAAGCCTCCCTCTGTGCCCTGGGGCAAACTGCCGCTAACCCGGTGCTGACTACCTTGAAGTACTTTCGGCTTGAATATGACGCCCATATTAATGAGAAAAGATGTCCGGCCGGGGTATGCAGGGCTTTGCTCGCCTTTTATGTTGAAGCCGATAAGTGCCAGGCATGCCTGATCTGTGCCAGGAACTGCCCTGTGAATGCGATTGATGGTGGCAAGAATCTCATTCATGTCATAGACCAGAGTAAGTGCATTAGATGTGGCACTTGTCTTGAAGTCTGCCCGCCGCGATTTGGCGCTATCAGAAAGATTTCCGGCGAACCGGTTCCGGCACCAATTCCTGAACAAGCCAGGGTAATACAACGAAAGGGCTGAAGTGAAGAAAATAACACTGAACATTGATGATAGAGAAGTAACGGGCGAGGAAGGCGGGACAGTTCTTGAAGTAGCCAGGGGTGTTGGCATAGATATCCCCACGCTTTGCCACCACGAGAAGCTTGAGCCCTACGGGGCGTGCCGGTTATGCCTTGTGGAAATAGGGACTCCTCCCAGAACCAGGTTGGTCACATCTTGTGTCTACCCTGCGGCTGATGGGCTGGTAGTAAAGACTAGGTCGGAAAGGGTAATCCAAACCAGGAAGATGCTTTTGGAGCTTCTTCTGGCCCGTGCTCCAGGAGCGAAAATCATAAAGGACCTAGCTGAGGAATATGGGGTTGTCAAGGCACGTTTAAGAAGGACTGCAACTTTTTGCATCCTTTGTGGCTTGTGTGTCAGGTACTGCGCAGAAATTAAGAAAGCCGATGCCATCGGATTCATTGGCAGGGGCGTAGAGCGAGAAGTCATGTTTATCCCTGAGATAGCGGCTGAATCATGTCCCTCATGTCGGGAATGTTTTCCACTTTGTCCTACAGGAGTTCTTGAAAGCAATTTCAGGCTAGTTCAAAGTCTGCTTTTTAAGCAATAAATGCCATGTTACAGAATGAAGTAATAGTGAGCAAAGCTGAGCTTGTGTCTAAAGCGCAAGGTATGCGGGCTCAGAAAGCGAGGTTTGCTACAGCTACTTGCCTCGACTTAGTAGACCACTTTGAAGTTATCTACCACTTTGAATTTGAAGACAGTGCAGGATTTGCCAAGCATATCAAGGTTGAGATAGGCAAGGAAGAAACCCTGCCCAGCATATCTGGTATCTATCTCTGCGCCGCTCTTATTGAGAACGAGATGCAGGACCAGTTCAATATAGAAGTGAGTGGCCTCGCTATCGATTTCCAGAAGAGATTTATTCGCGGGAAAGAAAGCCCTGACATTTCGCTTCTTAAACCTATTCCTTACGTACTCAAACCGCCAGCACGCCTTCCAGTCAGGTGCAGTCAAGCTTGCCCTGCTGGAATCGACGTGCCCAGGTATGTCAGGTTAGTTGGAATCGGCAAATTTGATGAAGCTTTGGCAGTGATGAAGCAGGATAGTCCGTTTCCAGGAGTCTGTGGCCGGGTGTGCCTGGCTCCTTGTGAAGAAGCCTGTCGTCAGGAGAGGCAGGGTCAACCTATAGCTATCAAATTGCTCAAGAGGTTTGCTTTCGAACAGGGAAAGTATAGAAGCAAGGTGACTTCTAGCCCGACGGGGAAGAAAGTGGCTATCATAGGCTCTGGGCCCTCAGGTCTTGCTGCAGCTTACTTCCTAGCTAAGAAAGGACACAAGGTTACAGTCTTTGAAGCTATGCCCGAACCAGGAGGCATGATGCGGGTGGGCATACCTCAAACCGAGTTGCCGAGAGACGTATTGGACCGGGAAATCAGCGATATCAAGGGACTTGGTATTGAAATAAGACTAAATAGCCGAGTAGAGTCTTTGGATGCACTTTCTTCTCAAGGTTATGATGCTATTCTGGTAGCTATCGGTTGCCCTTTGGTGTTGCGCCAGAGCACAGTAGTAGCAGCTCTTAGTGGCAAACCTGAAATACTGAAGGAATTTGGATTGGCAAGCAAAAGAATGAGTGGGGCAAGTATTATTGAGGTAGATCCAAATACACTTGCTACCTCAAAGCCAGGCGTCTTTGCCACCGGAGACGCTATTCTAGGGCCTACGTCGGTAGTCCATGCCATTGGTTCAGGCAGAAAGGCAGCTATTTCTATTGACAAGTATCTTGGTGGCAATGGGGAATTGCCCATAGAGGAAACGGAAGCCACAGGCCCAACATCGCGAGAAACCTTTCTCGAGCGACGAAAACCCAAGGGGCGTCCCAAGCTACCTAAGTATTCCGAATCTGAGATCGTACGATTTGGTGAAGATGAGCCTGGTCTAAGCAAGGCTATGGCTGTAGCGGAAGGTCAGCGGTGCTGGCGATGCGACCTGGAGGAATGAGATGGCAGTAAGAACAGTAATTCCCTTTGGTCCCCAACATCCGATATTGCCGGAGCCTATTCATCTCAAACTGGAGTTGGAGGACGAAAAAGTAGTAGGGGTAACACCTGTAATCAGATACGTGCACCGAGGAGTAGAAAAAGCTGGCGAGCTCAATAGCTTTCGCCAGAATGTGTTTCTTTGTGAGAGGATATGCGGCATTTGCAGCATCACTCACGCCCTGACCTACTGCTAGGGAGTGGAAGCGCTGACGGGAGTTAAAGTACCTCCCAGGGCCAGATTCCTGCGTCTTTTCTGGAGTGAACTGTCGCGAGCGCATAGCCATCTCTATCTCAGTTAGAATTCCTCAACCGAGCATCAATATCTGTAGCTGCTCGGCGGCCTGCACCCATGGCGCTAATAACAGTAGCTGCCCCGGTAGCCATGTCGCCTCCACACCAGACTCTATCCTTGCTCGTCCTCCCGGTGGCTTCATCAGTCAATACAGTGCCCCACTTAGTGAGTTCCAGCCCCTCGGTTGTTGAGGGAATAATTGGATTAGGCCTTGTGCCCAGAGCAGGGATGGCAATATCTATCTCCATTATGAACTCGGAGCCTGGCTTGCGAACGGGCCGCGGCCGGCCACTTGCATCAGGCTCACCGAGCGCCATTTCATGTAGCTCCACTGCCTTGACTCTACCTCGCTCATCACCGAGGAACTTGCTGGGATTGGTCAAAAGCTTGAAAATTACCCCCTCTTCTTCGGCATTTTCTCTCTCTTCAAGTCTGGCCGGCATCTCCGCTTTGGAGCGCCGATAGATAATGTAAACTTCTTCTGCTCCAAGTCTCAAAGCACATCTAGAGGCATCCATAGCTACGTTCCCGGCACCGAATACTGCCACCCGTCTCCCTACTTGTATTGGAGTATCATACTCAGGGAAGCGATACGCTTTCATCAGGTTTGTCCGAGTAAGAAACTCGTTGGCAGAATAGATGCCACTCAGATTCTCCCCGGGTATATCTAGAAACATCGGTGCCCCAGCCCCGGGGGCCAAGAAGACAGCATCAAAGCCATTCTCCAGAAGCTCATCTACAGTAGCTATTTTGCCGATAACATGATTGATCTTGATTTCTGCCCCCAGTGACTTAACATAACCGACCTCACCTTGAACGATTACCTTGGGTAACCTGAACTCGGGAATGCCATACATCAGTACCCCACCGGCCACGTGCAGTGCCTCAAAAATAGTGACTCTGTATCCAAGTTTCGCCAGATCAGCGGCACAAGTTAGCCCTGCTGGTCCGGAGCCAATTACAGCCACCTTCTTATCATTGAAGATTATTCGCTCTTTTTGCTGTTCCATAACTTCTGGGTGGACTCTTTCCCAATCAGCCACATATCGCTCCAGTCTACCAATAGCAATCGGGCCACCCTTTTTGGCCAGGTTACAGGTCATTTCGCACTGCGTTTCCTGAGGGCAGACACGCCCGCAGATGCCAGGCAGGCTATTCTTGTTCTTGAGTATTCTTACTGCCTCAGGCATGTCGCCTGCCCCCATCGCCTTGATAAACTCCGGGATCTCCACATTGACCGGACAACCATCCTTGCAACCTGGTTTCTTGCAGACAATGCAACGGCTGGCTTCCTCCAAGGATTGCTCGTTAGTATATCCCAGGGCTACTTCGTCGAAATTTCTCTTCCTTACTTCCGGAGCTTGCTTTGGTATCGGCACTCGATTTAAATTCAGTTTTGCTTTTTCAGTCATTTTTTACACTACAGAGACTCGCTCAGGTAATTCGGATAATTCTGCAATCCGACGCAGGTTATCAAGCTGCCAGAGGTCAAACGCCTGTGCCTCCTCTTTCAGATAAGCCCGTTTCCTCTTAATGAGCAGTTCCCAATCCACCAGATGGCCATCGAATTCGGGGCCATCAACGCAAGTGAATTTCGTTTCGCCACCCACAGAAACCCGGCAGCAGCCACACATGCCAGTGCCGTCAACCATTATTGGCGTCAGGCCAACAATAGTCTTAATTCCGAACGGTTTCGTCGCCTTGGAGCATTCCATCATCGTAAACACACGCCCAGACACGAATACCCTGTCGAGCTTGTTTCCAGATTCAAGATACTCCTTGACAAACTGGCTTGCCTGCCTGTGTCCTCCGCGACTGCCATCTCCCAGAACGACGTGGATTTCATCGCTCACGCTCCTCAACTTTTCCTCCCAGAATAGATAGGTTTCGTCTTTTGCCTCCATGACTGAAACTACCTTGTTGCCTCTTTTCTTCAGAGCCTTTGCCAGAGTTATGGTAGGGCCGACACCAAAAGTGCTACAGACACACATCGCGTTACCACAGGATTCGATTTCCGTAGGCCTGCCCAATGGTCCTACTACATCCATAACGCAGTCGCCTTCTTTGAGGGAGGAGAGTTTCATGGTACTTCTTCCCATGATGAGGAAGAGCACTTCAAGCGCCCCTTCATTCCTGTCCCACCCGCTTAGCGACAGAGGAAACCTCTCCCCGACCTCGTCTACCCGCAATATGACAAACTGGCCCGGTTTGGCTTTTCGGGCAATCTCCGGAGCTTCTACCTTTAGATAGACTGTGTTGGGAACCAATACCTCCCTTTTCAGTATTCTATACATATCAGCCTCCCTGATAGCTGACAGCTATCAGCTGTCAATAGCACTCGCCACAAGATTTGCCAAATCCATCACCTCAATGTTTATGTCAGGGCCTTTTTCCTCACCTTTGTTATTCATAGCGCATCTAAAGTGTACCTGGCACTTCGGGCAGGTAGTCACCAGTATCTCTGCACCAGTGGCTTTCGCCTCGAGCAATCTCTCGACCCTCATTTCATGGGAATATGCATCGCAGTTGGTAAAAGCACTCGTCCCGCAACAAAGAGCACACTCCCTGTTCTTCTCCATCTCAATTAACGCTAACCCAGGAATTGCCTCCAACACCTTTCTCGGGGCATCATAGATACCCAGGTGCCTCCCCAAACGGCAGGGATCTTGATAAGTTACCTTTTTCTTGACCTCCTTGAATTTCAATTCCTTCTTCTGTATCTTCTCAGCTACCAATTCGGAGATGTGCTGCAGCTCACAGCCCAATTCAAACCCCTGCTCAGGATAGTCAAGCCTGAGCGTCCGATAACCCTCAGGACACGAGAATATTATCTTGTTTACACCGGATTCTTTGATCAACTTTGTGTTGTGCTCGGCCAGTCTACGGAAGGTCTCCAAGTCACCAGTCCACAGCGCATCATGTCCACAACATTTTTCGTCGGCAAGCAACATGGGTCGCACTCCCAAGTGATTAAGTATCCTCAGATTTGCTTTCGTAATATCCAGCGGCTTCATATCCAGATACCCAAAAATAGGTTCAAAATAAGGGATGCAACCAACGAAGTACAAGATATCGCTCCGGTCAGATGTCTGGTACTCCTTGGTTAACCATCCCAGTCTTTTCTGTCTGTATGGGGACATTGACATCAGCCGTGTAACAGAGTGCAGCAAACCGCCATGAGCTGGACAGCCGCATTCACCGCTCACAAAAGCCAGCGACCTCAACTTTCTCATAAAAGCGGGATAATCAACGTCGCTGGGACATCTCAGAGAGCAGGCATAGCAGCCAAGGCAAGAGAAAAGCTTCTTGTCATGTGTGCTTTCGTCTGCCAACCTTAACGCGGCGTTCTCAATCACAGTTCGCGGCGAATAGGATGGGTCATATTTGGTCACAGGACATATACTGGTGCACTTGCTACATTCCAGACAATAGTAGGCCTTAGTATCTTGAAGAATGTCCTCCAAAGTTAAAGCGGGTTTTTCCCAGCCAGTCTCTTGAGATTTTCGGAATGGTGAAGGACCTAATTTTTTAAGCTCCTCCACCATATCTTTAATAGTCTGGGCAAATATTGGCCCCTCAGATGCAGCTATCCACTTAAGCCTTACCCTTTCGTTCTCAATGCCAAGCATATTGGCTACCTCGCTGACCATCCGGAACTTCTCCTCCGCCTTTAAGTTCCCCGAAATATAGTGACAGTCACCTGGATGACAGCCAG
>Ga0299912_10001695_pt1 | contig 17783 bp, 18 predicted proteins | sample RVTome_2_FD_207667 | JGI IMG/M metagenome (GOLD analysis project Ga0299912, IMG submission 207667) | Soil microbial communities from uranium-contaminated site in the Upper Colorado River Basin, Wyoming, United States - RVT95D214 (version 2) ... | reverse complement strand
AAAAGTAATTTTAAAAAGCAGTTCTTCATCTGTATTTGCTAATTCTCAGTCCATAGATTCTGACCGGGTTCTTATCGCAGCAACAACTGTGAAGCTCAAAAAAGTGTCAATGGCTTACAAACTCTACGATCATCCGAAAGACCGTCTCAAGGAAGCCTTGCATCCCTTGAGAAAGAAATATCACAGAGATTTTTATGCATTAAGAGAAATTGATCTCGATGTGAGAAAAGGTGAAATCCTGGGTGTCGTTGGGAAAAATGGTTCCGGAAAATCAACATTATTGAAGATTGTTTCGAATATAATGCAATCCACTTCCGGGAGCGTTCAGGTGAATGGTACGCTCTCCGCAATACTGGAACTTGGAGGAGGCTTTAACCCCGATTTCACCGGGATCGAAAATGTATATTTTTACGGCTCCATTCAGGGATACAGCAAAAAGGAGATGAATGAGAGGCTCGGCGAGATCATTGAATTTGCTGATATCGGCGAATTTGTTTATCAGCCAATTAAGACATATTCCTCCGGGATGCTTGCGAGGCTGGCATTTGCAGTTTCAACAGTAATCGACCCGGAAATCCTTATATTAGACGAAATCCTGGCAGTCGGAGACGATCTTTTCAAAAGGAAATGTTACGCACGGATGGAAAAGTTCGTGGAGGGACAAAAAACCATATTTTATGTTTCTCATTCGATAGATTCAATAAATCAGATGTGCACCCGGGCTATTCTGCTTGATAGAGGAGAACTGATTTTAGAAGGCCCTCCGAAACTTGTAACTTCCTATTATCAGAAACTTCTATTTGCAAGCCGAGAAAATGCAGAACGGGTTAGAAGAGAGATTGTCGATCTGAATGAAGACGAAGAATTAAAAAATGCCGTTAAAAAGGCACAGGAAGATAAAATTAAACAGAAAGACAAAATTAAAAATGTAATAAAAGAAGATAAGGAAGAAAAGAATAAAGATGAGAATATAAAAGAAAAAGTAAAAAATATTTTAGTGCAAAAACCTTTTTATCAACAAGATTTAAGGCCAAAAAGTACCATTAAATATAAAAATTATGATGTTGACATTTGTGACGTACGGATATTGGATAAAGATGACAGGCAAGTAAACCATTTAGTCATGAACGAAACATACCAGTATTGCCTTAAAATAAAGTCAAATATTGATATCGAAGATGTTGCAGTTGGATTTGAAGTAAAAGATATCAAAGGATATAGAATCACAAGTATAGAATCGTTTTTAGTTTATAAATCAGGTTATTTCATTAAGAGACTGAAAAAGGGTGATGAATTGGATATAAGATATATGTTTAAGTGTGCATTTCGGCCGGGAATTTACTTTACTAATAATGGAATCAGCAGTTTCAAAGATGGACAACAAGTGGTTTTAAATAGAATAATAGATATTTACGTTTTTAAAGTGATAGACAAGAAAGATTATAATGGCGGAATTGTAAATTTAATTGAAAAATTTGAAATTTCAAATAATAAAACAGGGGAGAAGATAGAAGTATATACAAAGGACGGCTTTTGACTGAACAGGGTTTTATGGAAGATAGAATTCACAGCTTTGATAATGGCGTAAAGGTTTATGAAAGACATCTCATAGATATTCAAAAAAAGAGATATTCCGACCACAATGTTCATGAAGCTGAAGAAGAAGAACTTTTTATAGGTCTTATAAACAGAATAGGCCAAAGGGCTGTTTTTGTTAATGTTGGTGCGGCTATCGGTTATTATGCAATTCTCGCAAAAAAGATTTATCCCAGTTTGGAGGTATATGCATTTGAACCTCTTAAGTTACATAGAAAATATTTTAAAGAAAATATAAAGCTTAACGGGTTCTCCATAAACGATTTCTCCATATACAAAGAAGGACTATTTACAAAAAAAGGGTATGCTGAATTTATGAAAAATAATTATGGAAGTTCAATAAAATCTTTTTATATGGATAATGGAGTATTGAACAGGGTGAAAAAATTCATAGGCATGATGAGAAATGAAGTAATCAAAACTATTACTTTGGATCAAATTATAAAAAAGATTGGTCAAAGAATAGATTTATTACAAATGGATATTCAGGGTAGAGAAGACATCGTCTTGGAACATTCAATGGATACATTGAAGCAAAATATGATCAAGTATTTGTTAATAGGTACACATAGCCATGAAATACATAATAATTGCATAAACCTGCTTGAACTCTGCGGTTATTCAATACTCTTTGAAAATCATGAGACTAAACTTCAGCCTGACGGTATCTTATGTTGTCAAAAGATCTAAACATCAGAAATTATTATGCAGAAGTGAGTAATTGAATGAGGCTTTCCCTCAAAAAAAGAGGTAGATAAAGAGAATGATAATATGGCTTGCTTCATATCCACGTTCCGGGAATACGCTGTTAAGAATGATTTTAAAATCTGTGTTTGGACGGGAGACTTATTCAAAATACAATGACCTGTCTGATATTGGTGCCGATGAGAAGACTAAGGAATTGGTAGGCCACAAGATGCTTGATGCTCCATGGGAGGACACCTATCAGAAGATGAAACAATCAGATCTGCTGTTCTTTACAAAAACCCATGATTATCCTGAAGATGATTCCATGGCTGTTTACATTGTCAGGGACGGACGTGCATCGATTGTATCTTACTTGCATTATTTAAAAGATTTTAATAATATAGAGTGCCCTCTGGCTGATATAATTACCGGATATGTTCGTTTTGGATCATGGGGTGGTCACTTAGATGCATGGAATCCACTAGAGCGGCCAAATACATTCCTTGTAAAGTATGAGAGTCTTTTGAGTGATTCTGAAAAAGAAATTAAAAGATTATCTGATTTTTTGGGACTAACACCATCAGGGCACTGGAAGAATGATTTTGAGCAGTTTCATAAAATAAATCCAAAATTCTTCAGAGAAGGAACTACAAAGAAAGACCAGGAAATTAAAGGTGAAGATTTAGATTTGTTCCGGTTGTTTCATGGCGATTGGATGAATCTCCTCGGATACGATAAAAAGGACACGGTAAGTATACAGGTTGCTTATCATCTGAGAGGGATGACAAGCAGAATATACAAAAAATTTGAGTATAGCCAGGCGGAATATAATAAGATCAATTCAGAAAAGCATAAGCTTATTGGGGAGAGAAATGGGTTCATTATGGAAAATGCCAAGCTTGCTGCGGAAAAGGATAACCTCGTAGGTGAAATAGAAAGGCTGATTGCTGACAGGGACAGGCTTATCGCAGATACGGATCGCCTCATCGCAGATAATGCCAGGCTTGCTGCGGAAAAGGATAACCTCGCAGGTGAAATAGAAAGGCTGATTGCTGATAATGCCAGGCTTGCTGCGGAAAAGAGTAACCTCGCAGGTAAAATAGAAGTACAGATCGGGACGCTGAAAGTGGAAAGGGATAATCTCATAGCTCAGAGGGATCAATTATTAAACAGTTTAAGCTGGAAGTTAACAGAGCCATTAAGGATGGTAGGAAGGTTTATAAGAGGATGGCAGTAATGAAGTACAGTTATTGCGGGTTTTAAAAAAGTAAGAACAAATTTTTTACTTTTATGAAAAGAGGTAATTTGAAAATGGAGAAAAGAGTCGCTGTCTTAAGTTTCTGGGTCTGTATCTGTCTGATTTTTTCGTTCCTCAGTGTAGGTTGCAAGAAAGGGCAGGGTTTCGAAGTGTCTGACGGAACACTGGAGAAGAGCGGTATGGGCTATGCTTTATCTGCAGAAAAAGATAAGGCTGCCGTGGCACTGAAAAAAATCGAACCTCCCTTTAAAAACATTATGACGGTAAAAGGTAAGATGAAATCCTTGCTGCCCTACGGCACCCGGAATGGTTATATAGTCTTTGGAGAAAATCCCAGAAAATTTGCACAGGCAGGTATTCGTATTGGTGGGATGATGTATGTGTTAGAAGGACATTATGTCGAAAAGATGGAAGTGCCACAAAAATTTGATCAAAAAAAAGTTTTTGATGTGGAATTAAATGTGGACATGAAGGGAAAGACCGTAACATGGAAGGTTGATGGAACTGAAGTCAAGACCCAAATGAGGTACAAACCGGTCTCTATCAATTATGTAGGCTATATGGCAGGAAATACTAAAACCGAATTCAGTGATCTGCAGATTTCAGGCGAATAGATAGTCGTCACTTTCATAAATATGGATATCGAGGGAATATGGACACAGCCATTTTGCAGGATTTCATGAATTTTGCAACCAATGACAACAGACAAACGACTATGAAAAAACTGCATTCTCACCTGTGCGGGAATGACGAAAAGAAACCTGAAAATGAAGAGGCGGGATTTTGGGATAGGTTCGACTGTGACAAGTAAATCTAAAAGAAAACCGACTAAATATGACTCCCTTTCTTTTCTAAGAAGAAATGGTTTAGAAGTAAGTACCATTATAGACGTAGGTGTCCAACGTGAAACTTTTGAATTAAAAGGGGTGTTTCCAGATTTAAAGCACATTCTTTTTGAACCAGTTGAAGAATATTTCCCGCATATTGAAAAAAATTATAGAGCTATTGATTATGAGCTTATCAGAGCAGCAGTTTCTAACCTTGATGGAGTGGCAATGCTACATAAAATAAAAAATAATGAAGGAGCGGTAACTCACAGTACTATTGCAAATTCAGAGACTTCAACATCTATAGAAGTGCGAAAGGTTAGCCTTGATTCATTTTTTAAAGATAAGAATTATGATACCCCCTATCTGTTGAAAATTGATGTTGATGGTCATGAACTTATGATCTTAGAGGGAGCGAGAAAGTTACTAAAAAAAGTGTCATGCTTAGTTATTGAAGCACCCCTCATCTATGGTTGGATTCAAGAGAGGATCAATTTTATTATTAATGAAGGTTTTGTTTTGTGGGATATTGTTGATCTTGCCTATACTCATGGAAATCTTTGGCAAGTTGACCTGATATTCATTAGTCGTAATGAAAAAAACAAGTCCGTTTTTTCCCGCAAGCCTCATGATTGCATAGAAACAGAATGGGATTCCTATGATAACCTAACTAATAGATTTCAGCAGGAGGAACAGAAAAGTGCGAAGAAGGAGAAGGAACTGGAAGCTCTCAATACACAGCTACCCGAGAACCAGACAACTATTCAACAAAAGGATAAAGAAATTTCAGACTTACTAAGAAGGTATAAACAATTGGAAAATGTTATTTCAGAAAATGAAAAAATTAAATCTGAAAATGATAAGGTTATTGCAGAAAGGGATGCATTGTTGAACAGTCTGAGCTGGAGATTAACTGAGCCTGCACGGTCGATTGTGAGATTCATAAGAGGCCGGTAAATAGAATGTCTGAGTTTCCTAAGATCTCTATAGTTACCCCGTCCTATAATCAGGCTCAATTCCTGGAGGAGACGATAAAATCAGTGCTTGATCAGAATTATCCAAACCTTGAATATATTATTATCGACGGGGGATCATCGGATGGAAGTATAAATATAATCCATAAATATGAGAACCGCCTATCTTACTGCGTCAGTGAAAAGGACAGGGGGCAGGCGCACGCACTCAATAAGGGTTTTGCCAGAACAAACGGAGAGATAATGGCTTATATAAATGCTGATGATAAGTATTGCCCATGGGCATTTTCGACGGTGCAAGCGATATTCACAGATTGTCCGAAAGTTGAATGGCTTACCAGTCTCTGGCAATTACACTGGAACGTCAAAGGCGACCCGACACCCGGCATGGCAGTTTGCGGCTACACCAAAAAGGCTTTTTATGAAGGCAGAACACTTGGTAAAAGCCGGGCGTTAGTCGGATGGATTCAACAGGAATCGACTTTCTGGCGGAGAAATCTCTGGGAAAAGGCCGGGGGATCTGTCTCGGAGGAATTACACTATGCGATGGATTTTGAATTATGGGCAAGGTTTTTCCAGTATGCAGATCTTTACGGTGTTGCTTTGACCCTTGGAGGATTCAGAAAACACGATGTACAGAAGACTTCAAAGGGTCTCAACGCTTATTATTCGGAGGCGGACAAAGTTTTGAGAAGATACCGTTCGAATAGTACAAAAGGAAATCTGCTGCCATTTTATCAGTCTATAAAAAATCTTTTGCCAATATTATGCAAGAATTCAGAGAAGGCGAAATTTGTCGGTTACAATTACGATAAGGGTGCATGGCATACTTTTGAACAAGCGATGTTGTAGGGTTTTGTTTACGAGAGGAGAGACATGATCTCGATGAAGCTCGAAAAAGTCGATGAATGGATTGATTTATCCTGCGAGGAACTGGATAAATATGCGGAAAGACCAATCTTTATCGTCGGTTCTCCGCGTTCAGGAACGACTCTGATGCGGTATATTATTGATTCCCATCCGAATATATTCTGTCCTCCGTGCGAGACATTTCTATTTAATACCCTCGACACGACATTCAATGGGTTCATATGGAAAGACCATTATGCGCAGTTACCGTATACCAGGGAGGCCCTTATAAAGTGGCTCAGAAAATACATATTGGATTTATTCGGAAATCTGGCGCTCAAAGCCGGTAAGAGAAGATGGGCAGAAAAAACACCATCACATGTCTTCTTCATGGAATTTATAAACGAAGTTTTTCCGCGTGCACAATTTATACATATGATCAGAAATGGATACGATGTTGTTAAGTCACTTAAGAACGTACATTGGGGTTCAAAAAATACAGGTTTCAATGCTAACCAATGGATTAAGCATGTAAAAAAAGGCCGAGAAATCGGAAGAAATCTGCTGCCGGACCGCTATATCGAGATAAGGTTTGAAGATCTCGTAAACGAGACAGAGCAGACCATTGGGAGAGTCTGTAGATTTCTGGGCGAGGAGCCTGACCAAAGGATGCTCAATTATCACCTTCCGGAAAACAATTCATGGGGATTAAAACTCAAACCTCTAAAAAAAGAGGACGTAGGCAAGTATAGGGATTTGAACATATTTGAAAAATATCGCTTTAAAAAGATGGCCGGGCCACTGATGTATGAGCTCGGATATTGGTGATCATGCAAAGTACTCCGTAGAAAGTGAGATCATAAGAAAACTCTATAAAATTATTCTCTCATTATTAAAGAGGTATCATGAACAAACAGTCATTAACTGAAGAGGAATTAATGCGAAACTCAATTATGCAGGAGGATTGGTATCACAGCATAGAATTGTTGCCGGGCATATTTACTAAAGGCGCTGATCATAAAAACGTTCATCTCACCAGACAGTTGCTTAAAGGCTGTGAGATAAAAAATATGAATTGTCTGGATATCGGCGCAATGGATTGCCTGATGACAATATTGCTTTTGCGCCGGGGAGCCAAAAAAGTCACTGCATATGACAGGCTGAAAGCTTCTGAAAGAAGAGTAAATTTTCTCAGGAAGACGCTCAATCTCGATTTCGATTATATCGTGGGCATGAAACTGTCTGATCTGCGAGAAATTACGAAAAATCTGGGATTTCACCCTTTTGACGTAGTTATCTTTTCAGGTATTATTTATCACATGTTTGATCCAATGGCCGGTCTGGCATTGGCGAGAGGGATGGTTCGCAATGGCGGTTTATTAATGATCGAGACGGCCGCTGTTATGAATAATAGTATGGCGATGTACTTAAATGCTGAAGGAAGGTTTCATAAAGAGCATACAAGTTATTGGTTAATTTCCATTGAATGTCTTGATTATCTATTACGGTTTTTTCGCCTATCAGCCATGGATTGTATATATTTCAAGACAACATTTGAAAAACAGACATCATTGCAGCTTTGCCGCATAGGAATTGTTTGCCGCGCTGTGGATGAAGCTTTATCTTCTCACGGGGATAGTTGGATTGATGGTCATCCCAGGATACTTGATTATAAGGAATTTCTCGACTGGGAAGAATTGAGAAACAACAGGCCGGATGTAATTTACTCAACTAACGATAGTAAGCTGATATACAGGCAGGATTCAGGTACGGTAGACCTTTACAAGACAGTTCTGGCAAGCCGAGAGAGAATTGCCAATAATGTAGATGAACAAATTCGTTTAAAATTAGATACGTTATTTTGATATTTTATTTTTTTTAATAAAATAATAAGTCTATAGCTATTAGAAAATATTATAGAAATATTTTAAAGATTTTGTGAAGAAAATGGAGATATGAACAAGAAATAGATAAAACAAATATAAGGTTGGCAATTGAAACATTACTTCTGCCGTGCCTTGGGAAACCAATCGTGCTCTTTATTAATATTGGGTTACAATTGATGTCAGATTTGTTTAAAATCACACGTCTCGTAAAATCGCATAAGTTATGAAAAGGGTTACCTTTTCCGTGGTAACCCCTTCTTACAACCAGGGTGAGTTTCTGGAAGATACAATAAGAAGTGTGCTCTGTCAGAAGGGCGATTTCCATATTGATTACATCATTATGGATGGAGGCTCTACAGACTCCTCTTTAGATGTAATAAAGAAATATGACAGGATTTTAAAAGAAGGGCAATGGAAGATAAAATGCAGCGGGATCAACTACCGCTGGGTTAGCGAAAAAGACAAAGGGCAAGCCGACGCTATAGAAAAAGGTTTCTCTCTTTCTTTTGGAGATATTGGGGTATGGCTTAACTCCGATGACACTTTTTACTCTGATACGGTATTTGAAACTGTAGCAGGGTATTTTAGAACTGAAGATGTAGATTTAATAATTGGAAACGGAATAACAATAGATCGAAAAGGTTGTAAAATTTGGGATTATAAAACTGAGAGAATTAATTTCAAGGAACTCGTTTTTCTTGATTACCATATCCTTCAACCTTCTGCTTTTCTGAAGATGCATTATTTTAAAAATAATCACTTCGATAAAAGTCTTATCTATACTTTTGATGTAGAATTTTTTATTAGTCTTCTTTGCTCTGGGATACGGTATAAAAAAGTCCCAAAAAATTTTTCTAGCTTCAGAATCTATCCAGAGATTAAGACTATGTCAGGCCTTGAGAAACGCCATCGTGAATTTTATAGAATCGCAAAGGGAGTAACAAAAAATCCATTTCTTCTTTCTCTTAGCTGGATTTATAAGTATCTTGAGGTAGTTATAAGGATTAAATATTCGAACTCGAAACTTATGCGACGTACATTTCCTGTTATTAGAAATATTTTTTATTTTATAATTTTAGGCACTTGGGGTCGTAAATGAAATGAGACGAAAAAGTATCCTCGTTTTCTTCCCTCATAATTTCTACGAGATGAGCGCCGGGTGTCACCGCAGGTTTTACCAACTTCTATGCTACTTCAAAGACAGCGGATTCTCGGTGGATCTTTTGAGCATTAATGGCTTTACTAACAGATGGAACGCTGAAGACTTTAAGAGAAATGACTTCTTTGATACTGTAAGAGTCTGCGAATGGAGACCATCCGGGGAGGAAAAGCTGGATATAGAGAGCAGATGGAGAGAGGGAAGGCTCAGGGACTTTGCTATTTTACCGCTCAGAAAAGAGTTCAATGAGATGGCAAGGCGCAGGCATTATGATTTTGTCCTTATCAGTTACGCCTACTGGGCTAACCTTTCGGATGAATTTGGCAGTGATGTCGTTAAGATCATAGACCTGCACGACTTTATTACCCTGAACCTTTACATAAGTATTGGAAGGGGAATTTTTAAGTTTGGCCGCATGTTCGAGGAAGAAATAAAGGCGATATCAAAATTCAATTTCGCCCTTAGCATTTCCGAAGAAGAAACGCTGGCACTTTCCCCCTTTTGTCCTGAAACGAAGTTCGTGAATGCACCAATTTTCTTTGAGCCCAAATTTAAAAAGGACAGCGGGCATGAATTTGACCTCCTCTTTGTGGGCTCCGATAATCCCTTCAATCGAGAGGGCATGTCCTGGTTTATGAAGGATATTTATCCTCTCCTCTCGCCCACAGTGCGGATAGCTGTTGTGGGCGATGTATGTAAGATTCTCAATAAGAAGGACAATATGGTGCTGATTCCCCACACTGATGACTTGGATGAAATTTACAACAGGACGAATCTTGCCTTCTGCCCGCTTAGAGGTGGCACAGGTCTTAAGGTAAAAGTCGTGGAGGCCCTTTCTTATGGAATACCGGTTATTACGACCTCATGGGGGTTATCAGGAATCATCCAGAAATATGACAACGGCTGCATCATTGCGGACAACGCAAAGGATTTTGCGAAAACTGTGCTTTATCTTCTGAATAACGGTGAAGAATATCTCAGCCTCAAGCATAAGGCGGAGAGCTTTTTCTTGAGGCACTTCTCATCAGAAGCGTGCCGGACGAAACTTGACAAAATATTTCTCGATCCTTCATGCCTGACGAATTCTGCAGCAAGCACTCTTCATATCAAAGAAGAGGAAAAGTGATGTTTTGTGTCGGTGTACCGATTTATTTTACTCCGGATGAGGGTGGGGGAATAGAAATATATGCAAAAAACCTCATAGAGCATCTTCAAAAATCTGACAAAAAAAATGAATACCTCATCTTCTGTTCAAGTATAAATGAAGGCGCTTTTCCGATCACAAACAAGAACTTCAAGAAGGTTCTCATGTGGTGGCCCGGCAAGAAGAATAAACCTATGGTGATTGTCAGGACAAGGCTAACAACAACGCTATTAACCTTTACTGAGAAAGTGTATAAGAAGTTATCCACTATTGTAGAAGGCAATAAATATTTGAAAAATATTAAGAACCGTATCAAGTGGATTTATGATTTCTTTCTTTCTGCAGAACCTCTAAAAAGTTCTGAATACAATATGTTGCACTTCATGTTTACCATAATTCCCCCATCCTGGATTGAAAAGGACTATTATGTCCCACTAATATTGACAGTCCACGATATTCAGCAGGAATACTTTCCGGAATTTTTTAGTAATGAAGTCCTTGACTTCAGAAGGCGTCTTTATAGGACTTCGGTTGAGAAAGTCAATCATATTATCGCTATAAGCAGCTATACAAAGAAGACTCTAATTGAAAAATATGCTGTTCCGGAAGATAAGATCACTGTTATATATAACGGTTATAATAACGAGATATTTAAAAAAATTGACGGCCGACTAATAGAGAAAATTCAAAAAAAATACAATTTGCCACGGTCATTTCTTTTTTATCCTGCTGCAACCTGGCCACATAAGAACCACATCACCCTCCTCAAAGCATATAAAATCCTGAAGACGAAATACCATTTTGAAGACAAGTTGATATTTACTGGTATCAGAAAGGAGAACCATGAAGCGGTGGAAAGGGAGACAGAGAGGCTCGGCCTGGCTGGCAGCGTGACGCACCTGGGCTACTTACCATATAAGGATCTGCCCGCCCTTTATAATGCTGCGAGGCTTATGGTATTTCCGTCATTGTTTGAGGGATTCGGAATTCCGGTCGTCGAGGCGATGGCAGTAGGGCTACCGGTAACCTGTTCCAATACTACAAGTCTGCCCGAAATAGCTAGTGACTCCGCGCTTTATTTTGATCCTAAGGAACCGGAAGATATTGCAGAAAAGGTTATCAGGCTTTATGGGGATGAAAGTCTCAGATCATTCCTTATTAACAAAGGTAAGGAAAGAGTTAAATTATTTACCTGGGATAACACAGCTTCAGAGACGCTGAAGATATATAAAAATGTTTTTAAAAACTATTATGGATAAATACTCAAGAGGAAATCGGTGCTCTGTTGGTCCTTTAATGCGGTTTCATTGAGATATACATGAGTCAATAAGAAAGTTCTCTGTATTTTTCCCAACTCTTTACAATTTTCAGATCAGTATATCGTCAGATTCTCTAAATGGATTGAGTCCCTGTCTTTTATCAATAAAAAGTTCGACATCTATTTTGATTCTGATGCCTACAAGCTGAAGAGTGTCATCATACCTAAGCCAAAAATCGGTGGACAGGAGTGAGGTGGTTGCATATAATAAAACTACTTTCAAGCAAAGGGACTATGACGCTGCAAAAGTTATTATGGATTCTTCATACTATTTTAAAATAAGCAATTTCTCAGATTTTTGTTATTCAAAAATAAGTCATTTTGATATGTTCAAGCGATTTGGCTACGATTTTAAGCTTTTCAAGAATAAGGAGGTCAATCGGCGTATCAGTGCCACTTGACGGCTTCCGGCAGACCGGCTTGGGAAAACAAAAGCATCGAGAACTCTATCTCCGGGAGGCAAAAAGTGTACATGGTAAGTATGGAGCATTGCGAAAATCGATTGCACTTCCGTGGATGTTTAAACCATTAACGTTGGGGGAAAGGTCTAAATTTGTGGAATATGATTTCAGCAGAGGAGCATGGATTACAGCAGAGCATTTTGTTTGAGAAGTTTTTCTGCAGAGTTATTCTGCCGATAAATTGTCCCGGAGGCAATAATGGATTTAAATGATTATATCCACTTTTATGAAAAAATAGTTACATATTCTAACTCCCTTTTTGATGAGATAATTCAGTCTATTTTTAGCTTATATTTGAAACCCGGTGACATAGTGGTTGATGCAGGAGCCAATACAGGAACACATACGATCGCATTAGCTAAAATAGTGGGATTAGCAGGAAAAGTTCATGCATTTGAGCCCTTTGATATAAATATACAGAAATTAAGAAATAGAGTATCTCAAAATCAATTTGACGATGTGGTAAGAATCTATGGGTTTGCTCTTTCGAATTATCAGGGTGAAGCTGAATTTAAAGTCTTTAAAGAAAATCCAGGACTTTGCTGCTTTGTAGAAAGACCCTGGTATGACAAATCAAAAATGGATGTCATTACTGTCCCGGTAAATTATATAGACAATTTATTTACAAACTCAGAGAATATAAGACTCCTGAAAATTGATGCGGAAGGCGCCGATTTTGACATTATTAAAGGGGCAAAAAATAATATCAAAAAATCAGGGCCGTTGATAATTTTTGAGGGAGGCATGATAAAAGATAATCCCGCAAAACTTTATGAATATTCGAAAGATGAATTTATTAGCTTTTTTAACTGGATTGATTATGAACTTTATGATACATTTGGTATGAGATTCAATTATGATTTATGGACTGAAAAAACATTAAATGATTTTGTTGCAATTCCAAAAGAAAACCAGGTCGAACTGGAAAATCTTTTGCGGATAGCAGTATATTCTGTATTGTTAAAATATTTCACCTACGCTCCAAGTTCGGGTTCATGAGAGACATCATACTATTGCATTACAGACGCTTGCGGCGAAGGTTATTGTGAACGACCAAGCTGCTGGAATAAATAGGGGAAAATTGACAGGCATTTCTCGCATCTCCATAGTAACTCCATCATACAAGATCGAAGTTACTTCAGCTTCCTGCATCGCTTTTTTCATAAACGGCCTTGAATTATTGAAGTAATTTTATCAAAACATAAATGATTAATCGTCAACGGTATAGGTAAGAATAGTGGGACAGCAGAAAAATGCAGAAGTCTAGATACCCAAAAATTTCCATAGTCACTCCATCCTATAATCAAGGGAAATACATTGAAAAGACCATCCTCTCCATCCTTAACCAAAACTATCCTGAACTGGAATACGTTATTATTGATGGAAACTCAAGTGATGGCACTGTTGATATAATTCGGAAATATGAGAGATATCTTCATCATTGGGTGAGTGAAAAGGATACGGGACAGACAAACGCAATCAATAAGGGATTCTCTAAATGCACAGGCGATGTTCTTAACTGGATTAATGCTGATGACTGCCTGATGCCTGATGCATTAAATTCTGTTGCTAAGGCCTTCAATGCTTATCCTTATGCGGGTGCATGGATAGGCTGTTGCAATCTCAGAGATATCAGTGGGCATCTCCTTGATACGAATGTGCCGAGAGGGCTTACCGCAAGAAAGATGGTCGATTGGGGATTTAAAGGACATTTTTTTCAACCTGCGTGTTTTTTATCGAGGAAAGCATGGGAGAACTCTGGCCCACTGGACGAGAGTCTTCAGTGTTGTTTTGACCTGGACCTGTATTTAAAGATTATCTCGTCTTACAAATTTGTAGCAGTCGGAAAGATATGGACTGAAGCTCTCATTCATGAAAATGCGAAAACACAAAAGCTGAACCATATAATGAAACAGGAGATAGCTTTAATAAAAAAACGGTATGGTTATAAGAATTCAGATATAAATTATAATGAAGAAAAAATTATGTATGACTTTTTAAAACCCGGTCCTTTACGTACATTGTTTGTTAAAATATATAAAACCGGATTGCGAAATCTCTATAATATGAGATTAAAATTGAGTAAATTTAGACATTAATGGAACCAATGGAACCAACAACGATCATCATCTCTCATTTCCGTACCGGTGGGCCATTTCTTTATTTAAAAGAATTGGTACAAGCTTTATATAAAGTGAATTATCCCGTAATATTTTATTTGCCTGAACATACGAATATTAAATTTGATAATAAGATTTCATTTAGATTTATCCTGAAGGACCCCTCAACACACCCTTCTCTTTTAAAAAAAAAATATTTAAATATCCCTTCCACTTTTTCAAATACCTTTACAATGCATTTGTAGTAACCCCCCCAAAAAGTGTAAAAATAGCCCACCTTCTTTTCCCTTTTTACCTCACAGATCTGATAACAATTCACAGGCTTAAAAGAAAAGGGATAAAAGTCATTCTTACTGTCCATGATATACTGCCCCATAAGTCCTTTTTGGGAGGAGGCATAGATAAAAAAATAATAAGAGAAATGTACGATATAGCGGATAAATTATTAGTACATACGGCTTCTCTAAAAAAAGAAATTATTGAGTTATTCTCACAGCCATCAGACAAGATAGAGGCTGTCCCACACGGATATTTTAATCTTCCCGCAAGCTCTATCGACAAGACTACTTTGCAGATTAAATATCATGTACCTCAGGATAGGAAAATTCTCCTTTTTTTTGGAATGATACGTGAAAATAAAGGACTGGATATTTTATTAGACGTAATAAAAGATCTGAAGAATGAATATTTTCTGCTCATAACAGGACAGCGCGCAGGAGTATCAGAAAAACCAATAGAATATTACAGGGATATTATAAAAAAGAATGATTTAAGTGATTATGTACATTGGGTAGAAAGGTATATCACTAATGGAGAAGCCGCTGAAGTATTCAAGGTGGCTGATGCACTCATTCTACCCTATAAAAAGAACTTTCATGCCCAGAGCGGTGTGCTCAATCTCGCAATCGGTTATGAAAAACCATGCGTGGTTTCGGATGTTGGGGGCATGGGTGAGACAGTGAGGGAATATGGATTAGGCATTGTAGTAGAACCTGAGTCCCCTACAGCATTAAAAAAGGGGATTTTATCTCTTTTTACAACTGAAAGTAGCTATGGTTTCAAAAAATATAAAGAGGAAAAAAGCTGGGATAAAGTCTGCGACAGACTTATTAAGGTTTATGAGGAGCTTCTCATAAAATGAAAATCCTTCATCTCCTCTATGAAAGCAAGGGTGATTATTTTGGCATCGGTGGTGTTGGGATAAGAGCATATGAGATTTACAAATATTTAAACGACAGACATGACGTTACCCTCTTATGCAAGCAATATCCAGGAGCTGAGGACGGAAAGAAAGAAGGATTAAACCACATATTTGTCGGGACAGAAAGCAAGAGTCTTGCAAAAACACTATTATCATATGCTTACAAAGCAGCTCGATTTGTTAAAAAAAACGGTGGAGATTTTGATATCATAATCGAGGAATTCTCACCGGCAATTCCGACTTTTCTCCATTCGTTTACAGAGAAGCCGGTTATACTTCAGGTTCAGGGGTATACAGGCTCTTTATATTTCAAGAAATATAATCCTGTATCTGCACTATTCCTCTTCAGCATGGAACGTCTGAGGTCTCATTTTTATAAGAACTTCATCTTTATAAGTGATAATACCGTTGAGAGAGTTTTACACGGAAATCCCTTCAGAACCCATTTCCAAAAGGGAGGGAAGGGTGGATTAGTCGAAATTATTCCGAATGGAATATCACCAGAATTACTTGATCTATCTTATGGTGAAGAAAAATATATTCTCTATCTCGGCAGGATAGACGTCTATGGAAAGGGCCTTGATGTTCTTATAAATGCGTATAAAGAGTTTTATCAATCATTTCCAGATATCAAATTGGTCATTGCAGGAGATGGAAGGGATAGAGAAGTATTTAATACCGAACTCATGAAGCTACCTGAGGATATAAAAAAGAATATAGAATTTTTGGGCTGGGTTTCTGGTGGCAGAAAAATAGAGGTTATAAGTAGGGCATCATTCTGTGTTTTCCCTTCAAGACATGAGGTTCAGGGTATAGCAGTGCTTGAAGCAATGGCATGCGGTAAGGCAGTTATTGTTAGCGAAATTTCTGAATTCAGGTACGTAACCCGAAATAGAGCAGGAACATCTTTTAAGACAGGGGATGCCTTCTCACTCGCTCTATCCATGAAAGAACTTATTACAAACAGTGATCGAAAAGAGATGGGATTAAGGGGAAAAAGATGGGTGAAGGATTTTACATGGGACAAAATAGCATTGAAATATGAACAGTTTCTCTATACCGTTTTAGAAAAACAGAGCAGATGAAGATACTTCAGCTTATTTATGAAAGCCTTGGCAGTCCTTTTGGATTTGGCGGGGCTGGTGTAAGGGCTTATGAGATCTATAAACGACTGAAGGACAGACATGATATCACCCTGCTCTGTATGAAATACCCTGGAGCAAAGGATGGCGAGATCGAAGGATTAAGAAATGTATTTGTGGGAGCAGAAAGTAAAAGCCTCATAAAGAGTGTTCTTGCCTATACAATTCAGGCGGGGAATTTTGTAAGGAGATACGGCAATGATTTTGATGTGATTGTTGAGAATTTTCTCCCCTCGACCCCTTTTTTCTCGATGTTTCTCACAAAGACACCTGTGGTATTACAGGTTCAAGGGATAATTGAAAAGCATTCTTTTAAAAAATTCAATCCCTTTTACTCCATCCCCATGTATATAGTTGAAAGGTTCTATCCGAAGATCTATGATAGATTCATCTTTGTTTCAGATATAACAAAGGAAAAGGTCATGTCCAGGGTCAAGAGGGGGGTTAAGCTCTGTTGCGTGATACCGAATGGCATCAACAAGGAACTTTTAAGTATTTCCCCGGAGGATGGAGACTATATATTATTTTTCAGCAGGATAGACCTCTACACAAAGGGCATTGACCTACTTATCAGGTCATTCGAAAAGGTAATCGCAGAGTATCCAAAGATGAAGCTCATCCTTGCAGGTTACGAATTTGATAGGTTCGATAAACTTGTATCAGCTTGTCCTTCTAATGTAAAGGAGAAAATCGAATATGCGGGTTTTGTAACAGGCGGTGAAAAGGTCAGGCTACTATCAAAGGCAAGGATATGCGTCCTGCCATCACGCCATGAATCCTCACCTATAAGCGTTTTAGAGGCTGCTGCATGCGGGAAACCAGTTATCGTAAGCGATATCCCCGAGCTTGATTTTGTCCAGAAAGAGGGTTTTGGCGTGAGTTTCCCTTCAGGCTCTGAAGACGGGCTGACAGAGAAGATGAAGATATTACTGAGGGATGATAAACAGAGGGAGGCGATGGGAAGGCGGGGCAGGGAATTTTCGAGTAAGTTTTTATGGGACCATAGTGCCATACAATTCGAGGATGCGTTAAATAATGTGTTTTAAAAAATACACACATACTAACAAGACCATAAGTAAAACCACATAATCGTCATTCCCCGACTCGATCGGGGAATCCAGAAACGACTGGATTCCCCAGTCAAGCTGGAGAATGACAAAA
>Ga0299912_10001694_pt1 | contig 17785 bp, 11 predicted proteins | sample RVTome_2_FD_207667 | JGI IMG/M metagenome (GOLD analysis project Ga0299912, IMG submission 207667) | Soil microbial communities from uranium-contaminated site in the Upper Colorado River Basin, Wyoming, United States - RVT95D214 (version 2) ... | reverse complement strand
ATCACCTCCCGGAATCCGTAAGAATCCGGCAGATTGCTGGTAGGCTATTTCTCCCACTCCGCTTATCTTATACAATTCTTGCCGGCTGCGGAACAGGCCGTGCTGATCACGGTATTTCACGATATTTTCTGCGGTGCGGATGGTCAGTCCGGAGATATATTTTAATAAACTGGCCGAGGCGGTATTAATGTTCACCCCCACTAAATTGACCGCACTTTCTACCACCGTTTCTAAAGCATCCTCCAATCTGTTCTGGTTCACATCGTGCTGGTATAAACCGACTCCGATGCTTTTGGGGTCAATTTTTACCAATTCGGCCAGCGGGTCCAGAACCCGCCGGGCAATGGAAATATTTCCCCGCATACTGGCCTCCAGATCAGGAAATTCTTTTTGAGCGACCTTGGATGCTGAATAGACCGAGGCACCGGCCTCACTGACCATCATGTAAAAAATGGGTTTTTCATTGCCGGCTTTGATTTCTGCAATTAATTCTGTTATCAGCAGCTCAGTCTCACGGGAGGCCGTACCGTTTCCGATAGCGATTAACTCGATCCGGTGGTGGTCAATCAACCGTCGCAGCATGGTTTTTGATTCGAATACTTCACTCTGCGGTGGATGAGGGAAAATGGTAGTTCCTTCCAGATACTTGCCGGTTTCATCGATCACCGCCACTTTGCAGCCGGTGCGAAATCCCGGATCGATTCCCATGATCATTTTTCCCTTGAGCGGCTGCTGCAGTAAGAGCTGGCGAAGATTTTTGGAAAAAACCCGAATGGCATGCTCTTCAGCTATTTCAGTTAGTTCATGGCGGATTTCCCGCTCAATGCTGGGGGAAATCAGTCTTTTGTAAGCATCCTGAAAAGTCTTTTCCAGCAAAGGATTGAAGATGCACTGACTGTTGTGGAGATACGGTTTTCGAATGGTTTCCAGCATTGATTCTTCCACGACCTCGATGGCCACTTTCAAAAATTTTTCCCGCTCTCCGCGGTTAATTGCCAGGATCCGGTGAGGAAGCAATCGTTTAACCGGCTCTGCGAAATTGTAATACAATTCATACTCGGACGGTTTTTCGGAATCCCTGGCCTTACTTACCAGCTCTCCATTTTTTCGAGTCAATTCCCGGATTAACTTCCGGATGGCAGCATCATCTGATATGATTTCTGCAATGATATCCAGTGCACCTTGAAGTGCTTCCTGGGGAGTGTTTACCCCCTTCTCCGGATTGACGAATGATTGGGCCGCTTCTTCCGGAAGCCCGGTTGTCATTTCCTGGGCCAAAATGGTCTGAGCCAGAGGTTCCAGACCCCTTTCTTTAGCCAGAGTTGCCCGGGTGCGTTTTTTGGGACGGTATGGGAGATACAGATCCTCTACTTCCTGTAATTTGAGGGAATTTTTTATCTGGGCAGATAAATCCGGGGTCAATTTGCCCTGTTCTTCAATAGACCGCAGGATGGTCTCTTTCCTCTCCTGCAGGGCTCGTAAATACCTGATCCTTTCTTCAATAGCTCGAATCTTTTCTTCATCCAGTTTTCCAGTGGCCTCCTTACGATATCTGGCAATAAATGGGACAGTATTCCCTGAGTCCAGCAGCTCAATGGTATTAGCAATCTGTGCGGCTCTTAAATTCAATTCTCCGGCAATGATCTGGCAAAAGTCTTTTTCGTTCATTCTATGGCTCTCTTTTTTCACTTCAAGGGGTGATATCAAATTTAGTCGGTACGGTGAATGGGCTGATGTTCGGCTTTTAAAAGATAAATGTTTCCTTCTTTATCATGAATTTCCACCACTACTATTACCTCAATTCCTGGACCCCATTTTGGTCCGTTTGCTGCGGTTTTTTCCAGTCGTATTACGAGTTGATCTGATTCTGCCGGACTGACTGCTGATAACGAATTTGACCACACTTCTTCGCCCTGGATGATCCAGATCTTTTTGGCATCGATGTCCGCTGGCAAATGTTTGCTGTGTACCGGCAGTAAGGTAACCACTGCCCGCAGGGGTTTACCGTCCGGTGGTGAAACCGGCATGAAATCTCTCCAAAGATAGGTTTCAAGTACCACTCCAACCTTTTCAACCTGGATAGTATCGGGCGCCGAGATCAAGTCCTTGATAGTGAGATCCCGGGGCTTCTTTCCACTGCTATAACCCGTTGAAAGATATAAACATAGGAGAAAGTTTAATGAAGTCAGAAAATTTCGATACATGAAGTTTTCCTCATAGGTTATTCTTTTAAAAATCTATTTTAAATTTGCCACAAAATAAAGTTAAAAATTTCAATCTCTGGGAGTGAGCCTGTTTTCATCTGAGAAAAAAATAAATTATTGACGATTATGGTAAATTGTTTTATTATATCACCAGTACTTATTTTTTTTTACTGTAAATAATTCCGTTTTTAGCCGATAATTACTTTACCAGAATGATATGTTCGGTTAAAGAATGAAGAAATATCTGTTCACTATTTTTATGGCGGTATTGATCTTTAGTCAGAAGATCGCCAGGGTAGAAATACCTATCCCGGAACAAGATCTTATGAACCGGATTCATACCATCATCAGCATGAAGAAAGCAGCCAGGATCGATTCTTTTTTCACTGCCCGCTATACTAATAAAATGTTCAATGGTACGGTTTTATTCGCTGAGAAAGGACGAATCCTTTACGAGAATTCATTTGGATACTCTGATGTAAAGGCAAAATCCCCGCTGCAGTTGAATTCTATTTTTCAGCTGGCGTCAGTTTCCAAGCCCCTTACTGCCTGTGCCATACTCATGCTCTATGAAAGGGGATTATTGGACCTGGAAGACAGCCTGCAATTATATTTCCCCGAATTTCCCTATAAAGATATTACCATTCGTCTGCTATTGACCCATCGTTCCGGTTTACCGGATTATATGTACTTTGGCCATTATCTCTGGAAAGATAAAAGTATTCCCCTCACCAACCAGGATGTGCTGGATCTGATGATTTTTTATAAACCTGCCCGCTATTACCAGCCTGACCGGCGCTATAATTACAGCAATACCAACTACTGTCTGCTGGCCCTGATCGTTGAAAAAGTATCGGGAATGTCTTATGCTGACTTTATGCAGGAGCAAATATTCCAGCCTCTGGGAATGAGGGATAGCTATGTGCTGGATTATGAAGATTTAAAAAACAATGACCTGGATCAGTTAACTACCGGCTACCACCGGGCGTGGAGAGAAGCCGAGAACAGTTATCTGAATGGGGTGGTAGGTGACAAGGGTATTTATTCCACCGTGGAGGACCTGTTCCGTTGGGATCAGGCGCTGTATCAGGAAGAACTGGTAAGTCTTGCCACTCTGCAGAAAGCTTTTAAACCTGCTCACCGTGATCTGCGGGATAATGATAATTATGGCTTTGGCTGGCGGATTAATCAAAATGATGGTAACCGGATTATTTATCACTCCGGATGGTGGAAAGGGTACAAGACTTATTTTATCCGCAAGATCGAAGAGAAAAAGACCATTATTATCCTGACAAATACTGCGATGCACAATTTTTTAAGTGTTAAAAAATTGAGTGAACTGCTATAAATTAGTATTACACTCGAACAAGATTTTGACTTCCCCGCAATCTCTTTAATTTGGCCTGCTGGTAATTCTTGTTTCAGATCAGTTACTGAAAATGAATCACACATCATATCCCAGGATGGGAGACAGCCATTTTTCAGCAGTTTTCAGATCGATTCCTTTTCGACGGGCATAATCCAGCACCTGATCTTTACCGATTTTCCCGGTCCCGAAGTATCTGGCTTCAGGATGGGAAAAATAGTAACCGGAGACCGATGCAGCCGGATACATGGCATAACTTTCAGTTAGCCGGATGGCGGTCTGTGCACTTACCTTCAGCAGCTCAAACAGTATCTGTTTTTCACTGTGATCGGGACAGGCCGGATAACCTGGCGCCGGGCGGATTCCGGTGTATTTTTCGTCAATGAGATCTTCATAACTTAAGTTTTCCTGCGGAGTATATCCCCAGAATTTCTGGCGTACCAGTAGATGCATAAGTTCCGCAAGTCCTTCAGCCAGACGGTCAGCCAGCGCTTTTACCAGAATGCTCTGATAATCATCATTTTCCTTTTCAAATTTTGCTACCAGCTTTTCGATATTAATTCCGGCAGTTACCACAAAAGCGCCGAGATAATCTTTGACACCACTTTCGCGGGGAGCAATAAAATCGGCCAGAGCCAGATTAGGCTGTTGATTGGTCTTATCCATTTGCTGCCGCAGGGTATGAATCACTGTGAGAGGGCGTTCACGTTCTTCATCTGCATAGAGTTCAATATCATCAAAGCCGATGCTGTTAGCCGGATAGAAACCGATAATCGCCTGCGCTCTCAAGGCTCGGTTTTTTATGATCCAATCCAGCAGGGTCTGGGCATCATCATAAAGTTTTTTCGCTTCTTTACCTACTTCCGACTCTTCAAAAATTTTTGGATATTTACCTTTCAATTCCCAGGTTTGAAAGAATGGCGTCCAATCGATGCGTTCACGGATCTGCTCCAGGGGAAAGTCATCGAAAAGTTTATTTCCTAAAAAGGCAGGCTTGATAATCTTAAGCCGGTCCCAGTTTGCCTGGAATCGGTTTTTGCGGGCTTTGGCCAGAGTGATCAATTCCTTATCGGAATATCGCAGTTCATGTGCTTCGCGTATCTCTTGATATTCCTTGCTGATTTCCTTAAAAAGTTTTTTCTTTGCCTTCGGATTTAACAGACTGCTAACGACCCCGACACTTCTGGAGGCATCCAGTACATGGATAGCTGGTTCACTATAGACCGGGGCAATTTTTACTGCGGTGTGCCGCTTGGAAGTGGTGGCACCGCCAATCAGCAGCGGAATTTTGAAACCGTTTCTCTCTAGTTCTTTTGCTACATGGATCATCTCATCCAGAGAGGGAGTGATTAATCCGCTCAGTCCGATGATGTCTGCCTTCTCCTGCCGGATCGCTTCCAGGATTTTTTCAGCCGGAGTCATCACTCCTAAATCGACAATCTCATAATTATTACAGCCTAATACAACTCCCACAATATTTTTACCGATATCATGAACGTCACCTTTAACGGTGGCCAGTACTATTTTCCCGGCGGTTCTTCGTTTACCTTTCCGGTCTTTTTCGGCATTCAGGTAAGGGAGAAGTTGCGCTACTGCTTTTTTCATTACCCGGGCGCTCTTAACTACCTGGGGTAGGAACATTTTTCCGGATCCAAACAAATCTCCCACCACATTCATCCCGCTCATCAGCGGGCCCTCAATTACCATTAAGGCGTCCTGGAACTTTTGATAAGCTTCTTCAGCATCAATCTCGATATACTCCACCACCCCTTTGATCAGTGAATGCATAAGTCGTTCTTCTACCGGTGCTTTTCTCCAAGCCAGTTCCTCCTTTTTCTCCTTTTCCTTATGTTTTACTGACTGGGTAAAGGCCAATAACTTTTCAGTAGCATCCGGTCGGCGGTTCAGCAGGACATCTTCAACCAATTCCAGTAAATCTTTGGGGATCTCTTCATATACTGTGATTTGTCCGGCATTAACGATGCCCATATCCATCCCGGCCCGAATAGCATAATAGAGGAAAGCCGAGTGCATCGCTTCCCGGATGGTATTATTACCGCGAAAGGCGAAGGAAATATTGCTCACCCCTCCGCTCACCCGGGTGCCGGGCAGATTGGATTTTATGAGTCTGGTCGCTTCAATGAAGTTGACAACATAATTATTATGTTCTTCAATGCCGGTTGCAATGGCAAAAATGTTAGGATCAAAGATGATGTTTTCCGGCGGGAAATCCAGTTCTTCAGTCAGAATTTTATATGCCCGGGTGCAAATTTCAATTTTGCGGGAAGTAGTTTCTGCCTGACCTTTTTCATCGAAAGCCATAACAATTACGGCTGCGCCGTATCTTCTGGCCAGCCGGGCATGCTCTCTGAAGATGTCCTCCCCCTCCTTTAGACTGATAGAATTTACAATGCTTTTACCCTGAACACATTTTAGACCGGCTTCGATGACCGACCATTTCGATGAGTCGATCATGATGGGCAATTTAGCAATATCCGGTTCTGAGGCAATCAGATTCAAAAAGGTAGGCATGGCTTTTTCGGAATCCAGCATCCCTTCATCCATGTTGATGTCTAGGATTTGTGCTCCGCTTTCTACCTGGCTGCGGGCAACCTGCAGCGCACTTTCATAATCCTCATTCTTTATTAACTCGGCAAATTTGGATGATCCCGTGACGTTGCATCTTTCCCCGATGTTAATAAAATTGGAATCGGGACGAATGGTTAATGCTTCCAATCCGCTAAATCGGGTATATCTTGGAGGGTCAGGCACGATTCTTGGTTGCTTTTCCTGAAGGATCTCTGCAATTTTGCGGATATGTGCCGGAGTAGTCCCGCAGCAGCCGCCGGCTATGTTTACAAAACCGCTGTCCGCAAATTCTCCCAGTAATCTGGCCGTTATCTCCGGAGTTTCATCATATCCGCCAAATTCATTGGGCAGACCGGCATTGGGGTAAACGCTTAGGTAAATCGGAGCGAGACCACTTAATTCCTCCAGAAAGGGACGCATCTGTTCTGCCCCCAGCGCACAGTTCAACCCTACTGAGAGCAAATTCAGGTGGGAGATAGAAATCCAGAAAGCTTCCAGAGTTTGACCGGAAAGGGTGCGTCCGCTGGCATCCACAATGGTACCGGAAACCATTACCGGGATTGTTTTTTTCTGTTCTTCCAGATATTGATCAATAGCAAAAAGAACTGCTTTGCAGTTCAGGGTATCAAACACTGTTTCCACTATCAAGATATCGGCGCCCCCATCGATCAGTCCCTGAATTTGCGGACGGTAAGCTTGGACGATTTCATCAAAGGTGATATTGCGAAAACCGGGACGGTTCACATCGGGGGAAAGCGAGGCGGTGCGGTTGGAGGGTCCCAATGCCCCCAGTACCAGGCGGGATTTATCGGGAGTGCGGGAAGTAAACTCGTCAGCGGCTTTCCTGGCCAATTGGGTCGAAACCTTGTTCATTTCATAAACATGATCCTGCAGCTGGTAGTCGAGCTGGGAAAGACTGTTGGCATTAAAAGTGTTGGTTTCAATCAAATCGGCCCCGGCTTCTAAATAGGCCTGATGAATGCTTTCGATAATTTGCGGCTGGGTGAGTGATAAAAGGTCGTTGTTTCCTTTTAAGTCGACCGGGTGATTTGTGAATTGTTCTCCCCGGAAGGCGGCCTCTTCCAGTTTGTGACTCTGAATCATGGTACCCATCGCCCCATCCATGATCAGAATTCTTTTTTGTAACAGAGCATGAATGGGATGCTTAGAATTGAATTTATCCGGCATAGTAGTGGTTTTCCTGCAATATAAAAATTTGATTTTAATTATTTTTCTAAAATGTCTAATGATATGACAGGAGTTACCTGAATCCAATAAGAATTTCCCGGAAATACACTTTCAGGATGGGGGTAACTGCTATCCAGATATGTTATTTCTCTCGGAATAAAATGAGATCATTTTTTTAAAATAATATACCCGTGGGATTATATTTCATAAATTTAAGTGAATATTTATGATATTGAGTAAAGGGTTATCAGAAATCTTTTACATTTAAAATTAATACTTAATTATTTTTGAAAAATGGTTTTGATTGATTATGCTTCAAGAAAATAAAAAAATATTTCAACTGGCCATTGCCAGTGATTGGGACTATGACCTCGATTTTGTTAATTTTTTGGAAGAGTCCGGACATAAACATAAACTGACAACATTTGTCATCTGGCGGGGAAATTTGGAAGACAGTTATCAGCAACTTCTGAATGGCTGGATGGAATTCAAGTTCCTTTTCGACCGGGCTTCGGATACATCTCCTGAATTTCTAAAAATTCAGAAATTAGTTATTACAAATAGAGCGCGGGTCCTGGAACCGCTGGAGAGTCTGGCCTGGGCATCTGATAAAGCCACCATGCATCTGGAATTTATTTCCAATGGACTGTATACTCCTTATACCATTATTTTACCCCCCTATGAAACTCATGAAAATTGCTATCTCTCGGTGGATGAGCTGGCCAAGCTTGGAAGAACTTTCATCATTAAACCAGCTAACACCACTGGAGGAGGAATCGGAGTAGTAGACGGTGCGGAAACACTGCAGGATGTGCTGAAAGCCCGTCAAAGTCATCATAAAGATAAATATTTATTGCAGGAGAAGGTTCAACCTTTAGAGCGGGATGGTTATAGATTCTGGTTTCGGGGATTTTTTGCCTGCGGACTGGTACAATGTAGCTGGTGGAATAATCAAACTCATTTATATCGGATATTGACCCGTGAAGAAATCAGAAAGTATAAATTAAAACCGCTGTTTGAGATTGTTGAAAAAATTGCCCAGGTATCGAAACTGTTCTTTTTCTCTACTGAAATTGCCCTCACTGAAAATGGCCAATTTATTGTGGTGGATTATGTCAATGAATCATGCGACATGAGGCTGCAATCCAAAGCGCTGGACGGAGTACCGGATCAAATTGTAAAGAACAGTGCAGATTATATTATTCGTTATGTGAAAAAGCAGCTGGAAAGTCCCACTCCCCAGTTGTAAAATATTTTATATCTCTCCTGAAAATTTTTGTTACCATTTAATTGGATCTGCCGGATTCGGGATAGTTGTGAATGATAATTTTTTCATGATGATTCTAAGTCGAGGTTGGCGTTCATTCTTCATGTTTTAACCTGAACAGAATTTTTGAACCTGAAATTCTGAGACTCTAGAAGTGGGTATCAGAGTTTTTCAGTTTCGCTTAATTGGTAGGATTCAATACGGTTAGAATTATAAGTAGAAAAGGCTTCACTAAAGAATCTTATTAGGCACTCCTTAAAAGCGTAAGGCTACCCGGGTATTTTTAGGTATAGCACGGTATATAGCCTTGGCATCATTTTGGGAGATCCTGATTTTTATCCAGAAATCCTGCGAGGAAGATTGTAAACTCATCAGTGAAAAGAAATCTTTAAAAAAGGTAGTAATATTTTTTAGGATATTGAAAAGGGTGAGTTCAAATCTTCCCATGAGAGTAGGTGGTTCGGTTTGTGAGAATTCCAGTAGTAAATTCCTGTCAAAACCTAAAACAAATCGCACATCTTCTTTTTCGATTTTAACTTCTTTCTGCAGCTGTTCCATGGCTTCAATGGTATCCCTGGGAGCAATTATTTCTTTAATAGGTGCCTTGGAAATGGTGGCCGATTCATCAATCAATGAAAAGGGATCTGTTAACCACTCTAAAAATTGGGGCTGTTTTCTCAGCTGACTGTAAAGCGGAGTGATTTGATATTCTTCAATTTTGCAGCTTCGAAGAGGAATTCCTTTAAGCTCGAGCATAACCAGACTGTCCGGCAGATCGATCGATAGATACATCGAATCATCCTTGGCTATCTCCAGGCGGTTCTTCCAGAATAATTCATCAATTTTTAAATTGAAAAATTGGGTTTTTTCTACTTCGCTGCTAAAATCAGTAAACTGAACTTTGTCCTTACCTGGTTTTGTTTTCATGGATTCCAGATATTCCGGCATTGATTTCGGTTTAAATTCTGTAAATTGCAGGGGAAAAAAGAATAGAAACAGCAAGGTAAGCAGCGGCAATAATATAAGCGGAATCAGGAACAGGAACCGGGACAGTCTGTTGGGGAAGAGAATACCCCCTGATTTTTCCGGCTGAGTGGTCTGATTATTGTTTCTGCGAATGCGTGATTTTCTTTTCATCGTTAGTAGATAAATACTTTTGAACCATATCCTAAATGTTTGTAGACCTGATTTAATTCCGGATCATCTAACCGGACGCAGCCATGAGTAACCGGCATCCCCAGTAAACGCTTGTATAACGTCCCATGTATCAGATACCCTTTTCCAATTCCCAGAGCATATTTTCCCAGGGCACCCTGGTCAAACCTTTCAGGTGAATTGGGAGGGGGAATTTCACGTCCCTCTTCGATAAAAGCCCAATCCGGCATCCGCCACACCGGATGTACCAGCTTTAATTGCACCCGGAACATTCCGCGGGGAGTTTTAAACATCCAGTGCCTGTTATCTCTCGATTTCAAAAGCACATAACTGCCAGTCGAACAGGGACCTTCGTGGATTATTTTATCTTTTGATTTTAAATAGATCCAGTTATCAGAGGTATTGACAATAAGGTAAGGCTTGTTGGGAATTAAATTTTGATATCGTAACCGGTATCGCTCTAGGGAGTTTTGCAATTTCTTTAATTCTTGATTTTTATGTTTAATATCAAGAGCCCGGATTTGATTTTCATTATGCATCAGGCGGCTTAAGATAAAAGATGCTTCGCGAATGGCCGGAGCGAAAAATAGGATCAGGATTGCCAGTGAAAATCCTGTAGTCAATCCCCAGTATAGTGGTTTTTTATAGTTAACTGCACCAGTTATTTTGCGTTCAGTTACACCTGTCCCCTCGGGTGGGAAAACCGAGGATGAAAAGTTATCAGAATCAGCTGATGGAGGTAAGGTATTATTTCCGTTCATTTACTTCTTTCGGAATCATTTTAGTATTGATTATAAGGACTTTACTACCGGCTTACTCTGGGAATTTTCTTTTGTAAGGTACCTATTATGGTAACAGGAGTACCCTCTTCGACCAGATTGAATAACGAATCCATGTCAGAATTTTTCAGGGCAATGCAGCCATTTGTCCAGTTGGACCCTGTACCGCCTTCACCGTGAATTTCTATCGAACCGCCAATCTCTGCATCTAGCGGGAGGTGCCCATTTTCTATATTTTTATTGAATAGTTCCTCATCAGAAACGTTTGGATAATTCAGTTCTAGTGCTTTATGATAAATTGTCTTGGGTTTCTCTCTCTTTTTTACAATCAAATAGTGACCCTCAGGAGTAGCTTTATCTCCCTTGTACTGCTTGCGACCTATCCAATTGGATCCCATCTCGATATCAAATTGGGCCAGCTGAATTCCGTTTTGGTAAACATCCAGATAATGTTCCATTTTATTGATAATTAAAACTACTTTCTGACTATCAGCAGATTTTTGGATGGAAGCAGCTACCCATTGTTCCCACTGGGGAATGTAAGAGAAGTAATCTGAGATCACTCTGGACATTTCTCTATTTGCATTTTGGATGTCGTTCTCAGCATTTTCGACACAATGGATAGCCTTAAAATAATCCCTGGCTTGCAGGGCCATTTCTCCTTCTCGGACCAATTGCTCACTCTTAATCAATTGTTTTTTAATGAAAGGCTTGGTTGTAACAGATTCGTATTTGTCTAGGTAATCCGAAATAAGGTTTTCAATTTTTAGCAGTCCGCTCAGGACCAGCATATGAAGGGAATCCTGAACTTCCAGGCTGCGGATTTTAGCGAGTTCGGCCTGTTCTCCTGCAATTTGCGCCAGATCCTTAACCTGTTGATAGTCTCTGTTGAAAGACCATTTTTTATTTTCCTTTTTCCAGGCTTGCTGTGCCAGTTGCCAGCTTTTTTCGGCCTTGCGGTATAACTTCAGAGCATATCTCTCCGCATCTTCTTTCCGGGCGACCTCCATCTGAATTCTGGCCTGATTCAATTCTCCCAGGGGTGGTTCGGGACTCAGGCTCTCCGCTAGAGCAATGAAAGACAGAATGATCAATAAAACAGAAATTGTTAGAGTGATTACTTTGAATTTTAATGGTTTGTTTTTCAACTTCCCTTGCATGCAGACTGCTCCAGAGATGCCTTAATCCGGCCCACCTGAGAATGACTTTTGTACGAATCCGTTGATGAGCATAAATAAAACCTCGTTCCATATAAAGGAAAAATGGAACGAGGTTTTATGAATGTTGACAAATTCAATTGTTGAGTGGTTTTACTATCTTCCCGCTTTTCGACTGATTGCTTGTTTCAACTCGTCAATCAGGGCATTGGTTTTATCCAGACTGGCCTTTGCTTTATCACGGGCAGTTAAATAATCACCATTTTGCATGGCTGTATTGGCCTGCTCCATGGAAGCTTCAACTAAAGTGAGGTCATTTTGGATCGCCTGAAGAGCGGCTTTGCCTTCCTTGCCACGAGGAGCTTTTTTCATCAGGGCCTGAGCTTGTTTGATGGCCTCAGGAACCTGGGGAAGGAGAGCTTCAGCTTCTTGCCGGACTTCTTCTTTCCGGGCGGCAACGCCATTCTGAGCTTCCTGGGCAGCGGTAGTGGCGGCTGCCAGCATTTCTCCGGCTTTTTTATAACTGCGGAATAGGAAGAACTTAGAGCTTTGGGTTTCCACTTCAGCCATGGCTGCATCCAGCGCGCTTTTAGCCGCATTGTATTGTTCCGGTAAATACCGATCGGCTTCAGCAGTTTTTGCAGCTTGCAGAGCAGCTTGTGCTCCATCAATTACATCTTGCGGAACCTTGGCACATCCGGCGAACATTCCCAGCAAGAACAGCGCACTCACAACAATTGACAACACCTTGATTTTCATTTTTTCCTCCTTAGTTTATTCAAGGTAAAAGGGTATGTAACAATATTTATAATGGCAGTCATAAATTTAATAAAATAATATCATAATATTCAACTAATTTTAAAGAATTTTTAAAAATAATAATGTCAGATTTAATTAGCTAAAATCAAATTTCTAATGTTATCTTAAAATCCTGAAGAAATTTCTGGTTACACTTTGCACATTTCCTGCTGGTTTGGCGAACCTTCTGGAAAAGAAAGTATTTGTGTTCAGATGAAACTGATTAAGCAAAATATTCCCTTGGATTATTTACAAATTGCTACCGAATAGATCCGCCAAATCTAAGTCGCAAAGAGAGGGACATAATTGATCAGTGGATTCATAATAAAGTGGTTTTATTTTAAAAGTAAAGTTTTTAACTTATGATCGATTTAAACTCGATGGTAATAAAAGTGGTAAATACTAAATTTTTTTGTTCTGGTTTTAATGGTTGACGAAAAAAATCCATTCCGTACTCATAAAAAAGCACTAGTTGATACCGCCTTTGAGACTCTGCTCACCTCCCACTGGGTCTCCGATCTGGATTTAAGCGAACAAGCCTGTCGTAAAATTTTCAGCGATATCTTCACCCAGATCGAAAATGACCTGTTCTCTGAGAATGATCAGCCCGGTTATTACCTCTCCCGTTATTATTTGGATGCCTTTCAGGCCAAATCGGAATTAAAACAAAATTTTTATGCCCAGCTGGCATTTCTGGGTATCGCCCGGATTATTATCAATTATTTTTTAATTCATACCATTGGCGAATTTGCCAATGAATTTCAAAACACTCTGGAAAAAATTCAAAAAATTTTTGATTATACTCTGATCTCCCTGAGTCAATGGTGGGGGCAGCTCTATCAGGATTTACGGAATAAGGATTTACAGCTGATTAAAGAATTAAATCTGGTTAAAGATGACTTGCAGAAACAATTGGACGTGATTTATCAGATCATCCGAGAGTCACCGGTAGGCGCAGCCAACTGTGATGAAAATCTTAATGTATTATTCTGGAATCCCACTGCCGTGCGCTTGACTGGTTATACTCCCAGTGATATTTTAAAGAAAAACATTTTTAATATTTTTACTGATAGTTCGAGAGATCAGTTGTCAGGCAAGATAAAACCAGACCGCAGACGAATCTCGAATGTACGGTTATATATCCAACCCAAAGTAGGAAACTCCTTTCCGGTTCTGGTTTCAGTAAGCCGGCTGCGGTACAGCCGACCCGGTAGTATTCATTATGTTATTAATTTTCAAGATATTAGCAATAATGCTGTGGTGGAAAAAAGCAAGCAAAGATTGAATCAACTGACTACCATCACCCGTTTGACCAGCGCCATCATGCATGATATACGTAATCCTTTAAATTCAATTGGATTGAATGTGGAAATTCTGGAGACTCTGTTAAAGCCAGACAATCAGGAGAACTCAGTCCGGGTACAGGAGCTATTGAAGAAAATTGAATTTGAAATTCAACAATTAAGTAAAAATTTAAATCATTATCTGGCTTATGGACACCTGACCGAATTATATCTGGAGCCGTTCAATTTGTCCGAAAGGTTTAAGTCTTTTTTAGATGATATCAGCTTGGAAGCGACCATGAAGAAAATAAAAATACATTTTAAGTCTGACCATGCTGAAACCTGGATCTTGGGTGACTGGCTGCAATTGAACCGGGTTTTCATGAATATCATGCAAAATGCATTTGAAGTAACCAGTGAGACTGGAGATATCTATGTCGGGTTGTATTGCCGGAATAATCGGGTGATTGTCAGTATCAGAGATTCCGGACCGGGTATCCCAGCGGCACAACGTAAAAAGATTTTTGAACCATTTTTCACCACTAAAAAATCCGGCACCGGTCTGGGCCTGTTTATCTCAAAAGAAATTGTTAAGGCCCATGGTGGGAGAATTACTCATCAGCCCAGCAAGGCCGGTGGCACTATTTTTACTTTAAGTATTCCTGTGATAGAAGTTATGAGAGATAAAAAACATGAATGAGTTGAGATTGTTATTAGTGGATGACGAAGTAGATACTTTGAAGGCCCTGGAGATGGGATTGCAGGAAGGAAATCGGATGCTCCATACGGCCTCTTCGCATAATGAGGCGATAAATATTTTGAAATCGCTGGAGATCGATGTAGTGGTCTCTGATCTAAAGTTGAAGGATGGGACCGGCCTGGACATCCTTCATTTTATCAAGGAAAATCAATTAAAAACTGATCTAATCATCATCACCGCCTATGGCTCAGTAGAATCAGCGGTGGAGGCCATCCGCAGCGGTGCATACGATTATATAGTTAAACCCTTCCGCTTTGCAGATCTGAAACGGTTGTTGAAACGGCTGGGTGAGACAATTTCTTTACGGCGAGAAAATGAACGGCTGAAACAGATGCTGAAGAAGGAATTGGGATATCCGCAGTTGGTTGGGGTAAATCCAAAATTCCGGCAAATTCTGGAATTGATGAAACAGATTGCTCCGTCACGAAGCACTGTTCTCATTACCGGTGAGACTGGAACCGGCAAGGAAGTGGCAGCTGAATTTATACACCACTTCAGTAACCGGGCAGATAATCCCCTGGTGAAAGTGAATTGCGGCGCCATTCCCGAAACATTATTGGAAGCGGAGCTTTTTGGTTATGAACGTGGAGCCTTCACCGGAGCGGTAAAACAAAAACGGGGGAAGATTGAAGTCGCGGAAGAAGGAACGCTGTTTTTGGACGAAGTGGGAGAGCTTACTCCTGCCATGCAGGTGAAGTTATTAAGAATTCTGCAAAGTGGTGAATTTGAAAGACTGGGTTCTACCACTACCTTGAAAGTCAACGTTCGTTTTATTGCCGCCACAAATATCGATCTGGAAAATCAGGTAGGCTCTGGAAAATTTCGGGAAGATTTATACTATCGCCTGAATGTTATCAAGATACATATACCAGCATTACGAGAGCGGATGGAAGATATTCCGTTCCTGGCGCAGCATTTTCTGGAAAAATATAATCACCTCAACCAGAAAAATGTGCAGGGGATTAAACCTGAAGTCATTAAGGCGATGGTGAAATATCCCTGGAAAGGCAATATCCGCGAGTTGGAAAATATGATTGAGCGAGCAGTGGTGCTAACCCAGCAGAACATGCTGGAACTGTTTCATTTTCCTGTACTGGCAGCAGGGATGGATGATGCCCAGAAAGATCTGACTTTTGAAATCGGGATGTCACTGACTGAAGTAGAGAAATCATATATTCAACGAACCCTTAGTTATTATAATGATGATAAACAGAAAGCATCAAAAACCTTGCAAATTGGTCTGGCAACGCTTTATCGCAAAATAAAAGAATACGGGCTAGAATAAAAAAAATTCTGGACAACTCACCTCCTTTAAATTCAGCTGAATTTCCATTCTCAAATTGGTAGTTATCGTGACCCTATTCGCGAGTTATTTCTCAAAATGAGAAGCTTTACTCTCGAAAATCTTCACAAATTTTCATTATGATAAAACACCGTTTTTGGCGGTTCATTAGTCGATGAAATGATTTCTGTTATTTCAATAATTACATATGGTTAAAGAATATCAATATTATTGGCATGATAATTGTAGATACATTCATGTTTATCAGGCAAAATGAATATGTTTGATAAAAGAAACATGGTCAGTGAAAATTGAAGCTGAAGATGCAGCGATAAAATGAGAAAAGCGATAACGCAGGCACTAAAGGTTTTGAAGAACGAATTTCTGAGGCGGCAGGGGTTTCTACCCTATTGAATGTCATGAAGATTGCGCTAGTTTATAGCAGCAAAGATGGACTGCTAAAAGAATTTAAATCCCGCCAGGGGCGGGATATCCCCCAAACTGAAATCCCCGTTGACTTTTTTGCAGAAGGTGATTCACCGGAAACGATTCAGGCAATCATCCATGCCCTGGAGAGCAAAGGACATCAGGTGGTGGGCATTGAGGCTGATCAGTTGCTCAATGGCCAATTGAATGGTTACCAACCGGACCTGGTATTCAATATCGCCGAGGGTTTATTCGGTGATTTTCGGGAATCATTTGTTCCGATGATCTGCGAAAAATATAATATTCCTTATACCGGTTCCGATCCTCTTACCCTCTCCATCTGTTTGAATAAAGCCCGGACCAAGGAGCTTTTAAGCTATTATCAGATCCCCAATGCTCCTTTTAGAATATTTAGCCCGCAGTACGAAATTTCTCTGGACGAGTTTGAGTTCCCTGCTATCGTAAAACCGGTCTCTGAAGGAAGCAGCAAAGGGATCTTCAATGACTCGGTGGTGGAGAATATCGAGCAAGCTAATGCCCGTATTTGGGAAAAAATAGAAAAATATCAGCAGCCGGTAATTTTGGAAAAATTTTTAAAAGGGGAAGAGTATACCGTTGCCGTCTGGGGAAATGGAAATGAAATAGAAGTATTGCCGATTGTGGCCATCCAGTATTCCAGTTTACCCAAGGATGCACATCCCATTTATTCCTATGAAGCAAAATGGGTATGGGATACCCCGGAAAATCCCTTAGAAATTTTTCAATGTCCTGCACCGCTCTCATTCGCCGAAAAAAGAAAAATTGAAAAAGTCGCCTGCGATACTTATAAAGTTCTGCAAATCAGAGACTGGTGCCGGATTGATGTTCGTCTGGATGAAACAGGCATCCCTAATATTTTGGAACTAAATCCCTTGCCAGGTATCCTGCCGAATCCGGAAGACAATTCCTGCTTTCCGAAGGCAGCTCGCACAGCCGGTTACGATTACGCAGGAATGTTAAATAAAGTAGTCGAATTTGCTGCTAAGCGCTACGGGATGAAAATATGATCAAACCAAAGAAGAAATTAGAAGTGCTCATCGCTTACAACGAACTCGATAATAAGCCGGTTATGGAAGATCCTGATATTATTTCGGAGGATGCAGTCCGGGATGAAGCCAGGGATGTTTATGAAGCCATTGAAAAAATTGGATACCTTCCCAAGTATTTCCCGGTTTTGAATGTGTGGTCGGAATTTGAGAAATTAAAGAAAATAAAACCTGATGTTATTTTTAACCTCTGTGAAGGTTATCAGGGAGAGGCCATCCACGAAATGCATTTAGCAGGTCTGTGGGAAATTCTCGGCATTCCGTACACCGGCAATAATCCTTTAACTTTGGGATTGGCCCAGAATAAAGTATTAACCAAAAAACTTCTGGAGTCAAAAAAAATTCCGACCCCGATGTATCAGGTGTTTACCAAATCGCCGAAAAATTTCTATATTGATTTTCCGGTCATTGCCAAACCCGCCTGCGAGGACGCCAGTTTAGGTATT
>Ga0299912_10001693_pt1 | contig 17787 bp, 17 predicted proteins | sample RVTome_2_FD_207667 | JGI IMG/M metagenome (GOLD analysis project Ga0299912, IMG submission 207667) | Soil microbial communities from uranium-contaminated site in the Upper Colorado River Basin, Wyoming, United States - RVT95D214 (version 2) ... | reverse complement strand
GTCTTCCGGCGTGTCGACGCCCGGGGCCGGCGCCAGGGGCGTGATGCCGAGGCTGATGCGGTAGCCGTGCCCCAGCACCCGCAACTGCTCCAGCATCTCGTAGCGTTCCAGCGGCGAACTGATCAGGTTGGCATAGGTGCGCAGGAATCCGGCGCGATAGGCATACAGGCCGATGTGGCGTAGCGCGCCGAGTTCGTGCGGCATGGGCTGCTGCGCGGCGAACGCATCGCGCGGCCACGGGATCGGCGCGCGGCTGAAATACAGCGCGTAGCCGGCTTCGTCGGCGACGACCTTGACGACGTTGGGATTGATGAAGTCGGCGTGGTCGTGGATCGGGTGCGCCAGCGTGGCCATCACCGCGTCGTCGTGCAGCACCAGCTGGCGCGCGGCTTCGCGGATCAGCAGCGGGTCGATCAGCGGCTCGTCGCCCTGCACGTTGACCACCAGCGTGTCGTCGGACCAGCCCAGGGTTTCGGCCACCTCGACCAGACGCTCGGTGCCGGACTGGTGTTCGGGCGAGGTCATCAGGGCCTGATAGCCGGCGGCCTCGACCGCCTGCTGCACGCGCACGTCGTCGGTGGCGACGACCACCGATTCGGCGCCCGCCTGCAGGGCACGCTCCAGCACGCGCAGCACCATCGGCTTGCCGCCGATGTCGGCCAGCGGCTTGCCCGGCAGGCGGCTCGACGCATAGCGCGCGGGAATGACGACGCGAAAATGCATGGCGCTCAGCGGTTGTTGATTTCGTCGGAATTCAGCGCACGCGCCTCTTCAGGCAGCATCACCGGAATGTCGTCGCGGATGGGATAGGCCAGGCGGCAGGCCCGGCACACCAGTTCGCCCGCAGGCTTTTTCCATTCGAGCGGCCCTTTGCAGACCGGGCAGACGAGGATTTCAAGTAGTTTTGGGTTCATCGATCAGGGTTCCGTAGTCCATGGGTTCGCACGCCGTTTCGGACTGTTGCGACTTGCTTTGATAAAGGTGGATGTCGGCGACCGACAGCAGCGTCTCGAGGTCGTGGCCGTCGCGCGGGGCATGGCTGACGCCCAGGCTCACCGCCATCGGCATGCCGTTGCTGTGGCTCCAGGCCTCGGTGCGCGTTTCGATGCGCTCGAAAATCCGGGCAATCTCCGCGGCGTTGCGTTGCGGCAGCAGGGCGACGAATTCGTCGCCGCCCCAGCGCCCGCACACGCCCATTTCGGCCGACTCGCTGAAGATCTGCGCAAATTCGGCCAGCACGCGGTCACCCACATTGTGGCCGTAGCGGTCGTTGACCGCCTTGAACTGGTTGAGGTCGGCAAACAGAACGGTGACGGGAACGTCCGGATTCGAGCGGTCGAAGACATTGTCGGCCGCCGCCATCAGGCCGTGGCGGTTGAGCAGCCCGGTGAGCGTGTCGAAGCGGCTGCGGTAATCGAGCTGGAAGCGCTGCCCCTCGATGCGCCCCATCAGGATGTAGGCATACAGGGCCAGGGTGATCCAGAACACGCCGAAAAACACATCGCCCGCGCTGATTTCGAATCCGCCCAGCCGATAGCGCAGCGCGAAGGAAAGCGCCATGCCGAGGAAGGCGCCGCCCAATACCTCGGCAAACAGGCGCATGCCGTAACGCATGCCGTTGCCGAGCAGCACCATGAGGAAGGCCAGTGCCGACGGCGGGATCGGATTGGGATCGTGGATCACGCACAGGGTGACGATAATCAGATCGGCGGACATGGCGCTGCGGATTTTCAGCAGCGTGACGCCCCGCAGCGCCTGCAGGAAGAACCCGGTGTTGAACACGAAATAAACGCCGAGCGCGATCAACAGGTGTTCGATGCTGAACAGCACCGGGGGCACGGCATCGAGCGTGGAAAAGTAGATGAGCGCCAGCGCAAAGAACAGGTAGCGGGTGAAAAACTGGGTGACGATTTCGGAGCGATCGGGCACCCAGAAACCGCTGTCGCCGGATTCGGCTTCCCAGCGGCAGGGATGACGGCGGTCGCCCCAGTCAGAATGTTGCATTCCCATGCTTCCCTCCTTACGACGCGCACGCCCTGATTATTGTTTGAGTCGTGCGTCCAACCAGTGAATGAATCCGGCTTCGGGGGCGACATCCAGTTCCACGGCCCACCAGTCTGATCCTGCGAACCCCTGGCATTTTACCGCGTCTTTTTCAGTCATCAGTACTGCGCCGTCGGCCGGCAAGTCCTGCGGCTGAAAAGCGTGATGGTCGGCGAAGGCGCGCGGGCTGAAACGGATGCCCTGCGCCAGCAGCATATCGAAGAATCCCTGCGGCCTTCCGATACCGGTGACGGCGAGCCAGTCGCGCGGCGGCAGATCGCGCAGCGCTATTCTTTGTCTTTGCTGCGGCGCGCGCAGACGGTACGCCTGCCCTGCAGTGTAGTCGGCACGCCAGGCGCGATCGATCGCCCGTGGGGGCACCGGCCCGCGCATCACCTGGATCACCGCGTCCACGCTGGCAAGGCGGCTTTTGGGTTCGCGTAGCGGCCCGGCCGGCAGCGGCCAGCCGTTGCCCAGCCCGCTTGCCGCATCGATCACGGCCAGTTCGAGGTCGCGCTGCAGGCGGTAATGCTGCAGGCCGTCGTCGGAGACGATCACGTCCACCCCGGGATGGCGCGCCAGCAGCGTGCGCGCGGCGGCCACCCGGTCGCGCCCGACCACCACCGGCGCGCCCGTTTTCAACTGGATCAATAAAGGCTCGTCGCCCACCTCGGCCGGCGGGCTGCCGGGCTGCACATCGACGCAGCCGCGTGCGACGCCGCCGTAGCCGCGGCTGACCACGCCCGGGCGATGGCCCTGGGCGCGCAAATGGTTCACCAGCCAGATCACCAAGGGGGTCTTGCCGCTGCCGCCGGCGGTGATGTTGCCGACCACGATCACCGGCACGCCGACCGCGACCGAAGCCAGCCAGCCGCGGTGGTACGCCAGGCGGCGCAGCCCGGACACGATGGCAAACAAGAGGGAGAGCGGCGAGAGCAGCAGGGTGAGCACGCCGGTGCGCGCCCACAGGTTTTGCCGGGACAACATGGTCGCGCCCGCTTAAGGCGCGGTTTGGGTGGCGAAGGTAATGCGGGCGAGCCCGACCCGGCGCGCCGCTTCCATCACGTTCACCACCGACTGATGCGAGGCCAGCGCATCGGCATTGATCATCACCACCGGATCGGTCTGGTCGCCGGCGGCCTGCTTCAGCGCGGCGGCCAGTTCGTCGACCGAGGCCTCGCCGATGGCGTTGCTGTCGATCTGGTAGCGGCCGTTTTCAGCCACCGCCACTTCGATCTGCTTGGGCTGATTCGGGGTCTGCTCGGCGCTGCTGGTGGGCAGGTTGATCTTGAGTTCGGCAAAGCGCGCGTAGGTGGTGGTCACCGCAAGGAAGATCACGATGACGAGCAGGATGTCGATAAACGGAATCAGGTTGATTTCCGGATAGTCTTCACGGCGGCCTTTACGAAAATTCATTTGAGCTTCTTACTTCCGGTCGCCGTGGACGATTTCCACCAGCTTGATCGCCTGCTGCTCCATGTCGACCACCAGCGATTCGACCTTGGCGCGGAAAAAGCGATAGAAAATCATCGCCGGAATCGCCACGATCAGGCCGAACGCCGTGTTGTACAAGGCAATCGAGATGCCGTGCGCCAACTGGCCTGGATTGGTGCCGCCGGCGGTCTGGGCGCCGAAGATTTCGATCATGCCGATGACGGTGCCCAGGAGACCGAGCAGCGGCGCCATGCTGGCAATGGTGCCCAGCGAGGTCAAAAAGCGGTCGAGTTCGTGGGTGACGGCGCGCCCGGATTCCTCGATCGATTCCTTCATGATCTCGCGCGAGTTGTGGGCATTCTTCAATGCGGTCGCGAAAATTCGCCCCATTGGCGAACCGTCGGTCAGTTGCGTGATGAGCTCCTGAGTGACGCCGCGTTCCTGATAGGTCTTGATGGTTTCGAGCAGCAGGCTGGCGGGGGCCACTTCTTTCGTACGCAAGCTGTAGGCGCGTTCGATGATGATGGCCACGGCGACGACAGACGCCAGAATCAACGGCCAGATCGGCCAACCGGCCGCCTCAATGATGGCAAGCACTGGATACCACTCCCAAAAAAACAACAGACGAAATGTAGCGCCCGGGTGGCTGTTTGGGCAAGCACCAATTGCTCGGGCGTCATTTTTATTGGGGTCACAGAGTTCTCCACAATTGATGTGGATAAGTCTGTGAGGAACTGCCTCCCAGAGTCTCTAAACGCCCGCCCACAAAGGGAAAACGGCTTCGGCTCAAAAAGTAACCAAATCGTTTTATGTATATAAAACATACAGTTACAAAATCATAACTATCGTCAATAGGGTAGAGAAATTTTTTTATGAAAATCCCATGACTGTGCATGAACCATGCCCGATCAGAACCCGTTATCCTGCACGCCATGGAATTTTTGGACTATCTTCCCGACAGCACACCCGCCCTGCCCGTGCTCACCGTCAGCGAGCTTAACCGCATGGCTCGACGCGCGCTGGAGTCGCAGTTGCCGCTGCTGTGGGTGGAGGGCGAGGTTTCCAACTTCATGCGTGCCGCTTCCGGCCACTGGTATTTTTCCCTGAAGGATGCGAATGCGCAGGTGCGCTGCGTGATGTTCCGCGGCCGCAACCAGTTCGCCGATTTCACCCCGGCCAACGGCGACCACGTCGAGATCCGCGCCCTGCCCTCGCTGTACGAGGCGCGCGGCGAGTTCCAGCTGGGCGCCGAGGCGATCCGCCGCGCCGGTGCCGGGCGGCTGTACGAAGCTTTTCTCAAATTGAAGGCGAAACTGGAAGCCGAAGGCCTGTTCGACCCGGCGAAGAAGCGCGCCCTGCCCCGTTTTCCGCGCTGCGTCGGCATCGTCACCTCGCCCCAGGCGGCGGCGCTGCACGACGTGCTGACCGCGCTTTCGCGGCGCATGCCGGGCCTGCCGGTAATCCTCTATCCCACCCCGGTGCAGGGCGCCGGCGCCGGCGCGCAGATCGCCGCTGCCATCCGCACGGCGGGCGAACGCGCCGAGTGCGACGTGCTGCTGGTGTGCCGCGGCGGCGGTTCGCTGGAAGACCTGTGGGCGTTCAACGACGAAGCGGTGGCGCGCGCGATTGCCGCGAGCCCGATGCCGGTGGTGAGCGGGGTCGGCCACGAAACCGATTTCACCCTGGCCGACTTTGCCGCCGACCTGCGCGCGCCGACGCCAACGGCGGCGGCCGAACTCGCCAGCCCGGTGCGTGCCGAACTGCTGCTGCATTTGGGCCATCTGGCGCGCCAGCTGCAGCATCACCTCGCTCGCCGGCAGCAGATCGAAATGCAGCGCCTGGATTACCTGGCGCGCCGCCTGGTCCATCCGGCCGAGCAACTGCGCCGCCGCCAGTCCGACCTTCACCAGCTGGCGCAGCGCCTGCGCCACGCCAGCGGCACGCGCCTGAGCACCGAGCAGTTGCGCATCGCGCGGCTGAGCCAGCGGGTGGTGACGCCGCGCCATGTCATCCAGCGCGAACAGCAACGGCTGGACGCGCTGGGCCTGCGTGTCCGGCGCGCAGTCGAGGGCGGTTTGGGACAGCGACAGCTCAATCTGGCGCGGCTGACCAGCAGCCTCGCCCATCTCAACCCGGAAGGCGTGCTGGCGCGCGGCTACAGCATCGTGCAGCTGGAAAACGGCGCGGTGGTGCAGGATGCCGCGACGCTCAACGCGGGCGACACCGTCGGCATCCGCTTCCACCGTGGGCAGGCGCGCGCGAAGGTCGAGTCGACGAGCAAGGATTAACCGGGACCGTCCTTTAGACCAAGCCGCGTCATTCCGGCTTTCGCCGGAATGACGGGCCAAATGGTTTATTTGGGCTTAAGACTGGCTTACAGTAAATGACGCTCCACCCGAGCCGTCGCCTGCGCGTCCAGATCCTCCGCCAGACAATCCAGCGCCACCGCATCGGGCCACGAGCGCAGCCAGGTGAGCTGGCGCTTGGCGAGCTGGCGGGTGGCGGCGATGCCGGTTTCGCGCAGTTCATCCAGCGAGATTTCACCTTCGAGATAGGCCCACGCCTGGCGATAGCCGACCGCGCGCATGGCGGGCAGGTCGGGCGTCAGCGCATAGGTCTGGCGCAGGGATTTCAGTTCGTCGATCAGGCCATCGGCCAGCATGGCGTCGAAGCGGTCGGCGATACGCTGATGCAGCACAGCGCGGTCGGGCGGGATCAGGGCGAGCTGCAGCACGCGGTAGGGCAATTCGGATTGGGCGCGGTCAAGCAGCGCCGACATCGGCGTGCCGGTGAGCCGGAAAATTTCCAGCGCGCGGCCGATGCGCTGGGAATCGTTGGGCGCCAGCCTGGCCGCAGTCACCGGATCGACCGCGGCCAGTTCGGCGTGCAGTGCGGGCCAGCCGCTCAAAGCCGCCTCGGCCTCCAGCTGTTTCCGCAACGCCGCATCGGCGCGCGGCAGATCATCCAGTCCCCGCAATAACGCACGGAAATACAGCATGGTGCCGCCGACCAGCAGCGGCACGCGGCCGCGCGCGACGATGTCGGCCATCAGGCGGCGCGCATCGTCGCAGAAGGCCGCCGCCGAATAGGCCTCGGTGGGGTCGCGGATGTCGAGCAGATGATGCGGCGCGCGCGCCAGCGTGGCGGCGTCGGGCTTGGCCGTGCCGATATTCATGCCGCGGTACACCAGGGCCGAATCGACGCTGATGATTTCGAGCGGGAAGCGTTCGACCAGGCTGACCGCCAGCGCAGTCTTGCCCGAGGCGGTCGGCCCCATGAGGAATAGGGCGGGAGGATGGCGGGGGGCTGACATGGGGGGCGATTATCCCCCAGCTTGGCGGATGCAGCCGCTGATGGCCGCTGGTGCGCGGCCGCCTATTCTGCGTCGACCTGCCTCATTCAGTCGGTTTTCCGTGCGCGTGTATCCAGGTGATGGGCTCGCCCGGAGTTGATTTGGATGCCGCGACAAGCTGGGTATTCCGGGACAGCATGCTGTACATCGCATCCGCCTCGATGGGGCGACTGACCCAATAACCCTGGGCCCAATCGCATCCCATGGCCTTGATGACGTCGAACTGTTCTTCGGTTTCTATCCCCTCGGCGATCGTTTCTTTTTCGAGGGCACGGGCCAGTGCGATCACGGCGCGCACAATGGTGACGTCCTGCTTCTGTCCGAGCCCATCGACAAACGTTTTGTCGATCTTGATGGTGTTTGCGGGAATGCGCTTGAGATAACTCAACGAGGAATAGCCCGTGCCAAAATCGTCAATCGCAATCCGCACGCCCAGCGCGGACAATTCCCCCAGAATTCTGATGCTTTCTTCCGGATTGAGCATGGCTGCGCTCTCCGTGACTTCCAGTTCGAGGCGCGCGGCCTCCAGTTCCGTTTCGCGCAGGGCCATCGTCACTTTTTCCAGCAGGTGAAGGTCCTGAAACTGGTGGGTAGACAGATTCACCGCCACCCTCAAATCCAGGCCGGACGACACCCACTGCTTCAATTGCATGCAGGCTGTGCGCAATACCCATTGCCCGAGTTCAATGATCAAACCCGAATCCTCGGCCGCCTGAATGAACGCTGAAGGAGGACGCAAGCTTCCATCCGGCATGACCCAGCGCACCAGCGCCTCGACCGCCACGACCTTGCCGCTCTGCATGTCCACAATGGGTTGGTAGACCAGCCGGAATGCGTCGCGTTGCAGGGCATCGCGCAGCTCATGTTCCAGTTCCAGTCGCTCGCGTACCTGCAAACCCATCTGTTCGGTGTAAACCGTATAGGCATTGCGCCCAAGGCGCTTGGACTCGTACATCGCCGTGTCGGCGTGCTTCAGCAGGGTTTCGATGTCGTCCCCATGGTCGGGATACAGGGCGATGCCGATCGATGGCGTAATGCGCAAGGCGCGCCCATTGACCTCGAACGGGATACTGAATGCGTCCAGTATTCGATGGGTGATCAATATCGCCCCAGTCTCATTGCTGCCGGGCAGGATCAGCAGGAACTCATCCCCGCCAAACCGCCCGAGCACGTCCCCGTGACGCAGCAATGGCTGAATTCGCTGCGCCACCTTGATCAGGAGGCCATCCCCTGTTGCGTGCCCCAGGGCATCGTTGATGCCCTTGAAGCGATCCAGATCGAGAAACAGAATCGAAAATGGGGTTTTGCCCGCGCGAGCGGCGGCAATATTCGCTTCCAGAATTCCATTCAGGCAACCACGATTGGGCAAACCCGTGAGCGCATCGCGCTGGGCCTGCTCAACCAGTTCCTTGCTGTGGGACCGCTCGCGTTTTGTGACGCGATAGGCAATCACCACAAAGATCCCGAAGAACGCCAGGAAGCTGATCAAAATCGGGGCGTTATGCCGCCACCAGCGCGAAGTCACATAGGATGCCGGGACCGAGACGTAGGCATATAAATCCATCCCGGAAAGCTTGGTAAATGCGCCAATCCGCTCTTTTTCTCCCTCTGTCCCGGGGGAGACGCCCGAGAAATAACCCTCGGTCAACCCCGGATTCGCCTTGATCATGCGTGCAACCGGGCCGAACGATAGATGTCCGTACGTTGCGTTGGCGTGTGTCACCGGAAAGCGGGCCTGCTGATAGCCATCGGCCCGCAACAAGCCGACGTAACTGTTGGACGGGACCGGAAGCTGGTGCAGGAAGGTCCCTTCCTTTTCCAGCGGCACGGCGGCCTGAACCAGGAATCTGGGCTTGCCCTCGCGATCCCTCACCACATGGCGAACGGTAAAACGCCACCGCTTGATGGCCTTCCCGAATTCCGGTGGCCCCACCGTGTAAGGCGCCGGGCTGGCCATGTCGGCGAGCAGTTGCCGGATGTAAGGGGGGTCCAAGCGGAAATCGGGAACCGAATCGCCCGGCTTGACCGCCGTGTTGAGCAGCATTTCGCCGTCCGGCGAAAATATAGCGATAGAACGTACCTGCGGATGTCTGTTCTGGAATGTTGCGAGATACGGCCTCAAGCCCTCCGGGTTGTCGTACAGTTCGGGCCGGTCGAGCAATTCGCCCAGCGGCGCCAGCCCATTTCCCAATTCATCGAAGAACGCCAGCGAGGCCGAAGCGAGGAAACCGGAAAACGTCAAAAGGTTATCGTGGGCATCCTGCTTCTCACGTTGCCAGCCGTACGCCCCATAGGAGAACAGCGCGACGGTGCCAACCAGCAAAAAAGTCAGCAATGCGTTACGAAGCAACCGCGAAAAAGCCGCAACCTCAGGCAAATGCATCCGAGTCCAAAAGTGGGGTCAGTGATTCATCATCGACAGGGATGAAAATTTCTTTAGAAACAAGCACTTTTTCGAAGGACGCCGGCAGCGTTCCGCATCCGGGTGTAGCGAGGATTGGCGAACGTTCCCACTCGCGGCATGGAGCTTAGGCGCGCCCACACGAGCGTATCGTCAGATCCGGTTTCTGCTCGCCTGGCAGTCGTGCCGATGCGGCCGGTAGGCCAGCGTGTTCCAGTCGGACGAAGCATCAAGGCCAGGGTCTACAGTTATAAATGAGGGCATCATCCCGCTGCCCGGCCCACTTACCCCTACAGGAGACTCGCACCCCATGAACATCGAAGAACTCAAGTCCGTGGCAAACGCTATCGTCGCGAGGCAGAAAGGCGTGCTGGCGGCAGACGAAAGCAGCCCCACCATCAAGAAGCGCTTCGACTCGATCCAGGTCGAATCCACCGAGGAGAACCGCCGGCGCTATCGCGAAATCCTGTTCACCGCCGCCGGCATCGAGCGCACGGTCGGCGGCGTCATCCTGTTCGACGAAACCCTGCGCCAGCGCACGCGCGACGGCATCCCCTTCCCCCAATTGCTGTCGAGCCGGGGCATCATCCCTGGCATCAAGGTCGATCAGGGCGCCAAGGCGCTGGCGCTCTACCCCGGCGACAAGGTGACCGAGGGGCTCGACGGCCTGCGCGAGCGGCTCGCCGAATACAGGCAGCTGGGCGCGCAGTTCGCCAAGTGGCGGGCGGTGATCGAGATCGACGAGCGCGATATTCCTTCAGCCTTCGGCATCCGCGCCAATGCCCACGCGCTGGCGCGCTACGCCGCGCTGTGCCAGGAAGCGGGGCTGGTGCCGATCGTGGAACCGGAAGTGCTGATGGACGGCGCCCACGGCATCGAGCGCTGCGAGGCGGTGACGGCGCAGGTGCTGCAGGCGGTGTTCGCCGAACTCGACGCCCACCGGGTGGCGTTCGAGGGCATGCTGCTGAAGCCGAACATGGTGATCGCCGGCAAGAAGTGCCCGCGTCAGGCCGGCGTGCAGGAGGTGGCCGAGGCCACGCTGCGCTGTTTGAGGCGCACCGTGCCGGCGGCGGTGCCGGGGATTGTGTTCCTGTCCGGTGGCCAGAGCGCCGAGGACGCGACCGACCACCTCAACGCCATGAACGCGATGGGGCCGCAGCCGTGGCAGGTCAGCTTCTCGTACGGGCGCGCGCTGCAGGCGCCGGTGCTGGCGGCGTGGAAGGGCCAGGAAGCCAACGTCGCCGCCGCGCAGCAGGCGCTGCTCAGGCGTTGCGATCTCAACGGCCTCGCCCGCGACGGGAAGTATGAACGCGCCATGGAAGCGGCCGCATGATCCTTGCGTTGCCTCGCATCGGCCGCCGCCTGGGCCTGCTCATCACCGTTGGCTTCATTGCACCGGTTCAGGCGACGGAGCCGGACGGGAACAGCCAGCGGACGCTGGCGATCGGCGTGATCGCGCACGACCGCGGATTCGCCAGCGATCATCACGAGGACGGGGTCGATCTCAATCTGGAGATGCAGTTTGCGCCGCTGGACCTCCCGGGATCGCCCCGCCCGCACCTGGGCGCCACGCTGAATTTCCAGGGCGATACCAGCATGGCCTATGCCGGCCTGGGTTTTCGCGTCAGGGAGACGTCCCGGTGGTTGGCCGACCTGCACCTCGGTGCGGCCCTGCATGACGGCCCGCTTCACAAGGATCCGGCCGGCTGTGCGCTCTATAGCGATTGCGGCTACGGTGTCCGCGTCCTGCCCCGATTCGGGTTTGAGATTGCCTACCGGCTCAGTCCGGATGCGACCGTTTCCCTGCTCTACGACCACATGTCGCACAAGTGGATCATCAGCGGCGAAAACGAGGGCCTCGATCACATCGGGGTGCGCTACCTGCGGCCTTTCTGACACGCGGCCTTCCCGGAAAACCGGCCACAAAAAAGCGGCGGGGTTTCCCCCGCCGCTTTGGTTTCACCTGCCAGCGCGATCAGGCTGCCTGGGCGTACTGCGCCTTGGCCTGGCGTGCGGCCGCGATTTCGTCGGGGCCGTAAGCCTTGCCGGACCACAGCATTTCGTAGGCGATTTCCTCGTTGCCGTTCTCGCACAGGTCCAGCACTTTCTGGAACAGCGGCTGGAAGGTTTCCGACTGGTGCGATTTCTCGTGGTTCTCGAAGGTGCTCCAGAAGGTCACGATCAGCGCCTCCTTGCCCTTCATCGGGCTTTCGACGGCCTGGCCGATGGTCGAGCCTTCGTTCGACACCTGGCCTGAGTTCAGCGCGACGAAGCCGCCGACGAAGCCGGTATCGGAATGGTAGGTCTTGACGTTTTCACACAGAAACGCGACCCGTTCCTGCAGGTCGTCAACCGAATATTCCGGTTTCAGCACCACACGGTTCACGGTCACGATACCGTCGGATGGGAAATTGGCGATCAGTCCACTCATGGTTTATCTCCTGTTGTTGGGTTGAACAGGATTCCCAGTCTATATACCCGAGTGATTTAGTCAACTAATTTATTTAATTAGTTTATGTATTGATCAATTAATTTAATGAATGAATCCGGTCATGAGTTGCTTTTAAATCAGGTACTTGCGAATTCAGCACCCAACCGGATCAGATATAGCGCTTCTGCTCGCTGCGTCTTCCCGGCCGTTTCTTCATGATGACCACGCCCTTGGCGACGTCGATATCGGCCACCGGAATGTTCTCGTAGAGGGGATTGAGCGGCTTCAGCATCCAGCCGTCGTCGTGCTTCACGATCTGCCGGAAAATGTATTCGTCGTTGACGAAGGCCACCACGTAGGAGCCGTCCTTGACCAGGCCGGACGGCTCGACCACGATGATTTCGCCCTGCTCGAATTCGGGCATCATCGAATCGCCCAGCACCATCAGCGCATAGGGTTCGGCGCTGGCGCAGTTGCTCGCCTCGTTGATGTCCTGGATGGGAATGGTCTTACGTTCGGTGCGTTCGTTCATGGGGATCTCGTTAATACCTGACTAATTAGCTCGGGATTATAGCCAAAAGCGCCGGCCGTGAAATCAGCGGCCGCGCATGAACATGCCGTCGAGTTCCTTGAGACCGATCTGGAACCAGGTGGGGCGGCCGTGGTTGCACTGCCCGGCCCGTTCGGTGGCTTCCATCTCGCGCAGCAGCGCGTTCATTTCGGGCAGCGTGAGCATCCGATTGGCGCGCACCGCACCGTGGCAGGCGAGCGTCGCCAGCAGTTCGTTGCGACGCTCGGCCAGCAGGCGTGCGACACCGAATTCGGCGACCTCACGCAGCACCGAACGGGTCAGCTCCACCGGATCGGCGTTCCTGAGCAGCCACGGCACCGAGCGCACCGCCACCGAAGTCGGCGAGGTGATCGACAGTTCGAAGCCGATGCCGGCGAGCGCATCCAGATGCGGGCCGATTTCCGCCACGTCGCGTGCGTCGACCGTGAGCGCGACCGGGATCAGCAGGGTCTGCGCCGGGACTGCGCGGGCATCGAGCGCGGTCTTGAGCTTTTCGTAGACGACGCGCTCGTGGGCGGCATGCATGTCGACCAGCACCAGACCCTGCGCGTTCTGCGCCAGCACGTAGACGCCGTGCAACTGCCCCAGCGCGTAGCCGAGCGGCGGCGCGTCGCCCTGCCCGCTTGCCGGGAAAGGCTGCGCCGCAGGCGCAACCAAGCCCCATGAATCCTGATCCCTGACCCCCGACCCCTGGCCCAGCGGCGCGCCACTTGAAGGATGCGCCGCAAGCGGCGCATAGAACGCCATCGCCTCGTTCACCTGCAAATGCATCGACGCCTGCTGAGGCGCACCATAGGCCGGTCTGAACCCGGTCGGCGACTGTCCCTCCGGCGCAACCGTCGCCCCGGCTTCGACCGGTGCCGACAGCAGGCGCTCAACCGCATGGAACAGAAACTGGTGCACGCCGCGGCTGTCCCGGAAGCGGATCTCGGTCTTGGCGGGATGCACGTTCACATCCACCAGATCCGGCGGCAGGCTGATGAACAGGCAATATGCCGGGTTCAGCTGGTGATGCAGCACGTCGCGGTAGGCTTCCTTCAGCGCGTGGACGATCAGCTTGTCGCGCACGTAGCGACCGTTGACGAACACGTGCTGGCTGTCGCGGCTGGCGGTGGCGGCGCCGGGTCGGATTACCCAGCCGCTCACCCGCAGCGCCCCGGCGGCGGCATCGACCGCAATGGTGTTGTGCTCGAAGGCCTCGCCCAGCACCTGGCGCACTCGCGCGTGGGCCGGCTCGGCATTCAGGCGCAGCTGCACCCGGCCGTTGTGGGAAAGGGTGAAGGCCACCTGCGGGTTGGCCAGCGCCAGCCGCCGCACGGTTTCGGCGCAATGCGCGTATTCGGTGCCCTCGGTCTTGAGGAACTTGCGCCGCGCCGGGGTGTTGAAAAACAGGTCCTGGATATCGAGGGTGGTGCCGGTCGCGCGCGCGGCGGGCACAGGGTCGCTGCGGCGTCCGCCTTCGACCTGCACGGTCCAGGCATGCTCGGCGCCGGTGTGATTAGAGTTGGCGCTGCGGCTGGTGAGCTGCACCCGCGCGATAGCGGCGATCGACGCCAGCGCCTCGCCGCGGAAGCCCAGGCTCGCCACCTGCTCGAGGTCGGCGAGGCTGGCGATCTTGCTGGTGGCATGCCGCGTCAGCGCGAGCGCGAGTTCGTCGCGCGGGATGCCGCTGCCGTTGTCGACGACCCGGATGCGCTTGATGCCGCCCTGCTCCAGGTCGATCTGGATGTCGGTGGCGCCGGCATCGAGGCTGTTTTCGAGAATTTCTTTCAGGGCCGCAGCGGGACGCTCGACCACCTCGCCGGCGGCGATCTGCGAGATCAGCACATCGGGCAGGACGCGGATGCTCACAACTGACCTTCGTACGACACGCCGCGCCGCGCCGCCATGGCACGGCCGAGGCGCTCGAGCTCGGCCGCGCCGAGCACCTCGCGCGCCAGCGGCAGCACATGGGTGTTCTCGAATTCGAGGTGGGTACGGTTCAGCGCGATGAAACGGCGCGTGGGCGCTTCGTCCAGCCGGGACGCCGCGCCTGACTCGATCTGCTGCAAGCCGAACCGCAGGCGCCGCCACAGCAGCGAAAGTTCGTCGTGTTCCAGCGTCAGGGATTCGACCAGATCGCAGGCGCCCGGTGCGCCGGCCAGCTCCAGCAGCGGAAACAGGTTGCGCTCCTCGTCGTCGTGGTGATGCACCGCTGCGGTGTCGAAGTAGGCCAGCACCGCGCGCGCGGCCTGCTGGGCCTGCGCGTCGGCGCCGTGTGCGGGCAGATGGTCCAGCAGCTTTTCCAGGGTGTCGCACTGTTTGGCGATGCGGCCGTGGCAGGCCTCAAGCACCTCCAGCGGCCGGTCGAAACCCGGGGCCGCCGCGCCCAGCAGGCTGGCGGTCATGGATTGCGCGTCAGCCGCGACGGCGCGGTCAGCGGATGCGTGTCGAAGTAGTTTTTGACGCCGCCGACGATGGCGTCGACCAGTTGATCCTGATAGGCGGGATCGTTGAGGCGCTTTTCTTCTTCCGGGTTGGAAATGAAGGCGGTCTCGATCAGGATGGAGGGAATGTCGGGCGCTTTCAGCACGGCAAACCCCGCCTGCTCGACCTGGGGCTTGTGCAGCGTGTTGACGCCGCCGATTTCCTTCAGCACGGCATACCCGAGCTTCAGGCTGTCGTTGATGGTGGCGGTCTGCGACAGGTCGATCAGAGTGCGCTTGAGGAAGGGATCCTTGACGTCGATGTTGATGCCGCCCACCAGGTCAGCCTCGTTTTCCTTCTTGGCCAGCCAGCGCGCGGCGACCGAGGTGGCCCCGTTCTCCGACAGCGCGAACACCGACGAGCCGCGCGCGTGCGGCTTGATGAAGGCATCGGCATGGATCGACACGAACAGGTCGGCTTTCACCGCGCGCGCCTTGGTGACCCGTTGCGCCAGCGGAACGAAATAATCGCCGTCACGAATCAGCACGGCGTGCATGTTTTCCTGCGCATCGATTTTCTGCTTGAGTTTTTTCGCCAGCGCCAGCGTGATGTTTTTTTCGTGTGAGCCATTGGCGCCGACCGCGCCGGGGTCTTCACCGCCGTGGCCGGCATCGATCGCCACCGTAATCAACCGCGCGTATTGCTGCGCGCCGGCTTTCGCCGGCTTGGGCGTTTCGGCCGGTCCGGGCGGCAGCAGCAATGCCGGATCGACCGTGGATTCGGCGGTCTGAATTGGGCCTGACTGAACCGGATAGAGGTCCACCACCAGCCGGTGGCCGTATTGATCGAGCGGCTGCAACTGGAACACGGAGGGCTTCACAGCCGTCTTGAGTTCCAGTACCACCCGCATCACGCCGGGGCGATTCAGTCCGACCCGGATCGACGCGATGTAGGGGTCATCCGCGCCCAGTTGTCCTGCCAGGGCGTTGAGCGCCGGTCCGGGCTCCACACCTTCGAGGTCGATCACCAGGCGCTCGGGATTCGACAGGGTGAAATATTTGTGCACAACCGGCTGCGTCGCTTCCAGCGTGACGCGCGTGTAATCGGGCGACGGCCACAGACGGGTCGCGGACAGCTGCAGCGCCTGGGCCCAGCCCGACACCAGCAAACCACACAGCAGGAATGTTTTCAGCAGGGTCAGCCCGAATGATTCATGAATTCGCACGATGATCGCGCAGGATTTTGTTTTGCAGGGGGATTGGGGGAAGGAGCGGCGTAGTGATTCATACGCCCGACTGAGCAAAGTCTCCCTGCGAGACAAAAGACCAGCGAGGGCGTGCGTCAATTCATGGATCATTCGGGCTAACAACATGTCTCCAGATAGTGTGCACCGCGCGGGCTTGCGGCTTCGCATTCAACCTCGCGCGCCTCGTCGGCAATCGTCAGCCGGATGATCACGTCGGGCGGCGGCAGCCAGCCGGCGGCCTTTTCCGGCCATTCGATCAGGCTCACCGCCTGGCCTCCGATCACATCTCGAAACCCGGCATCCAGCCATTCGCGCGGGTCATGCATGCGATACAGGTCGTAATGATATAACTCAAATGCCGGCAGGCTGTAGGTTTCAGCCAAAGTATACGTCGGACTTTTGACCCGCCCCGCATATCCCAGCGCCCGCAACAGTCCGCGCACCAGTGTCGTCTTGCCCGCACCCAGATCGCCCTCGAGGTAGAACGTCATTCCGGGAATCAGTTCCCGCGCCAGTTGCGCACCGAACGCCAGCGTCGCGGCCTCGTCGGCCAGATGGCGGCGGCAGCGCACGGTATCATCGGCTGTATGCATGATCAGGATTTAAGCCGACTGGCGCAGCAAATCAAGCAATGGGGGCGCGAACTCGGCTTTGCCGCGGTGGGCATTGCCGACTGCGATCTGGGTGCGGCCGAAGCGGGCTTGCAGGAATGGCTGGATCGGGGCTTTCATGGCGAGATGGATTATATGGCGGCGCACGGCACCAAGCGCAGCCGGCCGGGCGAACTGGTGCCCGGTACCATCCGCATCATCAGCGCGCGGATCGATTATTTTCCGCCGGCCTCGGCCGATGCGCACACGGTGCTGAGCGACGCTGAGGCCGCCTATGTCTCCCGCTACGCGCTGGGGCGCGACTACCATAAAGTTTTGCGCAACCGTCTGCAGAGCCTGGCCGAGAAAATCGGCGCGGAAATCGGCGCGCACCATTTCCGCGTCTTCACCGACAGCGCGCCGGTGCTGGAAGTGGCACTCGCCGCGAAGACCGGGCTGGGCTGGCGCGGCAAGCACACGCTGCTCCTGAACCGGCAGCACGGCTCGTGGTTCTTCCTCGGCGAGATCTACACCGACCTGCCCTTGCCGGTGGACGCGCCCGAAGCCGGCCACTGCGGCACCTGCCAGGCCTGCCTCGACGTCTGCCCGACCCAGGCCATCGTCGCGCCCTACACGCTCGACGCGCGGCGCTGCATCTCCTATCTCACCATCGAACTCAAGGGCAGCATCCCGTTCGAACTGCGCCCGCTCATCGGCAACCGCATCTACGGCTGCGACGACTGCCAGCTGGTGTGCCCGTGGAACCGCTTCGCGCAGGCCGCCGCGCTGCCGGATTTCGAGGTGCGGAACGGGCTCGACAGCGCACGGCTGGTGGAACTGTTCGCCTGGAGCGAGGCCGATTTCGATGAACGGCTGGCGGGCTCGCCGATCCGCCGCATCGGGCACGAGCGCTGGCTGAGGAATATCGCGGTCGCGCTGGGCAATGCGCCGGCTTCACCCGACATTCAGGCCGCGCTCAATGCGCGTCAGGATCACCCGTCCGCGCTGGTGCGGGAGCACGTCGCGTGGGCGCTGGAACGGCAGCAGACAGCGCTGTAAACAAAGGGCTCTCCATCAAACCTTGTAGGAGGGGCGCCCTCGCCCCGATGCCGTGGTCTTTGCAAGGGTGCGAAATTCGGGGCGAGGGCGCCCCTCCTACAAGCCGTTGGTCCGCAATTCCACGCGCGCGTGGCGGATCACCGATGCCCCCGAGGTCAGCGCCAGCCCCGCCAGCACCAGCGCCACCGCGATATCCGGCCAGCCGTGCGAAGTCGCCCACACCCCGGCCGCCGCGCCCATCACCGCGATATTGC
>Ga0299912_10001692_pt1 | contig 17793 bp, 19 predicted proteins | sample RVTome_2_FD_207667 | JGI IMG/M metagenome (GOLD analysis project Ga0299912, IMG submission 207667) | Soil microbial communities from uranium-contaminated site in the Upper Colorado River Basin, Wyoming, United States - RVT95D214 (version 2) ... | reverse complement strand
CGGCCCAGCCCAATCAGCCAGTTGGGGTTGCCGTACGCTGATGTACCCTCAGCAAACCAGCCGGTAAAGAAAACAAAAACGGCCAAGACAAAGATGAGTAAGAGAATAGTGCGGAACTGGCGCATGAGATACGCGTTGCCACCAGTGCGTATCGCCATTGAGATACGCTGCATTTTATCGGTACCCTGGGGCTCCCGCAACACCTGGCGGGTGAGGAAGGCTGCATAGAGCAAGCCTATTACCGCCACGGCCAGCACGACGATAAGGGCCCATTTTTCAAAAGTAGTCGCCACGCGAAAGCCTTCAAACAGAGTTACGCCCATGAATCACTCCTCTCCTTATCTTAATTACGGACACATCGTTGTAATCTAACACAAAATCGGGGAGAAAATCAATACCCCCAAGTCCTAAGTCATCTAAACGGCGCCTCCGCTGAAGCTGGGGGCCTGGTAGTTGAACTTGACCAGGGCTAATAGTATCATACCTTTGTTCGGCTTAAAAAAAGCTAACTAAATATACCTCTAGGCGATAAGGTCTGAATGACGGGTACTATATGGCGATACCGGCGAGCGCTGACCCTGCCAGGACGAAGAGTATTCCACAGCTCAACTTCTTCGTTACCATCATCGGTTTTCTGGATACCCACCTCTTAATTCCGGTCATGGCACTGTATGCCGCATCCCTGGAGGCGGGGGTGGGTATTGTAGGGCTGATTATTGGACTTTACTCCGTAACCAATACGCTGGCCAATATTCTCGGCGGGCGGCTGGTGGACCGGTTTGGCCATAAAGCGCCCCTGATTGGTGGGCTTGTGGGGGATGCTATAGCCATGTTTGGCTACACCTTATGCCAGTTACCCTGGCACCTGGCTTTGGTCCGGGTTTTTCACGGAAGCAGTGGTGGACTGGTTGGGCCAGCAACAATGTCGGTCGCTGCCCTGTACTCCACGGAACAACACCGCGGTCGAGGCATGGCTTTCTATGGCATGGCCATCGCTATCGCCACTCTGCTCGGCTACGGGGGTGGCGGTATCATTGCCGCCCGACTGGGTTATCAGTATGTCTTTTACATCGGTGGTTTGCTTTTAATTATGGCGGTGGTTCTGGCCATATTGATGCCGCGAGAGCCGGACAGGCTGATGATGAGATTGCCCACCGGAGATGGCTTCAGAAAAATAATCGAGCTGCTGAGTAAGAAGCACCTGAGACTCGCCTACTGGTCGATTTTTGCCCAGTATTTTGCCTTCGGCGGCATTGTGACTTTGCTCCCCCTCTATGTGGAAACCCTTGAGATGACCGCTTTCCATGTGGGGATGCTTTTGGCTACCTTCAGCGTCATGTTCATCATTGTCCAGCTTCCCGCCGGTCGTCTCTCCGACCGAATCGGCCGGGTCAAGCCGGCGGCCCTGGGTCTGCTGTTGGCCGCAGCCAGTGTGGTGACCCTGCCGCTCTCCGGGAATTTTACGGTGATGGCCGGGATTATGGCCAGCTACGGTGTTGGTTTCGGTCTCCTTTTCCCATCCATCTCGGCGCTGGTGGCAGATACAAGTTCCATGGAAGAATACGGTCAGGCCACCGGCATCTTCCACGCTCTCATCACTGTCGGGGTGTCCGTGGGGGCACCGGTTATGGGCTGGGTAGCCCATTTCCTGGGCAGCCAAACAAGTTTGTCTCTAAGCGGCGCACCTCTTTTGGTTGCCCTGGTTCTGGCCGCGCTGGCCGTTTTCAGGGGCGAGAAAAAGTAAAAAGCGCTGTGTAAGGTGTGGGACCTTAGACCTCTATGTTCTTCCATTTCCCACTGGCAAAGCGCCACCACATGAAGCCCGCCCGGACATTGTGGTCGAGAACGGCACCAGCCCAGGCTCCCGGTGCCCCCAGGTGCAGCAGGAAGACCAGAAGGGCGCCGCCGCCAACCCGCATCGTCCACATGCCAATGGTGCTCAGGAGCATCACCCAGCGGGTATCACCGGCCCCTCTCAAAGCCCCAGCCAGGGTCTGATTGATGGCCATTCCCGGCATGGCAAAGGCCCATATTTTGAGTCCGAGGGCGCCAATACGAATAACCTCCGGGTCAGAGATGAAAATGCTGATTAGTCGCTCGCCGAAGATGAAGGTGGTCGCGCCCAGGACGACCATCGCCCCAATGCAGTACCGCTGCGTCAGATAGGCCGCCCTCTCGGCCAAATCCGGTCGCTTGGCGCCCAGGAACTGTCCGGTCAGCGTCGTGGCCGCCACGGCGAAGCCAAAGCTGGGCATGAAGGCAAATTCCTCCACTCTCATGGCGAGGGCGTGTGCCGCATAAACGGTGGTGCCCAGGCTACTGATGATAATGGTATAGAAACTCATGGCTCCGCGCATCTGCAACTGCTCGAAGAAAGCGGGCAGACCGACTTTCAAAATGCGCCTGGTACCGGTCAAGTCAAAAGAGAGAGCCGTGCGTAGATTGTACTTCAGGATACCCCGCCCCCGAATCAGGAGAGCCAGGATTATGGCTGCCCCCAGAACACTGGCAATGGCCCGGGCAATGCCGGCGCCCAGCACTCCCATGGCCGGGATAGCCCCGGCACCCCGAATAAAAACATAGGCCAGAGCCGCACCGATAATCTGCACAATGATGGTGACCACCATGGGTGTTCTGGTATCTCCCGACCCGCGCATCACCGCCTCACCACAGTACATGATGAAATAGAAAATGACGGCTGGGGCATTAACCATGATGTAGCCGCGGCCCAGCTCTACCACCTCAGGCTGAGCGCGGAAAAGCCACAATAGCTGGCCAGCCAGAAGCCACAAAACCAGGGCAAAGATAGCTCCGAGGATGACGGATAGGAGCATCGCCTGCCGCAAAATACGATTTGCCTGTTCTGGCTCCTGGCCACCCACATGGCGGGCGACGATAACGGTGGCTCCGATGCTGACACCGGCAAAGGCCACTTCCGGCAGGTGAACAATATTCTCCCCTAGACTGGCCGCGGTGATGGCCGCCGCGCCCAGGCGTCCGACCAAGAAGGTGGTTACCATAGCCATAATTGACCAGGCTGCTTCCTGCATGACCACCGGCCAGGCCAGAGTGACCACCGTCAATGGCAGCCGTTTCTCACTGATTTCGTGGATTTTTACCTGATTTTTCATATTTTGGCCATCTCGTCAATCGCCGATTAACCCAGATTTTTTATTCTACCACGAACTGAGCCGGGGAGGAGAAATGACACGATTGGAGCCAATTCTCACCATCATATCAAGCTCATCTGGTCCATCAAAGACAACATCGGGGTTAGTCTGATTCTCCGGCTCAGGCTGGCCGAAGACCGCTAAATGTATGGTATAATGCAATTTAGTGCGAAAAAATTTGTTCTTATATCTGACACTGGTTTGTTTTATCGCTTTGGTGGCTATCTTTGTCGTCGATGGCTACATGGGCATCTACGACACTATCTATATCACCTATGGCGAACAGGTGCAGACAATCGAGCCCGATTACTGGCTGGAGCAGGGCAGTATGGCACGCCCGGAGGTCGACCAGAACGGGTATTATATATACGCCAACCGGGATGAGAAGATAGCCTTCCGCCACCAGGTGGAGAATCGCCGCTTGGCGCGCTATCAGGTTGATGTTGAAGTCTCCGTCTGGCATAGCCAGCAGAAAATCCTTGACCTCCTATCACAGCCAATCTCAGTGGGCGCTTTTGATAGTGCTGAACTAAAGTGGGTGGTGGACAGCAGCCAGTTTACACCGGCCAGTATTCCCACCGGGCAGAGCTATCAATACACCATCAGAATAAGGCAGGGAGACACCGAACGCCGGATAATTGTGACTGTGGGTCCGTCGCTAACCGTGCCAGCGAAGCCGGTGCCGGAGATAACAGCAAAATGATAAGGTTTTTGACATGAGACTATTATTTGTCCTGTACGGGTTTGGCATTCTGCTCTGCCTGGCCGGCATTGGCTATCTGGCAGCGGAATATGTCAGGTATCTCTCGGAGACTGGCAAACTGCTGGCTCTCTTGCTGACGGTAGCCATGTTCAGCTTCCTGGGCAAGTATTTTGAGGAAATCGGGTGGTGAGTCAATGGCAGTAGCCCTGGTGATTACGGTGGCGGTACTGGCTTCGCTGGCTTTCATTGGCTGGCTGATTTATCGGGCCGTCAGGGTAAGACAGGTGAAGGCACACACCGTGGCCTACGGGCTGGCAGTGATTAGCGGCATTCTGACCTTTGCTTTCTTCCTCAACATGGACATACCCCAACTGCTTAAGATACTGGTGAGTATTCTTCTCGGGGTAGCCTTGATATCGCTGGCCGCCTTCATGCAGCGCCGCCGCCCGACGACTAAGCCCGGTTGACCAATAAACCGGCGAGAGAGGCACGATTCGTCAGACTATTTTTCTGGTGACTTTCGCCAAATGAGTGAAGAACTGGACAATTTTGTCTTTAACACAGCCATGGGCTGGGTGGGCGTGTCGGCCTCGGCTAAAGGTTTACTGGCGGTCACCCTGCCCCAGCCCTCGGCTGAGGCAGCCCACCCGTCACCGGGAAAGGATGTAGACAAGGCCACCCACATACCCAGTGCCTTCAATCATTTAGTTGAGCGCCTCAAAGCCTATTACAGAGGTCGTGAGGTCGCCTTTCCGGATAAGCTTGACCTGACGGGCGCCACTCCATTCCAGTACGCCGTGTGGACCGCCACTCAGCGCATACCTTATGGCGAGACACGGAGTTACCGCTGGATTGCTGAGCGGATTGGCCAACCACAGGCCGCACGGGCGGTAGGTCAGGCTCTGGGCCGGAACCCCTGGGCCATTATTGTACCGTGCCACCGGGTGGTGGCCAGCGATGGCCGGCTCGGCGGCTTTGGCGGGGGACTGGCCATGAAGCGGCGCCTTCTCCAGATGGAAGCGGCGACTCGTGTTCAGGGCGCCAACCAGCGAACCGGCAAGGGGGTCAGGGGGATAGGTTGCTAAATGACCTCTTCTTCAGGGCAAGGCTTTGGCATTCTGCATACGCAGGAAATTATTGATCGCGGTAATAATGTCTGATTCAGAGAACGGTTTGTTCATGACCCCGAAGGGGCCTCCCACCTAGCCCGCGCCAGCGCATCACTTTCGGGATAGCCCGTGATAATGGTTACCGGTAATTGAGGCTTGATGGCTCGTATCTGACAGAAAAGCTCGGCACCATCCATCCCCGGCATTTTCAGCGATAAAGGCCAGGTCAATAATTGATATGTCAAAAGAAATGGCAGGGATTGATGGCAATTGGTGGCAAAATCTGAGAGCTACGGGCGCCACGAGGAGCTGTCGCGGGACAAATTAGCTCGGTAGAGCTGGCGTTTAGCCTCGGATACCCCTCTCATTTTGAGGTTCATAAAATCCAGTGAGTATTCTTCAATTAGCCCCTGACCGGCAAAGCTGAAATAGCAGTTGTCCCCGATGATGATATGGTCCAGGACCCTGATTTGCATGATACTGCCGGCGTAGACCAAATCCCGCGTCAGTTCCCGGTCGCTCTTGCTGGGGTCAGGGTTGCCCGAAGGGTGATTGTGGACAAAGATAAGCGCCACGGCATTGTTCTTGATAGCGCGGGTGATTACCTCCCGTGGAGAGACGGCACTGCTTTTCACCGTTCCCTCAAATAAGTCTTCCGTTTGAACAATCTGGTTCTGGCTATTAAGATGGAGGACCTTAAATACCTCTTTCTTGAGGTCGCGCAAGGAGTGGTAGAGGTAATCGAAAATCTCCTGAGCCGACTGGTAGACCGGCTTTTCACTAATCTTTTCCTTGAGAAACTCGCGGGCGACCTCCTGCACCAGCTTGAGGCCAAAGGAATTGTGCGGGCCAATGCCTGGTATCTGCTGTAACTCCTCCGGCGGTGCTTCCAGCACTCCTCTCAAGGTCTTGAACCGTTTGATGGCTTCCTTGGCTGCCGGTTTACAGTCCTTACGCGGCGTGCCCAGGCTCAGGAGCAACTCAATAATCTCGTAGTCGTGGAAGCCCGCCAGCCCGGACTTAACAAACTTCTCCCGCAGTCTTTTCCGGTGGCCGAAAGCGGTCTCTCTTGATAGCACCTCTGAGGTTTCTTCGTGTTTTGACAAGGCCCTGTACCTCCCTGAATCCCATCCCGCTAAGAGACAGCTACATGGGCTGTGACTCCGCTCTTACCCCCGCCTCACTCACCAGCTCCGTCAGCCTCTGGTGGAGCTGGGTACAATAGCCAGTGGTGACATTAGTCAACTTGAGATTAGTCACCTTTCCGTCAATGGTAAGGGATAGGGTAATTTCATCCTGGCCGGGGAATTCCCTCAGGGCGGCCATCACCGCATGCAGACAGGCTATATCGTTTTCCTCATTGTTGGTCTGGGAGATACTGATGACCAGCCGGTGGCGGGTGACGGGAGTAGGTTCAGCGATGGTTTTCGCCGCTACCGGTGTCACTTCTCTGGGTTCAGCCGTACCGGCGGCTTCACTCTCTTCCGGTACGGGCTGGTAGCGGTGGGCGCTATCGCAGTTCAACTGCACTTCATCCTGTCTTAGCCTGACCTTTCCCTCGACCAGCAGTATATTGCCTTCCTGCCATAGCTCGCGGTCGGTGTCATATACTCTAGGCCAGACCATAACCTCAACACTGCCGCTGATGTCCTCTAAAACAGCTTTGACAAAAGTCTTGCGTTCGCGGGTAAACAATTGGGCCACGCTGGCCACTTCACCGATAACCGCTACATTTTGACCATCCATCTCCGCATCAATCTCGCCGCACAGAGTTGTTCCGGGGTCTCTCCTGGTGGAAGTGAAGGGTTGCCGCGAGAAAGATAGCCCCAGAAGCTCCTTCTCCCACTGCGCCTTCTCGCGGGTGGTTACCTCGGTCGCTTTGAGTTCCAGGTCGGGCAGGGGAGTGGCCACCTTCTCCCCCCACAGGTCGAACATGGTGGCCTGCCCCGTTTCCTTGAGACGGAGTTCCCTCTGCGACAGGGACAGGATACCACTGACATTGTGAAGCAGAGTGCCGCGGTCGCCCAGGGAATCCAGTGCCCCGGCCTTAATCAGGCTTTCCATGACCCGCCGGTTGACATTGTGCAAGTCAGTCCGACGGCACAGGTCCTCAATGGACTTAAACTGGCCGCCCCGAAGGCGCTCGGTGACTATCGGCTCGATGGCCCCCACACCCACATTCTTGATAGCGGCCAGCCCAAAGCGGATAGTGGCAGCGCCGCTGTCAACCCCCTCTATGACGAAATTAGCCTGGCTATAGTTGACATCCGGCGGCAGTACGGTAATACCCAGGCGCCGGCACTCGGCCACGGCGCTGGCGGCTTTCTCCGGCTGGCCCACATGGGACATTAAAAGCGCCGTCATATATTCCGCCGGGTAGTTCGCTTTAAGATAAGCCGTCTGGTAAGCCACCAGGGCATAGCTGAAAGCGTGGGCTTTATTGAAAGCGTAGCCGGCAAAGGGCTCAATCAGGGTAAAAACTTCCTCCGCCAGCTTAGCCGAAAAACCGTTCTTCTCGGCCCCGGCCAAGAAATTGCACCGCTCTTTCTTCATCACTTCGGGAATCTTCTTGCCCATGGCTTTGCGGAAGATGTCCGCCTGCCCCAGGCTATAGCCGGCCAGCGTCTGGACAATAAAGAGCACCTGTTCCTGATAGACAATCACGCCATAGGTCTCTTTCAGGATGCTCTCCAGAGCCGGGTGCAGGTAACGGATTGGCTCCAGGCCAAGCTTGGCTTTGATGAAGGTGGGAATATGCTCCATGGGACCCGGGCGGTAGAGGGCCACCATGGCCGCAATATCGCTGAAGGTGGAGGGCTTAAGCTCTTTGATATAGCGGCGCATCCCCACACCCTCTAGTTGAAACACCCCGGCCGTCTCTCCTGAGGACAGAAGCTCGAAGGTCCGGCGGTCATCCATGGGAATGCGAAAGAGATTAATATCCAGGCCGCGGTTCTGGCGAACAATCTCTCTGGCTTTACGCAGGATGGTCAGGTTGGCCAGACCGAGGAAGTCCATCTTGAGCAGGCCAATCTGGGCAATATCTTCCATGGTGAACTGGGTCATCACGGTAGCCTCACCGTTAGCCCTGGCCACTCTTTGCAGGGGCACATATCGTGTCAGCGGCTCTTTTGATATAACGACGCCGGCGGCGTGCGTGCTGGCGTGGCGGACCATACCTTCAACTTTCCGGGCAGTATCAATCAGATTCCGGATGGCCTCATCCTGATGGTAAATCGTCCTCAGTTCGCTGTTCTCATCTATAGCCCGCATCAGTGTCATGCCCGGGGCAAAGGGCACCAGCCGGGCCACGCGGTCGACATCGCCGTAGGACATACCCAGCGCGCGACCGACATCACGGATAGCGGCTCGGGCACCCAGTGTCCCGAAAGTGATAATCTGAGCAACATGGTCTGGCCCGTATTTCTGAGATACATAAGCAATGACCTCGTCACGGCGTTCATCCTCAAAGTCCAGGTCAATATCCGGCATCTCCTTGCGTTCCACATTAAGGAAACGCTCAAAAACCAACCTGTTCTTAATCGGGTCAACCTCAGTGATACCGAGACAGTGCAGGACAATACTGGCGGCGGCGCTACCTCTGACGCCAAAGGTTATATTTTTCATTTTGGTAAAAGAGATAATATCCCAGACCACCAGAAAGTAGTTGGCAAACTGGGTCTGGTGGACTACCTCCAGTTCGTAGTCCAGACGCTGTTTTATTTCGGGCGGAGAGTTCGGGTAGTATCGGGGCAAGCCTTCATAACAGAGGTCAGCCAGAAACTGGTCGGCTGTCTTGCCTGGCGGCAATTCTATTTCGGGCAGGTGCAGGCGCCCGAAATCCAGCTTGAGGTTGCACATCTCGGCGATGCGCCCGGTGTTCTCCAATGCTTCGGGCAGGTCATGGTAAAGCTCAGCCATCTCCTGGGGGCTCTTGAGATAGAAGAAGTCGCCGGCCATCTTGATTCTCTTCTCATCGTAGATGGAAGTATTGGTGCCGATGCAGAGGAGCAGGTCATGAGTTGGGGCGTCTTCCTGGTGAATGTAGTGGACATCGTTGGTGGCCACGAGGGGGATACCCGTCTCCTGGCTGATGGCGATTAGTCCCCGGTTTACCGACTCCAGTTCGGGTATGGGATGACGCTGAATCTCCAGGTAGAAATCACCGAAGGTCTCCTTGTACCAGAGAGCCGCCTCTTTGGCGTCATCAATCCGCCCGGAGAGAATGAGGTTGGGCACCTCGCTGGCGATACAACTGGAAAGAGCAATGAGACCCTGATGATACTCGGCCAGCATCTCCTTCTCCAGGCGTGGCTTATAGTAGAAGCCTTCCAGGTGAGCCTTGGTGGTGAGCTTGATTAGATTCCGGTATCCCGTCTGGTTTTTGGCGAGCAGGACCAGGTGGTAAGTGCTCTTTTCTCCCGCATTGCGGTTGACGCGGTTGTCCCGGGCAATATAGACTTCGCAGCCGATGATAGGTTTGATGCCGGCTTCTCTAGCCGCCAGATAGAACTGGATGGCGCCATACATCACGCCGTGGTCGGTGATAGCCAGGCTGTCCATTCCCAGTTCTTTGGCCCGCGCCACTAAATAGGGAATGCGGCACATACCATCAAGCAGACTGTACTCGGTGTGGACATGGAGGTGAGTAAACATGGCACCTCTAACCGGGGATATTCTTTGTTATTATAGCACAGGGTTAGTTTTTAGGGGTATTATTTTAAGGTTAGATTTACCCTAAAAATTGAGGGGAGTTTTTATTCCTTATTTAATTATGGTAATCCATTCCCCTGACCCCCTTCCCTTTCTAAGGGAAGGGGGGATTTATGTTAAAAGGGGGCTTACGCCCCCTTCAACCCCCGTCTAAAAGATTAGCCATGATTCTGGGGGCGTCTAAGAGGGGCGTCAGCCCCTCTTCTTAATTTCCTTCCCCCTCTCCTTTGAAGGAGAGGGGGACAAAGGGGGTGAGGTTAGCAAAGCCTCCTAATAGAGGGAATTGTGGTATAATCTTGGGCAGCTTGTGACTCCAAGAGAGCATCCATGGGAATCAGTCAGCGTCTATATGTCACCAACCGGCAGGAGTGGCGGAAATGGCTGGAAGAGCACCACCAGACAGCGAAGGGCATCTGGCTGGCGCATTACCGCAAGCACACCGGCAAGCCATCGGTTACCTACGAAGAAGCGCTTGAAGAGGCTCTCTGCTTCGGCTGGATAGATAGCATTCAGCGCCACATAGATGATGAATCTTACGCCCAGAGGTTTACCCCGCGCCAAGACAACAGCCAGTGGTCGGAGACAAACCTGCGGCGAGTCAAGAAGTTGCTCCAAGAAGGGAAAGTGATACCGGCCGGCCTGGCCAAGTTGGGAAATCTCCTGGAGCGTGAGGGAAGCTAGCGTCTCTCGTCACAAGACGGGACAACAAGAAATCAGGACAGGGACTGGGAATTGAGATTCCTCGTTACTATTGCCAAATGGCTATTCATATTGTGTCTGCCAGTTCTGCTGGTCACGGCCAGCATCGGCTGGTTAGCCAACAGTCTCTGGCTGTACCAACATGGCTTTGAAAAATACCAGGTTGGTATTACTACCGGCCTGACTGATTCAGAGCTGGAGAAGACCGCCATCGGCCTGATTAGCTATTTCAACTCAGGTGAGGAGTACATCAGCCTGACCGTAATTAAAGATAACCAGCCCCTGGTACTGTTCAATGAGCGGGAGGTAATTCACCTTAAGGATGTCAAAGGTCTAATCCGGCTGGACTACTGGGTACTGTTGGGTACCACCATTTACGCCGTCGGTTATGTGGTGGGGAGACTATTCTGGAACCGGCGCGACTACCGGCGGCTGGCCTGGGCACTGGTGGGTGGGGGCAGCCTGACACTGGGCTTAATACTGGCTCTAGGATTGTGGGCACTGGTGGATTTCGACCAGCTCTTGCTACAGTTCCATCTCCTGAGCTTCGCCAACGAATTCTGGCAACTCGACCCCACCCATGACTACCTCATCATGCTAATCCCGCGCGGTTTCCTGTATGATGCCACTCTGATTTGTGCCGGGGCTACCGCGGCCGGAGCGGTGATTCTGGGCGGGGTGGGGGGAGGGTATCTGTGGTTTGCCAGAAGGAAGAAATAGACTGGCACTTTGCTTTTTGAGCCATCGGTGGCATAATACACTAGATAACTGGAGGTACCGGTTACACAGGGAGGACTGAGGATGAAGAGAACTTGTCTTGCCATCTCGCTGGTAATAATACTAGCCATCATAATGCTACTGGCCGGATGTTCGTCTATCGGCAGTACTGTCACCGAGACCAAAGAGTTCACCAATTTCACCCACATTGATGTTCAGAACACCTTTCAGGTTGAGATAGTGCAGGCGGCGTCTTTCAGCGTTACCATCACGGCTCACAAGGACCTGCTCGACTATATCTCCGTTTCTCAGGAAGGGGAAACGCTGGAAATAACGCTTAATCCCCGCCACCCCTTCACCGATTTCTCCATCGGGCGGAAAGTCCTGAAAGCGAAGATTGCCATGCCAGTTATAACTGGCTTGAGTCTGTCAGGAGCGACCAGAGGTAGTATCTCCGGGTTCAAGTCCGCCCAGAGCTTCCGCCTCAATGTGTCGGGAGCGAGTGTTCTAAGCATGAATGATATAGAGGTGGGCAATACCGAATCTGATATATCAGGGTCAAGCAAGGTTTCCGGCAGCCTGAAAGCCGGCGACGCCAAGTTTGTCGTCTCGGGCGCCAGTCAGGTGGACCTGAAGGGTTCGGCCAATAATTTCACTCTGACCGCATCCGGCGCCAGTATTCTGGGCTTGCTTGATTTCACGGTGAAAACGGCCAATGTCAATCTGGACGGCGCCAGCGAGTTGGCTATCGATGTGAAAGATAAGCTGGATATTGTCCTCACCGGTGCCTCAAAACTCTACTTCCGTGGTAACCCGACCATGGGCATCATCAGCGTTTCCGGTGCCTCGACAATTAAACACAAGTGAGACTGATTCACCCGGCAAAGATACAAGATGGGCGTCATGGGTCTTATTGTCAGCCTAGTGGCCGCGCTTTTTCTGTTTATTGGGCTGATTCCTTTTCTGGGTTGGCTGAACTGGTTCACCACCCTGCCGGCTTCGGTCATCGGAGCCATACTGAGCGGTGTTGGTCTGGCTTCAAGACCGAGGAGCCGGTCAGCCATCGCCGGCTTGATTACCAGCCTCGCCGTTTTTCTGGTAGCTTTGCTCAGGCTAAGTATTGGTCACGGAATATTGTAGCTTGTAAGGATGGTGCTTATGGAAGGAAAACATCTGGTCGCGGTCTGCGGACTCTACTGCGGGGCTTGTGGTCTGTATTGTGCCTGGCGTGATAATGATAAAGAGATGCTGGAGCAGAGCCGCCTGTTCATGTCATCCCGGCAGGGTCGGGAATATACCCTGAAGGACCTGGAGTGCGATGGCTGCCTGGCTCACGGTCGTCTCACACCTTATTGCCGGGAGTGTAAGATGAGGCTCTGTGCGGCGGAGAAACCCGGAGTTACTCGCTGTTCCGATTGTCCGGACTTTCCCTGTTCACTTATCACCGCATTCAACAATGATGGAATCCGTCACCATGCTGAAGTCCTTGAGCAGATTCGGCACCAGCGAGAGATAGGAGTTGACAACTGGCTCAAAGAGCAAGATGAGCGCTGGCGCTGTCCCCAATGTCGGACGCCAGTGGCCTGGTATACCCGGACCTGCAATAACTGTGGGGCAATCCAACCCTACCGCCTCCCCTCGCTCCCCCGGGATAAGAAGTAGCCCGGAGAATTGCACCCGAGCTGGTTTGAAAGGAGGAAGAAATGACCTCGAAATCGGCCTCAGCCCCAACGGCGAAGTTCCAGCCGCTGACCCCGAAAAGCTGGCCAGACCTGGACATTCTCTTCGGTACACATGGTGCCTATAGCGGGTGCTGGTGCATGTGGTGGCGATTAACCGGCCCTGACTTCCGGAAACAACTGGGCCAGGGCAACAAGAGAGCCATGAAGAAAATAGTTGACTCCGGTGAAGTGCCGGGTATTCTGGCTTATGTTGGCGGTCAACCGGCTGGCTGGTGTTCGTTTGGGCCGCGGGAAAAATTCGGGCGGCTGGAACGCTCGCCAACCCTGAAAAAAATAGACCAGGAACCGGTCTGGTCGATTGTCTGCTACTACGTCGATAAACCGTACCGGGGCCAGGGGTTGATGGAGAAGTTGACGAAAGCCGCCATAGACTACGCTAGCCGTCAAGGCGCCAGGATTATTGAGGGCTATCCCGTGGAACTAACGGGTAAGGTCAGGCTGGACGCCGCCTACACCGGTATCGCGCCTCTCTTCCGCCAGATGGGGTTTGTGGAAGTCCTGCGCCGGGCGGAAAACCGACCCATTATGAGATATTATATTGAGAAGAAGTGAGCAAAGCGCGACCTCGGCTATAGTATCCCCAGACGATTTAGCCTCGCCGCCGCCTCTTTCTTTTCCGTGAGTCCCAGCCTGGCCCGGTTGATGGCTTTTCTCAGTAGCTCAATTGACTGGTCGTAGGTCTTTTTGTCCACAGGGTAAGGAATGCCGTCCTTGCCGCCGTGGGCAAAGCTGTAACGGGCCGGGTCACGGTAGCTGGGCGGCACGCCGTACACCAGCTCCGAAATCAGGCTCAGGGCACGGATAGTCTTCGGCCCCACCCCTTGAAGCCCCAGCAACTCTTCAAAGTCCTGCGGCTGGCGCTCGTAGGTGCTCAGGAGAATCTTGGCGATGCTATCCGGATGGAGGTCGGCAGTAGTGAGATAATGGTGGGCGGGTAGGGTCAGAGTCTTTATTTTCTTGAGGTCAGCCAGGAACTTCTCCGGCTTTTCATTGGTGGCGATTTCGGCAATGGTGCTGCGGGCGGGGTCGCTCTCACTGGCCACCAGATTCAATGCCGGCCCCCGGTTTTCAGAGAGGATAGCCGAGTGGGGCTCATTGACAAAACTGGCCACCGCCTCACCCAGCCAGTGATAGCGGCGGGCGTAGCGGTTCTTTTCATTCATCCCCTGCTGAACGACGGCCCACCAGCCCCGCCGGGTAAAGAAGAAAGCGTGGTGATAAAGCTGGTAACCGTCCTGAATGGCGGCACTGTCCACCTTGGCCGACATTCGGCTGGCGTAGACCAGAGGCGCGGGGTCGAGAGAGATAAGCTCGCCCCAGTTTTCCAGTTCGGCGGGCGTGCGCCGTGAAGTCTTGCCCTTGCCGCCGGCCACAAAGAAGCCCAGGTCGCGCTCCAGGCCTTTGATGCCTTCCTTGAGTGCACCGCAGAGGACAGTGGTGACACCGCTCGAATGCCAGTCGTAACCCAGAACGCAACCGAAAGCCTGGAACCAGTAGGGGTGGGACAGCCGCCGGAGCATCTCCTCAGGACCGTAGTCGGCCACGATAGCCAGGGTAATCTCCCGGGCCAGCTTGGCCATACGGTCGAATAGCCAGCGCGGGGCCTGGCCGTAGTGGAGGGGCAGGTTGGCAATTCCGGTCCGCGTGGGAATAGCGGCGGTGTTCATGCCAGAATCCCTGGTTACGAACCGCAGGTGCTGCAGTCGGCAGCGCCACAGCTAGCGCAGGAGCTGCCTCCCACCGGTGCGCTGAAGCCGCTCTCACTGGTGGAGAAGCAGGCGAAGGTTGACATTATCCGCTCCGCCGTCTGCTGACAGCGCGGGCAATCAGCCGAGTCAGTCGCTTTACTCAGCGGACGCAATAGTTCGAACTTAAACTTGCAGTCAGAGCAATAGTATTCATAGATGGGCATCTTTTTCTCCTACGATTAGTTTAACCCTTCCCACGGAATGAAGTCAAGCCTGCGCATGAGAGTGTCAAATCCATCCCCCTGTGTCCCCCCTTCCCTTAGAAAGGGAAGGGAAAAGATTATAAAAAGAGGGGCTTCGCCCCTCTTAAACACCCTGGTGACACCATTGTTAGTAAAATGTTAGCAAGAATTCCTCTGGTGAAAAGTGACTCCAATCATGTGAGGACTATTGCCATACGGACATGAGAGTTCTATAATTCCACATCAACCATAAAACAACAGGAGGTGTCTCCGATGAAACGTTACCCAGCTCTACGCATCGCTTCATCATTTCTGAAATTCGCATCAGTCATCGTAATCATTTGTGGTATTGGCGCTTCCTTCTTCTTCCTTTCCAGGACAGACCAAGACACTCTGGACATAGGGATGACCATTGGCGGCATTCTATGCTCGACAATAGCTGGCGTTCTGGTGTATGCCCTAGCTGAATTTTTCTTTTGTATCATGGATATAGAGGCTAATACCCGGCCAAAACAGCCGACCCTACCACCTCAATCCTAACCGCCTAGCCCCTAAAATGCGACAAAACCCAATAGCCCCAGATAGAACAATTGTGCTATTATTTTACCGGGAAACGAATCAAAGCTAGTTAGACAGGATTCGTTTTTCTAGTTATGTTAAGGAGAGAGGCTGTGAGGCTATTGAGGTTAGCCGTAGAAAAGCAAAGGTGGGACCTGGCAGCCCACACCATTGTCCTGGCTACTGCCAGCGCTCTCAAGAATGGAGAAAAACCACATGCTAAGAGAAGCAAAGAGAAAAAGGGGCGGCCAAAAGGGCAATCAGAACGCCAGGAGGCACGGCTTCTACTCTAAGGTGCTTGATGAGGCGGGGAGGCTTGATTTTGAGTTGGCTTCTGGCGTTGAGGGCATTGACGATGAGATTGCTTTATTGAGGGTTAAGATTAAGTCTATTCTGGAAAAAGACCCGGAGAATATCAGGCTCATCATGGAGGCGACCAATACTCTAGCGGGGCTGGTTAAGACTAGCTATAACATGACCAAAGAGCAGAGGAAAGGACTAAAGGAGGCGATAGGTAATGTCCTCAAAGATGTGGCCATCCCCCTCGGCATCCTCGGAGCTACCCTCAAGAAGTAGCGTTCCGGATGATGGCTGGTCTGTCGGCAGTGGATAAGGAAAGCATTGGGCAGATTATGCCAGTAGACGATTCCCACATCAGTCGTTTACGTCCCTATCAGCAGGAAGTGGCGCGAGCTATTCTGGATAGCGTCTTTGGTCGGCGGGGACTTACCTTTTCGGTGGAAATTGCCCGGCAGGGCGGCAAGAACGAGCTGTCCGCCCAGCTAGAACTACTGCTCCTGACGCTCTTTATGGCTGAACCCCGGAACCTGGTAAAGTGCTCGCCTACCTTCAAGCCCCAGACCATTATTTCCATGACCCGACTCAAGGACCGACTCAATGATGCCGGCTTTGCCGGTATCTGGGTGACTGAGCTGGGCTACATCATCCGGCTAGGCCATGCCCGGGCAATTTTTCTTTCGGCGGATGAATCAGCTAATGTGGTGGGGCACACGGCCCATCTTCTGCTGGAAATAGACGAGTCGCAGGATGTCAGCCAGGAGAAATACACCAAAGAATTCAAGCCGATGGGCGCCACCACCAATGTTACCACCGTCCACTACGGGACAACCTGGGATGACGCCACCCTTCTGGAAGAGGTCAAGCAGACCAACCTTGAGCTGGAAAGGAAGGATGGTGTCAAGAGACATTTCCGCTACGACTGGCAGGAAGTGGCCAGGTGCAATCCCGATTACCTGGCCTATGTTGAGGGAGAAAGGGCGCGACTGGGAGACAATCATCCTCTCTTTCTGACCCAGTACTGCCTGGTGCCAATCCGGGGCGAGGGCGGGTTTCTTTCTGCCCAGCAGAGAGCCCAGCTTCAGGGCGAGCATAGTCGTCAGCACCAGCCAGAATCCGGCCGGACTTATGTGGCTGGGGTTGACCTGGCCGGGGAGGCGGAGGCAGAAGAGGGTGCCCGGCTCCGAGCCATCAAGCCGCGCCAGGACGCGACGGTGGTTACCATCGCCGAACTGGATTTCTCCAGTACCGACGCCATTCAGAGGCAACCCCGGTTGAAGGTGGTGGAGCACTACTGGTGGACAGGCAAGAAACATACCGAACTCTATGCTCAACTGGTTGACCTGTTCAAAAATGTCTGGCATTGTCGGCGGGTGGCGGTTGACGCCACCGGCGTCGGCCAGCCGGTGGCCTCTTTTTTGAAGCAGGCGCTCGGTCCAGTGGTCGTTCCCTTTGTCTTTACCCAGCCGTCAAAATCAGAGCTGGGTTTTAACCTGCTGGCGGCCGTCAATTCCGGGCGGTTGAAAATGTACCAGGCCGATGGTTCCGCCGAGTACCAGGAATTCTGGCAGGAGATGGAGTGGGCGAAGAGTCACTACCGCCCCAGCCAGACGATGAACTTCTATGTTGACCCGGCGCAGGGACACGATGATTTCCTGATGAGCCTGGCGCTGGCGGTAGAGGCCGCGAATCAATACTCACCACGGAGTGCCAGAGGTAGCCATGTTTGAGGAAGTTGACAAAAGGGAGGGAAACTTGTTATCCTAAAACTCAATCGCAGAGTAGTCTAGCTGACGACATTAAGGGACTTTGAAAAATGGATTTATTGCAGGTTATAATTGAATTGCGACATAGTGAGGCTCTTAAGCTCTTTCGGCCGTATGAGGAATTGTATCGTTCACTTACTGGAAAGGAGCTACCTGAAAAAGAGACACCGCTACCTGGGTTTCAACTAAACATCTCTGAAAAGCGAATGCAGGTTGTGGTTGACCCTAGGCACACTGCGATTGTCCTGGGAAATGTGCCAAATATAGGTTATTGCGTGGATAACATCATGGCGGTCTTTAGAAAGATAGGCGACCTCGTCAAAGTACCTCCACTTGCGCGTCTTGGAATAAAGAGCTACTGGATCCAAGAATCTAAAGTTAGCTTTAGC
>Ga0299912_10001691_pt1 | contig 17797 bp, 16 predicted proteins | sample RVTome_2_FD_207667 | JGI IMG/M metagenome (GOLD analysis project Ga0299912, IMG submission 207667) | Soil microbial communities from uranium-contaminated site in the Upper Colorado River Basin, Wyoming, United States - RVT95D214 (version 2) ... | reverse complement strand
CCCACCCATTGCTGAAGCTGTTCGGGTTGTACGCTCATTTCCTATCCTTTTTCCGTGGCCGCTGCGCTGATTCTATATAATATGTGCGAAATCTTACGGCACCGTTCTGCAAATGCAACTTTCGGATCTGGAAACCCCGGCGCTGGTCCTCGATCGCGGCCGTGTCGAACGCAACATCGCGCGCATGCGCGATCACCTGTCGCGTCTCGGCGTCAGCCTGCGCCCCCACGTCAAGACGGCGAAGTCGATAGACGTCGTGCGCCTGGCGCTGGCCGGGCAGCCGGGCGGGGTTACCGTTTCGACCCTGAAGGAAGCGGAGTATTTCCTTGCGCACGGCATCAGGGACATCCTCTACGCGGTCGGCATCGCGCCCAACAAGCTCGACCACGTCGCGGCGCTGCGCAAGCAGGGCGCCGACATCACCGTCATCCTCGACAACGTCGCCGCGGCGCAGGCAGTCGCCGCGCAAGGCCGGGCGCGGGGCATGGATATCCCGGCGCTGATCGAGATCGACAGCGACGGCCATCGTTCGGGCGTCCGGCCGGGCGCTGCGACCCTGCTCGAGATCGGGCGCGTCCTCGACATGGAACGCGGGGCGGCGCTGCGCGGCGTGATGACGCACGCCGGCGATTCCTACAACTGCAAATCGACGGCCGCGATTCTCGCCATGGCCGAGCAGGAGCGCGCGGCAGTGGTGCGCTGCGCCGCAGACCTCAAGCGCGCGGGGTTGCCATGCCCGGTGGTGAGCGTCGGTTCGACGCCGACCGCGACGTATGCGGAAAATCTCGACGGCGTCACCGAGGTGCGCGCCGGCGTCTACATGTTCTTCGACCTGGTCATGGCGGGACTGGGCGTGTGCCGGACCGACGATATCGCGGTTTCGGTGCTCGCCACCGTGATCGGCCACCAGCCGGAGAAAAACTGGATTATCACCGACGCCGGCTGGATGGCGCTGTCGCGCGACCGCGGCACCGCGAAACAGTGGATCGACCAGGGCTACGGCCTGGTATGCGATGCGCAGGGCTGCCCGATTCCCGATCTCATCGTCGCCGATACCAACCAGGAGCACGGCATCATCGCCGACCGCAACGGCGGCGCCATCGACCTCGCGCGTTTTCCCATAGGCACCTTGTTGCGCATCCTGCCCAACCATGCCTGCGCCACTGCTGCGCAGCACCCGTGCTACAACATAGTCGATGGCGGCGTCGAAGTGGAGGCGGCATGGGCGCGTTTCAGCGGCTGGTAGCGCCGGCCGCACGAAGGGGACAGCCGGGCATCCGGACCATTACCTTTTTTCATGGCAAGCCGCTGCGCGGCTTCGTAAAATGACGCACATGTTTGTCGCGGCGTTATTTACCGCGGCCCGCCGTTTGCATGGCCGCGCCCGCCTTTGATCGTTGACTGACGGAAACAGGGAGTAGCCTCATGGAATGGCTGATGGATCCGCATGCCTGGTTTGCGCTTGCCACGCTGACCCTGCTCGAAATCGTGCTCGGCGTGGACAACATCATTTTCATCTCGATACTCTGCGGCCGCCTGCCCGAGCACCAGCGCGCAAAAGCGCGCACCATCGGCCTCATGCTCGCCATGCTGACGCGTATCGGATTGCTGTTCTCGCTCACCTGGCTGATGACCATGACCGAGCCGCTGTTCTCGATCTTCGGCAAGGAAGTATCCGGACGCGATCTGATCCTGATCGGCGGCGGCCTGTTCCTGCTGTGGAAGAGCGTGCATGAAATCCACAATTCCCTGGAAGGGGAGGAGGGGGGGAGCAAGGCAGTCGCAGCCGTCGCGACTTTCGGCGCGGTCATCGCGCAGATCGCCGTCATCGACATCGTGTTCTCGCTGGACTCGGTGATTACGGCGGTGGGCATGGTGGACGAGGTCGAGATCATGGTGATAGCGATTGTTGCCGCCGTGGGTGTCATGCTGGTCGCGGCGGGGCCGATCGGCGAATTCGTCGATCGCCACCCGACCATCAAGATGCTGGCGCTCTCCTTCCTCATCCTGGTCGGTGTCGCCCTCATTGGCGAAGGCTGGGATCTGCACATTCCGAAGGGCTATATCTACTTCGCAATGGCGTTCGCAGTCGCGGTCGAGATGCTCAACATCCGGATTCGCGCCCGTATGCGGCGCGAACCGGTGCACCTGCGCAAGCCGTTGCGCGAGGACGCCGGAGAAGGCTGACCGCGCTATCGGCCGAACAGCGCGGCCTCTGCCTGGGGGCTGCGATAGATGCCTTGGGCGTCGTGGCCGACGCCGGGGACTTCGACCAGGCGCCAGTTGAATTCCCAGCCTTGGTCGCGCGCCAGTTCCTGCGCGGCGTGGAACGCGTTCCGGCCGCGCTCGTAGCGCGTGGCGCCTTGCTGCATGGCCGGCGGCAGCAGGTCGAGGTTCCTGGTCAGCAGGTCGGCAGTGCCGAGCAGTATTGTTATCGGCTGTGCGAGGTAGCGCCGGATCGCCGACTCATCCGCCATGTTCTCCGGCAGGTCGCCAAAGCCATAGGGGAAACGCGCCTGCCGCGCCGGACGCACGTAGGACGAAGGATTGGCGACCACCATGCGTTTTGCGTTGTTCGGCACCAGGGCCGCGAAGCGGTTGACGATTTGCCCCCCGGCGGAATGGCCGATCAGGTAGTAATCGAGCGCAGGGCGGCCTTCATCGTTGCGTACGTGGTCGATCAGTTTCAGGATCAGCGCGCCGGTCCATTGCGCCGGCGGCTCTACGGCAATCGGGCCCGAAGTGATTTTGCGGCTGGTGCGCGTGATGCCCAGCCCCTGGTAGCGCCAGTACGGAAAACGCTGACGGTCGAACAGCGGCATGACCAGCAGCATGCCGTGGCGGTCGGCGATGTCCCTGGCCGCATCAAGGTAAGCCGCCATGTCGCGGCTGAGACCGTGGAAGCTGACCAGCAACGGCCCCTTATCGTAATGGGCCGGCTTGTAGAAGTGGACTTCGATGGCCGTGCCGCCGATATCGACGACACGCCGGCTTTTTCCGGCGGGGAGCGGTTCGCCGTGCGCCGTCAGCGCGCAGATCACGAAGCTGATGCAGCAGAAGGCCCGGAGCAAAGCGCGGCGCATCATGCGGCAACACCTGTCAGCTGAATGCGGGAATGCCGGTCTGGGCGCGGCCGAGAATCAGGCCATGGATGTCGTGGGTGCCCTCGTAGGTGTTGACCGCTTCCAGATTCATCACGTGGCGGATGACGTGAAACTCGTCGGAAATCCCGTTGCCGCCGTGCATGTCGCGCGCCACGCGGGCAATGTCCAGTGCCTTGCCGCACGAGTTGCGTTTCAACAGCGACATCATTTCCGGCGTGGCACGGCCTTCGTCCATCAGCCGGCCCAGGCGCAACACCGCCTGCAGGCCCAGCGTGATCTCGGTCTGCATGTTGGCGAGTTTCAGCTGAATCAGCTGATTCGCCGCCAAAGGACGCCCAAACTGCCTGCGTTCAAGCGTGTAGTTGCGCGCGGCATGCCAGCAAAATTCCGCCGCGCCCAGCGCGCCCCAGGCGATGCCGTAGCGCGCTTTGTTGAGACAGCTGAATGGTCCTTTGAGTCCGGAGACGTTGGGCAGCATGTTTTCCGCCGGCACCAATACCTCATCCATGACCACTTCGCCGGTGACCGAAGCGCGCAGGCTGAACTTGCCTTCGATCCTGGGCGCGGACAGGCCTTTCATGCCTTTTTCCAGGATGAAGCCGCGGATCAGATTGTCGTCATCCTTGGCCCAGATCACGAACACGTCGGCGAGCGGCGCGTTGGTGATCCACATCTTGGCACCGTGGAGGACGTAGCCGCCGGTGGTTTTCCGGGCGCGCGTCACCATGCCGGCGGGGTCCGAGCCGAATCCGGGTTCGGTCAACCCGAAGCAGCCTATCCACTCGCCGGTTGCCATCTTGGGCAGATATCTGCTTTTCTGCTGTTGGGAGCCGAACTCGTAAATCGGGTACATGGCGAGGCTGGACTGCACCGACAACGCCGAGCGATAGCTGCTGTCCACGCGCTCGACTTCGCGCGCGATCAGGCCATAGCAGACATTGCTCACGCCGGCGCAGCCATAGCCTTCGAGGGTGGAGCCGAGGAAACCCATGGCGCCCATCTCGTTCATGATTTCGCGGTGGAATTTCTCGTGGCGATTGGCCTCCAGCACGCGCGGCATCAGCTTTTCCTGGCAATAAGCATGCGCCGAGTCGCGCACCATGCGCTCTTCGCCGGTGAGCTGGTCGTCAAGCAGCAATGGATCTTCCCATTGAAATGCGGGTTTGGTCGTGGGAATCGGTGCCGTCATGGCGGTCTCCTGCTAGAATCAGGCCTATAGTTTCACACATTTCCCGGTTCGCCGTAACGTTGCCGTCGCTATGCGATGATCGTTTTGTTAAGGGCTTTGAGGTGCTTCAGTGGCTGGTGAAGACTTATCGAAGCTGCGCATCGACCGCAGCGGCATGAGTGCGGCGACAGGCGCGCCGAAGAAGCGACGCCATCTGAAATGGTGGGCGGCGGCCGTTGTTCTCGCCGCGCTGGGCGTCTATCTTGTATTCGGCTACAAGGCCGCGGTCCCGGTAGAAGCCATGACGGTGACTGTTGCCTATCCATCGCAGGCTTATACGCTGCTCAATGCGACCGGCTATGTCGTAGCCCAGCGCAAGGCGGCGGTGGCATCCAAGGCGACCGGCCGGCTCGAGTGGCTGGACGTGCGCGAAGGCAGCCAGGTGAAACAGGGCCAGGTCATCGCACGCCTGGAAAACAGGGATGTGACGGCAACCATGGAACAGGCCGCCGCCAACATCAAGCTCGCGCAGGCGAACCTCGAGCAGGGCCAGGCCGAATTGACGGAGGCTGCGCGCGCGCTTGACCGCTCGCGCGATTTGCTTGCGAAAAAATTCGTTTCCCAGGCGGCGCACGACGCCGTGGTTGCCCGCTACGAGAGGGCCCAGGCGGCTATCAGAGGCTACAAGGCGGCGATCGGGGTGGCCCAAGCCGGTTACCGCGCGACTCAGGTCGCGGTCGAGCAGACGCTTATTCGCGCGCCATTTGATGGCGTGGTGCTGACCAAGAATGCGAACGTGGGAGATGTGATTACGCCGTTTTCATCCGCCACCGGCTCCCAGGCCGCGGTGGTGACCATGGCCGACATGTCAACACTCGAAGTCGAGGCCGACGTGTCGGAATCGAATCTCGCCAAGGTCAAGCCTGACCAACCCTGCGAAATCCAGCTCGATGCACTGCCCGAACTGCGTTTCCGTGGCGTGCTGCATCGCATGGTGCCGACCGTAGACCGCTCCAAGGCGACAGTGATGGCAAAAATCCGTTTCCTGGACAAGGACGAGCGCATCCTGCCGGAGATGAGCGCCAAAGTTGCATTTCTGTCGCAGGAGGTGCCAGTTGACCAGCGTAGCGCGCGCACCGTGGTGCAATTCTCAGCGGCCGCTAATCGCGGCGGCCGCAGTGTTGTGTATGTGATCAAGGGCGATAAGGTAGCCGAGACCCGGGTTGAAACCGGCCGGAGGATAGGCGACATGATCGAAGTGGTGAAGGGCGTCGCACCCGGGGACAAGGTTGTCCTCAAGCCTTCCGACAGGCTGCGCGATGGCGCAGCGGTGTCGCTAACAGCGAAGTAAGGAAATTTCGCACTGAGCATTCTTTTCAATACCCGCTTGACGGGTACACTGAGGATTCTTTTCAATACCCCCCTGAGGGGTACACGGAGAAATGCCAGGAAACACGATCAGGAAAGAATTCTCCGTGCGAACCGTTCTTATGTGCGGAGCAAAACCAGAATAAGGAACCGTCAGGCATTTACTGAATTCTCAATAATTTGTCTGGTTTTCTCTGTGTTCTCTGTGGCTAGGTCTTTATGCATCCAGTTGTTGAAATCAGGAACCTCACGAAGTCGTATCGGCGCGGCGGCCAGGTCGTGCCGGTGCTGCAGGACATCACTTTCGACATCATGTCCGGCGATTTCGTCGCGCTCATGGGGCCGTCGGGCTCCGGCAAGAGTACGCTTCTGAATCTCATTGCGGGCATCGACAAGCCGGACAGCGGCACGTTGCTGGTCGGCGGCATCGATATCACCCTGTTGTCGGAATCCGAACTCGCCGATTGGCGCGCGCATAATGTCGGTTTCATCTTCCAGTTCTACAATCTGATGCCGGTGCTGACCGCGTTCGAGAACGTCGAACTGCCGTTGTTGTTGACCCGATTGTCGGGGAAAGAGCGCAGCGAGCATGTCGAAGCAGCGCTCGCCATGGTCGGGCTTACCGACCGCATGGAGCATTACCCGTCGGAACTCTCCGGCGGCCAGCAGCAGCGCGTGGCGATTGCGCGCGCCATCATCACCGACCCGACCCTGGTGGTGGCGGACGAGCCCACCGGCGATCTTGACCGCGTATCGGCTGAAGACGCGTTGACGCTGCTGGACCGGCTCAACGCCGAACTGGGCAAAACCATTATCATGGTGACCCATGACCTGCATGCCGCGCAAAAGGCGCATCATATCCGGCATCTCGAAAAAGGGGTGTTGACCGATGCAACTGCCTGAGAAGCGAGCCGATAGCGGATCGACACAGGCCGAAGACGCCGGTCTGCGGGCGGGTGCCGGGACCGGCGAGGTGTACTGCACGGGCAATTGGACGCTGCGCAGCATGATGCAGCTCGAGAAGCGGCTGGATTCGTTTTCGTGGCCCGGTAGCGGGGAAATAATGCTGGACGCCGCCGCGGTGATGGCCATGGATACCTCCGGAGCGTGGTTGCTGCACAGGACAGTACACGCGCTCGAGGCGCGCGGACGGACGGTGCGGCTGCGGGGGCTGCGGCCGGAATTCAATGCGCTGGTTGCCGCCATTGTCGCGCGCGGGGTCCCCACCGAAGCGCAATCCCGCGGCACGGAAAGTGAAAATGTGCTGGCGCGTATCGGCCGGCGTGCCTGGCATGGCGTGTGCAACGCCCTGGGCATCATTGCCTTTCTCGGCGAGGGTTCGCTGCATCTCGCGCGCTCCCTGATACACCCCGGCCGGATGCGCTGGCGCCCGGTGCTGCACAATCTGCAGATCGCGGGCTTCGAGGCGATGCCGATTACCGGGCTGTTGTGCTTTCTGATGGGCGTCGTGATCGCTTACCAGGGCGCCGAACAGCTGCAACGTTACGGCGCCAACATATTCGTCGCCGATCTGGTGGGGCTGTCGATGGTGCGGGAACTCTCGCCGCTGCTCACGGCCATCATCGTGGCCGGCCGTTCCGGTTCCGCTTATGCGGCCCAGATCGGAACCATGAAAATTACCGAGGAAATCGATGCGTTGCGCACCATCGGGGTAGTGCCGATGGAGTTGCTGGTCCTGCCCAAGGTGCTGGCGCTGGTCATCGCACTGCCGCTGCTCACGGTTTACACTGACATCATGGGCGTGCTGGGCGGCATGATCATGGCGCGGGCGCAGCTGGATGTCGGCTTCGGGGCTTTTTTGGACCGTCTCGAAGACGCAATCAGCCTGTCCTCGTATCTGATCGGGCTCGGCAAGGCCCCGGTGTTCGCGGTGATCATCGGGCTGGTGGGCTGCTATCAGGGTTTTCAGGTGAGCGGGAGCGCCGACAGCGTAGGCAGGCAGACCACCGTGAGCGTGGTGCAGTCGATTTTTCTGGTGATCGTGGCGGACGCGCTGTTTTCGATCGTGTTCAGCTGGCTCGACATCTGACATGGGACAGACCCGGCAAGCTGAAACTGTGATCGAGATCCGGAACCTGAATACGCGGTTCGGGTCCGCGATCGTGCATGAAAACATAAATCTTGCCGTGAACCGCGGCGAGATTTTCGCGCTGGTCGGCAGCAGCGGCTGCGGCAAGTCCACGCTGTTGCGGGAGCTTATCCTGTTGCAGCGGCCGATATCGGGATCGATACGCGTGTTCGGCCAGGAGGTGATTGATCTGAGCGAGGAGCAGGCATTGCCGTTGCGGCGGCGCTGGGGCGTGATGTTCGAGCGCGGGGCACTGTTCAGCGCCCTCACGGTGACCGAGAATGTCGGCATGCCCTTGAGGGAACACACGGACTTGAGCAACCGGCTGATCGACCAGCTGGCCGCGGTCAAGATCGCGCTGGCCGGCCTGCCTGTCGACGCCGGCCCCAAGTATCCGAGCGAACTGTCGGGGGGCATGCGCAAGCGCGCTGCGCTGGCGCGCGCGCTGGCGCTTGATCCGGAACTGCTGTTCCTGGACGAACCGACGGCCGGGCTGGATCCTCTGAGCGCAAGCGGTATCGATGAGCTGGTGCGGAGCCTGCGGCAGGCTCTGGGGCTTACCATCATGGTGGTGACGCACGACCTCGATCTGTTGTGGCGGATGGCGGACCGCGTGGCGGTGCTGGGCGAAGGGCATATTCTGGGAATGGGCACCATGGAGGAACTATCCGCCTCGGATCATCCTCTGATCAGGGAATACTTTTACGGGCCGCGCGGAAGGGCGGCGCGGGAGCAGCAGTGGAAACAAAAGTAAATTTCACCGTCGTCGGACTGTTCGTTCTCGCCTTGAGTGTGACGGGAATCGGCGGCGTGCTGTGGCTGTCAAGCGGCAAGTCCTACCGCAAGGCCTACGATGTTTATTACGCTTATATGACCGAGTCGGTGTCGGGACTGAACCGCAATGCGCCGATCAAGTATCGCGGCGTCGATGTCGGGCGGGTCACGCGCATCGAGTTGGCGCCGGGCGACGTCGAGCGCGTTCTTCTGGCACTGGAAATCGAACGGGGCACGCCGATCAAGCAGGACACCGTGGCGGTGCTGCGTTCGCAGGGCCTTACCGGGATCGCCTATGTTGAGCTCACGGGCAGCCGCCGCGACTCGCCCCCGCTTGCGGCGCAGGCCGGGCAGGACTATCCGGTCATCAAAACCGGGCCGTCGCTAATGGTGCGTCTGGACAATGCGATCACGGCTTTGCTCACCAATCTCAACGATGCAAGCGAAAACTTCAATGCATTGGTCGACCAGGACAACCGGCGTGCATTCAAGCAAACCCTTGCCGATCTGCAGACGGTTTCCCGCACCCTGGCGGCGCGTTCGGCCGCCATTGATGCGGGTCTGACGGGCGCGGCGCGCACCATGGAAAACACCGCGCGGCTGACGGCCGATCTGCCGCAACTCATGGAGCGTGTGGAACGCAGCGCCGGCACTTTCGAGAAAATGTCCGCTGAACTGGCGCGTGCCGGCGCAAATGCCAACACGGCGATCGACGGCGCGCGTGATGAAGTGCGGCAGTTTGCCGGCCAGACGATGCCCGAAATTCACTTGCTGGTGGTCGAACTGCGCGAGCTGACCGGGTCGGTCAAGCGCGCGAGCGAACAACTCGAGCGCGATCCGAGCGTGCTCCTGTTCGGCAGGCCCGCCCGGAAAAAAGGGCCCGGGGAAAACAAGGAACCCGATGGAAACCGCTAGTTTTCAGAAGCTGATGACAAATCATTGTGCGGCGATCCGGGTTGCGGTGCTGACTGCATGCATTCTCGCTGCGGGTTGTACTGGATTGCAGCCGCCGCAAGCCGAAGAGATGAATGTCTATATGCTCGATGCGGCAATTCCCGCTGCCCGGCGAGAGGCCCGAAACAGCCTTGTTCTGGTGGTCGATGCGCCGCGCGCGCAGCCCGGCTATGACACCCCGCGAATGGTCTATGTTTCGCGGCGGCACGAGATCGGTTTTTTTGCCAGCAACCGCTGGGTCGATACGCCGGCGCGCATGCTGGCGCCGCTGCTGGTGCAGGCGCTGGAGAAGGGAGCGGGTCTCGGGACGGTGGTGCAGGCGCCGACCGCGGTGGCGGGCGACCTCCGGCTTGAAACCGAACTCATCCGTCTGGAGCAGGAGTTCATTGCCAGGCCGAGCCAGGTGCGGCTGGTGCTGCGGGCCCAACTCATCGCTGCGCGCGACAGGCGGGTGCTGGCCACGCGGCAATTCGAGGAAACAGAGCCGGCGGCGACCGACGATCCCTACGGCGGAGTGCTTGCGGCCAATCGTGCCGCCCAGCGCGTTCTGCTCCAGGTTGTCGAGTTCTGCGGGAACGAAACGAGGAAATACTCCGTCGAGTTGGGAGAGGCTGCGTCACGGAGCGTGCATTAATGTCAGACGCAAAAGCGGATACGGCGGCGTCCGGCGAGGTGTCTGCCGAGCAGATCGGGCTCGTCTATCGGCTGGGCACTTCGGCGGGCGTTACAAACCTGGTTACTTCAAGCCTGTACGCCGCCGTGATCTGGCCTTATGCTCCCCGCGCGTGGTTGCTCGCCTGGTATGTGGCTCTCAACGCGATCGGCGCGGCGCGCATCGCTGGGGCCTATCTATGGAAAAGCAGGCAGCCCGCGGGCGAGGCGGTGCAGCGTTATGCCCGTGCCTGCTTTACGCTCGCCGTCCTGTCCGGGTTGCTATGGGGTTTTGCGGCGACCGCCCTTTTCCCATTCGCGAACCCCGAGCTTTATTTCATCGCCGCCTTCATCGTGATCGGCATGCCGGCCGGCGCACTCGCCACCTTTGGCGGATGGTGGCCGGCCTATGCAATCTACGTAAGCGGCTCCGTATTTCCGCTCGCGGTCTCCATGCTCCTGCGCGGCCAATGGTATGACGTGCTGACCGGTATCGCGGCATTTACCTACGGTATTTTCCTGATCCAGGCCGGCCGCCGCACCGCGCAGTATCTGCGGGACAATATCTGGCAGCGTATCGAGATCGCGGAAATGGCTGCCAGCGTGGCCGAGGCGCGTGATGCGGCAGAGGCGGCGAGCAGGGCGAAGTCGAGCTTTCTCGCCAACATGAGCCATGAGATCCGCACGCCGCTCAACGCGGTGATCGGAACCAGCGAGTTGTTGCTCGATGCCAGTCTCGATAAACAGCAGCGGGACTATGCTTCCACCATAAAGCAGTCGGCCATTTCGCTGCTCGATATCATCAGCGACATTCTCGACTTGAGCCGCATCGAGGCCGGACGCCTTGACTTGCGGGAGGAGCAGTTTGCGCTGCGCCCCTTGCTCGGCGATGTCGAAGCCATGTTTCGTTCCGCAATGGACCGCAAAGGGTTGGCGTTCCGGGTTGCCATAGCGGAGGATGTTCCCGAGGTGCTGATAGGCGACGCCGTGCGCCTGCGCCAGATCCTGGTGAACCTCGTGGGCAATGCGTTCAAGTTTACGCAGCAGGGACGCATAGACATTTCAGCGGGCGTGGAATGGCTAGCCGCGGGCGAGTGCATGCTGCGATTCGTGGTGGCGGATACCGGTATCGGCATACGGAAAGAAGACCAGGCGCTGTTGTTCCAGTCTTTTTCCCAGATCGACAGCTCGGTGACGCGCGCGTACGGCGGAGCAGGGTTGGGATTGCGTATTTCCTCCGAGCTTGTGGCGATGATGGGAGGCCGGATCGGACTGGAGAGCGAGCCTGGCAAAAGCTCGAGGTTCTGGTTTACCATCCGTATGCGAATAGGGACTGCAGCGGCGTCTGCGACCGGGGAGGTCGCTTCATCTGGGGGTGCAATCGTGGATCTTGCGGGAACACGTGTTCTGCTGGTCGAAGACAATCCGGTCAATCAGGTGGTCGCTCAGGCCATGCTGCAGTCGCTGGGCTGCAGCGTTGAGATCGCGGGAAACGGCCGTGATGCGCTGGAGCGGGTTGCGGCCGGGCAATTCGATCTGGTGTTGATGGATTGCCAGATGCCGGTTATGGATGGTTTTCAGGCGACGCGCGATCTGCGGGCCCGGGAGGCGGCGGGTAGCGCGCGGTTGCCTGTCATCGCGATGACAGCGAGCGCGCTCGAAGGCGACCGCGAGCTTTGTCTGGCTGCGGGCATGGACGATTACCTCGCCAAACCCTTCCTGCGGGAGCAACTGGTCGCTGTCCTCTCGCGGTGGCGACCGCCGTCCGTTGCGACTGCCACGGACGGCAGGGAGCCGGACAGGACACCGGCTGTAGAGGATGCGAAAGCGTCCGATGACAGCCACGAGGTGATCGATCCGTCGGCAATCGGGTTTCTCCGGCAGATGGAAACCACGCATCCGGGTATTTTTCAATCAATTCTGCAAAAATATCTCGACAGCGCGCTGCCGTTCGTCAAAACGATTACCGAAGCGACTGCGGCGGATCTGAAGGAAGTTGAGCGGGCGGCGCATTCGCTCAAATCGAGCAGTGCGCGGCTCGGCGCCCACCGCCTGGCGAAACTCGCCAGCGAAATCGAAATTGCGGGCCGGGCGGGCGCCATTGAGCAGGTGCGGGACCATGCGCGCAAAATCGAGGCGGAGTTCGAACCGGTCGCTGCCGCAGTTCGCCGTCTTCTCGCTTAAAAATCAATAACTCACCCTGGCCGATGGCGTGGGCGAGGCGGTGTTCATGCATTGGTTGAAGCTGGTTCTCAGGAACGCCCTGCGCCACAAGCTGCGCACCGCGCTCACCGTCGTTGGATTGCTGGTTGCAGTGCTCGCCTACGGCCTGTTGCAGACCGTGGTCGACGCCTGGTACGCAGGGGCGCAGGCGGCCTCCAACGCGCGCCTCGTGACGCGCAATGCCATCTCGCTGGTGTTCGCGATGCCGGTGAGCTACGAGGCCCGCATTCGCGGCGTGGAAGGGGTGACGGCGGTAGCCCGCTCCAACTGGTTCGGCGGCATTTATCAGGAACCCAGGAATTTCTTTCCGCAATTTGCGGTTTCGGACAACTATCTCGACCTCTACCCGGAGTTCGTGCTGCCCGAAGCGCAGCGCCTGGCGTATTTGCGCGACCGCAAAGGCTGTCTCGTCGGCCGCCAGCTGGCGGACGGGTTCGGCTTCAAAGTGGGGGATGTGCTGCCGATTCGCGGGACCATTTATCCGGGCACCTGGGAATTCGTGATCCGCGGCATTTTCGACGGTGTCGACGGCACCAAGGTCACGCGCCAGATGCTGTTTCACTGGGATTATCTCAACGAGTCGGTAAAAAAGATCGCGGCACGGCGCGCCGAACAGGTCGGCGTCTACATCGTGGGCATCGACAATCCGGAGAATGCGGCGCCCATTTCCCTCGCTATCGACGCGGTATTCAGGAACTCCCTCGCGGAAACGCTCACCGAGACGGAGCAGGCGTTCCAGCTTGGTTTCGTCGCGATGTCGAATGAAATCATCGCCGCCATCCGTGTCGTGTCGTACGTGGTGATTCTCATCATCATGGCGGTGATGGCGAACACCATGGCAATGAGCGCCCGCGAACGCACCACGGAGTACGCGACGCTCAAGGCGCTCGGTTTCGGCCCCGGTTTCATCACCCTGCTCATCTTCGGCGAGTCCATTGCGATTTGCGTGATCGGCGGCGGGCTGGGCCTGCTTGCGACGCCGCCTGCCGCTGCCGTATTCCAGACGGTCACGGGGGGAATATTTCCGATATTCAAGGTATCGCCGCTCACGGTCGCCCTGCAGGCGGCGTGCGCCATGGCAGTCGGAATCCTGGCTGCAGCGGTGCCCGCCGTCCGCGCCTCGCGCGTGCGCATCGTGGATGGGCTGCGGGCCATTGGGTGATGATGCTTAGTGCTTAGTTGAGAGTTGAGAGTTAAGAGTTGAGAGCTGAGAGTTGAGTGGTGTCAGTCGATGGAACGGGGAGGGGCATGTCACTAAACACTAAACACTAAACACTAAACACTAAACACTCACTACTCACTACTGACATGTCCGTTCCGCTCTCTTATATCGCCCGCAACCTGTGGACCCGGCGGCTGACCACCGCATTGACCGTGAGCGGGCTGGCATTGGTGGTTTTTGTCTTCGCGACGGTACTGATGCTCGATGCGGGGCTCAAACGCACGCTGGTCACCACCGGCGAGTACGACAATATGGTGGTGATCCGCAAGGGCACCGAAACCGAGGTGCAGAGCAGTATTAACCGCGACCAGGCGAGCATCATCGAAATGCATGCCGCCATAGCCAACGGCCCCGGCGGCCAGCGCATGGCGTCGAAAGAAACCGTGGTGCTGATTTCGCTCACCCGCCGCGGCGACAACCGGCCTTCCAACGTCATCATCCGCGGCACTTCCGCCATGGGTCTTGCGCTGAGGCCGCAGGTGAAGCTCATCGAGGGCAGAACGTTTCGCGCGGGATCCTCGGAAATCATCGTCGGCATCAATATCGCCAGGCGGTTCGAAGGCACGGGCATCGGCGGCAGGCTGCGCTTCGCGCAGCGCGACTGGACCGTGGTTGGAATTTTCGATGCCGGCGGCAGCGGTTTCGATTCGGAGATCTGGGGCGATGCGGACCAGCTCATGCAGTCTTTCCGCCGCACGGCCTATTCGTCCATGGTGCTGCGGCTGGCCGATACCGGACTGTACGATCGTTTCAGGGCGGATGTCGATACCGATCCCCGGCTTGCCGACGAGGTGAAGCGGGAGCAGGTGTTCTACAGCGACCAGTCGCGGGCGCTGTCGAAGTTCATCAATATCCTCGGCCTCACGTTGTCCATCATTTTCTCGATCGGCGCGACGATCGGCGCCATGATCACCATGTATGCATCGGTGGCGAGCCGGGTGACCGAGATCGGCACGCTGCGCGCGCTCGGTTTCAAGCGCGCCAGCATTCTCCGGGCATTCGTGATGGAGGCGCTGCTGATGGGGTTGGCGGGCGGCGTGGCGGGGCTTGCGCTCGCTTCGTCGATGCAGTTCGCGTCGTTTTCCACCACCAATTTTCAGACCTTCGCGGATCTTTCGTTCCGCTTCATCCTCACTCCGGGCATTGCCGTGCAAACCCTGCTTTTCGCGCTCGTGATGGGATTGGCGGGCGGGTTCCTGCCTGCGGTGCGCGCGGCGCGGCTCAATATCGTCGATGCGTTGCGCGCGATTTAGCGCAACGTCCCGACGCCATCCCTGTTTTTCCGCATCTGGGGGTGGCCGTTGCGCATGGCGTCATGCCCATTGTTTTTAAGACATTGATTCTAAATGTATTTTATTTAAATGGCGCGGGGTTGATGCGACCGCGGGTCAAGGGACTCTCAGGTTTGCGGCCAACATGCCGTAGGATACGTTAAGCGTTTTTGCGACCATCCGTCCCAACCATGATCAACAAAGCCCATGCAACCGGAGTTGCGCAAAGTCCGGATAGAACCTCGCTCGTAAGCGGGACAGGCCTCGTTTTATTTGGTGTGCTCGTCTTGTTATGGATTGCAATGGCGTGGCTGATTTCCGGCAGTCTGGCGGACACCCGGACGGAGGCGTTCGTTGCGCGGGAGAGGAGCAAAATCCAGCATGAAGTATCGGACATCAGCGATAACTTCAACCACGTTCTCGACCGGCTGCAGGGCCTTCCGGCAGTGATCGCATCGGGGCGCGATGTCACGGCGGCGCTGGCGACATTCGGACCCGACGTCCAGCCCTCTGCGCTTTCACGCGATCGCCTGGAAGCTGCATGGGCGCCGCGCCACGATCTTCTTTCCCTGAACGAACGGCTGGCATTGGTCGTGGAGGAAATGCAGATCGACATTGCCTGGGTCATTAACGCGGGCGGTGACTGCGTGGCGGCGAGCAACTTTGCCGAGCTCACGAGCTTCATCGGCACCAACTATGCCGACCGGCAATATTTCCGGTCGGCGATGGGAGGGCAGCGGGGGCGCCAGTATGCGATGGGGCGGGTCACCAATGTGCCGGGCCTGTTTTTTTCAGCGCCGGTGATGGCGGGGAAGCGGTTCCTGGGCGTGGTGACGATCAAGGTCGACCTGCCGCGGCTGGCCCCGCGGATCAATCACCCTCACGCCTTCATTACGGACGAGAACGGCGTCATCATTCTGGCCGGCAATCGCAGTCTGGAAATGCAGGCGCTGCCCGGGGCCGCAGTCAACCGGCTGTCCGCAGAGCAGCGCCTGGCACGCTACAAGCGTGCCGAGTTCGCGACCCTCGGGATGGAGACCGGCAATGGCGCCGGATCGCGGGGGCTGGTGCGTGTTTCGGGATCTGAATACCCGCACTTCACCGTGAGCAGCGAGCGTGCGCAGGACGGCATCACCGTACACCTGCTGGTTCCCGCGGAAGGAATCAAAATCATCCGCCAGGATACCTTTGCGGTCTTCCTGCTGCTGTCACTGGCCGGCATCGCGCTCATTGCGCTGGTCGCCGGCGCGCGCATTTACGTATTGCACATGAGGCAGCACCGCCGCAGCATAGAGGCGACGAATGCGTCGCTGAACCAGCTCAACGAACATCTTCACCGGATCGCGACCACCGACGAGCTTACCGGGTGCGCCAACCGGCGTTATTTTCAGGAACGCCTCGAAATCGAACTCGCGCGCGCAGGCCGCCATGGCCGGGAATGCAGCCTGTTGCTGATCGACATCGACTTTTTCAAGCGTATCAACGACCAGTACGGCCATGCCGGAGGAGACGAGGCGCTGCGCCAGTTCGCGCATATCGCCAGCGGGCAGTTGCGCAGCCAGGATGAACTGGGACGGCTCGGCGGAGAGGAGTTCGCTGTCCTGCTGCCGGAAAGCGGACTGGCGGATGCGGTCGCCGTTGCCGAGCGCATGCGCTGTGAGATTGAGTCAGCGTCGATGCGTTTCGGAAACGCCATTATCCGTCTGACGGCGAGCTTCGGGGTTGCCTGCTGGTTGGCGCCATCGGAGTCATCCAGCGCTTTGCTGCTAAGGGCTGATGCAGCGCTCTATAGTGCGAAATCCAGGGGCCGCAACTGCGTGGTCAGCGCGGACGCAATCGACACCGGAACGCCTGCCGCGGTACGGGCTGTTGTCTGAGCCGGACGCCATGGCGTCATGATGCAGGTCAGCTTTTCCGCAGAGGTTCTATCGTTCCCATGTGAAACTTGTATCCGCCCTGTTTGCGATCGCTGTAGTAATGAGTGAGGGTGTTGCGCACGGTGGCGAAGGCAAGCTGGTCCCACGGGACTTCATTTTCCGCGAACAGTCGTGCTTCAAGCGTTTCGGCGCCGGCCTTGAAATCAAGATCAAGCAGCCTGGCGCGGAACAGAATATAGACCTGGCTGATGTGCGGGATGTTGTAGAGCGCGTAAAGCGGCCCGATCTCGACCCGCGCGTTGGCTTCTTCCAGCGTTTCGCGCACGGCGCCCTGATAAGTCGTTTCGCCGTTTTCCATGAAGCCTGCCGGAACCGTCCACAGACCGTAACGCGGCTCGATGGCGCGCTTGCACAGCAGTATCCTGTCCTCCCATTCGACGATGCAGCCCACCACCATCTTCGGGTTCTGGTAATGGATGGTGCTGCAGGCGCCGCACACGTGGCGCGGCAGGCTGTCGCCGGCGGGGATTTTCAGCGCGACCGGCGCGCCGCAGTTGCTGCAGAATTTCATGATGTTGTGAACTCTTTGACGCCATAACTATACGGTAACATCGGTCCGTTGCAAAACCCCGCTTGCTAGGAGCTTGCTGGACTTGAGTCCAACAAGCTCCTTAAACATAAACAGCATAAACAGCGTCAGTGTAACTTTTCCATCAGCCGAAAGGTCCGTTCTGCTCCAAAGTCTGATCCAACAGCGCGGAAAAGTTCCACTGACCCTGAGGTCTCGGAGGTTTGGGCACGACTCATCTATCACCGTTTGAGAGTGATCGCAACAGCTTCTCAACCGACACCTCTAATTGACCTTCGATCGGCAGAAGCTGTTCCGAGACATTCACGCCCCAAAAACCTTGAATCCTGCTGGTCATCTCCTTGGCCGAGGGGTCGACAACTATGATTTTCCTCGTACGCCAAGCAGGGTGACGTAAGAAATTGGTTGCAAGTACCGTCAAGAATCCGTCCTCCGGACGGAGGGCACTGCCGATGACCACGAAGTTTCTTGCGCGACTCGATGCCCTTAGCGCGTCTAGCATCAAAT
>Ga0299912_10001690_pt1 | contig 17804 bp, 19 predicted proteins | sample RVTome_2_FD_207667 | JGI IMG/M metagenome (GOLD analysis project Ga0299912, IMG submission 207667) | Soil microbial communities from uranium-contaminated site in the Upper Colorado River Basin, Wyoming, United States - RVT95D214 (version 2) ... | reverse complement strand
GAAAACCGGCAAGCCCGCAGGCCTTGCCGCTAGTTGCCATTATCGGCCGGGCCAACGTGGGGAAATCCACCCTCTTTAACCGCCTCACCCGTTCCTCCCAGGCCCTGGTGGCCGATTTCCCCGGGGTCACCCGGGACCGGCTCTATGCGACAGTGTACTGGGAAGGCCATTCTTTTCTGCTGGTGGACACCGGCGGCCTGGTGGGGGGGGAAGAGGAACTGGGGGAGCTGGTGCGCCGCCAGGCCGAGGCCGCGGTGGCCGAAGCCGACCTCCTTCTCTTGTTAATGGATGGCAAAGAAGGCCCCCAGGTGGGGGACGGGGAGGTCATCGACTATCTCCGCCGCACCGGCAAGCCCTTCCTCCTGGTGGTGAACAAGATCGACCATCCGGGCCGTGAGGAGCTTCTGCCGGAATTCTATCGCTTCGGGGTCTCCCCCATCTTCCCTGTAGCCGCGGTCCATGGGTTGGGAATCGGCGCCCTGCTGGAGGCCCTGGTCCAAAACCTGCCCCAGCCCGAAGAAACCGCCGCCACCGGGCCGGGCATCCGGGTGGCCGTCCTGGGCCGCCCCAACGTGGGGAAATCCTCCCTGGTCAACCGCTTCCTGGGGGAAGAGCGCCTCCTGGTGAGCCCCCAACCGGGCACCACCCGGGACGTGGTGGACACGCATTTAAAGTGGCAGGACCAGGATTACGTGCTGGTGGACACTGCGGGCCTGCGCCGCCCCAGCCAGGTGGCCCCGGGGTTGGAAAGACAGATGGTGCTCAAGGCCATCAAGGCCCTGGCCCGGGCCGAGGTGGCGGTGCTCCTCCTGGACGCGGCCGAAGGCCTGACCGGACAGGACCTGCGCATCGCCGGGCTCATCGAGGACCAGGGCAAGGGCTGCCTCATCCTGGTCAATAAGTGGGATTTGGTGAAACCGGACGCCAAGCAAGCCCAAAAGGTTCTGGAGCGGCTGGCCGCGGGGCTGGAGTTCATGGCTTACGTCCCGGTGCTGCCGGTCTCGGTGAAGACCGGCTATAACCTGATGAAGGTCTTTCCTCTGATCAAAGACATTCATGGCCAGAGTTGTCGCCGGGTGGCCACCCGGGAACTCAATCTTCTCCTCCGGGAGATCGTTGACCGGGTGCCGCCGGCCCGGTATCGGGACCGCCCGGTGAAATTCATGTATCTGACCCAGGCGGAAGTCCAGCCCCCCACCTTCATCGCCTTTGTCAACCAACCCGCGGGAGTCAAGGACTCCTACCGCCGATTCCTGGTGAAGCAGCTCCGGGAGAAACTGAACCTCCCCCACGCGCCCATGCGCCTTTTTTTGAGAGGCCGCCAGCGCCGGCGTAAATAAAGATACTTTGAGGAAGGGGGCCAAGGGCCCCTGCCCCCTCCCTTAAAGTCCCTCCCCCAACCCCTAATCAGGTTTTTCTTCCCTCTATATTTTGGACCGGAGGGCGAACACCAGGTTCGCCGCTACGGGTAACGCATTGCCTTTTGCAGGCGAATCGGTTTGCCACAGCTTCCAGAATCGCGGCCTTTAATAGCGATAACGAGGCGAATTGGCGGGAAAAACGGGGGAAATAAGCAAGAGGAAAAAAATAAAAAATAGCCCACCCTTTCCCTGCTCAGGATGGGGGTTCATGGAGAGGCGTGTATGGAGTTTTAGAGTTTAGGCTTTTACCAGACGCAGTTCGGGGCGGCCACCCTGGCTGCGCTCCGGCCTCTGCATATTCCCTTTTTTCAGGGAGTTTTTTACCCGGACCCCGTTGATCAGGAAATAGGCGATCACCGCCCGTTCCCAGGCGGGTGAAATCTCCAATTGCTCCATGCGGGATTTAAAGTGATCAAGGAGGGGGGTGAGGTCCGGTTCATCATAGGCCAGAATCCGGTCGGCTAAACGTTCAATATCTTCAGCGTTCATGGAAAAGTCTTTCTTTTTGACTGGTTTTTGTTCCATCGCGCACACTAAATCACATGGAACAGAAAGTCAAGGAAAAGTGCGCGGGTTTATTTTTCTTCTTCCAGGTCCGCGATCACCTGGCCCAAACGCTCCGCTTCCAGGCGCAAAATCTCTTCCCCCTGGGCCGCAGTGGCCTGGGAAGGGTCGCCCCACACCCCGCCGGGCCAGTAGCGCCGCTTATCCCGCACCAGAATATATTTGGGGAACGCGGGCCACTCCGCGGGGGCCGTGCCCTGAACCAGTTGGGGATATGCGGCCAGCATGAGAGCGGTCTCCACCTCCCCGGCGTGGGCGTCCCCTTTGGTGCGCACCAGATGGGGGTTTTGGGTGAGAACCTCCCGGAGCAGGTCCAGGATATTGACCACCGCCACCTGGATTTTCGGGAGCTCCTCCAGCAGCGTCTCCCCTGCTTCCAGGAGCGCGGCCATATGGGTGCCCCCGGCATGGCCGCTGAGAATGACCAGGTTAGAAAAACCTTGGCGGTAAAACTCCCGGCCCAGGTCCCGGACCAGGGCCCTTAGGGTGTCCCCGGCGAGGCTCACCGTGCCCGGGTGCTCCCGGGTGGAGCGGCAGACCCCGTAAAAGAGGGGCGGGGCCACCAACGCCCGGCCCTCCCGGGCCACCCGCCAGGCCAACTCCAGGGCATGAAAGGTATCCGTGCCCAGGGGCAGGTGCGGCCCGTGCTCTTCCACAGAGCCCACGGGGAGGATCACCGTCCGGCATCGGCCCCGAAACTCTTCAAAGCCGGGCATGCTCAGTTCTTCCCAACGGGCCACCTGACCTCCGTCTCTCCTCTAACTGCCTGGATTCCCGCAGGGATGGGACTTCCCCGCCCGTGGCCTCCGGCTGCCTTCAGCCTGCACGGCTCCCTTGGTATATCGGCTGCCGCCGATTATCCCTTCAATATGGGGCCGCCTCTTGCAGAAGCACGGTCATAGTCCGGCCCCGGAAGCCTTAAAACTCCGGCCGGTTCAAGTCTCTCCAAAGAATCATACTTCTTTATTATCCCGCCGCCGGCCAACCAGCAAGGAGATTTTTCCAAATGTTCGGGAAAAAAACCCTTGACTAAATTTTTCCCACCAGGGTATAAAAGCGGGAGTTTTGTTAAAAAAAGCACAAGGAGATAGGGGCATTGGAAATCCCTGCGGCCTTGAGCGACTTTTCCTTCGTCTTGGTCTACCTGCTGGCCGCGGCTCTCTTTGCCATGGGGCCGCTGATCATCGCCTTTCTGATCGCGCCCAAAAGTTACGGCGCGGCCCGGGACGCGGTCTATGAATGCGGCATGCCGGCCATCGGCAGCGCCTGGATTCAGGTAGCCGTCATCTATTACCTCTTCGCCTTGCTTTTTCTGGCCTTTGACGTGGACGTGCTCTTTCTCTTCCCGGTGCTCCTGGCCTACGGCAAGGGCTACGTCTGGCGGGACTTCATTGAAATTACCATCTTCATAGGCATTCTCTCCCTGGTCATCGTCTATGCCTGGTGCAGAGGAGTATTCAGTTGGAAGCGAAAACAGGTGAACCCCTAATCCACTTTGGCCTCCTGGAAGAGGCCCTGAATCTGGCCCGGGCCAACTCCCTGTGGCCCATAACCTTCGGGTTGGCCTGCTGCGCCATTGAGATGATGGCCGCGGGCGCGTCCCGCTTCGATCTGGACCGCTTCGGGGCCGGGGTCTTCCGTCCCTCTCCCCGGCAATCGGACCTGATGATCGTGGCCGGCACCATCTCCAAAAAGATGGCCCCCGCAGTGGTCCGCCTCTGGGAACAGATGCCCGCGCCCAAGTGGGTGATCGCCATGGGCAACTGCGCCATCTCCGGCGGTCCCTTCTATTATGAGAACCAATACGCCATTGTGCCCGGAGCCGACCTGATCATCCCCGTGGACGTCTACGTGCCCGGCTGCCCGCCCCGGCCCGAGGGCTTGATCGAAGGCATCCTGCTCCTGGAAGAAAAGATCACCAAACGGGGCCGTTTGAGGAAGTTCCGCGATGTTAATAGATAGCATCCCCAAGGCCCTGGCGCCCTTGAACCTGGAAAAGGTGGCCCCCGGCGAATACGCCCAGACGGGCTGTCACCTGGAGGTCGCGGCCACCCCCGAACAGATGCCCGGGGTGGCCCAGGCCATGCTCAAGGAAGGCTGCTTCCTGGAGTCCCTCACCGCGGTGGATACCTCTAAGGCAGCCTTCACCCTGGTCTATCATTTCGCCAATTTCCACGAACTCTGCCGCACCGTGGTTCACGCCTCCTTGCCTAAAGAGGCCGAGGCCCCCACCATCAGCCACGTCTATCCCGGGGCTGACTGGTACGAGCGGGAGGTATATGACCTCTTCGGCATCAAGTTCGCGGGGCATCCCAACCTGAAGCGCCTGCTGCTCCCCGAGGATGCCGATTTTCACCCCTTGCTGAAAGAATTTCCCGCGGAAGCGGAAACAAAAGCGGAACCGGAAAAATGATCACCTCAGGAATCGAAGAAAAGACCTTTGTCCTCAACCTGGGGCCCCAGCATCCCAGCACCCACGGGGTCTTGCGGGTCCTTCTGGAGATGGACGGGGAATACATCGTCGCCGCGGAACCGGTCATCGGCTACGGCCACCGGGCCCACGAGCACATGGCCGAGAACCGCAACTATCACCAATTCTTGCCCAACATGGGCCGGGTGGACTACCTCCACGCCCTGGCCTTCAACCAGGGCTACTGCATGGCGGTGGAGAAGCTCCTGGGGATCACCGTGCCGGAGCGGGCCGAATACATCCGGGTGATCACCAACGAACTCAACCGGCTCACCTCTCACCTCTTGTGGTTCGGCGCCTATTTGATGGACCTGGGGGCCTTCACCCCCTTCCTTTATTGCTTCGACGACCGGGAACACATCCTGGACCTCCTGGACCGCATCACCGGCTCCCGCCTCACCTATTGCTTTTTCCGCTTCGGCGGCGTGCCCGCGGACCTGGACGAGGATTTTATATTCGGCTGCCGGGCCTTCATTAAACGCCTGCGCAGCCGCTGGGTGGACTACCACAACCTGGTGACCAAGAACGTCATCTTTATCCACCGCACCAAAGACGTGGGGGTCTTCACCAAGGAGCAGTGCCTCCTTTACGGCATCACCGGCCCCAATCTGAGGGGAAGCGGCATCCCCTACGACATCCGCAAGAGCGAGCCCTACTCCGCTTATCCCGAGTTCGATTTTGAGATTCCCATCGGTGAGAACGGCGACATCTACGACCGTTATATCGTCCGCCTCCGGGAGATGGAGCAGAGCTGCCGCATCATCGAACAGGCCCTGGACAAGCTCCCCAACGGCCCCATCATGGCGGAGAAGGTGCCCAAGCGCATCAAGCCCCCGGTGGGCGAGGTTTATCAGGCCGTGGAGACCGCCCGGGGCGAATTCGGCATCTACATCGTCAGCCAGGGGGATGTCAAACCCTACCGGATTAAACTGCGGGTGCCCTCCTTTGCCAACTTGAGCCTGATGGTGGAGAGCTTTAAAGACAACCTGGTGGCCGACGTGGTGGCCATCTTAGGTTCCATTGACGTGGTGATCCCGGAAATCGACCGGTAAGAACTTCTGCGAGCGCGACTTATGGACATGGTAACGCAAACTTTGGGAATAGAAGGGTTTCGGATGATCGCGGGCCTCATCGGGGTCATCGCCCTGGTCTCGGTGAACGCCTTGTTCCTCATCTGGATGGAGCGCAAAGTCGCGGCCCATATGCAGCTCCGCCCCGGCCCCATGGAAGTGGGCCCCCACGGCGCCCTCCAGACCATCGCCGACGCCGTGAAACTCATGGGCAAGGAGCTCATCACCCCGGAAGAGGTGGACCGGCCCATCTATTATCTGGCCCCCATCGTGGTCTTTTTGCCGGTGCTCCTCACCTTCCTGGTGATCCCCTTCTCCCAGACCATGATCATCAAGGACATGAACGTGGGGATCGTCCTCATCCTGGCCTTCTCCACCCTCACGGTCCTGGCCATCCTCATGGCGGGTTGGGCCTCCAACAACAAATATTCGGTCTTCGGGGCCATCCGTTCCGTGGCCCAGAACATCGCCTATGAGATCCCCCTGCTGGTGACGGTGATGAGCATCATCCTCATGGTGGGCTCTTTCCGGCTCACGGACATCGTCGCCGCCCAGAGCCGTTATTGGTTCATCTTGGTGCAACCCCTGGCTTTTATTCTTTTTATTATTTGCGCCACCGCGGAGACCAATCGGACGCCCTTCGATCTCCCTGAAGCTGAATCCGAGTTGGTAGCCGGATTTCATACGGAATACAGCGGCATGCGCTTTGCCCTCTTCTTTCTCGCGGAATACACCAACATGTTCATTGTCTCCGCGGTGGCCGCTGTCCTCTTCCTGGGGGGCTGGCGGGGACCCATCCTCCCCGGCGTGGTCTGGTTCCTGCTCAAGGTTTACGCGGTGATCTTCCTGATCATGTGGTTCCGCTGGACCTTCCCCCGGGTGCGCTTCGACCAGTTGGTCACCTTTGCCTGGAAGATTTTAATTCCTTTGTCCTTTGTCAATCTGCTGCTTACCGCCCTGGCATTGAAAATCTTTTGAGGGACCGTGCCTTAAATGAAGGTTGAACCGCAATGATGACCTACTTCAAAGAGATTCTGGAGGGTTTCTGGAGCCTGCTGGCGGGCATGGCGGTGACCATCCGCTATTTCACCAAACCCATCGTCACCGTCCAATATCCCCGGGAAAAGATCGAGATGAGCCCCCGCTACCGGGGCTATCCCCAGCTGATCATCGATCCCGAAACCAAGACGCATCTGTGCATTGCCTGTGAGATGTGCTCCCGCATCTGCCCCTCCCAGCTCATCACCGTGGAAGGGGCCAAGTTCCCGGGCGAAAAACAGAAAAGAGGCACCAAGTACGTCCACGAGCACTATTACTGCAGTCTCTGCGGTCTCTGCGTCGAGGTCTGCCCCACCACCGCCCTGGAATACTCGGCAGAATACCGCCTGGCGGGGTATCACCGGGAAGACGCGGTCATTGACCATCTGATTCTCTTGCAGAAAAGGCAGAAGGCCGCGGGTTTGCCCGTGACCCCGGTTCCCACCCCGGCGGAGATTGCCGCGGCCGCGGCCGCGGAAGCCGCAGCCAAAGAGGCCAAGGCCAAGGCCGCGGCCGCACAGAAGCCCGCGCCCGGTGAGGAGGTGAAAGAATGAACCTCGGCTCCTTTTTTTCCCCCCAGGGCATTGCCACCCTCGCCTTTTTTCTGGTGGTGGGCATGACTATCGTGGGCGCTTTGATCGCGGTGGCCGCCCGGAACATCTTCCACAACGTCCTGGGACTGGTCCTATCCTTGATCGGTGTGGCCGGGCTGTTCCTCTATCTCAACAGCCCCTTTGTGGCCCTGATGGAAATCCTCATTTACGTGGGCGCCATCTGCATCGCTATTTGTTTTGCCATCATGCTCTCCGAGCCCATGTACCTGCCCCGGCCTCCACGAAACTTCAAGAAAGTCCTGGGAGCCCTGTTCGGCGCGGGTCTGATCTTTGTCTTCCTGGCCTTGCTCACCAAGAAGACCCAGTGGGTCCCCGCGGCCCAGCGGAGCACGGACTGGTCCGTCACCACCCTGGGCCATTACCTGCTCACCAATTATGCCCTGATCTTTGAAGTCATCTCTTTACTCTTATTAGTGGCTATGCTGGGCTCCATCGTCATTGCCCGGGGCGGCCGCGGCAGCTCTTAAATTTCGAGGTCCATGATGCTGGTCTTCAATCAACTGGAAACCTACCTCTACCTGGCCCTGCTCCTGTTTGCCATCGGCATCTACGGGGTGTTGGCGAGGCGCTCCTTGATCGCCATCCTCATCTCCGTGGAGCTGATCCTCAACGCCGCGAGCATCAATTTTATGGCCTTTAACCGCTTCCTGGCCCCCCACCCCGCGGTGGGCCAGGTCATCACCCTGTTCATCATGGCCGTGGCCGCCGCGGAGGCCGCCATCGCCTTGAGCATCATCGTGGCCGTGTACCGGAAGCTCAAGTCCATCAACATCGAACACGCCACGGAGCTTAGGGGTTAGTCATGGGCGCGTGCGATCCCGTTTTCCTGGCCTGTTTCCTCATCGTCGGCTTACCGCTACTGTCCTTCGCGGTAATCATGATCTTTACCTGGAGAAGGGACAAGCTCTCCCTGGCCATTTCCCTGACCTGCTCCACCATTCCCGTGATCCTGGCCTGGTCCCTGTTCTATAAGCTGCACAACGCCGTCACCATGGCCAAGCCCATCATCACCCAGGTCAACTGGCTGGTGTCCGACGCGGTCATCGTCCCCTTCGGCTTCTTGCTCGATCCGGTGAGCCTGTTGATGTTGAGCATCGTGGCCACCATCAGTTGGCTCATCCAGATTTACTCCATCGGCTACATGGAGGGGGACCCGGGGTTTGCCCGCTACTACGCCGACCTCTCCTTGTTCGCCATGTCCATGTTGAGTTTGGTCACGGCCAGCGGCATGCTCCAGCTCTTTGTCTCCTGGGAATTGGTGGGTCTGGCGTCTTATCTCTTAATCGGCTTCTGGTATGAGAAGTTTTCCGCGTCCGAGGCCGGGAAGAAAGCCTTTGTGGTCACCCGCTTCGGGGACATCGGCTTCTTCATGGGCCTGGTCTTTCTCACCTTCTTTATGAAGGACCTCAATATCTTCGGGCTCGGTATTTTTGATATCAATAACGCCGCGTTCACCCAAAAATTGACGGAGGCCCAGGTTACCCTCTGCGCCCTGCTGATCTTCTGCGGGGTGTCCGGCAAAAGCGCCCAGTTTCCCATTCACGTCTGGCTGCCGGACGCCATGGAAGGTCCCACCCCGGTTTCGGCCCTGCTCCATTCCGCCACCATGGTGGCCGCGGGTATCTATCTCATCACCCGTCTCTTTCCCTTATTTGCCGCCTCGGCCACCGCCATGTCGGTGGTGCTGGTTATCTCCACCATTACCCTACTGCTCTCCTCCACCATCGGTATGGTGGCTAAGGACATCAAGCAGGTCTGGGCCTACTCCACCGTGAGCCAGCTCGGGTTTATGGCCATGGGCCTGTCGGCTGCGGCCCTGGGGGGCAGCACCTTCTTCGCGGGTTACTATCATCTCACCACCCATGCGGCTTTTAAGGCCCTCCTCTTTCTCTGCGCCGGCGTCTTTATCCACCACTTCGGCACCAACGACTTTTTCGTCATGAGCAAGGACGGGGGCCGCAAACTGCTCATCCCCATGGTCACGGTCACCATCGGCGCCCTGGCCCTGGCCGGGATCTTCCCCTTTGCCGGGTTCTTCAGCAAGGAAGCCATCCTGGCCCAGTTGTGGCACCTGCCCAACAAGTTGTGGGTGGGCCTGGGGCTCTTCGGCGCCTTCCTCACGGCCTACTACACCTTCCGGGTGATCTTCGTCCTCCTCTTCCCCCGCAAGGACGATGATCCGGTGTGGCAGGAGTATTACGTGCGGGAAGCGGGGGGGCACGGGCATGGCGCCCATGATGATGACGCCCACGGCGGCGGGCATGAAGAACACCACGGGGTCCCCTGGGTTATGGCCTTCCCCCTGATAGTGCTGGCCGGCTTTGCCTGCGTTCTTGGATTCATGCAGACCCCCCTGGAGAAGTTCCTCCTGGGCGGATCCCATCCCCACGAAATGAACTATCTGCTGCTCTTCCTGGCGGTGGGCTGCGCCCTGGGGGGCATCGGGTTGGCCTGGCTCGACTGGGGGTCGCCTGCGGCCAAGTGGCAGGGCTTCATCAAGAAGTTCCCGGCCCTGGAGAATTTTTTCATCCAGAAATGGTATATGGACCATTTCTGGCGCTGGTTCCTGAACACCGTCATCTACGGCACCTTTTCCCGGATCTTCACTTATAACGACCGGCGGGTGGTGGACGGCGGCGTGGACGCGGTGGCCTTCTCCACCATCGGCAGCGGCCGCCTGCTGTCTTTCATCCAGACCGCGTTCTTGCAACTGAATCTGCTTTTCATGGTCCTGGTCCTGGCTGGGGTCGGGCTATATCTCTTGATGGGTCGCTGATATGACCGAACATGCTGCCTCTTTTCCGGTACTGTCGTGCATGCTGCTGGCGCCGCCGGTGGGTCTGGTCATCCTCCTGCTCTTGCAGGAGCACCAGAAGTTCCTCATCCGGGCCGTTTCCCTGGTGAGCGCGGGTATCACCCTGGGCCTGGCCATCTACACCTTTGTGGCTTATGACAAGGGTCTGGGAGGCCTCCAGTTCGTGGAAAAACACGAAATGGTGAAGACCTTCGGGATCTCCTACTTTGTGGGCGTGGAGGGCATGAACGCGCCGCTGCTCCTCCTCACCGGCATCGTCATCTTCACCGGCGTGCTCACCATGTGGGAGTTGGAAACCCGGACCAAGGAATACTTCATCTGGATGCTGGCCCTGGTGACCGGGGTTTTCGGCGTGTTCATGTCCTATGACATGTTCATGTTCTTCCTCTTCTATGAGATCGCCGTGGTCCCCATGTACATCCTGATTTTGGTCTGGGGCTCCACCCGCAAAGAATACGCGGCCATGAAGCTCACCCTCTACCTGATGGCGGGGAGCGGCCTGATCATCCCCGGCATTCTTCTGCTTTATTCCGCCTCCGGCCTCGGCACCTTCAACATGGTGGCGCTCCACGGGGTTCACTTCTCCCCCTGGGTGCAGAAGGTGGTCTTTATCCTCCTGTTCTTCGGCTTCGGGGTCCTGGCCGCGGTCTGGCCGTTCCACACGTGGTCTCCCGTGGGCCACGTGGCCGCGCCCACCGCGGTGAGTATGCTCCACGCCGGCGTGCTCATGAAGCTGGGCTCCTTTGCGATTCTCCGGGTGGCCATGTATCTCTGCCCCGAGGGCTTCCAATACTGGGCCCAGCTCATGGCGTTGCTGGCCACCGTGGGCATCGTCTACGGGGTCTTCGTGGGCCTGGCCCAGACCGATTTGAAGTACGTCATCGGTTATTCTTCCGTGTCCCACATGGGCATCGTCTGCCTGGGACTGGCCACCGGCACGGTGGATGGCGTCAACGGAGCGGTTTTTCAGATGTTTGCCCACGGCGTCATGACCGCCCTCTTCTTCTCCTCGGTGGGCTACATCTATGACCGCACCCACACCCGGGATATTCACGAGTTGGGCGGTTTCTCCAAGATCATGCCCGTGGCGTCGGCCTTCTTCATCACCGCCGCGCTCTGCGGCGCGGGGGTGCCGGGCATGGCCAGCTTCTGGGCGGAACTGCTGGTGTTCATCGCCGCGGTCAAAGTTTTCCCGGTGCAGGGTCTCTTGGCCATCGCCGCCCTGGTGGTGGGCGCGCTGTTCGCCCTGCGGGTGGTGCAAAACAGCTTCTTCAACGCTCCGAATCCCAAGTTCGTGCACTTTGAGGACGTCAGCCCCTTTTTGGCTCTGCCCAGGATGATTCTTATCGCCACTCTGATCTTTTTCGGGTTCTTCCCCCAGACCATGGTGGGCATGATTAAGACCGCGGTGGTGCCCTTTCTCCAGGGAATGTAATGATGAACGTGATGCTCTTTGGACCGGAACTCTATTACTTGGGCGCGGCCCTGGTGTTCTTTTTCCTCAGCCTGAAACGCCAGGTGCAAGTTAAAGGGGATTACCAGATCGCCCTGGCCCTGGCCGCGGGCGGCCTGGTGGTCACCGGCTTATGCCTCTGCCAGCAGGGGGAGTTGTTCTTCAAGGCCTACCGGGTGGATCTCTTCAGCCAGATCTTCAAATTCGCCCTGGCCCTGGGCTTCTTCCTGGTTATCACCATCTCCCATAACCTGGCCCACATTGAGGAGCGCTACCACGCCGAGTTTTATCTCTTCCTCACCACCACCACCATCGGCATGATGATGCTGGTCAGCTCCGTGGAACTCCTCACCATCTACGTCTCCCTGGAGCTGTCTTCCTATTCTTTGTATATCCTGGTGCCCATGCGCCGGGGCGATGGCATCGACGTGGAAGCGGGCATCAAGTACCTCCTCATCGGCGCGGTCTCTTCCGGGGTGATGCTCTTCGGGTTGAGCTATATCTTCGGGGCCACCCACAGCACCTATCTCTCGGATATCATGGTGCAGTTGCCCAAACTGGCGGCCAGCCCCATCGGCTTGTTGGGATTGCTCCTGACCCTGGCGGGGTTCTTCTTTAAGCTCTCCGTGTTTCCCTTCCACTTCTGGGCGCCGGACGTCTATCAAGGCGCGGCCAACCAGGTGACCACCTTCATCGCCACCGCGTCCAAGGCCGCGGCCGTGGCCCTACTCCTCCGCCTGGCGGTCCTGGGCACCAGCTACGGTTACAGCTTCGCCCAGGCCCTGGTCTTCCTCTCCATCATCTCCATGACCCTGGGGAACCTGGTGGCCATCATCCAGAAAGACTTTAAACGCCTGCTGGCCTACTCCTCCATCGCCCATGCGGGCTACTTCCTCATGGGCATCCTCACCATGAAGGAGGCGGGGTACATCGCCGCGGTCTATTATGCCCTGGCCTACCTGGTGATGAACTTCACGGTGTTCATGGTCATCTCGGAAGTGGCCAAAGACGGGCGGGATTTGAAGATTCAGGAACTGGCCGGATTGTGGCGGCGCAGCCCGCTGCTCAGCCTGAGCCTCATCGTCGGCCTCTTCGCCCTGGCGGGGGTGCCGCCTTCCATCGGCTTCACCGGGAAGCTCCTCCTCTTCACCTCCGCCATGAGCCAGGGCTATTTCTGGCTGGTCCTCATCGGCGCGGTGAACGGCACCATCTCCCTTTATTACTATCTGCGGGTCATCTATGCCTCTTATTTCACCGATGACCCCAGCCTGGGGCCCATCACCGTGTCCACCCCCACCCGCATCTTGAATTATGCGCTGATCGCCATCGTCCTGGGCTTCGGGCTCTTCCCGGACCGTATCGTGGAACTGGCCAAGGCCGCGGTGAAAACCGTGCTTTAAAAGACAAAAGATTAACCACAAAGACACAAAGAACACAAAGTTACACAGAGAAAAGAATATGCCCTGGCAAGCCAGGGCATATTTTATTTCTTGGTGACCCTTTGTGTCTTTGTGCCTTTGTGGTTAATTTTTTCTCACCCCCCCGGCGCGGCGCGGATTTGCATCAGGTCGATGTGGTGGGAGTTAAGCCAGCGGTAGATGGTCTTGCTGCAGACCCGGAGGCGCCGGGAGAGGGCGGAGATATTGCCCCCTTCCTGAAGGAGGAGTTCTTCCAGTTGGGCCCGTCCCGGCCGGGAGGTGAGTTCCGTAACCCGGGGAATTAAGGCCGGCATAGCCAGGCCCGACGGCTGAAAAGTAAAGGACAGGTCCCGCTCCCTGATTTCCGCCCCGGTGCTGAAGAGAACCGCCCGGGTGATGACGTTCCGGAGTTCCCGGACGTTCCCCGGCTAGTGATGCTGCTGCAGACGCCGGGCCGCGGCCGGAGTGAAGCGCACCAGGCCCTCCCGGCCGTTGAGCCGGACCGCGTCCTGGGCGAAATGGGAGGCCAGGAGCAGCACGTCCTCGCCCCGCTCCCTCAGGGGCGGCAACTGGAGGAGGAGCACCGCCAGCCGGTCGTACAAATCCTGGCGAAAGCGGGCCTGGGCGATGAGACTGGGGAGATCCTGATTACTGGCGGCCACCAGCCGCACATCCACCCGGATAGGGGTATCAGCCCCCACCGGCTCGATCTCTCCCTGTTCCACGGCCCGGAGCAGCCGGGGCTGGACGGATAGGGGCAGGTCCCCCACTTCGTCCAGGAAGAGGGTGCCTCCATGGGCCTGCTTGAACTTGCCGGAGCGGCTGCGGCGGGCGTCGGTGAAAGAGCCTTGCAGATGGCCGAAAAGCTCGCTCGTAGCCAGGGATTCCATGAAGGTGGCGCAATTGGTGCGCAAAAAGGGCTGGCTGCGCCGGGGGCTCAACTGCCAGAGGGCCTCGGCCACCAATTCCTTGCCGGTGCCCGGTTCGCCCAGCAACAGCACCGGCAGCTCGGAGCGCGCATAAAGGGGCAGGCTGGACAGTATTTGCTGCAAAGGAGGATAGCAGGTGATGATCCGGTCCGAAGGCCGAATCTGGCCGGGGCTTAGAAGTTTTGCCTCCCCAGAGACCACGTGGCAATCGTTCCCGACCATGAACACAGGACCTCCTTGCGCCTCGCAGCTTTCCTAGGTGGACCGTGAGATTAATCAGGGGGTCAGACGAAGAGTTTACCAGCGATCCTGCATCCATGCAGTGGTTAATAAAATATTATGATATATATTAGTAAAGAATATAATATATTGTCAACATATTTTTTCAAAAAAGAAGTGTAGCCCCCTATTTTATTTTATCCCCCTCTAGAGCCCGGCCAAAATCTCTTCCGCCCGGAGACGCACCTCCCCATAAGGGCTGGTTAAAGCCAGGACCTGCACCCGCCCCTTAAAGCCCTGCTGTTCCACCCGGCTGCGGGACCCCACCTGCCCGGCCATAGCCTCCAGCACCCGGGCCACCACCTCCGGGTCCGGATAATCCAACAGCCGGTTCAAAGCCCCCCACTCCTCCGGCAAACCATATTCTTGTAAAAAAAACTTTACATAATCTATATATTTTTTGGTGCCCTGGAGGCTCTCCAATTCCCGGAGGGCCTTCTGGTACTCGGGCCGGCCCCGCTTCCCCTTGAACAGGGCCTCGGCCTCCCGCAAAGCCTGTTGCCGCACCATCTCCGCCTGCTTCTTGGGCTGCGCCTGCTTCTTGGGGGCCCCTGGCTGCTGGCGGTCCCGGCGCTGGTCGATCTCCCGCCAACTTAGGCGTTCTCTGTCATCATCGTCTTTTGGTGCCATTTGATGTACCTTCGAAAAAGGTTTTCAGTTTTCAGTTTTCGGTTTTCAGTAAAGAAAATAACCGTTTGAATGAAATCCCATATGTAGCGGATGTTGGGGAATTAACCTTCCCGAGGGATAGCCAAATTGAAAAACTCTATGCCAAAAGCAGAATTAGTCTAAGTTTTTTTATCTTTTTCCTTTTAACCGAAAACGGAAAACAGAAAACAGGTCCTAAAAGATCCAATTCGGATGGCGTGTGGTCACCCCCGCCAGGTACTCCCAAATCCAATCCCGAATGGCCGGCGAGAGGTAAAAGCGGGGCCAGAGCAGGTCATCCCCGGGGGCCACTACCCCTTCCTCCAGGGCGCGGCGGTGCAGGGCCAGGCCGGGATAGATGCGCACTCCCACCGTCAGGTTGACCATCTGGGGCCGATATTTCTCCAACAGGGCCACGCTTTCCTCCACCGTTTCCCGGGTCTCCCCGGGGCCTCCCAACATCAGGAAACAGGAAAAGGGCAGCCCTTCATCCTGGAGCATCTGCAAGGTGGTTTCCACCTGCTCCCGGCCGAAGCCTTTGCCCAGGTTGGCCAGCATCAGTTCGGAGCCGCTTTCGTTCCCCACCTGCACCATCCCGCCCCCGGCCCTGCGGATGAGACGAACAAGTTCCCGGTCCGGGGCCACGGGATTGAGGAGACAGCCCCACTCCAAAGGGAGATTGAGGTCGATGATCGCCTGGCAGAGACTGTGGGCATAGCCCGGAGGGCAGTTAAAGAGATTATCCACGAAATAGAAGCGCGTTAAGCCCCATTTTATATGCCAGTCAGCCAGCCAGGCAGCTACCTGCCCGGGCTCCCAGGACCGGAACCGCCGCCCTTCCAGCAGAGGGGTGGTGCAATAGATACATTTCATGGGGCAGCCCCGCCGGGTCTGCACCGGCACCATGCCCGGAAGCTTGGCGCTGCCCTGGGCCTCCTGGTAAAGGTGGGGGGTAAAATATTCCAGGGCAGGCCGCGGCAACTCTTTGAGATCGGCAACCCTTTGCACCGGGTTCAACCGCCACTCTTCCCCTTGACGCCACACCAGCCCGGAAACCGTCTCCCAATCCCGGCTGCCGCCATAGGCCGAGAGAAATTCCCCAAAAGCCCCCTCCCCTTCTCCGGCCACGCCGAAGTCGGCCCCGAGATAATTCATAAATTGCCGGGGCATAATGCTAAAACCCGCTCCCCCCAACACGATGGGGGCAGCGCTGAGTTCCCGGAGCAGATTGACCAGGTCCTTCACTTCACCGATGAAAGATTCAGGATGGCGGCTGTCCTGGTTATCAATATTTCTGACAGATATGGCGATGAGGTCCGGCGAAAAATCGGCTAGCAATCGCCGCACCTCCCCCAGAGGGTCCGCGGCAAACATGAAATCCAGGACCCGCACCTGGTGCTCGTCTTGTACCGCCGCCACCACCGAGGCCAACCCCAGGGGCAGGGGGGGCACCACGAGGCGCAGCCGGTTGGGGGAGATGAATAAAATGCGCATTTATCTGTCACCTGCGCTAAGTTTTGGCGTTATGTTTTATAATTTTAATAAGTTCCATTAAAGGCGAAAAGCTCAGGGAATGGAAGGCATTTTCCCCCCTTTTCTAAAGGGGGGTAGGGGGGATTATATAGGCATTTGATAATCCCCCTAAATCCCCCTTTAAAAAAGGGGGACTTAAAATACCCGGCCTTCAGGAGGGGCTCAGATTATATCTCGCTATTTATGGTACGTGACAATAATGAATTCAAATGTTATGTTATTTTGTTTTAATCAGAAGACAAGCAGCAACCCAAGAACTGTCGTCGATTGTATGAATGTCGGTCATTTTTAGAGATACCTCATAACCTCCGTCCAGTATTTCACGACAATTTTTATATATTTTATTAACTCTATCAGTAACTTTTTCGCGTGACGATTTTATCGGCCCGTCCTCTGCCGATTCGTAAAAGGCAAAAATACCAAACTGCAATGATGATTGCTCTTTATTTTTTGATAAAAAAGCACCTATTCTTTTAATATCCTTTTCATATTGATCTTTGCTATATATCTGATTTTTTATTTCTATTACGGCCCTCGGGGAGCCATCTCCCCACCAAAAAAGGATATCTACTTTACCTTTTTCTCTAATATTTCCGGGCAATCGCCCTTTTCCTTTTGCACCAGCATCTTCTAACGTTGATGTTGCTCCATGTTCCAGTGTTATATATTTAGCCCCTTCCAAACCCGCGATACTCTTCGCAACACTTGAAGAGATTAGGTATTCCGGTGCTTGCCAGAGCCAATACCCACCAGACCACTTTTCATAGCTTCTTTGTGCTTCTTTAAACCCATCAAGAGTTGCGTCTACAACTTTTGAAATTGGAATCTGCCTTGACATTGCGATACCCTCGCTTTTTCATTAATCTTCATTTCCTTTTCTAATCAGCAGGTGTCCCATGGAATCGATTCTGAGCCGCTTTCAACCCTTCCCGGATCAGGCAATCCACCGCCTGGGCCCCCCGCTCCACCAAGCCGGCCACGGTCTCCTCCTCTTCCCGGGTAAAATGGGAGAGAACGTAATTTTCCGCGGGTATTTCCGCCGACGGGCGGCCGATGCCCAGCTTCACCCGGATAAATTCCTCGGTGTCCAGGGCGTTGATGATGGAAAGCACCCCCCGGTGCCCCCCGGGGCCGCCCCCCTCCATGATCTTGAGGCGCCCCAAGGGCACGTCCAGATCGTCGTGCACCACCACCAGGGCTGCGGGAGTAATTTTAAAGTAAGTTAGAAGACGGGATACGGCGCGGCCGCTCAGGTTCATGAAGGTGGCGGGCTGGGCCAGGACCACGGTCTCTCCCCCTACCCTCCCCTGGCCCCAGGACGCGTCCATGGTGCTCCGGGTTAAAGGAATCCCCCACTGCTCCGCCAGCGCCGCGGCCGCCATAAACCCCAGGTTGTGCCGGGTCCAGGCGTACTCCGGGCCCGGATTCCCCAACCCCACCACTAAATGACGGTTTTCAGTTTTCGGTTTTCGTTTTTCGGTAGTTATGGATGGGAGCATTAAAGGAGTTCCATCTTTATCCCCTCTCCCCCTTTGGGGGAGAGGGATAGGGT
>Ga0299912_10001689_pt1 | contig 17808 bp, 16 predicted proteins | sample RVTome_2_FD_207667 | JGI IMG/M metagenome (GOLD analysis project Ga0299912, IMG submission 207667) | Soil microbial communities from uranium-contaminated site in the Upper Colorado River Basin, Wyoming, United States - RVT95D214 (version 2) ... | reverse complement strand
CCGATGCTTCTCGCAATTGACATCGGCAATACCCACACCGTCATAGGAGTGTTCGACGGAAGCAGTCTCATCGCAGACTGGCGATTAGCAAGCTCTGTGCATCGCACACCGGATGAAAGCTGGCTCACTATCAAAAGCCTTTGTGCTGATGCCGGCGTCCCTCTTTCGAAGATTGCAGGAGTAGGCATATCGTCGGTCGTCCCAAACGTGACCGACACCTTCGAAACGATGGCGCGCAAGTACCTGAAAGCAGACCCCGTAACTGTCAGTGCAGCGCTCGACCTCGGCATTAAGGTTCAATACAAAGACCCGACTGCCGTCGGTGCCGACAGGTTGTGCAATGCGATTGCCGGCTTCAAGAAATATGGCGGTCCGCTCATCATCATCGATTTCGGTACGGCAACAACGTATGACGTCGTCTCGGAAACGGGCGATTACCTGGGCGGGGTGATCGCACTGGGACTCGAGTCATCGGCCGAGGAACTTCACCGCAGGGCCGCAAAGCTGCCGAAAATCGAGCTACGCTTTCCGCCCGGAATTATCGGACACGAGACTGTCTCTAGTATGCAGGCGGGGATCATGTTCGGCGCTGTCGACGCGATCGAAGGGATCGTCCGCCGGATCAGGGCAGAACTTGGCAAGCAGACACGGGTAATTGCAACTGGGGGTCTTGCCCCCACGATAGCCCGATATACAACGGTGATAGAGAAGTGTGAGCCTTCGCTGGTGCTGGAAGGAATCAGGTTAGTTTACGACAGAGTGCGGCAGGGATGAACGCTGTAGTGCCCCAACGAGCCGAACTCCAGAATGAAAAAACCCCGGTGCTTGCCGGGGTTTATTATGTATGGAAATCACTGTCATGGCGTGCCGAAAATCTTCACGGACGCCTGAGCAAGTTGTACAAGAGGAGTGAAATAGAGTCCCAAAAGAAGTGTTGGAATCACCAGAGCCAGCACGAGGCCCCTCTGCACCCTGCTGAATATGATTGCCGGCGCCGGCTGATCGACACTGTAAAGGAACATGTTTCTGAAAACGCGCACGTAGTAGTACAATGAGATCACACTATTCAATGCGCCTACGACTGCCAGCCAGATCCATCCGCCATTCAGCAACGCGGCGAAGAGGTACAGCTTTCCAATAAACCCGGCGGTGGGCGGTATGCCTGTCAGCGAAATGAGAAAGACCGCCATCGCGACAGAAACGAACGGGGCCTTTGCCCCCAGCCCTTTGTAGTCCTCTATGTCCTCACTGCCGGTTTTGTCTGCAACAATCATGACGACGTAGAAGGCGCCGAGGTTCATGAAAAGATAGACGACGAAGTAGACCAGAATTGCCGCTAGTCCTTCGTTGTTCAATACGACAAGACCCATCAGCATGTACCCGGCATGAGCAATGCTTGAGTACGCAAGAAGTCGCTTCATGTTGTTTTGCCAGATAGCGATCAGGTTTCCAACGGTCATCGTCAGGACCGACAAAGCCGCAACGATCTGGTACCATTCGAAACCTTTCAAGGTTGCCCACGCACCGGCAGGCAGCGTCACAACACTCGAATCGATGAACGTCACCTTGAAAAAGCGAATCAGCATCGCAAAGCCGGCGGCCTTTGAAGCCACCGAAAGGAACGCGGTGATTGTAATCGGGGCTCCCTCATACACATCCGGTGCCCAGAAGTGGAACGGCACTGCGGAAATCTTGTACCCGAACCCTGCAAGGGTCAGGACACCGGCGATGAGCAGTACGAACTGGTTGAGATTCCCTTTGGCCAGCACCTGATTGATTGTGTAGAGATCGAGGGACCCGGTAAGTCCATAGATGATCGAAATTCCGTACAGCATCAAGCCGGACGACAGTGCACCATAGATCACGTACTTGAGCGATGCCTCACTCGAGTCGGGCGCATCTTTGGTGTACCCTGACAAAATGTAGGACGTTATTGAGGACAGTTCCATCGCAATATACATCATAAGCAGGTTGCTGGCACCCGACATCAGGAACATGCCGAGTGTGAGGGCGACGAGCAACGAGTAGTACTCACCGAGTTTTCTCCCGGCTGAGTTCAACTCGGCCGATCCAAGCGAGAAGACGACAATCAGAATCGCCGAGAGAACGATGACAAGTTTGAAGAAAAAGGCAAATCCATCAACCGCGATCATACCTCCAAAGATGGATTCGTACACGCCCGCCTGCCCGATTACACACCCACCGGTGATGATCAAACCGGCTGCAACAACCGTTGTCACCACCACAGGGGAACGCCTGAAGATGAGATCGCTGATGATCGCTACGAGAAACGTAAGAGTCAGCGCCAGCTCGGGATAAAAGGACTGAAGATCGTTAAGAATTTGACCTGCCATTGTGATATGCATTCATCGGTTCAAAGTCCGCCGATTTTGTTCGAGCGGAAGGGAGCCTCACGCACTCGCTCGGCGGGGCTTCTCAGTTGAGCCCAATCATCGTTGCACTACCGGCGCGCTGCAACAGTTCTGCAAGGTAGTTCAACGACGTGTTCATCAGGTTCAGCATCGGCGAAGGATAGACACCGAGGAAGATGATGATCGCTGCCAGCGGCACAAGCATGGCCATTTCACGGCCGTTCATATCGGTCAGGTGCTTCCACTTGTCGGGCAGCGGACCGAGAAAAACTCTCTGCAGCACCCACAGCATGTAGCCCGCGGTGATCACGATGGTGACCGCGGCAATGATGGTGAGTGTACGAAAAGTCTGGAATGCGCCGAGCATCGAAAATGCTTCGCTGATAAACCCGCTGAGGCCGGGCAGGCCCAGCGCGGCGAAAAACGCCACGGTCATTACGCCTGCGTATCTCGGCATCTGGTTCATCAATCCGCCGAATTCACTCAGCCCGCGCGTATGAGAGCGGTCGTAAATCACACCGACGATCAGAAAGAGCATCGCCGTGATCGTGCCGTGATTGAACATTTGAAAGACCGCACCCGTCATTCCCTGCGTGTTCATCGACGACATTCCGAGTATAACGATGCCCATGTGGCTGATGCTCGAATACGCGATGAGCTTCTTGAAGTCGGTCTGTGCCATCGCAACAAGGGCCCCGTACACCATATTGATCACCCCCAGGAGGGCCAGGTACCATGAGAAGTGGATCATCGCGTCGGGGAATATCGGGAAGCTCACCCGGAGCATGCCATAGGCTCCCATCTTCAGAAGCACACCGGCCAGGATAACACTGATCGGTGTCGGCGCCTCAACATGTGCGTCAGGCAGCCACGTATGGAACGGAAAGATCGGCACTTTGATTGCAAATCCAATGAACAGCGCGACGTATGCAAGGTATCGCCAACTCGTGTTGATGCCCGCGAGCAGTGAACCCGGCTCAAAGTTCCCAGGATCCATCATCGCCATCATGTTAAACGTGTGGACCTTCTCAAGCCCCAGCGACCCCGCTTTCACTGCGTCGAGCACCGAGTGGATCGTCCCAGCCGGGTCGATGTACACACTGACGCTGAAGTAGAGGGCGATCATTGCAAGCAGCATGAGAACGCTGCCGAACAACGTGTAGAGGAAAAACTTGATGGCCGCATACTCGCGCCGAGGACCGCCCCAGATCCCGATCAGGAAGTACATTGGCAGCAACATCACTTCCCAGAACACATAGAAGAGGAAGAAGTCGAGGGCAACGAACACACCCATCATGCCGGTGTCGAGGAGCAGAAACAGAGCAAAATAGCCCTTCAGCGACTTCTCTATGTTCCACGAAGAGATCGCAGCAACACAGCTGATGAGAGCAGTCAGGAGCACCATCGCAACGCTGAGGCCGTCGATGCCAAGCAGATAGTCAATATGGACGCGCCCGAACCATGCAACACTGCGGATATCAATCCACGTCGCCTTCTCGACAAACTGCATTCCCGCCTGCGAGTTGACACCGGCCATCGTCCGGTCGAACCTCATGAAGATCGCTACCGCCAGCACCACCTGCAGTGCGGTAAAGAACAGCGACGTCCAGCGGATCGCATCTTTCTGTTCCTTCGGCAAGAGCAGAACAATCACCATGCCGATGATGGGCAGAAACGTGATCCAGGAAAGTATTCCAATCCCAAGTATCGTCAATTCCATGTTCTCTCTATCCTCTTAATCTAAATTCTCCAGGCCGGCCACATCCCGTTATCTCTCAACGGCACACTCGTTGATCGTGAAGTATTCGAAAGGTCAATACAAGGACCCGTTTGCGGCCACTGCCTTCTTTTGGCTGTGTTCATATCAAAACAGTCTAAATACAAAATAGAAGATCATCACGCCCATCACGGCAAACACAATATACGTCTGAACTTTGCCGGTCTGAAACTTTCGCAGAATCAGTCCGCTCGCTCCCGAAACATACGCTGTCAAGTTCACCAATCCATCGACAGCCTGCGCGTCAAACCGACCGCTCACAAAGGACGTCAATTTTGTGACCGAGCCCGATCCATTCACAAGGCCATCGACAATTGTGTCGTCAAACCACCGTAGTACGGCAGTGAACACATGGGTCCCCCCCACAACAACGTTATTGTACAGATCATCAAAGCCCCACTTGTTAAGCAGGAACACATGGACAAATCTCAGCCGCGCGGCCACGGCGTCCGCGCTGATTTTTTTCCAATAGTAGACCGAAAACGCCGCTACAATGCCGAGGCCAGCCGCAAGGAGCGACATCAGCATCGCCGGTATGTGCGCGTGATGCAGGGCCTCTTCGAACGTCTCTGCCGTTGATGCGGCAACCGATACCGGCACGACACTTTCGGGACGAACGATTGCATGCGCAACCCAGCCGCTCGCAGCGCTGAACGGATTGAAACTAAAGAACACAAAGAAACAGAGCGCGGCGAGAACGATCAACGGCACAGTTAGGACGAGTGGGGACTCGTGAATGTGCTCGAGCCGGTGAGCGTCCTTGTGCTCGCCGAGGAACGTCAGGATGACAAGCCTGAACATGTAGAACGCCGTCAGACCCGCAACAAGGAACCCAACGATGGGAATGAACACATGGCCAGTCAGACCGTTGAATGCCAGCGTTCCGGCGAGGATCTCATCCTTGCTCAGGAACCCCGACGTGAGCGGCATGCCCGAGATGGCAAGGGTGTACATGAGGAAGGTCCAGAACGTGACGGGCATCTTTGCCTTCAGCCCGCCCATGTTCCGGATGTCCTGCGCGTCGGTCTGGTGATCGCCCTGGTGATGCAATACCTGGTGCAAGGCGTAAATAACAGAGCCAGAGCCTAGGAACAATCCGGCTTTGAACATGGCATGCGTAACGAGGTGGAAGAATCCAGCGGTGTAGGCCCCGACTCCGAGCGCCATCACCATGTAGCCGAGCTGACTGATGGTCGAATAGGCAAGGACTTTCTTGATGTCGTTTTGCGCGATCGCTATGGTCGCGGAGATGAATGCAGTGATGGCCCCGACATACGCGATGATCGTTAACGCTTCGGCCGTCATCACCGGGAACGTACGGGCAAGGAGGTACACGCCTGCCGCCACCATTGTGGCGGCATGGATCAACGCGCTGACCGGCGTCGGGCCCTCCATCGCATCCGGCAGCCAGACGTGCAGCGGGAACTGCGCCGACTTCCCGACAGCACCGCAGAAGATCAGAACGCCTGCGGCAGTCAGCCATCCTTCGCTTCCATACGGCAGCGTGCCTGAATGGATGCCTTCGAAGATTTCCTTGAGTCCGAACGTGTGGAACGTCGCATACAGAATATTGATGCCAATAAAAAACCCAACGTCGCCGATCCGATTGACAACAAATGCCTTGATTGCAGCGTCCGAGGCGCTCTTCCTCTCATACCAATGGCCGATAAGGAGATACGAACTGATGCCCACGAGCTCCCAGCCGACGTAAAGAAGGAACAGATTGTCCGCAAGAACGATCATGAGCATCGAAAACGAGAAGAAGCCAAGAAACGCAAAGTAGCGGGAATAGCGGACGTCGTCGTGCATATAGCCGATGGAAAAGAAATGCACGGCCGTGCTGACCAGGGCCACGACCGCCGTCATGATCGCTGCAAGATTGTCGACAGAGAAGCCCAACACGATCTTCAGCGGGCCTATGCCCGGGACGTTCTGGAAGTCCACCCACGTGAAATTCAGTGTCAGCGTCTGGTCCGGGTACAACGTAAGCTTCTGCACCATGACGATGAGCGCGAAGACGAGGGAAATTGAGATACTGCCGGTCTCCAGCCAATCCCCCTGACGCGGCAGCCGCTTCCCGAAGAAGATCAACAGTGCGAAGCCGAGGAGCGGGAGAAGCAGTGTGGCAATCGAAAGTTGAATCAGTAGATCGTGGGACATTCCTCTATTCTTTTAGGTTACTCACTTCATCAATATTGACGGTTTGGAACCGATGGTAAATATTCAAGACGATGGCCAGCGCGATCGCGGCCTCAGCGGCCGCCAGAATGATCACGAATATCGCGGCTACTTGACCATCGAGATTCAGTCCTCCGTACCGGGAGAAGGCGATGAAGTTAATGTTGGCTGCATTCAGCACAAGCTCGAGGCCCATGAGCACCAGGATGGCGTTTTTTCTCGTCACGATTCCATACATGCCGAGTGAAAAGAGGATGGCACTGACAATGAGAAAGTGCACAAGTTGCACATTCGGTAGCCAGGAGAAGAATCCTTTGAGAAATACATCCATGTCGTTTGCTCCGATCAGATCTTCCGGGATCGGCGTGACGTCCACGCGGCCCCGATCAAGGCCACAAGCAGTACCACCGACGCGACCTCGAAAGGAAGCAGGTACGAGGTCATAAGCAGCTCTCCCAGTGTTCTTGTTGTCGTCTGAAGTGTGGACGCAGGCGTCCCCTCGTCGCTCCAGGTCGAGTAGAACAATCCGCTCAGTGTCCCTGCAACGACCGCTGCAAGGATGAGGGCCGGGACGGCGTGAAGCGTGCCGGTTTTGATTTCCACGTTCACAGCTCTATTGGTGAGCATGATACCGAACAGCAACAACACGAGAATGCCACCGACGTAGATCAGCACCTGGGTCACGGCGAGAAAATCGGCATGCAGCAGGACATACAATCCTGCAACACCGAAGAATGTGAACAGCAGCGAAAAGGCGGAATAAATGATATTGCGCGAAAAGACAACAACAAATCCCGAAACGATTGTTATGAGGGCGAAAGCGTAGAAGACGATGTCAAAGAGTTGCATGAGGCTTCACGGCTTGGTTTCTGGGTCTGGGGACGGCTCTTCCCTGGGCAATGAGGACTGGCCCTGGGTCGCCGGTCCCGGGCCCGACGTTGCAGGAGGTGCTTCTGGTTTTACCAATGCTGGCCCCGACGTTGTTGGGGCAGGCCTCGATGAGAGCGGCGGTAACGGCTTGCGCGCCGGAGTGCCCGACGGTACTGGAGTCGCAGGCTTGGCCGGGGCGGCCGGGCTTGCCGCCGCTTTGGCTGCAGCGGCTGCGGCTTTCCTCGCTGCCTCCGCTTTCTCAAATGCTGCAAGCTTGGTTTTGGCCTGGTCGATCTCCGCTTGCCCCATTACCGAAAAGCTGTAGATAAGGTTCTGCCGTTCGTACTCGGAGAACTCATACACATCGGTCATCTTGATGCATTCTGTCGGGCACGGGTACACGCAGAGTCCACAGTAACAGCATTTTGCAATGTCGATGTCAAATCTGGGAACGTACAGACGCTTTTTCGTCCCCACTGAAGTCAGCCCAAGATCGACGTCGGGCGTCGACTTGATGGTTTCTATTGTAATACAATCAACCGGACACACCATGGAACACTGGTCACAGCCAATGCAGTCGTCCATGTTGACATAGAGCCGGTTCCGGGCACGCTCGGGAAGTTTTAGCTTTACGTCCGGATACTGGATGGTCACGGCAGGCGTAAACAGATGACGCCATGTGACCCTCATCCCGACCAGGACAGTGTACAGGCCTTCCCAAATATCTTTGAAATATCTACCCATTTCAGACCTTTCCCCCCGGCCCGACAATCAGTGGGCCAGCATCACCCAGAATCCTACACAAATGACGACCGCGAACGAGAATGGAATGAGGACCTTCCACCCCACATACATGAGCTGGTCTACCCGCAAGCGGGGAAGCGTCCAGCGCAGCCACATTTGCACAAACACGAACGTCATCCCCTTCGCAATAAACCAGAAGAAGCCCCACCACGGACCGGAGAGGAAACCGCCAAAGGGGCTGTTCCAGCCGCCGAGGAAGACCGTTGCTGCAATTGCCGAGACAGCAAACATGTTTGCATACTCAGACAGAAAGAAGAGGGCAAACTTCATGCCGCCGTATTCAGTGTGGTATCCGGCAACGAGTTCCGACTCCGCCTCCGGTATATCGAACGGCGTGCGGTTTACTTCAGCCAGCGAAGCAATGAAATATATGATCGCGGCGATCAGGAGGAATGGGAACTTCTGAAATACGAACCAGTTCCACACCGGGCCGGCTTGCGCCCGGTTGATCTCCTGCAAATCGAACGAGCCGGTGACCATAACCGCAGCCAACAGCGCCAGCGAAACAGGCACCTCATAGCTCACAATCTGAGCTGCCGAGCGCATGGCGCCGAGGAGCGACCATTTGTTGTTCGATGCCCAGCCGGCCATCAACAGACCGACAACCACAAGCGATGAAATGGAGATCACATAGAACAGGCCGATGTTGATTTCACTGCCGACGTATGCAGCACTGAAAGGAATAGCGGCGAAGGCGGCATACGAGCCGGTAAATGCAACGAATGGCGCGAGAGTAAACATCCTGCTATCGGCCTTCGCCGGGACGATGTCTTCCTTTTGAATCAGCTTGAGAATATCAGCGATGGTCTGCGACCACCCATGCCAGCCGCCGGTGCGCATCGGGCCAAGGCGGTCCTGCATGTGTGCCGACACCTTTCGTTCCAGCCACACGGCAAAGAGGGCAAATGGAACGATCCAGACCAACGGCAAAATCGCCATCAGGCAGTAAACAAGAATCTCATTCTGAAGAATACTTATGAGAAATTCTTTCATTGGCCCAGTTTCTGAATCCGTAATCCGTAATCAAAATCCTACACCCTACATCCATCATCCTGAGTCGTGCTTCCCAAATTCCACCATCTACCTGTCGACCTCCCCAAGCACGATGTCGATGCTGCCCAGCACCGCCACGACGTCGGCAATCATAGCACCGCGACTGATGGTAGGCAATAACGAGAGGTTCACAAAGCATGGCGGCCGCACCTTGACGCGGAACGGACTCGCGCTTCCATCGGCAATGATGTAATAGCCGAGCTCGCCCTTTGGAGTTTCCGTTCGCACGTACACTTCGCTCGTCTCGGGACGGATACGCTTCGGTATCGCCGACTGCACGTCACCCGGAGGAATCTTCTCAACCGCCTGTTCGATAATATTCACGCTCTGCTCCATCTCATGCACCCTGACCATGTACCGATCCCAGCAATCCCCAACGGCTCCCATCGTGCCTGTCCCCACGGGAATCTCCCATTCAAACCGATCATACACCGAATACGGGTCGTTCTTGCGCAGATCCCATTTCACTCCAGAGCCCCGGAGCACCGGACCGCTCGCTCCGCAGTTGATGGCAACCTCCGGCGGCAGGACACCCACGTTGGCAGTGCGCTTGATAAATATCTTGTTGTATGAGAGCAGGTCATTCAGCTCATTGATGTTCGGCCTGAAGTATGCACAGAAGTCCCTGACCTTTTCTGCAAAATTTTCCGGCACGTCATGCGACAGGCCCCCGATCCAGATATAGTTGTACAGAAGACGGGCACCGCATGTCTGCTCGAAAATATCCAGGATACGCTCACGGTCACGGAAGCAATACAGGAATGGCGTGAACGCCCCGATATCCATCCCGTAGGTGCCGACAGCAATGAGGTGGCTGGCAATCCTTTGCAGCTCCGCCATGATGACGCGGATGTACTCGACCCGTTCCGGAACCTTTATTTTAAGCAGCTTCTCGCACGCAATCGCATAGCCGAGGTCGTTGTTCATCGCGGCAACGTAGTCCATGCGATCGCAGTACGGGATGACTTGTTGGTAGTTCGTCATGTTCTCCGCATGTTTCTCGAAGCAGCGGTGGAGATAGCCGATGTGGGGAATTACGTCAATCACCACTTCCCCGTCCACGACAAGCTCGAGCCGCAATACGCCGTGGGTCGACGGGTGCTGCGGCCCCATGCTTATCACCATTTCGTGCTCCTTGAGAGGTCGCCCGAGGCCCGGAATCGTTGCTGGCCGCTCTGCTGCCGCCGTCTGTGTGAGAGTCTCTTCCATCAATACGGTACTTTCATGCCATTGTAGTACTCAGGCACCTGAAAATCTTTGCGCAAAGGATGACCTTCCCAGTCATACGGCATCAGGATGCGGCGCAGATCGGGGTGGCCGTCGAAGATGATCCCATACATATCGTAGGCTTCGCGTTCGTGCCAGTTTGCCGTCTTCCAGACGGACTCCACGGAATGGCAATGCGGCTGCTCGACGGTGAGGTCGACCTTCAGGACAATCTTGTGATTCCTTCTCATCGAGTGCAGATGGTATACCACACCGAGTTTGCCGCCGGTATGATCGACGCCGCTGAGGCACATCAGCACGTTGAACGCCGTCGCCTCGTTGTCGCGCAGAAATTGCGCCACGTCTTTTATCCTGTCGGGTGCAACCTTGATGAAGGGGTCGAATACTCCCTCGAGTTTCGCGTCGAGAATTGCATTCCCAAAGTGTGACACAAGGGCGTCGTGAATTTCTTGAGGAATCATGGAGATTTTGGATTTGGGACTGGAGATTGCGGAATGGGGTTCATGCTGTCTTTTTCTTGGCGAGGCTTTCCGAACGGATCTTTTCCTGGAGTTTCATCAGGCCCTCCATCAACGCTTCAGGCCGGGGCGGGCACCCCGGGACATAGACATCCACAGGAATGATCCTATCGACGCCTTTCAGCACGTGATACCCATGTTCCCAGTATGGGCCGCCGCAGTTTGAGCAACTTCCCATAGAGATGACGTAGCGGGGCTCGGACATCTGGTCGTAGAGCGTCTTGATGCGCGATGCCATTTTCAGCGTGACCGTGCCCGCCACGATCATGACATCCGACTGCCGCGGGGTGCCCCTGAAGAAGACGCCGAACCGGTCAAAATCGTAGTGCGATGCGCCGGTGGCCATCATCTCAATGGCACAACAGGCGAGGCCAAACTGCATTCCCCAGAGCGACGAGAGTCTCGCCCAGTTCAGCAGGTTATCCATTGAAGTAATGATGACGTTGCTGTTCTCGAACTTCTGATCTAACAGTCCCATTCTCTCCCTCTCACACGGCTACTTCTTCTTCAGTGAGCGGTGTTTCTCGTACCCCGATGACCGGTTCATACGATGGGATCCGCGGCGCAGGTTTGTCCCAATCCAGATCGCCTTTCCGCCACACGTACGCGTATCCGACGAAGAGGATCGTAAGGAAGACCAGCATCTCGATAAAAGCAAACCAGCCCAACTCCTTGAAGACGGTAGCCCACGGGAAGAGGAACACGACTTCGACATCGAAGATCAGGAAGATAAGCGCAACGACATAGAAGCGAATATTGAAGCGAACGCGGGTATCACCGATTGGGTTTTCGCCACATTCATAGGTGGCACGCTTGCTTGGGTATGGTCGACTGGGTCGCAGCAGCCATGCGGTTAACAGCCCGAGAGCTACAAACACCGCACCTACGATTAGAAATATGAGGACTCGACCGAATTCGGTGAGCATGAAGTTGATTCTCCTGGAAACCGCTCTACACTACGAGATTGTACCGCGGTGGTTTGTAAAGCCCTGGCCAAGTCGCAGACCAGAAAAGAAGCGAGGACTCGTGCTGAGTGTAGGTTCATTCAAAACGTGGAGAAAATATAGCAAGAATGGCGAGGAATGTCAAATTCCTGTCGGTTCCATGAGCTTGTGTTTGGAAGAATACTCCCATATTGGTGTTGATGAAAGGCGAGTGGAATACATGAGAAGGAAAATGTAGGAGCCGCGTCTGAAAAAGGCGGCATGAAAAGAGTGACGCCCCAGGGTTGCGTTTGTTGGGGTGCGGGTTGGGAGATTCATAACCACAGGCCTTTCGTGCTTCGGCTGTCCGCCGAGCAACTGAACGGCCGTTTACACTCACTCCCACCTGAACATCTTCACGGCCAAAGAGCAGGCAATAACACTCCACACGACAAGGCCGAGCAGCTGCGGACCGACCTGAGCAAGAGTTGCACCGTCGATGGCAATGCTGCGCATGCCGTCTGCAAGGTAGGTCAGCGGAAAGTAATCTGTAATCGTACGCACAAACCCGGGCAAATTGGTTCGACTGAAGAAAACGCCGGACAGGAGCATCATTGGAAGGGTGATGACGTTGGCAAGCGGCGCAACCTGATCTTCCGAGCGGGATATGCCGGCAAGTGCGAATCCCATCGACAGAAATACGACGGCACCAAGCATCGCCATGAGGAACAGAGTCAGTACATTCCCGATAAAATGAAGATTAAAGAAAATGACGCCAACGACGACCATGAGGATGATTTGAATCACGAGGACAAGCACGCGTGTGGCCACTTGTGCAATAATGAAATCGTTCGGGTTGATGGGCGTGACCCAGAGTCGGCGAAGAATCCCGCGCTTTTTCAGCGAGACGAAGCCAAACGCTACACCGAAAATCCCCATCTGCATGATGGACATGGAGAGAATCCCCGGCAGGAGAAAGTCGATATACGTGAGGTTGCGGGTCTTCACGGGCAGAGTGCGAAGTGAAGACCTCTGCACGGAAGGAGACCTCTGGAACGTAAGCTCGTCAAGCACTCGCTGTACGACCAGTGCACCGAGCTGCGCCTCTCGTGGCTTTTCTTCGCCGTAGTAGGCCGTGAGGGAGTCTCTCGATGTTGGATCGAACGACGCCGAAATCACAAGAACGATTTCACGATCACCTTTCTCCAAATCCTTCAGCTCGCTTTCACGCAAGCCTTCGTGCACATGCAGCGTCTTTACGTTTTTGAGTGCGCTCACGAACATTTTCCCACTCCCACCGGATTCATCCACCACACCGAGCTCGATGTGTCCGATGCCGTCAAATTTCACGAAGCCAAAAAGAACGACCATGAAGAGCGGCAGCAGGAGATTCCAAATGATTGCTTCCTTCTGGCGGAGGTACATCTTAATTGACGCAACGGTCAGCTTCCACTTCAATCTCATTAATCCTCCCGTAACGAATGGCCCGTCAGACTCAAGAATACATCCTCGAGATTCGCCAGCCTCTCGACTCGATCCTTCTTGAAACCACCGGCGAGCAACTGTCTGATGAGCTCCTGCGGCGGTGCAAGGGCAACAATCTTCCCCTCATCCATGATCGCAACACGGTCACAGAGCTCCTCCGCTTCTTCCATATAATGCGTTGTCAATACAATTGTCTTGCCCTCCGATCTGATCCGTCTGATGACGCCCCAAAGGTGCCTGCGAGATTGGGGATCGAGTCCTGTCGTCGGTTCGTCAAGGAAAATCACGAGGGGCTCATTTACCAAAGCAGCCGCGATTGAAAAACGCTGCTTCTGGCCGCCAGAAAGCTGGCCGACGTAGGATTTGCTCTTCTCTTCCAGCTCCACCTCCCGAAGCAGGTTCACCGGATCGACGCGTCTGCCGTACAGCTCGCCGAACAAAAGCAGCAATTCACCGAGGTTCAGTTTGTCAAAAAAGGAAGAGCTCTGAAGTTGCACACCGATCAGGCGCTTGACCTCCTGCGGCTGTCTCGTGACATCGATGCCATCGAGACAGACCTCGCCGCCATCAATCGGCCTGAGCGTCTCGATCATCTCGAGGGTCGAGGTCTTGCCTGCACCATTCGGACCCAGGATCCCGAAGATCTCCTGTCGCCCCACGCTAAAGCTCACGCCGTTCACGGCAACAAGATCGCCGTAGCGCTTGGTCAGGCTTCGCACTTCAAGAATAGCCTCCGCCATCATTGAGTTATTCCATGTGAAGCGAGTTGGGACTTCAGCTGGACTTGCAGCGTGTCGTTTGCAGTCACAATTGTTCGTTCTGTAATATTTGTAAATTCGCGACTCATTTGCATTGGGTATGCAAGCGAGTCATAGGTGACTTCGATGTTCTCCGCAATTCTCTGTCCGTCATGCATCCTGAATGTCAGAGGAATCGAAAGGGCAGTATCAGGAAAGGAGTACCATGCGAAGGTCTTGTTACGATCAGAATCGCGGTGCAGCCCGCCAGGGGAGCTGTTGGACCACGGAGAACTCACACCAAAGGGGTCGCTGCTACTGTAATTTATGCGAACTCGCAATGCGCGAATCTGAGAACGTACGCGCACAAGTCGCTCGACGAACGATAATGAATCCACGGCATTTGAATTCTCGCCTGAGTGAGTCTCCCGTTCAACGACACACCATGGCACGGTGGAGACTCCATGAGGTTCGAGACGGCTGAACGTTGTATGGTCTGCAATCAACGTATCCTTCCCATCGATCCGGATCCGTAAGCCGTTTAGATAGTCTGTGCCCTTCACTGTAATTTTGCTCGAGTCGGACCCGAGCACGAACTGTTGCTCAACGCGCACTGTACTATACCAGAGCCGGTCGTACACAGGACGACGTAAAATATAAAGAAGTACGGCCACTGCGGCAACCGATACGAGCACCACTCCTGCCTTGCTTCTGAACTTCTCTACCCACGCCACACCTTTCCTGGTTCCCATGTACATTGCCGCAAAGCCATATACGAAAGGAAGTGACAGGAAAGTGAAAAATACGACATAAGCAAGGGCATAGATAGCATTTCCAGACACTCCATCAGGGATGCTCTGAGTTATGACTCTCTGAATCAGTCCGAGGGATTCATTGAAGACCAGCCTGATGATCGGGTAGGGTGCTGCAAGCATCAGAATGAACTTTGCTACCGGGTGTCTCACGATCACTGCCAGCGAGAAGAGCAGCAGTCCGAGTGCCGGGTACGCAGCGACCCTCGGCCCCAAGAGGGAGGTGACTGCAATCATCAGGAGAAAGAGAGCAAACGCAACGCGCGCATACACAAACTGGTCGGTACTCATCTTCAGACGGGGGGTGATTTGAACAACGAGCCAGGCGGCAAAGAGGCCCGAGAGAAGTGCGAGCAACACAAAAGCGCCAAAATTGTTCACCCACGGGAAGCGATAGCCACGAAGCACTCCGACAGCCGGTGCGGAGTACCAAATGAAGACCTGGACAAAGACGACAAAGACCAACACCTTCAGGCCCGACCATGTGACGGGGGGTGTGTCATCGGGGGGATTCCTATGGTGTCGAGAAACCCAAAATGCGAAAATAGAGACCACGAATGAGATCACAACACAACCCCACAGCATCCAGTATGGCAAGTACACGGGAACGGTCCCAAGCTCAAGTAGGGCATATCGGTCAGTCGAACGCGAAGGGACACCTGCATCAAATCGCTCAAACAACCTGAGAACAAGATCACCCGATCGCTTGAGTCCCGACGGCGTAAAATTCTCGATTCTGTCCTGCGGCGTATGGATCGGAAACGTGATATCGCTGGAGAAACAGATTGAAGGAATGCCTTTTGAGAGGAACGGGACGTGGTCTGACCCGTAGGCACCGCCCAAGGCAAGGTTCCACGTTGCGCTGTGTGTCGGGTAGACCAAGCCTGAATATCCAAGTTCGCTATAAAACACATCGTACGCTGCTTCGGTCAACCAGCGCGGTGCACTGACATCGGGAGCATCGGGGTCTATCTCAAGCCTTCCCGCGCCGTCCGCCATGTCGATTTGCATCATCAGCACAACGCTGTCGATTCCCGCAAAGTGCTCGACAAAGTATTTCGACCCCTGCAGTCCTTGCTCCTCACCTCCCCAACAACAGAAGAACACGGTCGACTCATTATGTCGCCTGGCAAGCACACGCGCGAGCTCAATCACACATGCCGCTCCCGAAGCATCGTCATTTGCCCCTGGCACCTCCGGTCCCGCTGAGTCCATGTGTCCGCCGATGACAACTATGCGGCCGGTCTTTCCTTTCAGCACACCGACGGCAATCCCGCTCTTTGTGTTCACGCCATCCGCTACCGTCATGGGCATGAGATAGCTCTCCTGGCACCCATACGCGGCAAACTTCTTAACAGCAAAATCGAGCGCCCGCTGTTCTGCAGGCGAACCCATGGGACGCGGGCCGATATCCACCGCCAGCGTTCTCACAAGAGCAAAGGCATTCTCCAGGGAGAAGTCCGGTTTCTGGGCGCGAGAGGAGGAACAAAGAGAAAGAAGGCAGGCAACAAGAAATACGGTGGTCCGGTGCAAGTTATGACTTCCACTTGGTTTCAGGGACTTTTGCCACGTGGTTTGCATAACGTGCGAGGACAAACAGCATGTCGGAGAGACGGTTCAGGTACACTGTGATCCCCTCACCGATCTCTTCATTGCGCGAGAGGCGTACAACCGTTCGCTCTGCGCGGCGACAGACGGTGCGGGCAAAATGAAGTCGGGCCGCGACAGGGGAGCCACCGGGGAGGATAAAGCTGCGCAACGGCCTGAGATGCTCCCCAAATGCGTCGATGATCTTTTCAAGAGGCTTCGCATCCTCCGGCTCAAACCGCTTGATCCGTTTCTTCGACACCGACCGCGGCGTGGCAAGGTCGGCACCCAATTCGAACAATCGGTGCTGCACCTGCGTGAGGATAGAATCGATCTCCTCATCGGTATTGACCGCCCTGACGGTGCCCAGGACCGAATTGAGCTCGTCAATTGTTCCATAGGCCTCGATGCGCAGAGCATCCTTGGGGACGCGCTGGCCGCCGTAGAGTGAGGTGTCACCCCTGTCGCCTGTTCTGGTGTAGATTTTCATGTGGCAGCAATTCCGGGCTCACAAATGTATGCATTTGCCCCTTGAGTAGCAATCCACAAACGCATTCAACGCTCACTTGTACTCATTACACCGCGGGGCATAGTGAAGTTTCCGTCGCGGTTGAGCAGCCGCTCACGGTCTTGTCGCGCAACATACAACCCAAAGACCACGTTCATAGTGTCGGGTTGTTCTGCTGGAACGGAGGAGACGCGCAGAGGAGGATCGATCGTTGCATTGGTCAGGGATTTAAATGAGCCCATCGGACACCGGGGGCCGGCCGCAATCCGGCAGCTCTGAGCGGCATGCCGCCCGCATCTTAGTCACGGGGAGATGAGCAGATGTGAAAACAGGTCACTTCGCTTTCACGAATTTGAGCGAGGCTGAATTCATGCAGTAGCGCAGGCCGGTCGGTTCCGGTCCGTCGTCAAAGACGTGGCCGAGATGCGCGTCGCAGCGGCTGCATAAGACTTCAGTCCGGCGCATCAGGAGGCTCGCGTCAAGCTCTTCTTTCACATTCTCTTTCGCGATGGGGGCCCAGAAGCTTGGCCAGCCGGTCCCTGATTCGAACTTCGTCTCAGAACCAAACAAGTCGTTCCCGCAGCACACGCACCGGTAGATCCCCTGTTCATGATTATCCCATAACTCCCCCGTAAAGGCACGCTCGGTTCCCTTCTTCCGCGTCACTCCGAACTGCAGGGGTGTGAGCATCTTCTTCCACTCCGCCTCCGTCTTCCGAACCTTTTCCGTCATGGCATATCCTTTCCGTTCCCATGAATAGACCTTCAGCTGTGTTGCCCCTTCGGAATCGCTCGTGCCAGTGGAAGGAGCCACCCTGCTCTTCCCTGTTTCTTCATCGCTGGCATTCGTCTTACTGCAAGCAGGAAACAAAGCCAGGCCTCCAAGCACTAATACTCCAATCCCGAATTTCAGTCTCACAGGTTGCCTCCAGGCTTGCCTCATATAACAACCAGGTTG
>Ga0299912_10001688_pt1 | contig 17815 bp, 12 predicted proteins | sample RVTome_2_FD_207667 | JGI IMG/M metagenome (GOLD analysis project Ga0299912, IMG submission 207667) | Soil microbial communities from uranium-contaminated site in the Upper Colorado River Basin, Wyoming, United States - RVT95D214 (version 2) ... | reverse complement strand
GAGATCGAGGCCAGCAAGGTCTTCGCCAAGCAGTTCATGGAACGCCACCGCATCCCCACCGGCCGGTTCAAGGTCGCCGACAACTTCGACCAGGCCAAGAAGATACTGGCCTCGGGCGAGTTCGGCTTCCCCGTCGTCCTCAAGGCCGACGGCCTGGCGGCGGGGAAGGGGGTCGTCGTCTGCCCGACCCAAAAGAAGGCCGAGGATACGGTCGGCGAGATGCTCGTCCAGAAAAAGTTCGGCCCGGCCGGCCGGCGGATCGTCATCGAGGAGTTCCTCCGCGGCCGCGAAGTCTCGTTCATCGTCATCTCCGATGGCATGAGGGCCCAGCCCCTGGTCACGGCCAAGGACCACAAGGCGGCCTACGACGGGGACAAGGGGCCGAACACGGGCGGCATGGGCGCCGTCTCGCCGTCGCCCCTTATGACGGAGAAGCTCTTCAACGACGTGATGACCACCGTGATCGCTCCGGCCGTCACCCGACTGCTCGAGGAGGGACGGAAGTTCAAGGGGGTCCTCTACGCAGGCCTGATGATCACCGAGGAGGGGCCCCGGGTCCTCGAGTTCAACGCCCGTTTCGGCGACCCGGAGACCCAGCCCCAGATGCTCCGCCTCGAGAGCGACCTGGTCGAGCTCCTGACCGCGGCGGTCGAGGAGGACGTCCTGCGGAACGACGTCCGCTGGTCGGCCAAGCCCTCGGGCTGCGTCGTCGTGGTGTCGGGCGGCTACCCCGTCCACTACGAGAAAGGCAAGATCGTCTCCGGCCTGGCCGAGGCCGTCCCCGGAGTGACCGTCTTTCACGCCGGGACCAAGTTCGAGAACGACACTTACGTCACGACCGGCGGCCGCGTCCTCGGGGTTTGCGCCTCGGAGGAGAACCTCGCCGAAACCATGGGCAAGATCTACGACGCCTGCGGCCGGATCTACTTCGAAGCCATGCACTACCGCCGCGACATCGGCGCGGTCAAGGAGGAGCGGACATGACAGTCATGGTCTTTCTCGGCAGCGAATCGGACTACGGCACGATCGAAGACGGGCTGGCCGTTCTCAAGGACTTCGGCGTCCCCTTCGGGCTTGAGGTGACCTCGGCCCACCGGTCGCCGGAGCGGACGCTCCGCCTGGTGAAGTCGTCGGAGGCCGCCGGGACCGAGATCTTCATCGCCGTGGCCGGAAAAGCCGCCCACCTGGCGGGCGTCGTCGCCGCGCACACGGTCAAGCCCGTCATCGGGGTCCCCGTCGAGAGCGAAATCCTGGCCGGGATGGACGCCCTTCTGTCGACCGTCCAGATGCCCAAGGGCATCCCCGTGGCCACGATGGCCTTGGGCAAGCACGGCGGCACCAACGCGGCCATCCTCGCGGTCGAGATCCTGGCCCTCAAGGACGAGGGGCTCCGGACGAAGCTTACCGCCCATCGGGTGAAGATGGCGGACAAGGTCGAGACGGCTTCCCTCAAGCTCAAAGAAAAGTCTTAAATCCCGGCGATGCCCTCTTTTGCCGTCCGGAACTTCGGCTGCCGCGTCAACCGGGCCGAGGCCTTCGCCTGGGCCGACGCCTTCCGGGAGAGGGGCCTGCGGCTCGAGCAGGATTGGGGCCGGAGTGACGTCGTCCTGGTCAATTCCTGCACCCTGACCGGACGGGCCGACCGGGACGTCCGCAAGTTCATCCGGACGGCCGCCCGCGAGAACCCCGGGACGAGCATAATCGTCACGGGGTGCTACGCCGAACGGGCGCCCGCGGAGGTCGCCGGGATGCCGAACGTCGTCGCCGTCCTCCCGAACAGCGCCAAGAGCCGGCTCGCGGACCACGTCATCGAGCTCGCGGGGCGGCGGTCGACTCCATCCCAAAACGGGATCGCGAGGACGGACGCCGCCGCAGTCGTCGACGCGGGCGTTTCGCTCCGGGCCCGGGCTTACCTGAAGATCCAGGACGGCTGCGACAACCGCTGCGCGTTCTGCGTCATCCCCAGCGTCCGGGGGCGGAGCACGAGCGTCCCCCCGGACGAGGTCGGGGCCGCAATCCGGAATTTGGCCGGCCGTGGTTTCCGGGAGATCGTCCTGGCCGGGATCCACCTCTCGTCCTACGGGGAGGACCTCGAGCCGCGGGGCTCGCTTCTCGACCTTCTCCGGGAGATCGAGAAGGTCTCCGGCGCTTCGCGGCTGAGGTTGAGCTCCCTCGATCCGCGCCGGACCGGAGACGGGCTCATCGCTCATATCGCCGGGAACCGGAAGATCTGTCCCCATTTCCATCTTTCGCTCCAGCACGCCTCGGAGTCCCTCCTCCGGCTGATGGGGCGCGCCGTGGAGGCGGGATCGTACGGGCGAATCCTGGGGGAATTGAGGCGCCTCGCTCCCGACGCGGCCCTCGGGGCGGACATCATCGTCGGCTTCCCCGGGGAGACGGAGGCCGATTTCGACGAGCTGCGGGGCTTCCTCGACGAGTCCCCGCTGACCTATGTCCACGTGTTCTCGTACTCGCCGCGGCCGGGCACCGCGGCCGCGGCCCGGCCCCGGCTCCCGGACAATATCGTCACAGACAGGGCGAAAACCCTCCGGCGTCTGTCGGCCGGAAAGGACTTCCGCTTCCGCCGGCGGTTCCTGGGACGGGAGCTCGAAGCCGTGGTCATCGGAAAATCGGAGCGGGGCGCCGAGGTCCTGACGGGGAACTCGATCCGAATTTTCGTCCCCTCCTGCCGGGCTCCGGAACGGGAGCTCGTCCGGGTCGCGATCGGCCGGGTCCTGCCCCGCCGGACGGAGGGCGAGGTCGTCGAATGAGAAAGATTCATCTTCTGCCGGAGGACGTCGCCCAGAAGATCGCGGCGGGCGAGATCATCGAGAGGCCTGTTTCGGTCGTCAAGGAGCTCGTCGAGAACTCCCTCGACGCCGGGGCGACCGAGATCCGCGTCGAGCTCGCCGACGGCGGCAAGAGCCTGATCAAGGTCCAGGACGACGGCGCCGGCATGGACCGGGAAGACGCCGCCCTTTGTTTCCGCCGCCACTCGACGAGCAAGATCGCCAGGGAGGAGGACCTGGAGCGGATCACGACGCTCGGCTTCCGGGGCGAAGCCCTGGCCAGCATCGCCGCCGTCTCCCGGCTGACACTGCGGACCTTTGACGGCGCCGCCGACCGCGGCACGCTGATCGAGCGGGAGGGCGAGCGCCTCATCTCGGTCACGGACATCGCTTTTCCGCGCGGCACGAGCGTCGAGGTCCGGGATCTCTTTTTCAATCTGCCGGCGCGGCGGAAGTTCCTCCGCTCGGGCCAATCCGAGCTCGGGCCCGTGACGAAGTACGTGACCCAGGCCGCGCTGGCCACGCCCGGCGTCCGCTTCACGCTCCTCCACGGGGCCCGCGAGATCATCGCCTGCCCGCCTGTCATGACCCTCAGGGAACGGGTGTTCCAGATCTTCGGGAAGAAGATGGTCGACGGCCTGATGGATGTCGCCGCCGAGGAGGACGGAGGCCGCGTCGAGGGCCTGGCCTCGCTTCCCCTGGCCGGTCGGCCCGACAGAACCGTCCAGCACTTTTTCGTCAACGGCCGGCCCGTCAAGGACAGGATCCTCATAGCCGCCCTAAACCAGGCCTATACCGGGATCCTCGAGCGGGGCAGGTCGCCGGAGGCCTTCCTCTTCCTGTCCCTGCCCTTCGCCGACGTCGACGTCAACGTCCACCCGGCCAAGGCCGAGGTCCGGTTCAAGGACACGCAGCTCGTTTTCAGGCTCGCCCTCAGGGCCGTGGGTGAAGGCGCCGCGCGCGGACATATTATTAAGGAAGTCGTCCCGGCCGGCCGCAAACAGGGGCCGACGAATCGAGTCGCCGAGGACGGCGAAGGCTATCCGGCTCCCGGGCTCGGATTCGGGCCGGCCGCCGCGGACGTTCTTGTGTCCGGCGCAGCCGTCAGGGCCATAGCGTCGCCGCCGGGAAAGGGACCCGTCGTCCTCGGCCAGTACGAAAACATGTACATTATCGCCGCCGGGGAGGACGGTCTTCTCGTCATCGACCAGCACAACGCCCACGAGCGCGTCCTTTTCGACAAATACCGGGAGATCGACCGCCTGAAGATCTGGCCGCGGAAGATGCTCCTCATCCCGCCCCTTCTCGAGCTCTCTCCCTCGGCGGCCGTCAACTTCGAGGCGAACACCGCGCTGTTTGAGGATCTGGGCTTTCGGGTCGAGGCCATGGGCGGGCGCTCCTACGCCCTCAAGGAATTCCCCGAGCTGTTCAAACCGGAGGAGGCCAAGGACGTTTTTCTCGGCCTGCTCGAGGAGGCAGGAGAGACGAAGGCCGAGGACCGGCGCGAGCGCCTGCTGGCGACAATGGCCTGCAAGTCCGCCGTCAAGGCCGGGGAGCCCCTGACGCGGGAGAAGATGGGCTACCTCGTCGAGGAGCTGTTCAAGACCTCTCAGCCGGCCCTCTGTCCGCACGGCCGCCCCATCGTCGTCCACGTCGAGAAGTCCGTGATCGACAAGGGCCTCGGAAGAAGGAGTCAAAACTAAGCAGGTTTGACCCCTTCTGCTGACTCTGCTAAGATTCGTTGGCTGATTGAAACGGGGAGTGGCGCAGCCTGGCTAGCGCGCCTGCCTTGGGAGCAGGAGGTCGGCGGTTCAAATCCGCTCTCCCCGACATACCGCCTGCCACGACGCGCCTGTAGCTCAGGTGGATAGAGCAGCTGCCTTCTAAGCAGCGGGTCGGGGGTTCGAGTCCCTCCAGGCGCGCTCTCTCATTCCCCATGATTGATTGACTTCATCACGTAACGGCGCTATCCTCAAGCCAACTGTCGATGGGAGTCAACGGGCCATGAAATGCCCTAAGTGTCATACCGATAATGCCGACACGTCCCGGTTCTGCGGAAATTGTGCGATGCCGCTCACTCGGAACGGCCCGACCGCTCCTGAATTAACCAAGACGCTGGAATCCCCGACGCACTCCCTGACCAAAGGCGCCTTGATCGCAGGGAAATACCGGATCATCGACGAGATCGGCCGGGGCGGCATGGGCGTCGTCTATCGCGCCGAGGACACGACTCTAGCCCGACGGGTCGCCATCAAGATCCTGCCTGAGGCCTTCACAGGTGACCCCGAAAGGCTGGCGCGTTTCGAGCGCGAGGCCAAGCTCCTGGCATCTCTGAACCATCCCAATATCGCCACGATCTTCGGTCTCGAGGAGTCCGACGCCAAACGTTTTCTCGTCATGGAGCTCGTCGAAGGCGAGACTCTGGCTGAGCGGATCATCCGTGGACCTCTCCCGCTTGAGGAGACCATGAAGGTCTGCCTCCAGATCGTCCAGGGCGTGCAAGCGGCCCACGAGAAAGGGATCGTCCACAGGGACCTGAAACCGGCCAATATCAAGCTCGCGCCCGACGGCCGGGTGAAGATTCTCGACTTCGGCCTGGCGAAGGCTTTTTATGAGGAACGAGCGGGCTCCGATCTCCTCAAGTCTCCGACCATTACCGAGCAGATGACCGCGCCGGGGGTGATCCTCGGCACGGCCGCCTACATGAGCCCCGAACAGGCCAAGGGGAGGCCGGCGGACAAAAGGGCGGATATCTGGGCCTTCGGCTGTATCCTCTATGAATGTCTTTCCGGCCGAAGGGCTTTTCAAGGAGCGTCGGTCACGGAGACCTTGGCGGCAATCATCAAGGAGGAGCCCGAGTGGGGGCGACTACCTCCGGACACCCCTTCGAGCCTCCGCAACGCCATAGTCCGCTGCCTTCAAAAAGATCCTGAGCAGCGCATCCACGACATTGCCGATGCCTGGCTCGAGATCGAGAGGGCGCCCGTTAGCCCATCCGAAGGGATCCCTATCAGCCGTCGACCCTCGCGCTTCTGGGTGGTCGCCGCCGCGGCCGCCCTGGTGGTTGCCGGCCTCCTCCTGGACCGCTGGGTGTTGAAGTATTCGAAGCCGGCAGCCGCCGCGCCGGTCGCCAAGTCGGTCATCAAGGTCAAACCCGGTCATTGGCTGGACGGCTGGCGCCGAGCACTGGAAGCTGAGCGGCCCTCGCGAACCGCGCTGGCAATCTCGAGCGACGGCAGCGCGATCATATACAGCGCGATAGCGGAGAACCCCGGCGCTCAAGCAAGGCCCCAGTTGTACGTGCGGAGGACCGATGAGCTGGAGGCCAGGCCTATCGCCGGCACGGACGGAGGGATCCAGCCTTTTTTGTCGCCCGATGACCGTTGGGTGGGGTACTGGGCAGACGGCAAGCTGAGCAAAGTCCCCGTGGAGGGCGGCGCACCGGTCACCTTCATCTGCGATGCCGCTTCCGCCTATGGGGCAAGTTGGTACGGCAACAGCATCGTCTATGCCGGCGGGGTAGATACCGGCTTGTCGATGGTCTCGGCGGATGGCGGACAACCGGAGCTTCTCACACATCCGGATCCGAAGCGTGAAGAGACGAGCCACCGCCTGCCCTCCTGGCTTCCCGGCGGCAAAGCCATCCTGTTCACCGTGATGAGACAAGGCGTGGATATGCAGCCCCGGGTGGCCCTCCTTCAGCTCGATACGCGCACGTGGCGCGTTCTTCTAGAGGACGCGGCCGATGCCCGGTACGTTCCGACGGGACACGTGATCTTCTTGCGGCAGGGCACTTTGATGGCGGTGAGGTTCAGCCTGGAGCAGCTCCAAATATCCGGTCCAGCGCAACCGGTTATCGCAAACGTCGTGCAGGCCGTATACAGTACGACCTGGAGCTATAACAGCTTCGCCGGCCAGTTTGCCGTGTCTGCGAAAGGGTCTCTTCTTTATGCCGCCGGGGCGGTCCTTCCGCCCTTGGAGAATTCCCTCGTCTGGGTCGATCACAAGGGCCTCGAGCAGCCGGCCGTGCCCTTGCTGTTCCCCTATTGGAATCCTCGCCTGTCTCCCGATGGCCGACGCATCGCTTACTCCTCCTGCGGCAGAGAATGGCAGATCTGGGTCTATGATCTCGGGCTCGGGACGAACAGCCGGCTGACGAGCGAAGGAACGGCCGAATATCCTGTCTGGACTCCGGACGGCCAGGGGCTTGTCTTCGGCTGGCAAAGATCCCTGGCGCCGAACCTTCACCGGCTGGGTCTTGATGGCAATTCCCCGATGGAGCGACTGACGACCAGCGAATTTGCCCAATGGCCCGGATCGTGGTCGCCGGACGGCGAAAAGCTTGTTTTCGTTGAATTTAACCGGGAAACCTCGAACGACATTGCGGTCTTCGAGACCCGATCGGGAGGCGTGAGTCCATTCTTGAATTCAAAGTATGGTGAACGGTATCCTGAACTTTCTCCGGACGGACGCTGGATCGCCTACTCATCGAATGAGTCGAAGCGTGACGAAGTCTACGTTCGGCCTTTTCCAGGTCCGGGCGGCAAGTGGCAGGTCTCGAATGACGGCGGAATCCAGCCGTTATGGTCGAAGGACGGCCGGCAGCTCTTCTACAGATGGGGGGATCAAGTCTGGGCGGTGGATGTCCAGACCGATGGCGGCTTTTCCGTTTTCAACCGGCGCAAACTGTTTGAACGGCCGGGCTATTATATGGGCTCCCCCATCCGAACATACGATCTTTCACCCGACGGCCGAAAATTCCTCTTAAACAAAGTCGAGCCGAGGGAATCCGCGCCGATCACCGAAATGATCCTCGTGCAGAACTGGTTCGAGGAGCTCAAGCGCCTGGCCCACGCCGGGAAGAAGTAGAGGGACGCCAAGAAGGGGCTGGCCGGGCTGAGGGGGAGTTGATACCCATACCCCGGGGTTGTTGGCCTCTCTCGGAATTCCCTGAGCACAATTCTGAGCACACCTTCCGGCTGAGAATCCGCAATCTGTTCATTCTTCATCAGTTAAGATAATAGCCCAGCTGCCTTCTAAGCAGCGGGTCGGGGATTCGAGTCCGCCCAGGCGTTTTCCCATGAAGTGAGATCCGTCCGAATCATTGAGAAATTGACGGAATCTTGACTTTGGCCCGGTCTTTCTCGAACATATGGGTGTAAACGCGGGGAAGATCAAGAAGGGAGGCGGCCGATGACGACGAGGAGTCTGATAAAAGAGACAAGGCCGGGAAGGCTCGGGATTATCGCCGCCGCGTTGTTGGTCGCGTGCCTGCCGGCCGCGTCGCTCACGGCCCAGGACGACACCGGAGCCCAGGCGTCCTCCCCGGTCACCGCGGAATCCCTCGGCCTGCCCAAGGAGAAAACGGCCTTCACCTTGTCCCTCACGGGGGCCTTGGCCTCTTGGGGCCTGATGCTGGTCTATGCGGCGGCGGTGCCCGAGGAGGGGGAGACAACGATCGCCTCCGTGTTGGGCGGCGTCGCTATCGCCGGGATCATGGTCGGTCCATCCCTGGGCAACTTTTATGGCGGCTGCTGGGGAAGGGGACTTCTGATGACCGGCCTCCGGGTGGGAGCCTCAGTAGCGGCGATCGCCTACTCCCTGTATTACGACGAATCAGATAATACGGCCGTCGTGGCCCTTTGGCTGGGTACGCTTATCGGCTCGGCCATTTACGAATGCGTGACGGTCAAGTCTGCAGTCCGGAAGCACAACGCAGCGCGACTCGCGAAACGGAACCTGAAGCTCGCCGTAGCCCCGTTCCCGGTCCGCAGGGGGGCGGGCCTCAGCGTTCAGCTGAGCTTCTAGCGGGCGAACGCTTCAGGTCTTCAACGTGGAAGCTCAAGGAATGCCCCGCCGGCCATATCGACAACTCGGAGCATGTCATCCATCCCTTGGGGAAGCCGTAATCTGTCCATTTGATATCGGATAGGACGGCCCCCCAGCGGCTTTCGCGCCAGCAGGTCGGGGGTTCGAGTCCCTCCAGGCGCACTCCCTGTTTCCCCGAGAAAACGGCCATTCAGGCAAATAATGGGTTTGTAGAATTCAAAGCTGCGCCCGGCCCAACCTATACGGTTTCGTTTGGAGGGGGAGTCTGAATGATGAGATAAATGCCGTCATCGGATGGACTCAAGCCTGTTGGTTTGATAAGATAACAAGGATGGACACGCGATTGACACGGACCGTGCCGGGCCTGCTGATCGTAGCACTCGCCGGGCTGGCCTTGATAAATGCATCTGGGGATCCCCGCTTCGGTCCCGGAGCGGAGGAGGCGGCCATGCAGGCGACTTCGACTTTGTTGATCGACGATTTTTCCGGTGAACAGGGAACCTCCGCCATAGGAACGGAGTGGCGCCTTTTTACGGACCGGGTCATGGGCGGAGTCTCCGATGCCACTTCAAGTTTCGAAACCATCGAGGGGCGCCGCTGCTTGCGGCTGCGGGGGCGTGTTTCGCTGGAAAATAACGGAGGTTTCATCCAGGTCGCGCTTCCGCTGGCCCAGGGCGGCCGTCCCTTCGACGCGTCTGAATTCAAGGGCGTAAGGGTGTGGGTCCGCGGCAACGGCAAAACCTATCAGATCCATCTGCGCACGGCCCAAACCCGGCTCCCCTGGCAATATTTCAGCGCGGCGTTCGACTCCACCGCCCTCTGGCGGCCGGTCGACCTCCCGTTTGACGGATTTAAACCGGAAAACCTTCAGGGCAAACTGGACGCCCGGGGCCTCCAGCGGATCGCCGTAGTGGCGATCGGGGAAGAATTCGAGGCGGATGTCGCCGTCTCCCGCCTGGAGTTCTACCGCTGATCCGCGGCGGTTTGCCGCGCCTTTTTAATGATCCCTTTGACCATATCGGAGAAAATGAGCTTGTGCAGGGGTTTGGTGAGGAGCCAGTATAGCCTTCCCCAGAGCCCTTTCGGATAATAATGGGCCGTGACAACCAGCCGGCTTCCTTCTATAGAGATCTCCAGCCAGGCCTTTCCAGGGACCTTCATCTGGTTGCCGAGGAGCAGTCTTTTATTTGGCTTCAGGTCGACGACTTTCCAGAAGTCCAGGGCGTCGCCGATGCGAAGCCTGTTGGGATCCCGGCGTCCTCGGCTCAACCCGGGACCGCCGAACAAGATGTCGATGAAACCTCGCAGCCGCCACAGCCAATCATAGGTGAACCAGCCGTTGTCCCCACCGATGGATTCGACGACAGAAAAAACGCTCTCCGCCGGAAGGGCCCCGAGATCGGCCGAGATCTTTTCCCGATAAACGGCCGATTCCAATCGATCCAGTCCTACGATATCGCATGTCTTCTTGGCGCTGCTGTCGCACCAGCGGCTGATGACCTGGCTCCTTTCGATCTCATCGAGGGCCCTCCGGAAGGATTCCTCATAGGAGAGGGGATGGATCCGGGGAAAATATATCCGGGCGTTATCATTTTGGATCGTCGTTTCCGATTTCAACCCTTGGACGAGGGCTTTGGCGATGGGATAAGGAACAGGCGTCATCAGTTTGAGCCAGCCGGAAGAGAGACGGGGACTGAGAAGCGGGACGGGAATGATCGTTCTCTTCAGCCCCATCACGCCGGCCGACCGAAGGAGCATGTCTTTGAAGCTCATTTTCTCGGCCCCGATGTCGACGGTGACGCTCCCCTCGACCGGCACATCCTTGGCCTGGAAGAGGTATTCCAGCACGTCCGAGACACCGACGGGTTGTGTTTGCGTCCGGACCCATCTCGGCGTGGTCATCACCGGGAGCTTCTGGACCAAGTGGCGGATGATCTCGAAGCCGGCGCTTCCCGAGCCGATGATGACCGCGGCCCGGAGCCAGACGGATCGGATCCGGTCGGGCCTCGAGCTCAGGATCTCTCCCGTTTCCAGGCGGCTCCTCAGGTGCTTAGAGGCCGTATCTTTCGTTCCCAAACCGCCGAGGTAGATGATCCTTTTCACGTTCTTAGCGATGCAGGCCTCGAGGAAATTCTGAGCGTTCAGGCGGTCGAGCTTTTCAAAATCCGCGCCGGCCTCCATGGAGTGGATCAGATAATAGGCGACATCGATGCCTTCAAGTCCTTTCTGGATGGATCCCTTTTCCAAGGTGTTCCCTTCGAATGGCTCGACCCGGCCTTCGAGGTCGGCTTGGACTTTCCGGGCGTTCCTGACGAACAGCCGAAGACGGACGGACTCGTCGGCGAGCAATCTTTTCAGGAGCCTTCTTCCGATATATCCTGTGGCCCCCGTTAAAAGGATGTTCATGGCTGCACGACCAAGAGTTCGATCGTCAGTATGGACGAAGCGGATCCCGTCAGAATGGGATCCTCCGCACCTGCTGGAACTTGGTGACCACGATGTAGGTTTTGACCCTGACCTGGAATATCCGGCAGGAGGGCGACTTGACGAAACCTTCCAGGGTGGGGTGTTTACTCAGGTACAGGCCCAGGACCTCTTTTCTTGACCCGGCCTTGACCTCCTCGCCCCTGCCCAGGGCGGTCACGGCGATGCCCCGGTCGAAGTCCGCGGCGGCGTTCCTGCGGTTGTCAAAGAGCATGGAGACCTCGGGAAACCGGATCAGGTTGGCGTGCTTCCGGGTGTCCACCCCCGTGGCGAAGTAGATGTGCTTGAGGTCCTTGGATACCGCGAAGGCCACGAGACTCTGATAGGGCGAGCGGGGCTCCCGGGTGGCCAGAACGCCGAGCTTCTGGCCGGCGAGAAGCCGCCGTATGACGGCCCGGGTGTCCAACCGCATTCTCGCTTCCATCCCCTTATTTTCGATGAATCCCGCTTATTTGTAAACGGAAAGCCGGCCCGCTGATCCCTCCCGGGAGCTAAGCGCCGGCCGCGCGTCGGCGCCGCCGGCGCCGGATCAGAAAAAAAGCGCCGCCAGGCCTGCGACAGCCCCGATCGCGACCAGCAGGAACGCGCCCGACAGGTTGAAGAAGGCCGTCCACGGCGACTTGCCGAAGTAACGCTTGAGCTTCGGCAGGGCGACGATCGTCCGGGCCATCTCCTTCGGCGGGAACTTCTCGATCTTGCCCACGGCCAGGACGTACTTGCCGGTATTGTCGGGGCTCGTGACGACGACGGTGTAGGCGCCCGCGGGGACCTGCTCGTCGTATTCGGGCCCGAGCAGGTAGCGGTCGCCGCCGAAGGGCTCGTAGAACGGGCGCCAGGCGTACGTCTTCCCGTCGAGGCGGGCCAGGAGCTCCTTCTTCCCGTCCGTCTCACGGAAGACGGCGGCTTCGTAGTCGGTCTCGATGCCCTGGATGTCGGGGACGAGGAGGTTGATGTAGAGCCGCAGCGGGGCATCGCTCCCGATGTGGTACGTCTGGGGATCCCCGGCCAAGCGGGCGTAGAAAGCTTGGGAGATCTCCGGGTCGCGGACGATGATCGAAGGCCGGTCGTCGACGAGGCGGGGCTGATGGGCGAAGGCCGCCCCGGCCGCGAGGACGAACAGCGCGAAGGCGAGGAACGGGAGCCGCTCTTTCTTTCTTCCGCTCATGGCCTCATTATAACCTAAACGCGCTTTCCTGACAGGGTCTCGCGGCCGACCTCGAACGTCAAAAATGACGCTGCCGAAGGTCCGAGGCTCGGATCCTTAAGAAAACGGCCGTTTAAGCTTCATTCGACGATATCCGCGGATGCGCCGAGGAGGGGAAGGTCCGGGAGCAGGCAACCTTTTAGGACCGGTTTCGTCCTTTTTCATGTAGGCCAAGAGGGTGGAGGAGACGACTGTGAAAAAGCTTGTCGTTCTGATTGTCGCGACCGGGATTTTGACGGCAAGTTCATGGGGGCAGGCCCAAACGGCCCAATCGTCGGCCGGGACCATGCCTGCCGACGTAAAGAAGGTCCTCGCCGAAATCGCCGGGGGCTATGATTTCGAATACCAGGGCGGAGCTCTGACCGTCAACGTCTTCGAACAAGCCGGAAAGCTCTTTGGCACCTCTCCAGGGGAAAGCCCTGAGGAGATGCTTCAGGTGCAGGGGAATCCCCTCAAGTTCAAACTCACCGCTTCGGCCACCGGCCAGTTTTATGAACTGGAATTTTTCCGGAATGAGGCCGGCAAGATCGATAGATGTATGATGAAAACTCAAGGCATCGAGCTCCTTGGGAAAAAGCGCGAGGGACAAGGACCACCCGCCCAAAATACTGTCGCCCGATCCGAATCGGGGCAGCCGAGCACTATCTCTGTGAAAGAATGGAACGAGGACTTGGAGTATTTGATCAAGCGTCTCGAGATCATGCACCCGAATTTATACGGCAATGTGTCCCGAGAAGCTTTTTATGGCTATGCAGAGAAGTTGCGAAATAAGATATCCAGTTCTACCACCAATGAAATGATCATCGGTATCCATGAGCTGATCGCTCATATCAAGAACCTCCATACGTTCTGTACGCCGGTGTCATCTTCGCCGGGACTCGAGGAGATCAAAAAGACCTATAGATACTATCCTGTCGGGTTCTATCCATTCGAGGACGGCCTCTACATCAGAACGATCTCGAAAAAATATGGCGGGGCGTGTGGAAAAAAAGTCATCAAGATCGGGAGCTTGACGGCCGAAGAGGCCATGCACAGGCTCTCCCGCTTTGTTGCCGCCGATAATGAGATGACGGTTCTCGAATACTTGCCGCGATTCTTCATGAATGACGGCCCACTGCTTCAATATATCGGAGCGAGCCATTCGTCCGATGACATTCATCTGCTTTTAGCGGATGAACAAGGTCGGGAACTTGATTACGCGATCCAAACGGATGTCGGAATGTCCGCTCCGGTATTCATGAATGAGGAAAGCAAAAATCCCGCTCCTCTCTATCTCAAACAGGCGTACGATTCATATTGGTATGAATACTTGCCTGAACGGACGGCGATCTATCTTCAGATCAATGCGTTCGTTGATAAAAAGAACGAGCCGTTCGATAAGTTCTGCAAGCGCATGTTTGAAGCGTTCGATGAACGGAGGGCCGAAAGACTGATCGTCGACGTCAGGCGGAATGCCGGAGGAAATCATATCGAATGGCCTCTCGTTAAAGGGATCCTCAACAGGCCCGGCTTGGACCGTCCGGATCGTCTGTTCATCATTATCGGAAGGGCCACGGTCTCCGCGGCCCAGCATTTTGTGTCGGAGATCGTTCGGTACACGAACGCCACTTTATTCGGCGAGCCGACCTGCAGCAAACCGAACCAATATGGGGCCATTCGGCGGTTCAATCTCCCTCACAGCAAACTGCAAATCGGCTGCTCCGTCGATTATTATCAGGACGCCCAGCCGTTCGATTTTTCCGTGGGAACAGAACCCCATTTCTTTGTCAGGCTGACATCGGCTGATTTCAGGGAAAATCGGGATCCCGTCTTCGAGCGGATCTTCGACTATGATTCGTATAAGAACATGAGGCCGGAATTTACGGCCCAAATGGCCGATGCCTACCGATCAAGCGGCTTAGAAGGCTTGAAAAGCAGCTATGATCGGATCAGGCTGAATTATGATAAGTACGGCTTCAATATGAAAAACCTTCTCTACGACGATCTCGATGGCTGGATGGCGATCAATAAGAAAACAGACGACGACTATATCGGTTATCTGACGTTCGTTCACAACGAATTGCCGAGGGCCATCGACGTCTGCTATGACCTGGCATCCTGGCTCGAGAGATCGGGGCATGTGGAGGAAGCTAAGAAATATTACAAAAAATGCCTCCAATTGAATCCCGAGCACTCCTACGCCAGAATGAAACTCGGTCTCTTGGACTTGGAAGAGAACGTTAAAAAAACGACGGGCGAGGGGGGCGACCGAAAGGACGGGGTCCGTTGACCCGCTCTTGGCAGGGGCAGGCCGGACTGACCGGCAGCTGATAACCGTACTCCAAGGATGAATGCCCTCTCGGGCCCGGCCGTGTGCACAATTCTGAGCACACCTTCTAGAGTTGAGCGCGTAAGCCGCTCATCCTAGATTAATTAGAAAGACGAACCAGCTGCCTTCTAAGCAGCGGGTCGGGGGTTCGAGTCCCTCCTGGAGAGCTCCCTTATTCGCTGAGAAATCCGCCTTTGGCCACCACCCGCAATAAAGGGCAACGGAAGAGCGCCCAGCGGGAACATTTCCTTATCAAGACTCGTCAGGTAAGTCATAGCCGCAGTGATGGAGGTTTCCTAATGCGCAACAACCAACGCTGGATCGCCCTTTCGGTCTTTTCCGTGTTTGTCGTCCAGTCCTTTCCGGCTCAACCGACGGCCTCCCGCCCCGTCGGACAGATCCTGAGGTCCTTTGTGGAGGATTTCCGGAATGACCCCGCAGCGAATACTCGATGTATTTTCGGGGTCTCGGTCCCAGGCTCAGCCGAACCTGAATGGCATGTCGTCGTGACGGGCCGGAAAGACGCCGCTGGCCGGTTCGAAGTCGATCTCCGACGAGGCCTCCCGCCGGAGCCGGGCGCTGTCTATACGACCGACCTGAAGACCCTTAACAAGATCGACCGCGGAGAGCTGAACGCGCTCACCGCGATGGGGCGAGCCAGGATGTCAGACCCGGCGCCCATGGACATTACGTTCATGCCCGGCTACACGCCCGGTGAGGACTTCTTGGCTATCTTTCTCCCCTTGACCTTCCATTTCTGGACCCGCGGCTTCCCCGAGACCGTAAGCTTCAGTCCGGCGGTCGGCCGCGAAGTCCACGGCGCTACGATGGTCGTGTTGTATTACCAAAAGGGACTCCGCTCTGCCTGGGGACAGATCCGGAAAGGCCAGCGCGTCAACGCCGACCCGAGGGATCAGGTCAATCCGTTCCCGACCATAATCATCGGTCTCCGCGGCCGGGCCATGTCGAAGGTCGGCGGCGTCGAAAAGATTCTGGAGCCGGGACAGATGATGTTCGTCCCGCCGGGCACCGCTCATGAGGCCTGGAATCCGTTCGATGAGCCGGCAGAGTTCATCCTCCTGATGTTCGGGGAAGGCGCCTGACCTTAGCCGTACAGGGTCAGAAGGAGCCTTAGCGGGTTCGAGTCCCTCCAGGCGCGTTCCCCGGTGGGTCATAAACTTCGTCGCGCTGGGCCGGTCGCCGGGGAGGGCGCTAGCCGATCCTCCTGGCGCAGCGGCGGGCGGCGTTGATAGCGCTCGGCACGCCCCCGATCTGGGCCGACCAACAGGATCCGATAAGCAGGTTCTTGATAGGCGTGCCGATGTGGACGCCCAGAGGACTCCCGTAGAACTTGTTATGAGGGTTCCAGCTCCAAGCCGAAGTCGCGCCATCGGTATTCGCCGTGAACCGCTCGTACGTGAGCGGCGTCGCCAAGTCGGAATATTCTATGCGCTCCTCCAGGCCCGGGATAACGGCCGCGGCCTTGGCGACGAGTTCCCGCTTGACTCCTTCCTTGAGCTCCCGGTACTTCTGCCGGTCGCCGCCGCCCCAGTTGTTCATCCAATGCGTGGGCGCTATGGCCTGGATCATGAGGCTCGACTTCCCCTCTGGAGCGAGACTCGCATCGTGAAGCGAAGGAGAATAGAGGCCCGCCCCGGCTTTCTTGAAGTAGTCAGGGTCATCGGCTCCAAGGCGGAAGTCGGCAACCGAAGACGGATCGCGGTAACTGCCATACGGCGCCTTGAGCCATTTCCCGAGCTCGGCCGGCGGCAGGCTCAGTCCGAGGTAGGCCGTGACAATTCCTTCGGATACGGCGGTTTCCGAAACCTTTTTGACGAACTCCGCGGGCAGGAGCGAGCGATCATCCAGCCAGGCCAGGAAAGTCTTCTTATAGTCCGCGGCGGAAATGACCCAATCCGCGGGAAAGAATTCACCCCGGGCTTCGACGCCCGCGGCGGCCCGGTGCTTTGTCACGATCTTGTCGACCGACGTCCCGAGCCTCAGCTCACCGCCCAGGGACCGGAAGTTGTCGGCCAGGGCGTCCGCCCAGGACTGAAAGCCCTTCTTGACTGTCCAATAGTCGTCAAGAAAGGCGGCCAGGGCCGGCCCGATGAGCGCCGCCGACATGTCCGGATAACCGAAACCCTTGAAATGGGCGTACAGCGCCGAGCCCTCGCCGAAACATGCCGCGGCGAAGTCCGTTACGGTGGTTTTCGAGTACTTGCGAAACAGGTACATAAACCCAGCGAGGTGAAATGGAAAGGCCAGGAATCCGGCGACGCCGTGAGGCGCCATCATCCCGGTCGTGGCCCGGATCATCTTGTCGGCCTCGCCGAAATAGCGGTCGAGCTTCTCCTTTTCGCCGGGGTACGAACGATAGGCCAGGGTCTTGAATTCTCGATAGCTCGAACAGACGCCGTTCATCTTCCCCGCATTGATATGCATCTTCTGGCGCGCGAACTCAATCTTGTCGAAGACGCCGATCTCCTTCATGGCCCGGAAAACCTGGGCGGAAGATTCGAAGGCGAGCGTCCCGCTTTCGAAATAGAATCCCTCGTGCCGGAAGCCGCCGGTGTAGCCTCCCGGCGTTTTCTGGGCCTCGAACATCGTGACCTTATGGCCTTTCTTCGCTAGCAGGTTGCCGGCGGTGAGCCCGCCCATGCCCGATCCGATGATAACGATCGATTTCATGATGCTCCTTTTAGAGGCGTGCGCCGTCCTTCATGCGGCTAAAAACGATTCACATCCTCATATCCATTATTTTGTGGCCGAGGGCTGGGAAGACGAGACGGCCAGACGCGCCATATAAGGATTAGCAGGGTAAAGACGGCCAGGGCAATGCCAGTGAGTGGAACCGGCGGAAACCGATACAGCACAAAGGTCAGAAGGGCTGACAGGCAGACCGCTGTCAGCAGCCGGCCCGGCCAGCGCCGGGCAAACAGCATGATGAGGATAAGAAGGCCGGACCTCAGGATAGAAAAGAACCAGACATAATCAGAAGTTGTGGGAATCAGGGGGCGCTCCGCCGGAGTCTTCGCCTCGGCCAGTTCCTTGATCCCCAACGTCATGCGGCGCTGCATCAGGAAGTGAAGGGGATCAAGAACAACGGACATGATGAACCGGACGAGCGGCTTGCCCACGCTGCGGCTGCGAATGAGGAAGCGACAGCTCCTGCCGTCGGGCGCGGGCTCGAGCACAAAG
>Ga0299912_10001686_pt1 | contig 17820 bp, 16 predicted proteins | sample RVTome_2_FD_207667 | JGI IMG/M metagenome (GOLD analysis project Ga0299912, IMG submission 207667) | Soil microbial communities from uranium-contaminated site in the Upper Colorado River Basin, Wyoming, United States - RVT95D214 (version 2) ... | reverse complement strand
CGTTCCGCAAGGTGGGGGGCAAAGAGCGTGTGGTATTCGACCCTTCCGACAAGTGGGAGATCCTCCGCCTGCTGGACGATGATTTCCTGGCTTCGAAGCTCACTGGCCTCAAGTACGAAGTGAACTCAAAGAGGGCGGTTTGACAGAACACGCGCCCGCGGCCTTGATGGGCTACGGGGATGAGTTGCCCCCCGCGGCGGGAACCCCGGCCGGACATCGACCCCTCGCCTTTCGTTGGCCTAAACCTAGGGTCGTGCGATTGGGGATCCATCACCCAAATGGGTGATGTTCGCGAGGGGGCACACTGTCAACATTAAATGAGGGAAGCCGTTACTGTGAAGGGTCACACGGCCAACAAGGTGCCGCAGTCGGTTAGCCCGATCAAGCCGGCCTCGAGGCCAAAGGGAGGACCCACAGTGCCCATCAAGGCAAGCCTTGCTATCGGGGTGGACGAGAAACTCCAACTGGCAGAGATCCTTGGTTGCGATCGCGCGAACCTCGACAGGGCGCTGGCTCCGTTTGCGACTGCGGCGCTGGAGGAGCTGGCCCGAATGTTCCTCGGCCAGAAGGTTTTCACCCGAGGGAGCGACATGCGGGAGTACCGGCTGTTCTTGCTCATCCGCCATGCGTTCGGGAACCGCGTCCCGACGGAGCAGCAGGTCTGCGAGCTCTTCCAGACGACGCTGACGGAGAGCCGGTCCCTGATTCGGTCGGTGCTGTCGAAGTACCAGTACGAGTTGCAGGAGGCCATCCTCGGCACGCTGAAAGACACCATGTCCTCGGCCAAGAAGGACGAGGAGGGCGAGGAGTACTACTTCACGGCCGACAACGCGAGCATCGTCGAAGAACTCAACCGGTTGCTTGCGGGCATTGACGGCACGCTGCCGCAGGTGGCGAAGAAGCGGGGAACGGTTTCCACCTACGAACTCAAACCGTCCTCGTGCGCGAAGCTGCGGAAACACCTTGGGCTCGATCAAGGTGGGCCGGCGGGAACCAAATGAGCGATCTGCTCTCGCCTGCTGGCCTCCTCTTGGCCCTCGTCACCATGTTGTACTCCCTCTGGTACGGAGATCTGGAAAAGGCCATCACTACACCCGTACCAATCCATGACGAAGACCGTGTCGCACCGCTCCGAACCGTGCATGCAACATGGCGCTCCAGAGCGGCGCCGCTCGTCGTGGCCACCTGGGCTTTGGCAGTCGTGCTTGCACCGGACGCGGTCTCGGTCTGCGTCAACGCTGCCCATCGGGTCTGGCGGGACGGACCAGGGAGCGTGGCCGGTTACGACGCCGTCAAGACAACCTACGTCCTGGTGACGATAGGTGCCGCCTTCATGGCCGTTCAGGCTTTCGCGATTGCTCGCCGCATCCGTCGGAAACTCAGAGACCTGCAGCCAGCGAAGAAGGCGGGCGCATGAGCCGGTGTCAGGTACCGCTGCGCTGGTCTGCGTGCAGGGCCACGGGGTCGCCCGCGTACCCGCTGTGGCCCGCAGCGACCGTAAGCCGCCAGGTCCAGCGAGAATGCCTAGGTCGAAACGCGAGCCCGCGGCGGCGTTGTCGAGCTCCCGTCGTCAGAGGAGAGAGGAAAGTCCAACACATGAAGGTGAGATGGTGATACCTGGTGCCCGTCAGCCGATGAGCCCGTATTATGAGGTCAGCTTCAGGTTGCGTGGGGGGACGAGGTGGGTGAGGCATCATGCTTCGGGTTTACTGGGCCAACGCGCTCTTTAGCGATGCCGACCGCCGTTTCAACGAAGTCTGTGCCGATGCTCTCAGGGCGGCGGGATACGAGGTCGTGCTGCCCCAGGCTGTACCCGCGAATGCAGAATCTGCCCCGACCGCCGAGTCGATCTTTAAGCAAGACACGACCGAGCTCCTGTCATGCGATGTGTTGATTGCGTGCCTCGATCAGGAGACGATCGACGCTGGCGTGGCTTGCGAGGTGGGTCTCGCGTACGCTGCTGGGGTCCCAATCTTGGGCCTCTTGACCGACCTGCGGCAGTTCCGACTGGGTGAGGGGCGAGTCTACAAGAACCCATTCGTGGTTGGTGCAATCGAGCGACTGGGTGGTGTGTGTTCTTCTGTGAGTGAGGTCGTGCGCGCGTTGGGTAACTTCACGTCGGGGCCGGAAGACCCAGCGGCGCACTTTGACCGTGTAGCTGAAGGCTATGACGGGTTCGTTGAGAAACTCGAATCATGGTACAAGCCCCGATGGACCACACCGGAGTGCATTCAAGAGGCGCTATGTGGCTCAGACTCCCGCAGGGTTCTCGAGATCGGGTGTGGCACTGGGCGGACGGCCGCACACATTGCGAAGCTCTCGCCCCGAGCGCAGGTGCTTGGCTTTGATGCCTCCGAGGGCATGGTCGTTGTGGCGAGGAACCGGTCGCCTGGTCTTAGGCGCCTCCAATTCACCTCTTCCAAGGACGCAGTGGTCGAAGCCGCAAGAGTAGACGCGTTTGACACCGTCGTGGCGGCCTTTGTGCTTCACGATATCAGGGACAGGAAAAGGTGGTTTGCGTGGGTGAGTTCCCTGCTGACAGTGGGCGGCCAGTTGTTGATCCTAGACCTTTCAACGCTGGATCTTCCACGTGTGAGTAAGCTCGTACAGCGGGAACTCGCGGCCCCGACCAGCGCCCCCGATCCGAGACTCAACCCCTCCCTGCTCGCTCCCGAAGCTGAAGCAGAGGGTCTCGAGACCCTCGCCTGTCTCGTCCATATGCCCAGTGTGACGTTCAGTTTGCCAGAAGATCTTGAACTGTACCTGAGAATGTTCGGCGTGTGTGCGGGCTTTGACTTCCCGCTGGCCCCGGCGAGGATCCGGCGCAAGATGGCGCATAGCGTCATCACGCAAGCTTGTCTGCACCTGCCCTACCCGCTCGTTGATCGAAGGGCATTCGTTCAATGGCAGCTGGCCAAGCGGCAGTAGCGCAAAGACTTGTCGCCATCGAAGGCATCGACGGCGCCGGGAAGAGCGCTGTTGCTAGGGAGACTATCAAGTTACTGCAAGACTGCCGCGCCCCTGTGGTCTTAGCGGCAGAGAAGCAATCTCCCCTAGGTCGGGTTCTCTGTGACGACGTGCTCTGCATGATGCCGCCTGTGGTAAAAACGCTCGTCTTTGCCGCTGATAGGGCTTGGACTTTTGCGGCTTGCGTCCAACAGGCCCTTGACAACGGGTCGCTGGTAGTCTGGGAACGTTACGTGGCGTCGGCGCTGGTTTACAGGGAGGCGGAGTTGCGGCGAACGCCTGACCGGCTCACCATGCGATACGTGAGAGGAGTGAACTCAGTGTTCCCAAACCCTGGTCTGACGATCCTGCTTGCAATCGATGTTGAACGAGCACGAGAAAGGACTCAAGGGCGAACGCAAGTGTACAACTCAAGCTTCCTGGCGAGTGCGCGGACTCTTTATGACCGACGAGCAAGAAGGGAGGGTTGGGCTATCATAGACGCCGCCCCACCAGTCGAACGAGTGGCGGCCCAGGTGGCAGCGACGATCAAGGAGGCCTTTGCGGGGCTTTTCCCATGAGGATCATTGCGAACCCAACGCAGGGGCGACGTGTGGTCCGGGTCTTAGCAGACGCATTTGCTCGTGGCAATGGCCTCCTAGCCGAGAAATCTGATCTTGTCGAGAATCAAGTTCCAGATGGGGCATCCCCGGGCTCCGCTGAGCACGCGACATTCTTGTTCTTCGTAGTGTGCCACGACCACGGTGTTCGATCTCGGGATCTATATCGCCGCGCGAAGGTCGCGTACAGTGAGCGGCCGTGGCTATTCTCAGCGCCTGACGTCATAGAGCGGTTTGCGGGTCCAGATGATGCAGGTTTGGTGGAGGCGACGGTTAGCAATATCGGCGTCCGGTACCCTCGTGAGGGGGCCCGCCGTTGGTATCTCAATGCCTTGCGGCTTCTCTTAGAGTACGACGGTCGGGCCGATCGGCTCTTCCGGAGCACATCGGACGCTACTGACCTTCTAAAGAAGATCTGCTCATTTCGCGGATACGGACCAAAAACTGGAGGGATGCTGCTCCGTGCCGCGGTCGGATTGGGTCTGGCGCAAGTGGATCGTCAACAGGAGGTCCTCGTCCCGGTGGACATTCACGACGCCAGGATCGCTTCGTATACGGGGATACTCACCACCTCCCCCGCGCCAGCCGATGAAGCGGCCTTTCGTGCATATGTTCCCCTCGTGCAGCGGGCACTCCGTGACAGCTGCCGCGAGGCGCGGGTGTCGTGGCTTGACGTGGACAGAGCGCTCTGGCTCATCGGTTCGCGGGGTTGTGTTCTCCGGCGGTGCTCCGAGTGCCCCCTCTTGGACCTCTGCTCAGTTGGCTCCAGGCAGAGGGCGATCGACGGAGTCGAGATGCCACGGCTAGCGGCGGACCCTGCGGCGAGCCTCCCTCGCGCAGGCGGACAATGAGGCGTCGGGCGGCTTCTCCTAGTTAAGATGCGTACCAGCAGCCTCTCTAACTAGTCCATCCACCTCGATTGTCAATAACGAGGCTGTCTAACGTGACCCCGATGAAGCAGGGCTTGAGAGTGCCCCCGGCCGCTGCGGCCACTCCAAGAAGCAGCAAATCACGCTCATGCGGGTCCACGCTCCCGGCCTGTTCGGTGGCGTCCACAAGGGCGCTCAGTCTCTCCCCTGGGAACACGTCCTCCCTATGAAGGCTCGATAGTGCTGGCCACCGCCACGGCGGGATGTCTCCGCGGAGGCCTCGCTCTCCTATCGCTGCCGCTGGCGTCTCGAGCCTGTCGGCATCGTAGTTCCGCAACCCCGCCTTCACGCGCGCCACACTGATTAATAAGTTGACGCAGAGCCAGCCTTCAGTTATCACCCAAACGGGTGATAAGAACCGTTCACAGGGAGTCCCGCCGAAATCACCTATACGCTTTTCAGGGCCGGCAGACAGCGCAGCAGAAGCATGTGGGACTATGCTTAATGGTGACGAGGTTGAGTTCGTGAAACATTCCATGGGCCAGAATGTCCGAAAGCCCTACGGGGGCCCGCCGCAGGCGCGGATGGCCGCACTCCAGGGATCGCGGTTCTCGGCGGACGCTCACCCCCGACCCGCCAAGAAGACCCTAGGCGCATTCTTGTGCAAAGAGTAAGGAGCACCAGGGAGGGGAACGAGCGCATGAGCTCCAAAGACGACTCCGTAACCGCACAACCCACCCTTGTCGGAGCCGGAGGTGGCACCGGGACGACAGCCATGCCCGACTCTTGGCCGACCCTAAACCTCTTCACTGACGACGTAAACGAGATCCCGACCATCGAGAAGACCAGCGCCGGCAAGTTTGAGCCTTCCGTTCTCTTCCGAGCGCGAGAGAACTGGCTGGCACGTCTGCACCCGAAGGCAAAGCCAGAGGATCAGATCGTGCCTATTCGGGAAGATGTGAGGGCGCTCTCCGCGAAGTGGCTCCGGATGCAAAATGTTTCCGTTCTCTTGGGTGCCGGTGCCTCATTTTACGTGACCGGTTTCGCGGGGCGCGAACTTCGCGACCGAGTGCAGCGCTTGGTGGAGCAGTCGCCCTCCTCATCGGTGCTGCGCGAGGTCCTGACCTGGACGGAGCAGCCAGGGGCACTGGGAAGACGGTTTGAGGAGTTTCTCTCCCAACTCGCCGCCCTGGCACGGCTGTCCGAGAGTTCAGCTTGGCCGCTCGAGAAACTCGAGATTCCCATCCCGCTTCGGAAGACCCGGGGCGCAGCCCGACGACAGAGAGCTCTGCAGGAACTCCTGCTGGACATTGAGAGGGCAATAGCAGTCGCCTGCAACGTAGCCCTCCCCGACAGCAGGCTGGGTGAGGGCCGCGGTGACCCGACCGCCCACGAGGTATTCATGGCCAAGCTGGTTGCGCGGGACCCACAACACGGTCGAGCCCGGTTGTTCACAACCAACTACGACACTCTCGTGGAACAGGCGGCCGACCGCATGGGCATCCTCTACACGGATGGTTTCAGTGGCACGGTCAATCGGAGGTTCAGCCCAGGGGTCTATGACCTGGATACCTACTATCCGGGTGAGGTCGGCGAAGGGCGGGTTCGCAGGTACGACAAGGTCGTTCAACTCTTCAAACTTCACGGCAGCATCAACTGGAGGAGGAGCAAGCCTTCGGCAACGAACCCATTTGGGGTCAGCTTCGGGCCAGGCCCGATTCCGCATGAGTCCGAGGTGTTAACCTCTGAGGAGGGGCGAGCCGCATTCTTGACCCTTCTTGCCGGAACCGAAGGACTGTTGATCCTCCCTACCGCGGCCAAGTACGCCGAAAGCCTAACAATGCCTTTCGCGCACATGCAACGATCGATGGCGCACATCCTCCGCGAGCCACAGACAGTTCTTTTCGTCATTGGTTACAGCGGGTGGGACCGCCACATCAATCAGATCATTCACGACTCTCTCACCAATCCGGGCTTCACCGTAGTCTTGGTGGACCCCACACCGTCGCCCTGGGCTCGGGCACTTACAAGTTCGGATTACTCCGGCCGAGTGTACTGCTTTGGCGGCGAGTGGGGGCGGTTCGAGTTCTTCGCCAAGGAAGTGCTGCCCGATCTCGAAGTTCTGAGGACTGAGCTCGACGTTGCTCGCACGCTCCGCGAGCTCCGGGTGGAGCAGGAGAAGGCGGACGGAAGCTCAGCGAAGATGGAGCCTCAACATGCGTAGCGCGGTGCCGTCGAACGAGCGAGAAATTGGACGCGTGACGGCCGTTTCGAACTTCAGGGTCACGATTTCTCTCGATCCCGACGTTCGCAGCCCTGTCCGAGCCTATCCCCACCACATCGCAACAGTCACCCAGGTGGGTGGCTATGTTTTGTTTCCAGTGACGCCCGGCGAGCACGTCGTCGGTATCATTGTTGGGGCCTACGAGAACGAGGCGATCGAACCCGACGAGGCAACGGGGATGACCCTGCAACTCGTCCGGGCACGCAGGCTTCTAAGGGTCAACCTCCTCGGCCAGCTACGCGAACAACAAGCGTTTCTTCCCGGTGTTTCTCAATACCCCCCTTTGGAATCCCCCGCGCTCCTGCCAACAGACGAGGAACTCAAGCGCATTCTTGAGTTTCGACCTCGCCCCGACGAGACCAAGCGAGACATTCCTTTGCCTCTGGGGTTATCACCTCTCTACACCCGGCAGTTTGTCACGGCATCGTTCAACGACCTGCTCGGGCGCCCGCTCGGAATCGTTGGCAACACGGGCTCGGGCAAGTCCTACTCCGTTGCGTCGATGATCCAGTCAGCCCTTGGTGCAGGCGACGGCAGCGCCCGTCACGCGAAGTTCATTATCCTCGACATCAATGGTGAGTATAGCCGCGCTTTCCCCCCGCCTGCGGGCTCCAAGCCCCCGCCGCCTAGAACCCTCAATACCGCGTCAATAAACGGGGTACGATTCGCTCTGCCACTCTGGTGCTTCAACCTCGCCGAGCAGGTGGCCTTTTTTGAAGCGTCGGAGGCCAGCCAAGTCCCCGTTCTAGAGCGGGTCCTCACGAGCGTCAGGGAGAAGGGAGTTGACCCTGAGCCCGCGCGGAAACTCCGCCAGATCGTCCACCTTCTCGACAGGTGCCGCGATTGCCTCAGCGAGCTGATGGTCCTGGCCAATGAGATGAATGGGACGGCCGTGTGCGACAACGCGGCTGAGGTCGCAGCTGCGCTGGAATACTATGCAAACGGCGCGGCCGTCGTCGCGGGCAACGACCTGAAACTACCGCCGCAAATAAGTCAAATGCCGTCCTACGTCAGCGAGCTCAGATCAGCTGGCCTCAAGACCCAGGCTGAGTACCGGGCTTTACGGAAACAAAAGGACTGGGAGGGCTTCCCACGGATGGAGCCAAGCCTTGCGGAAAAGGTACGCCGGCTTGTTGATGACTGCGAACCGGCTCTTGAGATTGCCAGGAATGCGGCGATCACAAAGGGTGGACTCACCGAGGTCACGGCGGACTCGCCCATTCCCTTTGACCCGGCGGAACTCGACCGAGATGCCCTATTCCGCCAGGCAGTCTCACGCCACAGAGGCCAAGAGCGGATCCAGGAGTACATTGCAACTCTCCGTCTCAGGATTCACCGGCAGCTTTCGGACAAGCGCTGGTCGGTCTTCACGTCATTCGAGAAGGTAAGTTTCTTTGAGGTCCTTGAACGTCTTACGGGTCCGCAAGGCGAGCGAATCGTCGTCGTGGACTGCTCAGCCCTGGCTCACGATGTGCTCCCATTCTTTTGCGCTGTCTTCGGGCGACTGGTGCTGGAGTTGAGACAGCACGCAGGGCTGCACGCTCGCACCGTTCAGCCTTTCGCCCTCGTCCTCGAGGAAGCTCACAATTACCTCAGGCCGCACCGAGACGACGAATCCCAGGGGCTTCGGCTTGCGCGAGAGGCGTTTGAAAGGATCGCCAAGGAGGGCCGGAAATTCGGCCTGTCACTCGTGATTGCGAGCCAGCGTCCATCCGATGTCAGCGCTACGGTCTTGTCCCAGTGCGCTAACTTCCTGATCCACCGCATTCAGAACCCAGACGACATCGAATATTTCAAGAAAATACTGCCGACCGGTTCCAGGGACGTGCTCGATCAGTTGCCCATTCTGGCACCGGGCGACGGCCTGCTTCTCGGAAGTGGTGTCAATGTTCCAGCACGGGTCAGGATCACGCTGCCCGATCCTCACCCAGAAAGCGAGACCCCCAGGCCTTGGGAGGCATGGCAGCGGTCCAAACCGCGGTTCGATCTTGAGGGTGCCGCCAGCGCCTGGGTGTCCCCGTCTCTCGTTTCGACTGCGTCGAAGCGGAAGGACAAGGAGCCGCCGGAGGCGGGGACCGGAGAATAAGGCCCGACCAATGGAACCGTGTCATCAAGAATGCCCTCCTCCAGGTCACGGAGAACAGCGTCTGGCAATACCACTTCGCTTTTTTCGAGCACACGCCAGGAGGGCGGCCCTTGCCCGGATCCACTGGCACAAGACTCGGCACCCACACTTGGTCCCCGGCTACAGGAACCCGGCCGAGTACCGCGCCCAGCCACCCCACTGGATTCTTGGACGCGAAGGGAGCATTACATGACCTCGTTGATACTCAGTGTCATCGGGTCCGTCGCGGGCGGCCTGATCTTGGTGATCTTCATGAGCCTAATCTCGCAACGCGCCCGGTGGGTCCTCACGGGAATCCTCGGGCGCTTGCTTGATGTAGATATTGAGTTTGTCTTCAGCAACAAGGCTGAGTCGCTCCCGGATCTCAAGGCAGAAATCGCGCGCGCACGGCAGGTCGCGATCCTTACCGGCAGGGGTAACGAACTGCAGCGTGAGACGTTCAGCCCGCTATTTCTCGATCGTCCGGACAATAAGAATGTCGTGATCCGTATTCTGCTTCCGGAGACAGCGCCCTCCCCGAACCAACCGAACTGGACCAACCAACGGGAGCGCGAGCTCGCGGCATTCGATCACGCCTATGGTAACGGCCTCCTCGTTCAGCTGATTGAAGCCAATGCTCAGTTCCTTGCAAACCACGCAGCTAGAGGCCTTCTCACTCTACGACGCTACAATTCACCACACATCGGCCGCCTAGTCATCACTGAACGGTTTGCCTACTACACGCCTTATCGTAATGACTGCCACGGACGCGACTCATGCGTTTACAAGTTTAGGCGAGGCGGAGAAATGTACGACAATCTCGGACGTTTGTTTGACCAGTTATGGCTAGCACCTGCAGAACAGCTGCCAGGCCCCGAGGGCTCTAAGGCCGCCGCCAGAGTTGGCCTTTCTGCGTCGTAGATGGTCCGGCCGTTTGCTGCACGCCCAGGAAATCGTGTTCAACGACATCCGCGCCACGCTGCAGGCGCTCCTTGCCCTTGCCGACAACTGCAACTCCCTCCACACCAACGCCTATGACGAAGCGATCACCACCCCAACCGGGGAGTCGGTGCGGCGTGCGCTCGCCATCCAGATGATCAACACCAAGGAGTTCGGCCTGCTCGCCAACGAGAACCCCTTCCAGGGCTCGGCGCTTCTCGAGTGGCTCACCGACCGGGTGGAGCAGCGGAAAGGTACCAGGTCCGGCGTAGTTGACAACCTCAAGATCGGTACCTGATTGGATGAGTAGGTCGGTCTCCCAATTCGCGGCGCGGCGTCGAGCTCGCCAAAAACACGCTGTTGCGTTTCCGGGTTGAAGAACCGGTGCGACTCTGACCGCGAGGATCTTTTCACGGCTGGCTCCATCGAAAGTCTACGCTGCTGGGGTCGGCTTGCGCGACCCTGCGGGCGCCTTCACGAGTCGAGACCGTCGCAAAGAAGTGTCTAAGCCCGAGTATTCAGCGTCGCTTACCGGCGGGGGCAGGGAAGAGGCCTGCCCCGGGCCGCCGGGGTTCCCACGGGCTGATCCACTTCGAGCGCGGGTCGCGGTCCTCGGCGGCCTGGCTGGGTTGCGCCTCCTCGGGCGGCGCCCACGGCTCCGGCTTGGCCTTGGTCTTCGCGTCGATGGCGTCGAGCTCGCGGTGGGCGAGCTCCCGGATGTCCTTGCGCAGTCCCTGCGTGGCGATCTCCTCGGTGAACTTGCGCCGTCCGTCGACCAGGTCCGCGACGTACGACTCGATCTGCTCGTCGGAGTAGAAGTTCTTGGGGTCGTAGGCGGCGAGGTCGCCGCCCTCGCAGCGCACCACGTACTCGGTCCCCAGGCGGCCTTTGCCGTACTCGTTGGTGCCGCGCAGGTCGCCGCGCTGGAGCGCCGCCATCAGGTCGATCGGCACGCGCGTGACCTTTCTCACCAGCTTCTTCTTCCCCGTGGCCTTGTCCACCTCGATGATCTCGCCCATCCCGCCGGTGTTGTACTGCGCAAAGTGCACCTTGCCCGGGTAGCGCGCCACCAGGTGCTGAGCTGCTGTTGACCAGGCGGTCAACACTTGGTAGATTTCGGCAATGGCGATTCACGAGGTCCTTCGGGCGGAACGCGAAAAGCGGGGGGAGGCATTGCGCGCGTTGGCGCAGCGGGTGGGGGTTGACCCTGCATACTTGTCGAGAGTGGAGTCCGGGAAGGCAAGGGCATCGAGAGCACTGCTTTGTTCGCTCGCTGGGGCGCTTGAGTTGCCTGAGGAGCGGCTGCTGGCGCTTGGCGGGTTTCTGCCTGATGCGTGGCGCGAGGCGGCCGAGCGCGGGCTGGAGCTGGATGGCGCGCTGGCGACTGACGGGCACGGGCGGAACTCGGCAGCCGTGGCGGAGCCCACCGTGCAGTTCGCCTCGAAGCAGACGCTTGCACGGCTCGAGGGACTTTCCGACCCGCTGGTGGCGCTGCTGCCGGCTGGTTACCTGGCGTCACCCGAAATCAACGAAGTTTACGAGCTGAAGCTGGCGCTGCTCGAGGCGCGGCTGCTCGATCGACATGCGGTGCTTGAGCGGGGCGCGTACTTCCTCGCGGTCGATGGCGAGCCCACCCGGCACTTCAAGCTGTGCGCGGGCAGCGGGGTTCAGCTTCCACACGACTCTGGCATGCGGCTGCGGTCGTTCCTGGCGACCCACCAGTTCAAGACGAGCTACGCCACGCACGGGCTATTTCCGTACCGCGGCAAGTTTCATCCGCAGATGGTGAAGGCCCTGCTCAACGTGATGGGGTTGCGGCCAGGCGAGGTTGTGCTCGACCCAATGGCGGGAAGCGGTACGACCGCCGTCGAGGCGGCGCTGATGGGGATCGACTCGATCGCAGTGGACGCAAGCCCTTTCTGCGCGTTCCTGGCACGGACGAAGGTCGCAGCGATGTCAGCGGAAATTGAGCCGCTTGCTCCGGTCGCCAAAGAGCCAGGAGCGCTCACGCACACGTTTCGCGCACTTGGGAGCGAACAAGGAGCGCGACGGGTGCGCGACGAGAGCTATGTGCCGAAGGGGATGTCGCGGGCGGCGTTCGAGCTGCTGGCGCTCGCATTCCTCGACGCGCGCGGCTACGCGGAACGCAGCACGCGGAAGAGCGCGGAGCGATTCTTCGCTGACGTGCTGGCCAAGTACCTCGCGACCGTGAAGCGCTTCCAACGGGTGTGGGCGGAGATCGGTGCGTCGCTCGGGCAGGGGCGCGTGCTCGAAGGTGATGCGCGGAAGCTTTCGCTGGCGGAAGAGTCGGTGGACGGCGTGCTGTTCTCGCCGCCTTACAGCTTCGCAGTGGACTATCTCGCCAACGATGCGTCGCACCTGGCCTACCTCGGCGTGGATAGGTCGACGCTCCGGGAAAGGATGGTCGGGCTCAACGCGCGCACGCGGGCGGACCAGGTTCGCGCCTACTTCGAGGACATGCACCGGGTTCTTGGGGAGGCGGCGCGGGTGCTCAAGCGGAAGCGGGTGTGCACCCTAGTCGTGGGCTCCAACTCGCGGCAGCTCGGCGCGGCCGTGGGCGCCGACGCGTCGGCGCCCGAGGTGCGCTACGGGCTCGAAGCGCGGTTGATTGAGATCGCCGAGGCGTGTGGGCTCCACCTGGAACTATCGATCCGCCGGCTGATTGTGGGTATCGCCAACTCGATGCGGGAGGAGCACATCCTCATGATGCGAAAGGCGGTCTAGGTGTTCTGTCATTTCGGCGAGGCGCTGAGACGGCTCGCGCGCGAACGGGGCCAGAAGCGCGCCATGCTTGCGCGGCGGCTTGGCATCACGGTTGGCGAGTTAGCTGAGCTGGAGCAGACGGCATCCCTGCCGTCGAGGCCAGTGGTCGAGCGCGCGGCTGCGGCGCTTGGGGTGGCGAAGGACGAGCTTTTGTTGGCTGCTGGCGTCCTGCCTGTGTGGCTGGAGAAGGCACTCGCCGCCGAGCCGGTGCGCATGCTGGAGGCGCTCCGCCGGGAGCTGGGGATGGGTCCCGAGAACGCCCCGGCTGAACATGCCCGGGCAGTCCCCACCCCCCCACCCATCGTGCTCGAAACGGCCCTCGGGCGCTTGCACCGGGGCGATTGCCTGGAGCTACTCCACGGGTTGGCCGGCGAGTCGATTGACCTCGTGTTCGCCGACCCGCCCTTCAACCTGAACAAAGACTACGGCGCAGACGTCGACGACGACCGGGACCACCGCGCCTATTACGCTTGGAGCTGCGCTTGGATGGAGCAGGCGGTACGGGTGCTCAGGCCGGGCGGATCGCTCTTTCTCTACAACGTGCCGCGGTGGAACCTCCACCTCGCCAGCTGGCTTTCTGCTCGCCTTGAATTCCGTCACTGGATCGCGATCGATATCAAGTTTTCGCTGCCGATTCTCGGCCGACTCTATCCGTCGCACTACGCGCTGATCTACTTCACGAAAGGCCGGCGCCCCGCAAAGTTCGCGCCGCCTCGCCTGCCCATCGAGACGTGCCGCCACTGTGGCGGGGAGATCCGCGACTACGGTGGCTACAAGGACCGGATGAACCCGCGCGGCGTGAATCTGACGGACGTGTGGACCGACATCGCACCGGTGCGCCACGCGCGCTTCAAGCGTCGCCGCGCGAACGAGCTGCCGCTCAAGCTGCTCGACCGCGTTCTAGATATCGCAAGCGCTGACGGCGACCTGGTGCTCGATCCGTTTGGCGGAAGCGGCACGACGTACATCGCCGCGGAGCTGAAGGGTCGCCACTGGATCGGTTGCGAGATTGGAGACTGCCAGCCGATTATCGACCGGTTCGCCAGGCTCGATCGCGAGCGCGACATCCTCGACGAGCTGCGCGCGAACATCAACACGCTCTTCACGCCGGCGGCACTTGAACTGCGGCGGCGCAGCGGGCACGACACCTCGCGCTACCGCCTGGAAGAAGCCGACGAGAAGCCGGTCGTCCACGAGCAAGGCTCGTTTGATTGGAAGTAAGCGCCCGTCCCTGCGCTACTCGATCGCCCGGCCGTCGGTACCTTTGCGAATTCTGGGCGCCTCGCTGCTCTCCGCATCGTGTTCAATGACCACGATCTCCAGAACACCCTGCTTGCAAGGAATTGATTTCCACAGATCGAGGTAAGGGACCAGCTCATCCCAGTTTCCAACGCGATCAGTCAGGAAGCGATATAGAGCCCGCGAAGGCACGACGAGAACGGCGGCCACGAGTTTACCCTGCAGGAGTCCAAGCGCCATCTTGTTGAGCGACCGATGGCTCGACGAGATGTTTCCGGTTTCCCACTCCACGGCCACGGGACCGGAGTCGGTGTAGAGCACAGCGTCGATCTTGCCGGGTTGCCGCCTTGCTGCAATAGCGATGCGTTCTTCGAGCTTCCAACCGCTCTGCTTGAGCCGCGCCATTGGGCCGGCCTTGATTGGGGTGACGCCGCTTCCTGCTCTGCGTTTCTTGCCGGGTTCGGGATAGATCGTGAACGATCCAGTACCAGGTGGCCAGTCCGCCGACCGGATTGCTTTGTGCAACGCCGCTCGGATCGCCTGCCATGAATCTGACGCCGCAAAGGTGCCACGCGAAATCAGGGTCTCCACGTGGACGATCTTCATCGCCGCCTCGGCTTCGCCATCGATGGGGCTGGCCGATTGAGATCCCGGATGACCTGGAAAGGGTCAAGGCCAATAGCGCGGGCGATCTCAAGGAACTCGACGACATCAAGCCTCCGCTCGCCTCTCTCGTACTTTGAGACGAATGACTGAGTTCGGTCGAGCCGCGCAGCGAGCTCGCCCTGGGTGAGGCCGGCCTTTCCCCGCGCTTCAACCAAGATCGAGCGAAGCTGCTCATACTGAAAGGCCGACGAGGCTCGTGCCACGTTTGGTTGGTCCTTCCTGGAGCAGGATGGTAGGGCGTCGGTCTGCCGTATCCCAAAACGGGTTTCGCGACGAGCTCGGGTAAATGACTTTTGGCTACCGCCGCTTGCCGGCAGGGGTAGGGAAGTATCCGGCCGACGGCCGGCGGGGCTCCCAGGGCGAGATCCACTTCGAGCGCGGGTCGCGGTCCTCGGCGGCCTCGCTGGGTTGCGCCTCCACGGGGGGCGCCCAGGGCTCGGGCTTGGCCTTGGTCCTGGCATCCATCGCGTCGAGCTCGCGATGGGCGAGCTCCCGGATATCCTTGCGCAGGCCCTGCGCGGCGATCTCCTCGGTGAACGTGCGCCTCCCGTCCACGAGATCCGCCACGTAACCCTCGATCTGCTCGTCGGAGTAGAAGTTCTTGGGGTCGTACGCGGCGAGGTCGCCGCCCTCGCAGCGCACCACGTACTCCGTGCCGAGGCGCCCCTTGGCGTACTCGTTGCTGCCGCGCAGATCGCCGCGTTGCAGCGCGGCCATCAGGTCGATCGGCACGCGGGTCGTCTTGCGGACCAGCGTCTTCTTGCCGGTCGCCTTGTCGATCTCGATGATCTCGCCCATCCCGCCGGTGTTGTACTGGAAGAAGTGCACCTTGCCCGGGTGACGGGCCACTAGGTCCATGACGATGTCGTAGAAGGCGTTGATCTTACGGCCCTGGGCCCCGATGATGAAGTCGTCTGTCCCGACGATGCGCACGGTCTCTCCCGCCTTGGCCGGCACGGTGGCGAACGAGTGGGTGGACTCCCCCCACAGGTAGGCCATGACGCCCTGCTCCGGGGAGAGGCGCTGAGCGAACGGCATGATCGTGCCGCGGCGGGTGATGAACGCAAACGCCACCCCGTCGAGTTCCTCCAACGGCGGTAGATTGATCGAGTCGGCGCAGATGGAAACCAGCTTGCCGCCGCGGCTCACCTTGAGCTCCCTCCGGTCGAGCACGCCGCGGCCGTTCTCGCCCAACCGCTCATCCAGGAAGTCGATCTCCCCCTTGGCGTTGATCATGAGATTCTCGAGCAGCGCCGAGCGGTGGGTGAGGGCGTGGTACATCGCCTCCTGAAGCTTCTGCTCCACGTCGGTCTTGACGTAGAACCCGAGCTCGGTGCCGAGGGCGGAACCATCGCGCTTGAGGAACACGATGTCGTCCTGCGCCACCCACGTCCCCTCGCCCTGCTCGGCCTCGAGGCCGAGCTGGTGGCACGACCAGGTGGACTTGCCGGTGGCGGTGAGCCCGAACATGAAGACGCCGTATGTCTTGAGCTTGCCAGATGCCTTGTCGCGGGCGCGCACGACTTTGGTGCCGGCGTGCAGACCCAGCATCCCGCGCTGGTCGGCCCGAAACATCCCTTGCCTGAGGAAACCCTTCTTGCATTCGCCGGTGTAGTCAGTGCCGAGGGCGATATTGATGTCGTGCTCCGGGATCGTGAGGATCTGCATCCGCAGCGGGTGCTCCTGGGGCACGTCGATCATGATGAACTCGGGGCCGGGGTGGTGCTTCCTTACCTCCCCCATGGTCATCGCCCACTGGTAGGCCAGGCGGTAGTGCTTGGGGTCGGCCACACACACGTAGAGGTTGCAGATCGGGTTGAACTCCTTGTTGTCGCCCATTTGCCGGCGCACGTGCACGAACGGCATCGTGCGCAGGAGCTGCAGCACCTTGTGGAGCTGCTCGGGTGCCTTCTCGACGAGGCCCAACTGCTCGGAACTTGGTTTGGCCAGGACGATCTCTGGACCGTTCCCGAGATACACGGTCTTGGCCGCCATGCGCGAGGAGATGGCGGAGAACCACACGTGCGAGCCGTTGGCGGTTACCAGGCTGGTGGCGAGGGCCTTCTTGCGCAGCGCGCGCATCGAGGGGCGCTCGATGTTGGGCCCGGAGAGCGCGCTGCGCAGGTTCTCCGCAAAGCGACGGTAGACGTCGGGATCGTACGGGCCGGCAGGCATACGCACCTCGTCGGGCGCCGTGGCGCCGGCCGCGAGCATAGCCGCTTGTGACCCGAAAGAGCAAGCCACTCGGCGCCGCGTCAGCCCGGGAACACGACTCCGTTCGAAACGACGCGTCGGTGCGAATGCTCAAGGCGGTTGGGTACCGCCAGGTGGGGCGCATCGCGCGCCGGTACTTCAAGCGCGGCGCCTACCGCGACACGCTCCTCTTCGGTCTCGAGCGCAATCCCAAGGGTGGGTGAGCCCGGTCCTACGTTTCGAAGGGAGACGGCCCTGGTATCGGCGACTCGCGCTTGAACAGCACCACGCGATGGGTCCAGTCGAGGGCGACCACGGTGCCGGTCGGCACGAATCCATCCTCGCCGACTTCGCGGGTGAGAAGTCGGATCACCCCGCCGTGCGTAAACAGCAGGTGGCGGCCGGCGGGCAACTCGGAGAGGAAGCCCGCGACCCGCTCGCGCAACTGCTCGAGGGTTTCACCGCCGGGCGGGTCGAAGGCCTCAAAGTCGAAGAGCGCCTTCTTGTATGAGTGTTCGAGGGTCTCCCACCTTTTTCCCTCGAGCTCGCCGAAATTGATCTCGCGCAGGCGCGGATCGGCCACGGGCTGACCCCATGCCAGCAGGGCGGTATGGATGGCGCGCCGCAGGTCCGAGCTCCAGACGCTGGCGAACGGCGAGCCATTCAGCACCGGACGAACCGCTTCGGCCTGAGCGACGCCCTTCTCGGTGAGGGGCACGTCGTCCCAGCCCGCGAGGATCCCGTCGCGGCTGCAGGTCGTTTCCCCGTGGCGCACCAGCCAAAGCTCCAGGATCTCCACGCCCCCTCCGGCCGCGCAGTATACGCTGGGGCCTCCGGCCCCGCACCCCTGCTCCTCGTTCTTCCACCGCGTGGAGGCCTTTGTTGTGCCCGGCGGTTGCGCGGCCCTGTTCTTGTTTCCACTCCGTGGAGGGTTTCTTTTTGCCCCGCGGGCGGGGATTCTCCTTTTCACTGCGTGGCCTTTGTTGTGCCGGTGCCGCGGTGTCCATCTGCAGGCTTGTGCGCCCCCGCGCCCTGCGCCTGCAGACTCCTCCGCCCGCGACCGGAGAGCGCGATCCGCATCGGGGCCCCTCGGCGTTCGCGTGACGCTGCGCCGCCGTCTCCCCACCGCGGCTCGCGCGTCCGGTGCCCGCGGACTCCGGAGTGACCGGCCACCCG
>Ga0299912_10001685_pt1 | contig 17824 bp, 19 predicted proteins | sample RVTome_2_FD_207667 | JGI IMG/M metagenome (GOLD analysis project Ga0299912, IMG submission 207667) | Soil microbial communities from uranium-contaminated site in the Upper Colorado River Basin, Wyoming, United States - RVT95D214 (version 2) ... | reverse complement strand
AATGGTTCATCGCACGGCTGCCCGAGGATAACGGGTGTATGTCCTTCACCTTGGGGCAAGGAGAGGTGACATTCCGGGACCTGTCGCTCGACCGTTGTGCCATCAGGCAAAGTGAAAGTCAAGGAACGCTTAGGCCGCAGTTCAATCTGCCGCCAATCCGCCTCTCCCAACAATGTATATGTTGCGCCGCTATCGACTGAAAAACGGACTGGAACCTGTTTTGATGTTGAAGGGGATATTTCCGGAAGAGTAAACTCGATCTTCTTTCTCATGACTTCCGATTCGTTGATCTGGTTGATCGAAGCACTTTCCATCCTTACTTTTCCATCTCTTTCTTTATGTAATCTAAAAAAGGAGGACATAAATTAGGCACAATTTGAAAGAACCTTTTTATATCTTGCCATTTTATATCCAGGTAGCGATGCGCAAGAGTATTCCTTATTTTTGCAAGTTCTGAAAGGGCTTCCGCCTCTTCTTCTCTATTGTAAATATGGGAACCAATTTGAAAAAGAATTTCTCTGGAAGTTTCAGGGATTTCTTCCTCCCTTATGGTGAGAAGCATTTTGGAGATGTCTAAAGTAGCATTGATAACGCATTCAACCCATCTTTCTACTTCTAATCTCTTACTCCTTTGTGATTGATAAACCTTCCAGTCAAATTCCTTTTCGTATGCTCCACAGAATGAAAGTTCCTTCTCAAGATAATCTATATAAGGTATCAGTTTTGATCTACCTGTTTGATGCAATTTTTCTCTCCTTATAATTTGTTGCAAACCAATCCCTTACGTATTCAGCTTCATCACTTATGATACAAAAAAAATCCAAAAAAATTCCTCTATCTTTGATCAATATAGGCTTTCCTTTCCTTAAAATCTCATCTGCAAGGACTGCCCTTGCTCTGTTGAGCACTACAAGATCGACTTCCTTTTTTAAGAGTTTTTCAAGATCAAGGGCAATACTGCTTTCTTCTTTATATATTTTGTTAAAAGCTTCCCACTCTATATCTTCTTCAGGCCAGAAGTATATAGCAATATCCACATCGCCATCCTTACGAACTTTGCCTCTCGCTACTGAGCCAAAAAGGAATGCAAAGGTTATTTCATTTCTTCCCTCAAAATAATTCCTGAGACATTCCAATGTTTTATTGTGGTTTATCTGGCTCATTTGGTCTGTTTGGTCTATCTGGGTGATCTAAAAAATTGCCATTGGATTATTGTACTTAATCGCAAATTTCGCATGTCTGTTGTAAAATAGGAATCCAGATTGAAAACCATTAAATAGGTTGAGGATGAAGATCCAACTCTGGAATCTTAATCAAGCCGAACACCTAATTTGAGAGATTAACGCGTAGTCTTTTTTTGGAAGACTTTCTGTGAAGTCAAAGATCTTAGAAGCTAAATGCATCTCCTAAACCTTAGCCTAAGCCTCAGAGCTTTTGTTGGGGTTATGACGTGTTCACATCCTTAACCCATGTGAGGTTTTCTCTGTACCAGGCCACCAATCGCCGCAACCCCTCTTCAAACGGTGTCTCCGGTCTCCAGTTTAGGAGCTTTTCGGCCTTGCCAATACCAGCCCATGTGGCCAAGACATCGGAAGGGTGGCGGGGCATAAACTCAACATTGGCCTTCTTTCCCAATAGCTCTTCCGTTAGCCGGAGGGCCTCGATGAGAACAATGGGCTTATCTGAGCCTAAGTTGATTACCTCATATCCTATTGGCTTTAAGGCTGCCAATGTCCCCCGCGCAATGTCATCAACGAAGGTAAAATCTCTTTCTTGCTTTCCGTTGCCATAGACAATCACAGGCCGCCCCTCACTAATCCACTTTACAAAACGGAAAAGACTCATATCTGGCCGGCCTGCCGGACCATAGACAGTGAAATACCGCAGCACTGTCACGTCAATTCCATACAAATAATGATATGTAGAGCAGAGCACTTCTGCTGCCTTCTTCGAAGCTGCATAGGGAGAGAGAGGCCTATCGGTGTTAGCATCCTCATGGAAGGGTAGGGGATTGTCTGCCCCATAGAGGCTCGACGTGGATGCCAATACGAACTTCTTTGTGCCGTTTCTTCTGGAACATTCGAGCAGGTTTAAGGTCCCCCTTACATTGGTATCATAATAGATCCATGGGTCTTCCAAGCTTGCCCTGACCCCTGCGCGGGCTGCTAAATTGATTATGGCATCGAATGAGTGGTTTTTGAAAAGCTGTCCCAGGGCCTCATAGTCTGTGATGTCTCCCTTAATAAAAGTGAAGTTTTTAAACCCCCGTAGTGTTTGAAGTCTCCACTCCTTCATCCGAGGGTCGTAGTAGGTGTTCATGTTATCAATGCCGACAACCTGATCGCCGCGTTCGAGAAGTTTTTTAGTGACCTTCCAGCCAATAAAACCTGCTGATCCTGTTACAAGAATTTTCAAAGGTCAATTTCCTCTATGTGTCTTTGTATCATATCTTCCCCTCACGAAAGGCTTCTTGGAGTTCGATCGTTTTTCGAGGAAGTGATTTTCTCATTTTGTTCGCAAGAAAAAGCCATTGCAGCGGCCGGTCCATAGGCCAACTCCGATATTCGTCGATGTGCTCGCGGTCCACAAAATATATAAATCCCCTTTTTCATTTTTCTATCATTTTTCTAAAACCATAAACCCCGTCCTGTGGACGGGGATGAAAGGTGCGTCTGCTGAAAGCAGAAAAAAAGTAAACCAGATGTCCCGCCGTCGGCGGGATTCAGCATGACATGACTGTTCGTTTCTGCTCTTTTTGTCATCCCGAACTTGGTTCGGGATCTCGATTTTGGGTTTAAGAATTTAGGTTTTAAAGCCCCGCCCTGTGGGCGGGGCTCTTTACTCTCCTCGTTCATAAAGAGATGCCTTCCCTGTCAATATCAAGAGCAATCCCCCGCTCTCTTTTTTTGAGATGGTCAAATTCATCTTCCGAAATGACAAGGACGGATAAAGGCATAAGGTGCTCAAGTTCAACTTCAGCCACTTCGTCGAGGATCTGATGTTTTAACTCTCTCGTCAGTCCGCGGACGATGACCGCTATATCATCATCTGACTCAACACCATGATCTCCCCTTGCCCTTGATCCAAAGAGGACCATTCTTAGCAATCGATCGGCTAAGAGTCTTTGCAGATTCTCTTTTAGTTCTCTTAACTCTTTATCTTCTTTGGCCATAAGTTGGTTTTTTTATCTGTCCTGACTTTATCTGTCATTCACTGATGACTCCAGAAACGAGGTTCACGTTAAGATTGAGGCCAATGGTCTTTTCGGTCGTAGTCGTCTTGGAAGCGTTCGATGTCGTCTTCTTCCAAGTAGTCACCGTTTTGGACTTCGATGACCTGAAGAGGCTCTTCTCCTGGGTTTTCCAGGCGATGTTTGATGTTTATGGGAATATAGGTGCTTTCATTTGTATGAACCATGTAAGTTTCATTCTCTTTGGCGACCCTGGCTATTCCCGCCACTACAACCCAGTGTTCGCTCCTCCTCCTGTGGACCTGGAGACTCAACCTCGCTCTGGGCTTGAGAACGACCCTCTTAATCTTATATCCATTCCCCTTTTCCAGAACCGTATAACTTCCCCATGGTCTCTCAACGGTTTTGTGGAGGAGGTGTTCTTCACGGTTAGTCTGCTTCAATCTCTCGACAATCTTTCTCACCTCTTGAACCTTCTCTTTGGGAGTCACCAGAGTTGCATCCGGGGTATCTACCACCACCATGTCTTTGAGTCCGATCGTGGCTATGAGCCTTTCACCAGAAAAAATGATTGAGTTTTGGCTCTCAATATCGATCGTGTTTCCCTTGAGAATATTCCCCGCACCGTCTTTTTCAATCATTTCATCGAGGGCGCTCCAGCTTCCTAAATCAGACCATTGAAAAGTTGCAGGAACCATCAGGGTATTGCGACTCCGTTCCATAATGCCGTAATCGATAGAGACACTTTCCAAGTTTGCATAGAGCGTTGACCATTGCGGATTGGGGATTGCGGATTGCGGAATTGAAGGATGATTTAGTTTATCTGGTTTGTGCGGAGCGAAAAGAAGTGATTCAATTTCTTTGAGGCTATTGTAGAGAGATAGGAGGTGGATTTGGATTTCGGAGAGGATCGTTGATGCCTTCCAGACGAAGATACCGGAGTTCCAAAAGTAGCTGCCATCGAAGAGATATCTTTTCGCAGTCTCAAGGTCAGGTTTTTCAAAAAAGCCTTCAACCTTCTTGAGACTTTCAAAATCTATTTTCAAAGACTGATCAACTTTGATATAGCCATAACCTGTTTCAGGCCGATTGGGTTTAATCCCGAAAGTAACGAGATAGTTTTTCTCCGCTCCCTGAATAGCCAGCCTCAAGTCATCCAAGAATTTCTCTGTATCAGGAATGGCATGATCAGAGGGCATTACGATCATCACGGATTCCGGGGAGAGGTGATTGAGGTAAATGGCAGCCAGACCAATGGCCGGAGCTGTGTTCCTTCCCACAGGTTCCTGAAGGAATTGGATCTTGCTGGTGAAAGGTCCTAACGCCTCGATATGGAACCGTAGATCCTGGGCCTTGTCTTCCGTTGTAACAATCCAGATATTCTGCGGAGGAACAAAGCCATTGATCCGCTTGATGGTCTGCCGGAGTAGGGTGTCTTCTCCCACGATCTGGAGCATCTGCTTCGGGCAGCTTTCCCGGCTCAGGGGCCAGAAGCGGGTGCCAGAACCACCAGCAAGGATCACGGCATGCACATTAGATATCTGCGTGGCTTGATCCATATGATCTGAATCCAAAAGAGATGAAGCAATGTCAAATGTCAACGCTCAATCCCGCCAAGGCGGGATCAAATGAAATCCAAAGCCCAAAGTGGAAAACGTATGATCCTCGATTTTCTTATCAAAGGGAGAAATATTTTGACATTGAGTCATTTGAGCTTCATTTGACATTTGGATTTTGGAATTTGGATTTTAAAACATGTTTAGGATTTCGTCCCGCCAAGGCGGGATTTGGTTCTGGCTATGTTGGGTCAGGATGTTCGATGTTTTAGTGCTTTAAGGTCAGCATCCACCATCATCTGGATCAGCTCTTTAAATGAGACCGTAGGTTGCCAGCCGAGTTTCTTTTTGGCTTTACTAAAATCTCCTCTCAATTCATAGATTTCTGCCGGCCGATAAAACAGATCATCGATGATCACATAGTCCTTCCAATCAAGGTCAACATAGCCAAAGGCTATTTCTATAAGATCTTTAATGGAATGGGTCTCGCCCGTTGCTATGACATAGTCCTCAGGTTCATCTTGTTGAAGCATGAGCCACATGGCCCTAATATAATCCCCTGCATAGCCCCAATCCCTCTTGGCCTCTAAGTTGCCCAGCCTCAGTTCTTTAGCCAGGCCCGACTTAATCTTAGCAACAGTGTTTGTTACCTTTCGAGTCACAAATTCAAATCCTCTTCTCGGCGACTCGTGATTGAATAGGATCCCACTTAAAGCGTGAAGATTATAGGCCTCACGATAATTCCGGGTTAGATGAAATCCTGCAAGCTTAGAGATTCCATAGGACGATCGAGGAGAAAAGGCCGTGTTTTCATTTTGCGGCGTCTCCTTAGCATTACCGAACATCTCGCTTGAGGCAGCGAAATAGAGTCTACAATGAGGAGCTGTGTCCTTAATAGCAGCCAAGACGAAATGGGTGCCGTTGATGTTTGTGTTAATTGTTGAAAATTCATCCTCAAAGGAGTAAGTGACGAAACTTTGAGCAGACAGATGATAACATTCATCCGGTCTCACTTTATCAGCCACCTTAAAGATGCTTGCATAGCTTTCCAGGGAGGCTGCATGGAGGATTAGCCTATCGAGTATGTGTCTTATCCGCCAGAGCCTGTGTTCCGGATCCTCGATTGCCACCCGCCTGACAATCCCGTGAACCTCATAGCCTTTGTCCAGAAGGAATTCAGACAGGTATGAACCATCCTGACCGGTGATGCCTGTAATCAGCGCGCGCTTCATGGAAACTCCTCCCAGAGACAGGTAAAGGTAAAGGTAGAGATAGATAAATTCATTTCCTTGACTCTTTTAGAACTTGTATCACCTTGTTGATGTCGTTATACAACTCAATTAGGGACTTCTCTGTCTCTTCCACAAATTCTTTGCTCATATAGCCAACTCTTTTCCCGTATTCGAGGTGGCTCTGGGTTTCTGTCAAAGACCCTCTTGCCATGTAGTAAAAGTTGATCTTGTCCATCGTATGATTTCGGCCAAATGCTTCCGAAATATTCGCTGAAATGCTGAGGGCCGATCTTCTTATTTGCGATGTGAATCCAAAATCTTCTTTCCTTGGTAAGTTTTCCGTATGACTGTGAACGGTTTCGGCAATTTCCATTGCCTTGTGCCAAATTGGCATTTCTTTGAAAGTCTTGTACACCTCTGCCTATACCTTAACCTGCTTTAATCAAGATAGGCTTCCGCCGTCCCGAATTTTTAATCAATTCGGCAAAAGATCTTCTTTTTGGGGTGGACGTATATCATGGAAGAAGGGCGAAAACCGGAAGGCATAAACTCCTCCTTCTGGTTCGCAACAACCTACATATAATTATCATCATTTTATTGCAAGGTCAATAGTTCTCCCGGGACCCCTCAGGGATGAGGACTCCTATCTATGTAGTTACTAATAAGTCCATAATCGTATGGACGCTGAAGACTAAATCCCTCCTCCCTCCCTTTATTAAAGGGAGGAATTCCCCTCTTTGGAAAAGAGGGGTTAGGGGAGATTTTCGCAAGAATATGTCTAATCAATTATGGACTCCTTAGTAATATAGAAGGGGGTTGATTCGGCACTATGCGCTTTAAGATTGAAGACAGCAGGATAATCTGGTTTTGACCTCAGGCCACCTTCTTGATTTGCAAACGGGAGATTTGGACAGGAACCTCAACACCGATCATATTGAGTAGGACCTTCACCCGTTTCTGAGACGATAATCCCTTTTGGAAGACTCCGACAAAATCTTTCAGAGGCCCGGAGGTAATTTGGACTAGGTCCCCTTCTTTAAGATCCTCCAAAAGTTTCACTGTATCATCATCGCCCATCCGGTCTTTGATCGTTTGGATCACTACCTCTGAGATCGGTACGGGTTCTTTCCCAATCCCCAAGATTCGGTTAACCCCTCTTGTCCACTTAACCTTATAATAGTGGCGTTCAAGGTCGAGTTTGGCAAAGAGATAGTTCGGAAAGAGAGGTATGATCACCCGGGACATTGTTCCATGAGAGTACCGGAAGTTTTCGCAAAGAGGAAGAAGCGCTTCGATTTTCATACCTTCAAAATGGCTCTTAACCCGATGTTCATCCCTTGGCTTGGTGTGGATGACAAACCAATGGAAAGTGCCAAAGTATCTGGTTAATCTGTCCGTTTGGTTCATCTGGTCTATTTAGTCAATCAAGTCCATTTAGTCAATATGGTTTTTGGATTCTATTCCGGTTTTGACTCAAGCGGGTTTTCCAAAAACAGCTTTGTTCTTTTGTAAGAACTCCATAAAAAATGCCATCATGATCGAAGCTAAAAATCCCACCACTCCTGCGATCATAACGTTCTGTCTCTTTTTGGGTCCTATGGGAAACTCTGGGGTTGTTGCGGGAACAGAAACTTGAATGGTCCCTGCTTTAATGGATGAGGAGACCCTTGTTTCCTCTCCTTTTCTTGAAAGGATCTCGAAAGTGCTTTTTGCTGTTTCCATATTCCTTGTCAATCTGGTCTGAATGAGTTCTTGTTCTGATAATTGTTTTTTCAATCCACTCACCTCTTCATTGAGATTTTTGAGGTTTTTCTTCAACTGGAGAATTTCTGCATCAAAAGATTGGATATTTACGGCCGTATCTGCCCTTCTCGAAACTAGATTAATATAAAGGGGATTAATTTCCTCTTTGCCGATCAGCCCTTTATCCACAGGGATAGTTCTTTCTTGTTCTTTTATCTGAGATATCAATTCATTATAGCGTGCCTTTTCGATCAATTGGGAACGGATGGCATCGTCTAATCTACTTTCATATTGCACGATCTGCTTAATCTTGCCTGAGATCTGTTCTCTTAGAAGTTCTATCTTACTTGCTTTTTGGAATCTCTCCAGCTCTTCTTCGGCTGTCTTCAGACTCACTTTGGTTTCTTCCAATTGACCCATCACAAAATTAAAGGTGTCAGTTGTCTCCTTCGATACGACCTCGTCGTTTCTTTCGATAAAAGCAGAGGCCCATGCGTTGACAATTTGGGCAGCCCGGTCCTTGGATGTATCCTGAACCTTTAATAGGATCAAGTTGGTGTTCCGAGGGTATTCTACTTTTATCTGACCCAAGATTTGGCTGGCGGTATATTGGTGGGGAGGGCTATCCAAACGAAGTTTTGCGATCACGGTTCTTGCGGTGTGTTCATTAAGGATTATTTTAGAGAACGTTTCAGCCGAAATATTCTGAAAAATTGGGGTTGAAATTTTCGAGCCCTCTTTGCTAGCAAATTCTACGCTGTATTTGGGCGATGTGACCATCAGGTAGGCCTTGGCCTCGTAGACCTTTGGCTTCGTGAAACTGACCACCCCTGCCACAACCATGCAGAGGAGCGTTCCAATGAAGATGAGCCACTTCCTCTTTCTGATCACTTGGATATAATCCATCAAGTTGATTTCGTCGGGTATATTTCCATTCATTTTCTTCTCCTATTTTGGTCGAAATTAATAAAAATGCCTGTTAGGACAATACCGACTGGGCAATATGAAAATTCCTGCAATGTATAAGGTTGACAAAATCGAAAAAAGTGGACGCATCCAAGACCAGGCCACAACCGGTTGGGGCTGTAACCTTAAAATTTCACCCAAACCCATCATACTGAAATTTATTTCAGCCTTCTCTCTGCTGGTATGAGGAAACAACTGTTTCTGAATTTGTCGATAGATTCAATAAATCTAATTCAATTCCGCTGTCTTGTCAAATATGTGAAACAAGACAATATAACCCCTCAGTCTCGGGTGCGGTTGGATCGGGGTGGTCTCCCCTCCGAAACCTTGAAAAGCGGTTCATTAGAGAGAGGGGTATCGGCGGGTGGTGCTGAAGGGGCCGTTTTAAGGGTATCTGCGCCTTGGCTCATCGCTCAAATGTTCCGCTTCAAGTTTTCTCCGGAGAGACCACCCCGATCCTGGGTATAGGATCTCCGCCCATAACTGAGGGATTGCAAGACGGCCTTATGAAGCCTCGAAGAGGGGTTCGTCCAGGTGGCAAAAAGCATCCAATCCAAACCGGCGGGGTCGGGAGAAGGAAAAACTGGGGGGCAAGGTGAACGCCTTCATATCGAAGACGCAGGACATTATGTAGAAAATAGAAAATCTTTGGTTAAGGTCAGGGTAAGGATGCCAGTTTTGTTAAGAGGTTAGTTCAATGGGCTTTAAATCCTTTGCCATTACCCTTTGACCTTTGACCAAACAGGCTTCCTAGCCTTAACCCTACGACTATTTTCATCGTTCGAGGGTGACGAGCTCGTCATGGGCAATTATATAATAGTAGTTGCAATGATCAATCGAGCAAACCGCCGGGTCTACAACAAAGGAGTGCTGACAGGGAAATTGAAGAAACGGGTAGAAGGCTGGCGAAGTGATCCGCCAGAAGAGATGTACAATAATTGTCAATGTTCTCATAGCTTCGGTCAATTATTAGCCAGACCCTTCTCTTTTTATCTAACGAAAAAGTCTTTAAGAATTAGCTGGTTATGATTGCTTACCTCTATGGCACAAAAAATGCTTTTAGAAACTTTACGAATTCAGTTTAAGTGCGTTGTCCGTCCAAAATTAAACTGCCGGTCATTTTGAAGGGTTGCATGTTCAAGATACGAACGTTTTTCATCATCTTGATATTGTTAATCCTTTGTGTCCATTATAACTTGTTGTTTTCATTTGAAAAGGAGATGACGGTTCAACTCAAGCCCCCATGGGAATTGAGAAAACTTAGCTCAGTCCTTTACGAATTTCTCAAGACACCCGATCGGGAAGGATTTGCTAAAATACATCATATTTTCTATAACAACGGTAAGTTGCGGGTTTATATCCTATTGGATCCTGCCACTTCACATGAGGAGAAAGAAACATTGGTAAATATCCACCGAATCATTGTTGAAAAGGAGTCAAAGAATCAATTAAGAGCTCTTGTACCGGTCGACGAGTTGGTCTCCCTTGCCAAGGAAACCTCCGTCTTGTCAGTTCGTTTACCTGATAGACCGGTGGTCCAAGGGCGAAGCAAACTCGAAGAGGAGGAGGTCGGGAAATGAGAATAGGAGCGGAAAGACCCTTGAAATATTCTTTGCTAATCCTGCTAATAATTTTTTGGTCTTTTCACTGTGAAATCGTCCATTCGGAAGAATCTTATCTTTTCAAGGAAGGGAGAACAGTTCATCGAAAGATTCAGAACACCCTATTCGACCTGCAAGAGAGATATTTCTTTCAGGGGAGGTCGATCTCTAAGGAGTCCGTTCTACAATACGAAGTCGGGATCGATGAGCAAGATAGGGTCATTGTGTTTCTACTGCCTGAGGGAGGAAAGTCTAAGGATGCGATTGACATCGAAGCCCTCAAGGCATATGGATGCGAGATTATCAAAACCGGCGATGCTGTGGTCAAAGCAAAGGTTCCGATTTACATGCTGGACCAGATCGCCGATCAGGTCAATGGTATCTCTTTCATCAGACTTCCGGACCGACCTCTTGCGGACGTCGTCAGCGAAGGTGTGAACCTCACCGGAGCGTCTTCCTATCATTTATCGGGATATGATGGCAAAAACGCGAAGGTGGCAATTATTGATCTGGGGTTTGCCAATCTATCGGCAGCCATTGCGAGCGGGGTTCTCCCAAGTTCAGTGGTCAAAATAGACTGTACGGGCACGGGCTGTGCACCCACAGATTTTCCTTCTGAAGAGGAGGTCCATGGGACAGCCGTTGCAGAAATCGTCCATGAGATGGCACCCGGTGCACAACTTTACCTCATGAAGATCGGAGACACTCTCGATCTCAAGGATGCAAAGGATTATTGTATTGCCAACGGGATCAGAATCATCAATCATTCCGTAGGTTGGTTTATGACCAATTTTTACGACGGGACCTGTTACTTCGATAATGCGGTTTGTTCTGCCAATCACGCCTACAAAAGCGGTATTCTCTGGGTCAATAGCGCGGGAAACCATGCCAGGAGACATTATGGGGCAACCTTTAAAGATACAGACGGGGACCGACTCCATAATGTAACGAGTGAGAGCAACTATATCGCCATCCATGCTGAGGCATGGTATGTCATCATAGCCACTCTGACATGGGATGCCTGGCCTGTGACCGATCAAGACTACGATCTGCTACTCTATAATAGTTCGTATGAGCCCGTAGCATCCAGTATGTTTCCACAGACCGGAACCCAACAACCTGTTGAAGAGATTGTCTATCTCGTGCCCACTTCCGGGACCTATTATCTTGCCGTAAGAAAATATATTGCAACATTAAATCATCGATTTCATATTTTTACTTTTTATGACGATCTATATCCTAATGTGGCTTCGAACAGCCTTGTAGCCCCCTCTGATGCCTCTGGAGTCATGACGGTGGCTGCGATTGATTGGGCCAAGTGGGCCACAGGTCCCCAAGAGGATTTCAGCTCACAAGGGCCTACAAGCGATGGCCGGATGAAACCGGATATTAGCGGGCCAGACGGGGTTTCAAGTTTTGTCTATCAGCCTGATCTTTTCTTTGGAACCTCAGCATCGTCACCCCATGTGGCTGGAGCCGCTGCCTTGATCCTTTCAAACGTTCCCACCCTTACGGTGTCCCAGCTTTGGGATGCCATTACCTCTTCTGCCATTGATATGGGAATACCTGGACAAGACACCATTTATGGGTTTGGTCGGCTAAATTTATCAACGATCTATGTCTATCCGACTTCTATCGATTTCGGTGATGTGATCGTCGGGACCCCTTCGGAAAGGGTGATAACCATTCTAAATATTGGAAGCCAAAATTTGGTGATCGAGGCCATCTCCTCACCATCAGCTCCTTACCAGATTGTGGGGGATAATTGTTCGGGGAAGGCATTGGCCTTGGGGGAAAGCTGCACATTGACGGCTCGATTTTTCCCAAGCGCAGCAGGAACATTTATCAATCACTTTGATATTTTTTCGAATGATTCCAGTAGAAACCCAGTCGCCGTCTCGTTAAATGGAAAAGGGATATTCAAAATCACACTCTCCTCCCCTTCGGATGGAGCTTCATTCAACCCATGCTCCTTAAATTCTCCTCCAACCTTTTCTTGGGATTCCATCGTTTCCTTTAGCAGCTATGAAATCCAGTTCTCCGCCGATCCGACATTTACTTCCATTCCAGTCGGGATAAAGGTTTCCGGAGAGGACAGAGAGAGATTGATGACGACGTCTGAGTGGAAAGAGGTGTTACAAATCCCAGGATTCAATGGAGGAAATGTATATTGGAGGGTGGTCGGAACCCTATCGGATGGCACACCGGTCATCAGTGGCACGCGTTCGATTTCTATATCAGAACCTCAGCCGGTAATGAATCCGATTCTATCCCCGGTGACAAGGAGCGGATTGCCGGAGCTGGCATGGCAGAACAACTGTAATATCAATTTCAAGGTATGGTTTGGAAGTGATCCCACCTTTGCTAAAAAGAGGGTTTTGACCTTCAGGCTTCCAGACCCCAATATTGACAGTTTCTCACAACAGCTCACACAGCTCCAGTGGCTACTGATCAGGAAACTCGTTGGGGACAGGAGTGGTTCACCCATCTACTGGTATGTTGAATCCCAGGATGGTTTGAGCAGATCGAAGACCACGGAGGTGATGAGCTTTCAATTGACGGATTGAAACGATCCATCCTATTCTTATCGTTCCTGGAGAAGGTATTGTAAAAACCTGCCTGTCTGTCGAAGTCTACAATCCATCGGTCTAGCCAAACATATTTGACCTAAATTGAGCGATTTTATTAATAAAACCTTCTGGATTCCCGCCTTTGCGGGAATCCAGTACATTAGGAACCAATTATCATAAAGAATCGCTCGACTTAGGTTTGAAATTTTTAGTGGCGTATTTCAAATTCGAAATCCGAATATCGAAACCTGTTCCTGACAGGTTCAGGAATCCCAAACAAATCCAAATATCAAAATTCGAAACTTTTTTGTTTGGATAATTTGTATTTTGAATCCCGCCTTGGTGAGACTTATTTCGGCTTTCGTGCTTCGAATTTACCAATTGATCTACCTTGACCCATTTTTGTATAAGTGTTAAAAGAAAATTCTCAGATTCATACATCTAGGAATCTGTATATGGGGGGATAAACATTGATCCTTGCCGAAACCTTAAAGAAAGCTGTCAGGTTCTTTCCCAGAAAGCAGGCCATTGTTTGTGGCGGAAAGCGGTGGACCTATCAAGAATTTTTCGATCGAATCAATCGCCTCTCTCGTTATCTTAAATATTTGGGGGTGGAAAAAGATGACAAGGTGGCCATCCTCCATTCCAATTGCCACTATTTTTTAGAAGCCTATTATGGAATTGCACAGATCGGGGCGATCTCCGTTCCCATCAACTATCGGCTCTCAGCCACAGAGATCAACTTCATCCTCCAGGATTCGGAGTCGAAGATCTTGATTGCCGATCCGATATTCCAAGAGCAGGTTGATGCTAACAAAGAGCAGGTTCCAGGAATCGAAAAGGTCCTTTGGACCAGAGAGGGAAGGGGTAGCTCCTGGCTGTCGAAAAAGCAAGAGACGAGCGGGGAAGAAGATCGGGATTTGAATTATGAGATGGCTCTCCATCAGATGGATGCCGATGCCCTTCCTGAACCCCAGATCAGTGATCAAGATCTTGCTCAGATCTACTATACGAGCGGGACCACTGGCCGTCCCAAAGGGGTGATGTTATCACACAGAAATGTCTACACCCATGCTCTTGGGGCCATCGCAGAGATTCATCTCACAGATAGTGATGTATGGGCTCACGTGGCACCGCTCTTCCATCTTGCCGATGCCTGGGCAACCTGGTCGATCACCTGGGTAGGTGGGACCCATGTGCTGCTCAGGGATTTCGTACCCAAGGTTGTCCTGGAAACCATAGAAAGGGAGAAGGTGACGGTCACCAACCTCATCCCGACCATGCTCAACTTGATGGTCAACCATCCTGATGCTGGAAAATATGATTATCGGAGTTTGAGGGTCCTTTTAAGCGGAGGAGCGCCCATCGCCCCAGAAGTGATTCGAAAAATCGTTGAAACATTCAAATGCGACTATATACAAACCTATGGAATGACTGAGACCAGTCCCTACCTCACCCTCTCTATTTTAAAAGACCATTTAAGAAAGTTATCCTACGAGGACCAGCTTCGATTCAAATCGAAGACGGGAAGGGAATTTATCGGCGTCGAGCTGAAAGTGGTCAATGACCGAGGAGAGGAGATTAAGAAGGATGAAAAGGAAGTTGGAGAGATCATTGCCAGGGGTGATATTGTGACGAAGGGATATTGGAAATTGCCTGAAGAAACGGAGAAATCGATTAGGGATGGATGGCTCTACACTGGAGATTTGGCAGTTATGGATGAAGAGGGGTATGTGACGATCGTCGATCGGAAGAAGGACATGATCCTGACGGGAGGAGAGAATGTCTACTCGACAGAGGTCGAAAATATACTCTACATGCATCCTGCGATTTTAGAGTGTGCTGTGGTGGGTGTTCCAGATCAAAAATGGGGGGAGGCTGTAAGGGGGATCGTCGTGTTGAAACCTGGCCAAAAGGCAACCGAGGGAGAGATCATCCAGTTCTGCAAGGAGAGGATGGCCCATTACAAAGCCCCCAAATCGATCGGTTTCGTCGATGCCCTTCCAAGAACTGGTTCCGGAAAGATCCACAAGAAGGGATTAAGAGATTCATACTGGGCAGGGTACGAGAAGAAAGTCCATTGATTGGCAGGATGATAGAAATGTAGGTTCTTACGTGTTTGAATCTGAGAATCTTCTTCTAACATTCAAAAAACCCACAAAAAAATCTCTTCTCCCCTGACCTCGCTCTGGAAAGCGAGCCAAAAAGAAATGGCCCCTTCGGGAAGGCCTAATGGTTAACTTTTTTTTCTTATCCCTCCATCTGGAATGTTTTGGAACTATAAATAAGGAACAATGAACTATGGACCATGAACGATGAACTATGAATATAATTTGCCTTCATTATTTCCTTCATTGTTCATCGTAGTATTTTACAATAAATGGATTGTAACTATTTGTTTATACGAATCTTATCCAGACCCGTCCCCAGATTTCCAGATGTTGACTCTAATGAGGAGACTGACCTTTTCTCTTATCTCTAATTATAATTTTTGTTTCTTCATAAACCACAAACAATCCTCCAATTAGAAATATTATCCCGAATACCCAGTGATATGAACCCATATCTATTGGTCCAAGGTCCCACTGATAAAATCTTCTATTAAAAAGGAGGTATCTCCCAAAAACTATAAACGATATTCCAGTAAGCAATATCGAGATCTTTGCGAGCATCGGATTCCCTCAATTATCAATGACACTTTAATAATTCATTATTGTCATAACTACCAGATCATGAGACATTAAAAGAGGGGAAAATGGGTGACACTCTCGGCTTTTGGGGGATTACAAAGAATTGCCATAAAATCCCCTTTTATCCCAATGCTGTCCATTTAAGCCGTTCGTGCTGAGCCCTTTGACTCACTGCCCCCCTTCGACAGGCTCAGGGCGAACGGCGAGTCAAAGGGTTAGGGCGAACGGTGACAGCCTAACTGAACAGTATCACATTTTATCCCCCTTTTTCAAAGGGGGGAACTCTAGTCTCCTTCCTTTATTAAAGGGAGGGCGGACAGGATTTTGAAATGACTAACAGTTATAGAAATCTAAATCGATGCAATCCTATCATTCTCGCTTCAATGGAGCCCCTCTATCCATTGTCTGGTGCTATAGTACAAAACAGGTCACAGATTGGTCACAGATTCGCAGAAAAATAGAAAAAAATGAACCGATTCAATTTTGAAAATGATCTTGATCCGAAAATCACCCTAATGGTAACTGCAAGCATAAGAAGAAATTTTCTTGACAAAAGAATATAGTAAATGTTAACGTTTCCGCATATTTTGAGAAAATTTAATAGATTATCTAATCCATTGATTTAATAGACAATTCACAGTATGTATTGAAAATCCAGAACTTTTGTGTTACCGTTAACGCAATCATATGGAAAAGCCGTTTACCATAAGACCGAAGACTACCATAAAAGATATTGCCCGTTTAGCTAATGTTTCCCATACCACGGTTGCAAGAGCCCTGAACAACAAATCCCGCATTCGGAATGAAACAAAGGAGCGAATTCTCTCCATCGCAAAAGAGCTAAACTACCAGCCCAATTTCATTGCTCGAAGTTTGGTGATGAAACGGACCAAGACATTAGGCCTCGTTATTACCACGATTGCCAATCCATTCTATACAGAGTTGGCCCAAGATATCGAAGCAACGGCAAGGGGATTAGGTTATAACATCATCCTCTGCAGCACCCATTCCGATCTCTCCCTAGAAAAAGAGTATACCAATATGCTCAAGAGTAAAGGGGTGGACGGTATTGTCTTCACCTCCGCCCATATTCAAGACCCAAATATTTTGGGTTTAGCAGAAGAAGGATTCCCCATCATCCTTGTCAATCGAAGAACCTATCATCCCATTGTAAAGGAAAGAGTAGATTACGTGGGTGTGGATAATATACGGGGTGGTTTTTTGGCCGTTGAGCACCTGATCAAACTTGGCCATCAACGCATCGGGGTGATCGGCGGATCTTCAGAGTCTTCTGTTGGATTTGAACGTCTGGAAGGGGGGAGAAGAGCCCTTGAGGCCTATGGGTTGGAGCAAAAGGTCCATTATTTCCTGGAAGGGGATTTTTTGAAGGAATCAGGTTATCAGGGAGCGGTGCGATTCCTTGAAATGACCGATCCTCCCACCGCTGTCTTTGCTGCAAACGATTATATGGCATTGGGGGTCTATGAGGCGATCGTCGATAAAGGCAAAAGGGTTCCGGAAGAGATCGCTTTGGTTGGGTTCAATGATATCGAATTTGCAGCAATGAGAGGGATTGAGCTGACAACGATCGGACAGAAGAAATATGAGATGGGGGCCCGTGCAGTCAAGACATTGGTCGAGAAGATTGAGGGAAAGAAGGTCGGACCTTCAGAAGATATTATTTTGGAGCCCGAATTAATCATTCGAAAGACCTGTGGTTACCATTTGAAGCGTTATCAAGTTGAATCTGGAAATAGGGATGGGATGGATTATATTAAATCCGAAGCAGGAAATCCGAAATTCGAAACAAGCACGAATTCTTGAGATACAAATGACCAAAACAAAAAGAATTGGTTTCAAGTTTTGAAATTTGAATTTTGTAATTGTTTCGGATTGCGATATTCGAATTTCGAATTTTTGATATGGGAGGAGGAGACTGTATGGGAAGAAAGAAAATCTCAATCATCGGGGCTGGTTTTGTTGGAGCAACGGCTGCCCAGTGGGCTGCTGAAAAGGAGTTGGGCGACGTTGTATTAGTCGATATCCTTGAGGGAATTCCCCAAGGGAAAGCCCTTGATCTCTTTGAGGCGTCGCCTATTGAAGGATTCGATGCAAGGGTGACCGGCACGAATGGATATGAGGAGACGAAGGACTCTGATGTGGTGATCATCACCTCAGGGATTCCTCGAAAGCCTGGGATGAGCCGAGAGGATTTGCTGGAGACGAACAAGAAGATTATTGACACGGTTGTGACCCAAGTCGTTGGGAAGTCTCCC
>Ga0299912_10001684_pt1 | contig 17829 bp, 18 predicted proteins | sample RVTome_2_FD_207667 | JGI IMG/M metagenome (GOLD analysis project Ga0299912, IMG submission 207667) | Soil microbial communities from uranium-contaminated site in the Upper Colorado River Basin, Wyoming, United States - RVT95D214 (version 2) ... | reverse complement strand
GTCCAGTCATACCACAATAGGACATACAAGATGGGCTACTCATGGAAGGCCTTCAGAGGAAAATGCCCATCCACATAGGTCTAATGGAGTTGTTTTAGTGCATAATGGAATAATAGAGAATTACCTTTCGCTTAAAAAGAAGCTGATAGAGAACGGATATCAGTTTACGTCAGAAACCGATACAGAGGTACTCTGCCATCTTATAGAGGATTACGCAAAAAGATATCCGCTCGAAGATGCTGTAAGAGAGGCGATGAAAGAAGTTAAGGGTGCTTATGCCCTTGCTGTTATCAAAGAAGACGAGCCTGATAAGATTGTAGGTGTGAGGAAGGACAGTCCTCTTGTTGTCGGGATAGGTAATGGAGAATTCTTTGTTGCCTCAGATGTTTCTGCATTCCTGAATTATTCAAACGATGTAATTTTTCTTGAAGATGGTGAGATGGTAGTTCTTACAGAAGATGGGGTCAAGATTACAGGGCTTGATGGTATCTCTATCCAGAAGGATGTGAAGTCCGTGTCATGGAGCCCTTTGATGGCAGAAAAGGGCGGTTACAGGCATTTTATGCTGAAAGAGATATACGAACAACCAAGGGCTATTGCTGATACACTTAGGGGGAGATTTAATGCCGAAAGTGGAGAGGTGAATTTGGAAGAGTTTGGTATTAAGGAGGAAGCCCTGAAGACTATTAAAAAGATTTTTATTGTAGCCTGCGGCACTTCCTACCATTCAGCCCTTATCGGTAAATATATGATAGAGGGACTTGTCAGAATTCCTGTTGAGATTGATATCGCATCAGAGTTCCGTTATAGAAGGCCAATCATAAAGTCTGGAGACCTTATGATCGGGATAACTCAATCCGGAGAGACTGCAGATACGCTTGCTGCCCAGAGAGAGGCAAAAAGGCTCGGTGCAAAGACACTCAGTATATGTAATGTTGTCGGCAGCACCTCTTCAAGGGAGGCTGATGCTGTGTTTTATACCCATTCAGGCCCTGAGATAGGAGTCGCTTCGACAAAGGCTTTTACGACCCAGATTATAGGGCTTTACCTTTTTACAATATGTCTTGGAAGGATAAAAGGTACAATCTCAGTGGACATGTCAAAGGAATTTTTAGGAGAACTCCTGATGCTTCCCGGCAAGGTAGAAAAGGCATTAGCTGCAGATGAAGGCATAAGAATGGTAGCAAAGGATTTTTTTAAGGCGAGAGGGTTTCTCTACCTTGGAAGAGGTATAAATTATCCCATTGCACTTGAGGGCGCTTTGAAGTTGAAAGAGATATCATATATACATGCTGAGGGATATCCAGCCGGTGAGATGAAGCACGGCCCGATAGCCTTGATAGATGAGGAACTTCCGGTTGTTGTTCTTGCACCCAGGGACAACCTGCGTGAAAAGATAATCTCTAACATTCATGAGGTAAAAAGTAGAGGAGGAAAAGTCATATCAATCACAAACGATGCCGACAATGAGATATGCAGGATTTCGGATAAATGTATTTTTGTTCCCGAAGCGAATTCGTATCTTACAACTGTATTAATGGCAGTTCCTGTGCAGTTGCTTGCTTATCATATCGGGGTATTAAGGGGGTGTGATGTAGACCAGCCGAGGAACCTTGCCAAGAGCGTTACCGTTGAATAAAAAAAGTTTTTCAAGGTTGCTTGGTTTCTAAGGTTTTTGGGCTTGATTTAATAAAGTCTTATAATTTTATTTAATAAGTTTTATAAACTTTTTAAGATTATTAAAAGGTGCTGTAGATTTAAAAAGTAGGAATCTGTTAACATTATTATGTCAAAGGAGATTTCAATGCATGATTTAAATCCCCAGCAGAAGGAAGCTCTCGCCTATACAGATGGTCCGTTGCTTGTATTCGCCGGCGCAGGAAGCGGTAAAACAAGAGTTATTGCTCACAAGTTCTCATATCTTGTGAAGTCAAAGAGACTTTCTACGGATTCGATATTCACCGTTACCTTTACTAATAAGGCAGCCGATGAGATGAGGGAGAGGATAAACGTTCTCCTCGATAAAGATTGTAATGGCTCCTATATAGGTACGTTTCATTCACAGTGTAACAGGATCCTTCGTAAGGAAATAAAAGCCCTTGGTTACGACAATAATTTTTCTATTTATGATGAAGATGACCAGTGCAATCTTGTAAGACATATATTAAAAGAATTCAAGATGTATGAAGCCCTCTATAAGGGCATTGTGTCGCGTATAAGCTTTCTAAAGTCTTCCCTGACGGGCGCTGAAGAGTTTCTTTCCTCTGGTGATGGTTTTGGTTTTGATGAGAAACTGGCAAGGGTTTATATAAGATATCAGGATGAGCTCGTGAGGAGTAACGCACTTGATTTCGATGATCTGATTATGTTGACAGTGAAACTATTTGAGAATAACCCAAGGCTGCTTGAAAAATACCAGGATAAGTTTTCCTATATACTTGTTGATGAATTTCAGGATACTAACTTTGCTCAGTACCATCTTCTTAAGCTCCTTGCAGCTGCTTACAAAAAAATATGTGTTGTTGGGGATGATGATCAAAGCATATATAAGTTCAGGGGCGCTAACTTACATAACATCCTGAGTTTCGAGAATGATTTCCCTGGAGCGAAACTTGTTAAACTGGAACAGAACTATCGTTCAACACAGTACATACTTAATGTTTCAGAAGCTGTTATTTCACATAATACTGAAAGGAAACACAAAAGACTCTGGACAGATAGGGGCTGGGGTGAGAAGGTACACTACTGTTGGTTGAATACATATGAAGATGAAGCTAAATACATTGCCAAGGTTATAAAAGAATTCTATCTGAAAGGGGCATACAATTACAGGGATTTTGCAATATTTTACCGTGTAAACCTTCAGTCACGGGTAATCGAAGATTCACTGCGCGACGAGGGGCTCCCTTGCCGCATTCTCGGCAGTATAAGTTTTTACCAGAGGAAGGAGATCAAAGACATAATAGCATATATGCGGTTATCGCTGAATAATGGAGATAATGTAAGTTTCAGGAGGATTATAAACAGTCCTTCACGGGGGATAGGTGCAGCTACCCTTTCCAAAATAGAGCATGAGGCAAAGAAAAAGTCCCTATCTCTATTTAATGCAATGAAGGCAATACTTCGCTCTGATAGTTTTTCCTCTGCTGTAAAAGATAAACTTACTGAGTTCGCAAAGCTGATTGAAGGTTTTTCATCCTCAAAATACAAGTCAGCAGCAGATATGTTAAAAAGCATATTCGAAAAGTCAGGTTATGCTGAAAACCTTGAAGAGGAAAGAGCAAAGAACATTGCAGAGCTTATCTCATCTGCCGAGGGTAAGGAAATAAAGGATTTTGTTGACAGGGCATCATTATTTACAAATATAGATGAGATAAAGAAAGGAGATAACATTTCTCTTATGACACTGCACAGCGCAAAGGGTCTTGAATTTCCCGTTGTGTTTATCATAGGACTTGAAGAAGGTGTGCTGCCATACTGTAAAGCTATGGAGCGAGAATGTGAAATTGCCGAGGAACGCAGGCTGTTTTATGTAGGTATGACCCGGGCAAAAGATATCCTCTGGCTAACGGGTGCCAGTAAGAGGAGATTGTACTCAAAGTTACAGGATCAGGAGCCCTCAAGATTTTTGAGAGATATACCCAAGGGGTGTTGTCATTGGATAGAAAAGATAACAGGCCAACAGATAATAAAGCTTGTACCTGTAAAGAAAAAGGTTGATTTAAAACATAGATTTACTCTCTATACTGCAGGATGCAGGGTAAAACATCCCATGTGGGGCGTAGGTATAGTGCGCGACTGTTATGGAGACGGAGACGATCTGAAGGTAATGGTTAATTTCCCCAATATTGGGGTGAAAAGGCTTGCTATAAAGTTTGCAAATCTGGAAAAAATCTAAGTCGTTAAAATGAAGATATCTAAAGAAGAGATTGAACATATAGCGGTGCTGGCAAGGCTTTCCCTCTCCGGAGAAGAAAAGGAGTTATTCGGATCACAGCTTAGCAGTATTCTCGATTACATGGAAAAACTGAATGAGCTTGATACAAAAGGCATAGAACCAACATCCCATGTCCTGTCATTAAGCAATGTAATGCGGGATGATATACCGAGGCCTTCTATTCCGAAGGAAGATGTACTGATGAACGCGCCAGACCATACAGAAAAATTCTTCAGGGTCCCGAAGATAATAGAGTAAATTAAAAGCCTCCCGTTATGTCCCGATAATTTCATTCAATCCTTCAACAATCTGATCCAATTCTTCCGGTGCTACCCTGCCGATCTTTTTCCCGATCCTCTCAACGGAAAGCGTCCTAATCTGACTTATTTTCACCCATGAGCGTTTGGGCAAATCTGTAGTTTCCAGTTCAAGAGTAAGCGGAAAACCTGCGCGCTGAGGCTGACTGGTGATAGCTACGGCAATGACAGTTCCAGAACGTTCATTAAAAATGTCATGACTTAAAATCAAAACTGGCCGTATGCCAGCCTGCTCACATCCCCGAACGGGATTCAAATCCGCCCATCTAATATCGCCCCTCAATATTTGGGCCATTGGCTCAAATCTTCGGACAAGCCTTCTTCTGCCATTGCTTTTTCAAAAGCAAGGTCGAGTTTGGAGCATTCTTTAGCTAAACGGGTGCGTTTCAATCGTTTCAGTTTCTCATCTACCGCTTCCTGTATTGCCTGACTGCGGTTCTGAAAAACATTTTCACTCACAAGTCTGTCAAGCTGTTCGATAAACTGTTCGTCCAGAGTAATTGCTATTTTTGTTTTACTCATAACCACCTTTGGTATTACTTTATATCATACCATAAGCTTTGTCAATATTTTTAGGGCATAACGCAGAACTAAGGGGCGCGGGGCAACAACGCCGGAACTGAAAAAGAAAAGCGGCTAATCCCGCATCCCTCTTGAGCGACTTGATAGACCAGTTGATTGCCGTGCTATTTTCATCAAGCTGCGTAGAGCTTCATTGACCGAGGCATCATCGGGAAAAGCGGCAGCCACATCAGGACTTAGAAGAACAAGATTGGTGCCTTTTTTATATTCATCAAAATATTTGCCTCTTATCCCTTTGCCCAAATCTTCTCGTTTGTATTCTTTTCTCATTTCTTCGTGTTTAACCGTCTTCATATATTTCCCTCTCTTGTCTTGTTGCGCGCCTTGCGCTTATTATTCTTGTCTTTCCACGTCGCTCAGTATGAACGACAGCCAGTAACTGATTTGTTCTCGAATGGCCAAAAGTCAGGAATCTATGCTCACCGATGGAATGGTCGGGATCGTTGAAGGTAATCGCCTGTGGATCACCAAATACCGTTGATGCCTCATGAAAAGAGATGCCATGCTTCTTGAGGTTAGCTTCGGATTTATCTGGATCCCATTCAAATTCCATGTTTTATTTTATCATTTTTTTATGGTCTAATGTTTCGGATGGTTCGCCGGTACATTTAAATTACAAGCATTATACAGGACTCTTCTCATTTGTGCTGAAGTTTTGGCATATTCTTTTGCTTCTGCAATTAGGTCTGGATAGTTCAATGCGTCCTGCCGAAGCACAGGAATTAGTGACTCTATTAAGGAAAAGTTTTTTGTACTCAGAGGTAGGATAGAGATTGCCACGGTCGATACGACCTCGCAATGACGGGTAATTTAAGGCTTCAGTATGGTTATCGCTGGATTTTAGATTGAATTTATTCAATACCGGGGTGCATAATATAAGAGAACATCGTTTTAAATTTAAATTGGAATCTTTATGTTAAGGTGCATATTAAGGGCTAAGATACATATCGCAACCGTGACAGAGTCTAACCTTTCGTATGAGGGTAGTATTACCATTGATGCGGCGATACTTAAAAAGGCAGGGATACTCCCTTATGAACAGGTGATGATAAGTAATCTAAACAACGGAGAACGGTTTGAGACTTATGTCATACCTGGCAGGAAAGGCGAGGTCTGCCTTAATGGCCCTACAGCAAGGAAGGGTGTTGTGGGCGATAAGATCATAATCTTCTGTTACTGCTATGTTGAAGATAGCAAATTAAAGGAATTTAAGCCAAAGATAGTCCTCCTCAACGAGAAGAATAAAATTCTCAGCATTAAATAAAGTCTGTTTATAAATTACCTTTCTGCGGGAGCAGGTTTGTAACTTGCTCCCGTTTATTTTGATCTACCGATAGACAAAAATTAATGGGTTCAGGTCAGAGACACTGAACCCGCAACAAAATAATCCAGATCATCTCGGACACAAATTCCGGAGTAAACCGGACATACTTTCCGGACATTTCAAAAACCAGACTTGAAGCTTATTTGCTGATTACATTTGTAAAGACACAGAAAATAATTCTTCCTGAAGGTCACACTTCCCAAAATTGTCAAAGAACTGTAGAATTGAAATGATAATCGTTAACTGTTTAATAAGGTGTAAGAATGGTTCAAAAGTATTCCTATGGATTTTCAGCAAATTATATAATTTTGTTAGTTGTGGCATTCTTTCTTGCAACATTCCCGATAGTTATTGGTAAATTTCATCCAGTTATTCTGATATTTCCATCTATCAGTATCTTTATAGTCGTGCTTGTTTTTTTAACTGCTGGGAAAACAGCAGTAGAATTATCAGAAGAAGGTTTACGATTTCATTTCATGATTCGATTAGGCAATCTACTTTCTTCAAAAGAAGTTCCTCGTTTTATAAGATGGGATGAAATTCGAGGCATGATAGTTTGTTTTACTCACTATGAGGCAACAACTTCAAGCAAAGGTATGCTGGGTAGTTTATCTGGGAAAGAAATGATTGCAAAACTATTTTATAAAATCTATAAAGGAAGCCCGAAATACTTTGTTATACCCTTTAAAAACTTAAAGGGATCGGACGGTGAAGATTTACTCGATAATTTGAGAAAGAAAATACCAGATATCACAAATAAAAGTGATATTTATTCTGATTTTTTAAGAAATATTGTTCTTCCGTCAAAGGTACAATACAAAAAATATACTCTCTCACAAGAAGAAGGGATAAAACATCCAAGAGGAACTATTCCTTGGAATAGTATAACGAGCATTGATTATGAAGATTATCATTCAAGAATGCTTAGTATTTCCTATAAGAACCAAACAGGCAGTGTTGAAAATATTTTTATTAAACCAGAAGGAACAGAGGATTTTAAAAATTTCACTCGGTACCTGATTAAGAAGGCAGATAATGCTTCTATTGATGCTTCCATTCTGAAAATATTCAGCAAGGAATATAAATTAGAAAAGTTAGCTATCGCATTGGTTTTATTATTAATTTTAGGATTTTTTATCTATATATTAATCGGTGTTATACTTTCTTGAAGATCACAAATATTTAAGCCTTAATAAACTGGGGAAATGAACCATATTCGTTTATCTTCCAACATCACAGAATGCAATAGAATCACTCAGCTTCTTCCTGAAATCTCTATTGAGTTCATCTATTATAATGGGACAGACTACATATAATAATTGTTAGATTTTATTTCTCAAGGATACTAAATGGGTTCTCTTAATAATATTTTCAGTCTTGTTATTGGAATTAACCTTATTGTAGTGGGGTTGATTGCATTCATCGCAGGCATTATATCCTTGGTAAAGCGAGACGAGTCCGTAAAGAAACTAACTTCCATCGCTTATATTATTGCTGGAGTTGCAGCTGTTTACTTTGGTGTTGTTTTATCGAGAAGCTCATACAATATGATGTAACGCTTAAAAAATGCACCCTGAGGAAAGCCGAACTCCAACTCAACTCCTTCCTGAAGTTCTCATTTCCAATAAATGCTAAAATAGTGTAGATTATATCCAGCAATCAATGTGGGTTGCGAGCTTTGGATAGAATTATGTCAGGGTAGGAAGGAGGCGTGGATATATGGAAGAACTCACCAAAGCGCAAATAGCTATAGTGAAAGAAATAGAAAAATTAATAGTTGAATTACTAGGCGGAACTGAAGAACAGATTTGGAAGAAGACATTTGAAAAAATCCTTAAATTAGTGGATGAATTTGAGCTCATAAAACACAAAGAAACAATAGAATCCATATACGATAAATTTATGAAAGAAGGTCTTTACGAATATGCTGGAAGGTTTGCTGCAAAATGTAACCTTTAAAACAGATAGAAATGTCAAAACTCCCAAGATATGCCTTTAATAACCGTCACCAGATATCCTACTTCTAACATTCACTCAAAAGTGATCTCTTACTTCCTGTAGTACGCTCAGAAGAAACCTGATATAATTGTGCAGAATACAATTCGTAATCTTCAGCGAGGATCATGTTAAAAGAGTTGGAGAAAGCAAAACGAGATTCAGGAGAGTCCTACCGTAGGTGGTTCTCAGATAAGACTTTAGACCTTATTATATGGTTCTCCATCGATAATAATATCGCTGGATTTCAATTATGCTATCGCAAGGGTTCAGATGAACGAGCTTTAACTTGGTTTAAGGATTTAGGGTACTCGCATGATCGTGTCGATGACGGTGAAAGAATACCAGGTCATTATAAAATGTCTCCTATTTTAGTGCCTGACGGGACTTTCAATAAAAACGATATTCTCGATTTATTTATGAAGGAGAGCAAAACAATAGACCAGAACATTATAAATTTCGTATCCCAAAAAATAAGAGAATATCCGAAAGGATAAATACCACATCTTATTAAAGCTTCTTCCTGAATTATTGTCTTTGGAAAAGTACAGATTCATGCAATATTACAGATGTAAATCCACAAGAAAATAGTTTTCTGTGTTCAAGGATAATTAAGTTAATAGTTATATCGCATACGATATAATAATCAACTGAAAATTAATTTTCTTATTTTTTGATGCGTTAAGCATTACCGGTTGGAGATTTCCCTTGACCAAATATACAATTTTTCCTAAAATCACACAAAAAGACGCATGCGACATAAAAAACAATGTTATGCATTCAATAAAGAGAAATAAAATGAAAACAATAATCTTTCTGAGATGTATTTCTGCAATATTTCTCTTTTTTCTACTTACACCAATTATCTCTGCCGGAGCTGACCAAAAGTTATCGAAAGAATACCTTTTGAATAATGAATGGGGTCCCAACATCGGTGAATTAGGCGTTTTTTTTAAATTCAAGAATAATAAAACGTATAAAACTGAAATAAATTTCGAGGGTGGCGAGTTTTATCAAGGCACGTACGATGTAGTAAATGGAAAGCTGGCACTAAAATTAAACGAGAGCACAGAAGAGCCAAAATTAAAGGGACAAACATTTTCATATACATTAATGCGAGACGACAATGAGATCTTTTTCAATGAATATTTGAAGTTGGAAGGAAATGTAATTTATATAGATAAAATATGGAACCAAAAAGCCATTGTTAAAAATGGGAAGAAAATGAAATATCAAAGTACGGATGTCGAAACAATAAATAATCTTGCGAGGATAAAGGACTCGTCGCATTATTACCAGAAACCTAACGAAAAAAGCCCACGTTTCATGTTTTCAATATGGAATGACAAGACTGATAAAATAAGTGCCTGGTCGCTTGCCATCCCCTCCGACGTATTAGCCTCCGTGAAAAGGGAGGTTCAATTGATTTTAAGAACGACCAAGAAAGACAATAAAGGCAGATATTGGTATTGCATTGTTTTACCTGTCGGTACTGGCGGTTATGATCGCGTCAGGCTTGAGAACACATCTGCGGAATGGACCGGCAGCAACATCGCATGGATTAAGGAAACGGAAATAAAACAGATAATACAAAGATGAAAATGCATAACAATCGCGTCCACACCGACGCCGAATAAGCGTGGTTTGTTTTCAGTACTGTCTGCTCCGGCTCGGGTGACGCATGGCGTTATGCTGAAAATTAATAAATTAAGAGATGAAAACGATGAGTGAAATGCAACAAGGGTTATCACTAAGCGAGCGATTCTATTCTGGCTTGCTCGGCGTTGTCTTTGTAATTTCAAATACGATATCTCTCGTTTTATTACTAAATGTCTTTTTCGCATTTATCGGGTTAGAAATTCAAAGACTATTTTATTGGATAGGAGTTGCACTTCTTCACATTTTCACATACCCAAAATATAGGCTGGCAATGCCGAGAGATAAACATATTATGCTGATTGTTTCAGTGGTTGTCTTAATTATCTCTGTCTCTATGGCGATTCTAATATGAAAATGATTTCAAGCATAATGAAGCGTTTCACGGGATTGGCGTGAAACTGTCCACGCCTCCCCCTGAGCATTAGCGTTATAAGTACTTCTCCTGTAAATCATCAATAGTTCTGGTCTTTAATAGCTGTCGATAAGTAGGTGCATCCAACAGAAATGCCTTCTTTATTACAGGGTAAAATATTCAAGAATGAATTCTGTGTAAAACACTTCCTGAAGTCAGCCATCATGAAGTGCTTAATTTGACAAATATAGTTTTGTTCGATAATTCAACATTTCAGAAGAAAAATAAAAATGCTGCACAAATAATTTGACTATATCCAATTCTATATCTAAAATGGGAGTGAACCGTGATGGAACCCATATCAGAAAAATTCGTAGAGAAGACCTGGCAGGAAGTTGCCGGGTTCAGCACAAATCGAGCAATCAAAGAGATGCAAAAGATGGGCAAAAACCAGCCGGATCTCTTGGCTTTCTTAATGGCTTTGATCGAGGATATGGACCCGGAAGTAAGGGAACTGGCTATTTATATCGCTTTTGTCGTTTATCGTATTTTTGAAGGCTCACAGAACAAGATCAAAAAGATTACTTCCAAAGAGATTATTGACTGCTATGAATATAACGAAGATCTTATTGGTAAATTGGAAGGAGCCGATGAGAAGTTTATTGATAGAATCGCCAGGATACAGATTTCCAAGCAGCCATATGTTATGAAGTATGTGGTAGAAGCCCTTATGGAGAGCTCAGAGGAGGGTGATGATGTTGTGCTGACTGATGAAGATTCAGGCTTTCTTTTCCTTCTGCTTAAAACTCTGGTTGATCTTCTTGATAAAAAGACTTATTAACAGTCTCATAATTGAATAAACATTTACCTGAAAATCTCCCCAACCCCCCCTTGCCAAGGAGGGGATTACTAAGTAACCAACCCTGACTGTGTCATTAGCATGTAAAAGCCCAAAATTGCTGATAGACTCGCCCCCCTTTAATTTTCAAGGAGATGCTGAAATAAATTCAGCATGACAGGAATATCGACAATGGCTTGACAATTGTCATTCTGAACTTGTTTCAGAATCTCTATCGGCAATTTTTTGGGGAATATTTTTATTGACATGCACTCACTATTTTTTTATACTGAACATAGGTTCACATGAACAGACGTTCAGGCATAGAGACGAAAAAGAAAATTATTAATGCCGCTATGGCAGTTTTCTCTAAACAGGGCTACGCAAAGGCGAATATCAGAGAGATCGCAAGGACTGCCGGAATTAGTGTAGGCGGAGTTTATCTATATTTCAGGAACAAGGAGGAGCTGTATCTAAGTCTTATTAAGGAGAGAATCGAGGACCTTGTAAGAAAGACTGAGCTGATTGCTGAACCGACAAAATCACCTACAAAGGCTCTGACTGACTTCTTAAGATTGCATCTCGACTATGCCTCGAAACACAGGGAACAAATCCTGCTGCATATCAGGGAGCATGGTTTTACGTTCGGTATGGAGACAAAAAGACAATTCTTCAGGAGTCAGAGAAAATTGATCGAAAGGATTCTTGTTAACGGGATACGTGCAGGAGAATTCAGGAGATGTGATACGAAAGAGATGGCGAACATTATTATGGGATCTTTAAGGGGCATCATTTTTTCAATGGCTGTAGAAACCGACGTTTCTGTTACGTCAAAAGGACTAAGTGAATTCGTCTTCAAAGGCCTTCTAAAGACAGGGAAAAGGGGTGAGTGAATGGTGATGAAAGTGCATTCGGGATTTGTAAAAACTAAAGTAATTGTCGGGTTCATTTTATCTGTTTTATTGATACTCTTCATAGCTGCCTGCAATAAAGAAAAATCACAGCCTACTCAAAAACCTGCTGTACCGGTGACAGCCGGTATCGTAATCCAAAAAGACGTTCCCGTACAAGTCCGCGCTATCGGCAATATTGAAGCCTATTCCACCATATCCGTCAAATCTCAAATCGGCGGCATCCTGACCCGTGTCCATTTCAGGGAGGGGCAGGATGTAAACAAAGGGGATCTCCTCTTTACAATTGACCCACGTCCCTACGAAGCAGCGCTCAAACAGGCGGAAGCAAACCTCGCAAAAGATACTGCGCAGCTCGAAAATGCCCGTGTGGAGGTGAACCGCTATGCAGAACTTGTGAAGAAAGGTTATGTGGCACAGGAGCAATACGACCAGATTCGCACCAACGCTGATGCCTTCGAGGCTACAGTAAATGCCGACAAGGCAATGGTTGAAAATGCCCGTTTGCAGTTGAAGTACTGCTACATTTACTCTCCTATTAACGGCAGGACCGGAAACCTCATAGTTAACGAAGGCAATCTTATTAAGGCGAATGCTGATACTTCTATGGTAGTCATTAATCAGATTCAGCCTATCTATGTGACTTTTTCTGTCCCTGAACAATACCTTAGAGATATAAAGAAATACATGTCCTCCGGCAAGCTGAAGGTTGAGGTTGTCATCGGCAAAGATGAAAAACATCCGGAGACGGGTATCCTCACCTTTGTGGACAATACCGTGGATACCGCAACAGGAACTATAAAGCTTAAGGCGACTTTTGCCAACAGGGAAAGACATCTCTGGCCGGGTCAATTCGTTGATGTGTTAATGACGCTTACCTCAAGGCCCAATGCGATAGTGGTTCCTTCGCAGGCCATCCAGACCGGGCAGTCAGGAGTTTATGTCTTTGTCATAAAGAGCGACCTCAGTGTCGAATCCCGCCCGGTGGTTGTTGTCAGATCGCTGGACGGCGAAAGTGTAATCGATAAGGGATTGCAGCCGGGAGAGAAGGTGGTTACCGACGGCCAACTCCGGCTTGTCCCCGGTGCAAAAGTAAACATAAAGACATCGACTGAAAACAATAAATAATGAATATCGCAGAAATTTTCATACGCAGACCTATCATGACGACCCTCATCATGCTGGCGATTCTCCTCTTCGGCATAATGGGGTATCGGCTTCTGCCGGTGAGCGACCTCCCGAATGTTGATTTCCCGACGATCCTGGTGAGCGCCAGCCTTCCTGGAGCGAGTCCCGAAACCATGGCTTCTGCCGTGGCTACCCCTCTTGAGCGTCAATTCTCGACCATCGCTGGTCTGGATTCCATGACATCAACGAGCGGCCTGGGGAACACGCAGATTACTTTACAATTTAACCTGAGTCGTAATATCGACGGCGCTGCCCAGGACGTCCAGGCGATGATCGCAAAGGCTGCCAAGAAGCTGCCATCCGAAATGCCCACTCCCCCATCCTACCAGAAGGTCAACCCTGCTGATCAACCGGTAATATACCTTGCTTTGAACTCTCCAACCCTTCCCCTTTCTGCGGTGAATGAATATGCGGATACACTTATGGCCCAGCGTATATCAATGGTGAGCGGGGTGGCGCAGGTTCAGATTTACGGTTCTCAGAAATTTGCCGTACGGGCACAGCTGGATCCAAAGTCCCTCGCGTCGCGTGGAATCGGGATAGATGAAGTGACCAATGCGATAGAGAAGGCAAACGTGAATCTCCCGACAGGAATGTTATGGGGAAAAGACAAGGCATTCACCGTGCAGGCCACAGGACAGCTATACGACGCTGCAGCTTATCGACCGCTGATTGTGGCTTATCGCAACGGTTCGCCGGTTCACCTTGAAGAGCTGGGCAGGGTCATCGATAGTGTCGAAAATGACAAGGTGGCCAACTGGTATAATAATACCCGGTCCATTGTTCTTGCGATCCAGCGTCAGCCTGGAACCAATACCGTGGAGGTTGTGGATGCCATAAAGGAACTTCTTCCCACCTTCCGTGCCCAGATGCCGGCCTCTGTGAACCTTGACATCCTATATGACCGCTCTGTGTCGATACGTGCGTCCGTGAATGACGTGAAATTTACCCTCCTACTGGCGATCTTCCTGGTTGTTATGGTTATCTTTCTTTTCCTTCGCAATCTCTCCGCAACGGTCATCCCGAGTCTTGCGCTCCCCGCATCGATCATCTTTACCTTTGCCGTGATGTATCTCCTGGGGTACAGTCTGGACAACCTTTCTTTGATGGCTTTAATTCTTGCAGTCGGCTTTGTTGTGGATGACGCCATTGTCATGCTTGAAAACATTGTGCGTCATATGGAAAAAGGGGAGAGCGTGCTTCAGGCTGCCCTTAACGGATCCAAAGAGATTAGTTTTACCATTATTTCTATGACGCTTTCCCTTGTTGCTGTCTTCATACCGGTGCTCTTCATGGGTGGGATCCTCGGCCGTTTACTCCACGAGTTTGCGGTGACCATCGGGGTGGCGATCCTCGTTTCCGGGTTTGTCTCTCTGAGCCTCACCCCCATGCTTTGCAGCCGTTTCCTTCGCCATCCGAATACTCAAAAGCACGGGCGCCTTTATATGGCATCCGAGCGCTTTTTTGCCGGTATGCTTCAAGCCTATGAATGGAGCCTTAAAATTGTACTGCGGTACAAGAGGACTACGATGGTAATCACCGGCCTTACCCTTGTGGCAACAATATATCTCTTCGGCGCTATTCCGAAGGGGTTTCTGCCGAGCGAAGATACGGGACAGATATTTGCCTTCACCGAAGCCCAACAGGGTATTTCCTTCGACTCGATGGCGAAACACCAGCAGGAATTAGCTGAAATTGTGAGCAATGACCCGAATGTCGATTCCTTCATGTCAGCCATAGGTGCAAGCGGTATGAGCGTTGCGAGCAATTCGGGACGCATGTTTATCCGCCTGAAACCCCGTTCTGAGCGCCGTCTGAGCGCAGACGAGATCATCCAGGAACTCCGTCAGAAGGTTGCTCATGTGACGGGAATCCAGATGTTCATGCAGAACCTCCCCCCCATCCGCATCGGTGGCCGGATGACAAAGAGCCAGTATCAATATACTATGCAGAGTCCGGATACGGATGAACTTTACAAGTATTCGACGATCCTTGAGGCAAAATTAAAAGAACTTCCACAGCTCCAGGATGTGACGAGCGACCTCCAGATAAAAAATCCTCAGGTGAACGTAGAGATTGACCGTGACAAGGCCTCATCTCTGGGTGTCACAGCCGAGCAGATAGAGGGCGCCCTCGGGGCCTCCTACGGATCGCTGCAGGTATCGACGATTTACGCTCCGACCAATCAATACCAGGTGATAACGGAAGTCGAGCCTCGATACCAGAGGGATCCTTCTGCCCTGTCCATGCTTTATATACGGTCATCTTCCGGAAAACTCGTTCCCCTGGATACCGTTACCAAACTGAGTCAGGATGTCGGGCCCCTTTCTGTGAACCATCAGGGACAGCTTCCAGCGGTTACAATTTCCTTCAACCTTAAACCCGGTGTATCCCTCGGTGATGCGGTGGAGGATGTTAATAAACTCGCTCGTGCAACGCTCCCGGCAACGGTCAGTACGAGTTTTCAGGGTACGGCCCAGGCTTTCCAGTCCTCCATGCAGGGGCTCCTGCTTCTACTAATCATGGCGATCCTCGTCATTTATATCGTCCTGGGAATACTCTACGAAAGTTTTATTCACCCCTTGACGATCCTTTCAGGGCTTCCCGCAGCCGGGTTCGGTGCCCTTTTAACCCTGCTTCTTTTCCATATGGATCTGAATATATATGCCTTTGTCGGCGTCATTATGCTTGTGGGTCTTGTGAAAAAGAACGGCATTATGATGGTCGATTTCGCCCTGAGTGCTCAGAGGAAGGAAGGGAAAAAAGCTGTTGATGCCATATACGAAGGATGTGTTATAAGGTTCCGCCCTATCATGATGACGACCATGTCCGCCTTAATGGCTACTTTGCCTATAGCGCTTGGTTTTGGGGCGGGGGGTGAATCACGCCAGCCCCTGGGTCTCGCCGTAGTGGGAGGCCTGCTGGTTTCGCAGGTGCTCACGCTCTATGTGACTCCTGTCTTTTTCGTCTACATGGATACATTCCAGGAAAAGGTAAGCGGTTGGTTTGGCAGAGGTAAAAAGAGGCAGAATTGATTTATGAAGAAAAGAACAATTTTTATTACAGTTGCAATTCTTATAATCATTACAACCATAATCTTTTTCTATGCCGGAAGAGAGAAAAAACCTGAAAGCATAAAATCAACCGGGATTATAGAGGGGATAGAGGTTAATCTTTCCCCGAAGGTATCAGGCAGGATTTCCTATATATGCTGTAATGAAGGGGATCCGGTCAAAGAAGGCAAAGTCGTCATTACCCTTGAAAGTGATGACCTCAGGGCATCGGTGGAACAGGCGAGAGCAGGTGTTGAAAAGGCAAAAGCCGAGGTTAAGGTTTCAGAATCAGCGATTGGGAATGCACAGGCAAATATTGTAACTGCCGAAGCGGACATTAGAACCGCTGAGTCAGATCTTGATAAAGTCAGAGTTCAGATGGAATTGGCTAAAAGTGAAATGGACAGGTCAAATGCACTGTATAAGAAGGATTTTATATCAAAGGAATCCGTTGATATTGCGGTTACAGCTTATAATGCTTCTGTTGCAGACTATACGTCTTCAAAGTCGAGACTTGCTTCAGCTAATTCAAAAAGGGATGCTGCTTTGGCTCAATTAGAAACTGCTGAAAACCAGCTTAAATCTGTTAGGGCTAACCTTAAACAATCAGAGGCAAGTTTATCATTTAACATAGCTAAGTTAGCAGACATGACAATAACGAGTTCTATATCAGGAACTGTTGTTTTCAAATCACTGGAGAAAGGCGAAACAGTCAGTCCGGGTATGACTATTTTAACGATAGTGAATACGGGAAATCTTTATACAAGGGTTGATATAGATGAGACCTTGATAGAAAATGTTGCGCTTAACAGCGAGGCAAATATCAGAACAGAAGGAAACCCTAAAAAATTATTCAAGGGAGAGGTTTCAGAAATAGGGAGATATGCCGAGTTTGCAACTCAAAGGGACGTAACCCGCGGAAGGCAGGATATAAAGACATTCAGGGTTAAGATAAAGCTGAAAGATACCGGAGGTGTATTAAAGCCGGGGATGACAGTAGAAGTTGAAATACTGAAAAAAGATTAAGGGAGTATGCAAAAGGATAAGGCAGTAGAGGTTTCTGGAATAACAAAAAGATACGGATCGATTACTGCTGTTGATCATGTGAGCTTTGAGGTGGTTGAGGGCGAAATCTTTGGATTCCTTGGCCCGAATGGCGCTGGAAAGACTACCCTTATCAGAATGTTGACAACACTCTTAAAACCCTCGGAGGGGAGTGCTACAGTCGCGTGCTGTGATGTGGCCAAAGAGCCTGAAAAAGTAAGGCGTGAAATCGGGGTCGTTCCCCAGGCTATGACAAGTGATCTTGATCTTACAGGCTATGAGAATATGGACATTTATGGCAGGTTCTATGGAATCTCTTCAAAAGAAAGGAAAGAGAGGATAAAGCATCTCTTAGAGATGGTTGGACTTTCATCAAGAGCCAATGACCTTGTGGCAGCGTATTCAGGAGGGATGAGGAGGAGGCTGGAGGTTGCAAGGGTTCTTGTACACAGGCCAAAAATACTTTTTTTAGATGAGCCGACTATCGGACTTGACCCTCAGTCCAGACATGTTGTCTGGGATTTTCTGAGAAAGCTCAGAGAAGGGGATTCGATGACGGTTTTTCTTACGACCCATTATATGGAAGAGGCAGAGGCGTTGTGCAACAGGGTTGCTATCATAGATTCAGG
>Ga0299912_10001683_pt1 | contig 17831 bp, 14 predicted proteins | sample RVTome_2_FD_207667 | JGI IMG/M metagenome (GOLD analysis project Ga0299912, IMG submission 207667) | Soil microbial communities from uranium-contaminated site in the Upper Colorado River Basin, Wyoming, United States - RVT95D214 (version 2) ... | reverse complement strand
ATGGATATCCAGAGACAGCTCGGTCCGGAGATCGAAGGGCTGCGGGCGGCGGTCCTCGCCTCGAAGCCGGATGAGGCCGATATCGCGGCCCGGACCGGCCGGGTCCGGGCGTTCCGGGACCGGATCAAGGCCAAGGACGAGGAGATCGAGGCGTTCCTGGACGCCAACCTGACCTTGGTCCAGAAGGCCAAGTACTTGATCTTCAGCGTGGATTTCTACCGGGGATTAGGGCAGGTCCTGGATAGAGCCCGCCGGCCGGCCCTGGCGGACCGCCGCGAATACTGACGGGGCTGGTGGCCGGCCGCCCTCCCGAATTTTTTTTCGCCGGCCTATTGACAAATTTTTGCATTTCAGATAGGATCCCCCAAGGACTCTTTTACTTTTTGGGATAGTCACCGCGCGCGCAAGATCGAGCTGGTAGAGAGAAAGAGCGTTTCTCAAGAATCTTTCTCTTATTCCACTCCCCCCGTTAAGCGGTCGGCTTTTTGATTTTTTATGGACGTGCCAGCGTAGCTCAGTAGGTAGAGCGGCTGATTTGTAATCAGCGGGTCAGGGGTTCGAATCCCTTCGCTGGCTCGCTGAGAGGCGAGCGATCGCCGGCGCCGCGCAGGGCGGGGACGGCGGTCTCAGGATTTATGAAGGCGGTTTCGAACGATGAAGACCGGGCAGGTTCCAGAGTGGCCAAATGGGGCGGGCTGTAAACCCGCTGCGGAAACGCTTCGGAGGTTCGAATCCTTCCCTGCCCATTGCATTTCCGCGGGAATAGCTCAGTTGGTAGAGCGTCAGCCTTCCAAGCTGAATGTCGCGGGTTCGAATCCCGTTTCCCGCTCTTGGCGTCACCGGTTGGGCCCAAGTAGCTCAGTTGGTAGAGCACGTCCTTGGTAAGGACGGGGTCACCAGTTCAATTCTGGTCTTGGGCTTTGACGATAAACGAAGCGACAGGAATAGATCAAGATACAAGATAAAGGTATTCAGGGAAAGGCGTCATCATGAGAGAGAACGTGACATTGCAGTGTTCGGACTGCAAGCGGCGCAACTACACGTCGACGCGGAACAAGAAGAAGCAGACCGAAAAGACGGAACTCAAGAAGTTTTGCTCCTTCTGCCGGAAGCACACCCTCCACAAGGAAGTCAAGTGAGGGCCGGCGGCGGGAGCGGATGCGGCGGAACGGACGGCGGGACCGATGGGAGGACGCGAACGACGACAGGTGAGTAGCTCAACTGGCCAGAGCAGCGGTCTCCAAAACCGCAGGTTGGGGGTTCGAGTCCCTCCTCACCTGCCACATCCCCTCGGGGCGGTCGGAGTATCGGAAGGGAAGGTGTCACCATGAACGGAAAAGAGAGATGGTATCGGCGGTTCGTCAACTTCATCAAGGACGTCCGGGCCGAGCTCAAGAAAGTCACCTGGCCCTCGCGGAGCGAGGTCTACAGCACGACCATCGTCGTCATCCTGGCCATGATTTTTTTCGGTTTCTACCTGTTCCTGGTCGACGCCTTGTCTTCGACGCTGCTGACCAAGGTCAAGGATTTTCTGGGATAGTCGGAACATGAATATGGCCAAGAACTGGTATATCGTCCACACCTACTCCGGGTTCGAAAAGTTCGTGCGCGATTCCATCAAGGAGCGGGCGGCCGAGATGAACGTCCAGGACCAGATCGGCGAGATCATCATTCCGACCGAGGACGTCGTCGAGATCCGGGGAGGCAAGAAGGTTGTGACGACCAAGCGGGCCTACCCGGGCTACATTCTGGTCGAGATGGACCTGACCGACGAGAACTGGCTCATCATCCGGGAGACGCCCAAGGTCACGGGGTTCGTCGGTTCGGGCAAGAAGCCCTCGCCCCTGGCCAAGGACGAGGTCAACCAGATCGTCAAGCACATGGAGACGACCTCGGAGAAGCCCAAGCCCAAGCACTCTTTCGAGAAAGGGGAAGCCGTCCGGATCATCGACGGCCCCTTCTTCAACTTCAACGGGCTTGTCGAGGACGTCAACCACGAGAAGAACACCCTCAAGGTCCTGGTCACGATCTTCGGCCGTTCGACCCCGGTCGAGCTCGAATTCCTGCAGGTCGAAAAGATATAGGAGGAACGGATGTCCAAGGAAATCGTCGCCAAGATCAAGCTCCAGATCGTGGCCGGCCAGGCCAGCCCGGCCCCCCCGGTCGGCCCGGCCCTCGGCCAGCACAACGTCAACATCATGGAATTCGTCCGCCAGTTCAACGAGAAGACGCGCGGCATGGAAGAGGGGATGGTCGTCCCCGTCATCATCACCGTTTTCAAGGACAAGAAATTCCAATTCGCCCTCAAGACTCCTCCAGCCTCCTACCTCTTGAAAAAGGCGGCCGGAATCGCCAAGGGATCGGGCGCCCCTAATAAAGAAAAGGTGGGAAAGGTCACGCCCAAACAGGTGGAGGAGATCGCCCGTCTCAAGCTGGCCGACCTCAACGCCTACGACCTGGAGGCCGCTAAGAAGATCATCGAAGGGACCGCCAAGAACATGGGATTGGAGATCGTCAGTGACTAAACGAGGAAAGAAGTACACCCAAGCCAGGACCCTCAAGGAGGAGAACAAGGAGTACACCGTCGAAGAGGCGGTCGCCCTCCTCAAGAAGGCCGCCTACGTCAAGTTCGACGAATCGGTCGACCTCTCCCTCCGGCTCGGGGTCAACCCCAAGTATTCCGACCAGATGGTCCGCGGGACGATGGTCCTGCCCCACGGGACGGGCCGGGCTAAGAAGATCTGCGTCATCGCCGCGGGCGAGAAGATCAAAGAGGCCGAGCAGGCCGGCGCCGACTTCGCCGGCGGCGACGACATGATCGAGAAAATCGCCGGGGGCTGGATCGACTTCGACGTCGTCATCGCCACCCCGGACGTCATGCGCGGGGTGGGCAAGCTGGGCCGGATCCTGGGGACCAAGGGCCTGATGCCCAACCCCAAGGCCGGGACGGTGACCTTCGACGTCAAGAAAGCCGTCGAGGAGACCAAGGCCGGCAAGATCGAGTTCCGGGTCGACAAGACGAGCATCGTCCACTCGCCGGTCGGGAAGGTCTCTTTCAGCGAGGACAAGCTGGCCGAGAACATCCACGCCTTCCTCCAGGCCATCGTTCACGCCAAGCCGGCCGCCGCCAAGGGGAAGTACATCCGGTCGATGTCGGTGTCCTCGACGATGGGGCCGGCTTTCCGGCTGTCCGAGGCCGTCCTGGAGAAAGAGGAGAAATCGAATTGAAGCGCGAAACCAAGCTCAAAACCGCCGATCGCCTGGCCGACGAGTTCAAGGCCAACGATACCTTTTTCCTGCTCGAATTCAAGAAGATGCCCGTCGCCCAGTCCGTCGAGCTCCGCAAGCTGCTCAAGAAGAACGCCTACTCCTACAGGGTCGTCAAGAACCGGCTCGCCCTGCGGGCGCTGCCGGCCGCCATCCCGGCCGACGTCAAGCCGTTCTTCGTCCGGCCTTCGGCGATCGCCTTCGCCGACCATGATCCGATCGGGCTGGCCCGGATCCTCCGCGAATTCGCGGCCCGGGCCAAGACGCTGACCGTCAAGGCCGGCGTCGTCGAGGGCGTTTTTCTGAGCGCCGCCCGGTTCGCCGAGCTGTCCCGGCTCAACTCCCGCAACGATCTTCTGGGCAAGTTCGGCTATCTGCTGGCCTATCCGCTCCGCCAATTCCAAACGACCTGGCAAGCCCCCCTCTCCGGCATGGGCAGGTTGTTGTCTCAACTTAAAAACCAAAAATAGGGTTGGAGGTAAACATGTCCAAAGAAAAACTCAGCAAGGAACAGTTCTTCGAACACCTGGATCAGCTGACCGTTCTCGAACTCGCCGACTACATCAAGGAATTCGAGACGCGCTACGGCATCAGCGCCGCCGCGGCCGTGCCGATGGCCATGCCGGGCGCCGCCGCCGCGGGCGAAGTCAAGACCGAAGAGGTCAAGACGGAGTTCACCGTCATCCTCAAGGACGTCGGGGACAAGAAGATCAACGTCATCAAGGTCGTCCGCGAGATCACCAGCCTCGGCCTCAAGGAGGCCAAGGACCTCGTCGACGCCGCCCCCAAGCCGCTCAAGGAAAAGATCGCCAAGGAAGAGGCCGAAGCCATCAAGGCCAAGTTCGCCGAAGTCGGCGCGACCGTCGAGATCCAGTGAGCCCTGGAGAGGAGTCGAATCCGCGCATGAGGCGTGCCGGATCGCCAGAGGGAATTGTCTTTATCGAGAGGGACGATGCTCAACGAATCTAAAAATATTTATTTGGACAGGGTCGATTTCTCGAGGATCAAGGCCGTTTTCCCGATGCCCGACATGCTGGCCATCCAGAAGGTCTCCTATACGGAATACCTTCAGATGGATCGGCTGCCCGAGGAGCGCAAGGACACCGGGCTGCAGTCGGCCTTCAAAGACGTCTTCCCCATCTCCGACTTCAAAGAGACGACCCAGCTCGACTTCGTCAGCTACTCGATCGGAAACTGGGAATGCAAGTGCGGACGGCTCAAGGGCGTCGAGAACGCCCGGTCCCGCTGCAACGGCTGCGGCACCCTCATTCCCCCCGAGGTCGAGCTGACCGAGAAGGAGGTCTGCCCCTACTGCGGCGCCTCCCGCAAGATCGAGATTCCGGTCTGCGACCACTGCGGGGACCGGGTCTCCCTCAAGATGAAGTTCACGCCGACCGAGTGCATCCAGAAAGGCTACACCTACGCCGTCCCGCTCCGGATCAAGGTCCGGCTCGTCTCCTGGGAGAAGGACGCGGCCACCAAAAGCAAGCGCCTCAGGCACATCAAGGAGCAGGAGGTCTACTTCGGCGACATCCCGCTCATGTCCGACAAGGGGACGTTCATCTTCAACGGGATCGAACGGACCGTCGTCTCCCAGCTCCAACGCTCGCCCGGCGTCTTCTTCCGGCCGGCCGAGGCCAAGGGCTTTTTCATCGCCAAGATCATCCCCTACCGGGGGGCTTGGGTCGAGTTCGAATACGACGCCAAGAACGCCCTCTGGGTCCGGCTCGATCGGAAGAAAAAATTCCTGGCGACGGTCTTCCTGCGGGCTCTCGGCTTCGGCACGGACGAGGAGATCATCCGCATCTTCTATAAAGTCTACAAAGTCATCCCCGAGGAGGGGACGCTGTACTGGGAGCTGGGTCCGCACGTCATCGGCAAGACCGTGGCCGAGGACGTCGAATCCAACCGGTCCCGGGCCGTCCTGGCCCCCGGCAAGAAAAAGCTGACCGAGGAAAGCTACCAGAAGCTTAAGGACCACGGGATCGCCAAGGTCCCCCTCGTTAAGAAGGATCTCGCCGGCGCTTACTGCATGGTCCCGGTCAAGGCCAAAGGCAAGGCCAACGAGGAGATCGAAGAGGACCAGATCGCCATCCTGGCCGAGAAGGGCGAGCCGTTCGAGGTCTACTTCCCCGAACAGGACCCGGCCGGCCCGATCATCGCCGCCACGCTCAAGAAGGATCTCCGCAAGGACACCAACCAGGCTCTGGCCGAGATCTACCGCAAGCTCCGTCCGGGCGAGCCGCACACCATGGAGAGCGCCCACGCCCTATTCCACAACCTGTTCTTCAACCCCCAGAAGTTCAATTTCTCCCGGATCGGCCGGCTCAAGATGAACATCAAGCTCGGCCTCCAGACCTCTCTCGACGACAAGGTCCTGGCCCCGCTCGACTACGTCGAGGTCCTCAAGTACCTTCTCCGCCTCCGCAACGGCGAGGGCGAGACGGACGATATCGACCACTTGGGCAACCGCCGGGTCCGGTCCGTCGGCGAGCTGGTCGAGAACGCCTTCCGGATCGGGCTGACCCGGATGGAGCGGACGATCAAGGAGAAGATGACGGTGACCCCGGACCTGGCCGCGGCCATGCCCCAGGACCTCATCAACTCCAAGCCGGTCATCGCCGCCCTCAAGGAGTTCTTCGGGAGCTCTCAGCTCTCCCAGTTCATGGACCAGATCAACAGCCTGGCCGAGATCACCCACAAGCGGCGCCTGAGCGCGCTCGGCCCCGGCGGACTGAGCCGGGAGAGGGCCGGGTTCGAGGTCCGCGACATCCAGACCTCCCACTACGGACGGATCTGTCCGGTTGAGACGCCGGAAGGGCCCAACATCGGGCTCATCTCGTCCCTGAGCTGCTTCGCCCGCGTCAACGACTTCGGATTCGTCGAAACGCCCTACCGCAAGGTCAAGGACGGACGGATCATCGACTACGTCCAGATCCTTCATCCCGGCGACAGCGAATACAAAGTCGGCGACATCGTCGAGAAGGACGCCTACGGCCGCGAGCTCCAGAAGCTCAAGAGGGCCAACGTCCGTCATTTCCCCTCCGCCGAGGCCTACTGCTTTTACCAGACGGCCTGGGAGGAGGAAAAGTTCAACATCGCCCAGGCCAACGCCTCCGTCGACGAGGACGGCCGGTTCACGAGCGAGTTCGTCAGCGCCCGCCAGAAGGGGAATTTCAAGCAGATCGCCCGCGAGCAGATCAACTATATCGACGTCTCCCCCAAGCAGCTCGTCTCGCTGTCCGCCGCCCTGATTCCGTTCCTCGAGCACGACGACGCCAACCGGGCCCTGATGGGGTCCAACATGCAGCGCCAGGCCGTGCCCCTGCTCAGGCCCGAGGCGCCCCTGGTCGGGACCGGGATCGAGCATCTGGTCGCCAAGGGCTCCGGGGATGTCGTCGTCTGCCGGCGGTCCGGGGTCGTCGAATTTGTCGACGCCGAGCGGATTCTGATCCGTGTCGACGAGAAGGAGAACTACCGCGAGTACGACGTCGGGACGGACTTCTACCTCTTGATCAAGTTCCTGCGGACCAACCAGAACACCTGTCTCAGCCACCGTCCGATCGTCCGCAAGGGCGACCGGGTCGTCAAAGGCCAGATCCTGGCCGACAGCACCTGCACGGACAAGGGCGAGCTGTCGCTGGGCCGGAACGTCCTGTGCGCCTTCATGCCCTGGCGCGGCTACAACTTCGAGGACGCCATCATCGTCAGCGAGTGTCTGATCAAGAACGACATCTTCACTTCGCTTCACATCGTCGAGGAAACGATCGAGGCCCGCGACACCAAGCTCGGCCCCGAGGAGATCACCCGGGACATCCCCAACGTCCCCGAGAACCTCCTCCGCAACCTGGACGAGAACGGGATCGTCCGGATCGGAGCCCACATCAAGTCCGGCGACATCATGGTCGGCAAGGTCGCCCCCAAGGGCGAAACCCAGCTGTCGCCCGAGGAGAAACTCCTCAAGGCCATCTTCGGGGAGAAGGCCCTCGACGTCAAAGACGCCTCCCTGTACTGCTCGCCCGGCGTCGAGGGGACGGTCATCGACGTCCGGATCTTCTCCCGGCGGGGGAGCGAGAAGGGCGTCCGGGCCAAGCAGATCGAGAAGGACGAGATCGCCGACATGAAGCGGAACCTCGACGACGAGATCCACATCCTCGACGCCGAGAGGGACAACCGGATCCGGGGTATTCTCAAGGGCGCCGTCCTCGATAAAGACCAGAAGGCCGGCGACCTGACCCTCGACAAGGACACCAAGCTGACCGAGCGGATTCTCGACCAGATCGAGGGCGAGGACCTCCTCAAGCTCAAAATCAAGGACGACGAGGAGCGCGAGCAGCGGATCAAGGACCTCGAGAAGAAGGTCAAGCGCCAGATCGAGGCCCTGCGCCTCCTCCACAAGGACAAGATCGACAACCTCCGCAAGGGCGACGAGCTCGCCCCCGGCGTCATCCAGGCCATCAAGGTCTTCATCGCCATGAAGCGGAAGCTCTCGGTCGGGGACAAGGTCTCGGGCCGTCACGGCAACAAGGGGATCATCGCCAAGATCGTCCCCGAGGAAGACATGCCCCGGCTCCCGGACGGGACGCCGGTCGAAATCGTCCTCAATCCGCTCGGCGTTCCCTCCCGCATGAACGTCGGCCAGATCCTCGAGACCCATCTCGGCTGGGCCGCCAAGCACCTCGGCCTTTTCATCGCCACCCCGGTCTTCGACGGGATCTCCGAGCATAAGATCAAGGATCTCCTCAAGGAAGCGGGTCTGCCCGCCTCGGGCAAAACGCCTCTCTACGACGGCGTCACCGGCGAGTTTCTCGACCAGGAGGTCACGGTCGGCTACATCTATATGATGAAGCTCTACCACCTGGTCGACGACAAGATCCACGCCCGGTCGACCGGCCCCTACTCGCTGATCACCCAGCAGCCCCTAGGCGGCAAGGCCCAGTTCGGCGGCCAGCGCTTCGGCGAGATGGAAGTCTGGGCTCTCGAGGCCTACGGGGCCGCCTACACCCTCCAGGAGCTCCTGACGGTCAAGTCCGACGACGTCGAGGGGCGGGCTAAGATCTACGAAGGTATCGTCAAGGGCGACCTCGAATTCACGCCCGGGCTGCCCGAGTCGGTCAACGTCCTCATCCGCGAGCTCCAGAGCCTCTGTCTCAACGTCGAGCTGGAGCGTGAGGAGAAGGACAAGGTCCTTCCCTGGGGCATCGAAGTTCCCCAAATTCTAAAAGGAGAATGAGGATGGACGTCCGGCAAATCGCAGGCGGCAAACCCAGGCTCGATTTCGACCGTGTCCGCATCAGCATAGCCTCTCCCGACAAGATCAAGAGCTGGTCGTGGGGCGAGGTCACCAAGCCGGAGACCATCAATTACCGGACCTTCAAGCCCGAGAAGGACGGGCTGTTCTGCGCCAAGATTTTCGGACCCATCAACGATTTCGAGTGCCTGTGCGGGAAATACAAGCGGATGAAGTACCGGGGGATCATCTGCGAGCGATGCGGGGTCGAGGTCACCAAGAGCAAAGTCCGGCGGGAACGGATGGGACACATCCAGCTCGCCTCCCCGGTCGCCCACATCTGGTTCTTCAAGAGCCCGCCCAGCCGGATTGGGCTCGTCCTCGACCTGTCGATCAAGGACCTGGAGAAGGTCCTCTATTTCGAGTCCCATATCGTGACCGACCCCGGCGAATCGCCCCTCAAGGAAAAACAGCTCCTCAACGAGGAGGAGCACAAGGAGGCCCGGGAGAAGCACGGGGACAAGTTCGAGGCCTCGATCGGCGCCGAGGCCATCAAGAGCCTCCTGGTCAAGATCAACATCAACAAGGAAGCCGACCGCCTCCGCCGGGCGATGAAAAAAGAGACCTCCCTGCAGCGGCGGCTCCGCTTCTCCAAGCGCCTCCGGGTCTTCAAGGCCCTCAAGAAGTCCGGGAACCGGCCGGATTGGATGATCCTCGACGTCGTCCCGGTCATCCCGCCCGACCTCAGGCCCCTGGTCCGCCTCGACGGCGGCCGGTTCGCGACCTCGGACCTCAACGACCTTTACCGCCGCGTCATCAACCGGAACAACCGGCTCAAGAAACTCATCGAGCTCAAGGCCCCCGAGCTGATCATTCGCAACGAGAAGCGGATGCTCCAGGAGGCCGTCGACGCCCTGTTCGATAACGGGAAGCGCGGCCGCGTCCACCTCGGCGCCAACCGCCGGCCCCTCAAGTCCCTGAGTGAGGCCCTGCGCGGCAAGCAGGGGCGGTTCCGCCAGAACCTGCTCGGCAAGCGGGTCGATTACTCGGGCCGGTCCGTCATCGTGGTCGGTCCCGAACTCAAGCTCGGCCAGTGCGGGCTGCCCAAGAAAATGGCCCTCGAGCTCTTCAAGCCCTTCATCTTCCACAAGCTCGAGAAGGAAGGCCTCGTCCCCAGCGTTAAGGTTGCCCGGGAGTGGCACGAGCAGGAGCGGCCCGAGGTCTGGGACTACCTCGAAGAGGTCGTCCGCGAGCACCCCGTCCTCCTCAACCGCGCCCCGACCCTCCACCGGCTCGGGATCCAAGCCTTCGAGCCCCTCCTGGTCGAGGGCAAGGCCATCCAGATCCACCCCCTCGTCTGCGCGGCCTTCAACGCCGACTTCGACGGCGACCAGATGGCCGTCCACGTCCCGCTCTCGGTCGAGGCCCAAGTCGAGGCCCAGACGCTCATGCTCTCGACCAACAACATCCTCTCGCCCGCCCACGGCCGCCCCCTGACCATCCCCAGCCAGGACATGGTCCTCGGCTGCTACTACCTGACCCTCGAGCGGCGGGACACCAAGGGCCAAGGCCGCATCTTCAGTTCGCCCGAGGAGGCTTTGCTGGCCTTCGAGAACAAGGAGATCGACCTCCAGGCCCGGATCAAGGTCCGCAAGAGCGGCCCCTTCATGAACCTGGCCATTTTCTACGACGATCAGGCCGTCCTGTCCTGCCCCATCAACCAGCTCCAGGGCGAGCTCGTCGACACGACGCCGGGCCGGATCATCTTCAACAGCGTCCTCTCCAAGAGGATCCCCTTCATCAACGGAACGCTCAAGAAAAAGGGCCTTGAAAACCTCGTCTATTTCACCTACCTCAAGTCCGGGCTGGGCGCGACCGTCGAGATGCTGGACGCCATGAAGGAGCTCGGGTTCACCTACGCGACCAGGGCCGGTTTCTCCCTCGGGATCGACGACTTCGTCATTCCCAAGGAGAAGCATCATCTCGTCGAGAGGGCCGAGAAGGAGGTCCAGGACATCGAGAAGCTCTACCGCGACGGCGCCATTTCCTTCCGCGAACGCTTCAACCGCGTCATCGATATCTGGACGACCGTTACCGACAAGGTCTCGGCGGCCATGTTCGAGGAGATGAAACGGATCAGCGTCGAAGGCGAGCTCAACGCCCTCTACGTCATGTCGGATTCGGGATCGCGCGGCAACAAGACCCAGATCCGCCAGCTGGCCGGGATGCGCGGCCTGATGTCGAAGCCTTCGGGCGAAATCCTAGAGACCCCGATCACCGCCAACCTGCGGGAGGGCCTCAACGTCCTCCAGTACTTCATCTCGACCCACGGCGCCCGCAAAGGGTTGGCCGACACGGCCCTCAAAACGGCCAACTCGGGCTACCTGACCCGGAAACTCGTCGACGTCTCCCAGGAGGTCATCGTCGACGAGCACGACTGCGGCACCCTCAAGGGCGTCAACGTCACGGCCATCGTCGAGAACGGCGAGATCATCGAGCCCTTCTTCGACCGGGTCGTGGGGCGGACTTCGCTGGAACGGATCGTCCACCCCGACACTCACAAGCCGATCGTCGAGACCAACCAGGAGATCAGCGAGGAGGTGGCCCGGGAGCTCCAGAACGTGGGCATCGAGCGGGTCAAGATCCGTTCCGTCCTGACCTGCGAGGCGAAGAAGGGCATCTGTCAGCTCTGCTACGGCCGGAGCCTCTCGACGGGCGGCCTGGTCGATTTGGGCGAAGCGGTCGGAATCATCGCCGCCCAGTCGATCGGCGAGCCTGGAACCCAGCTGACGATGAGGACGTTCCACGTCGGCGGGATCGCGATGCGGGGCGCCGAGCGGAGCAAGCTCGAGGCCAAGAACGACGGGATCATGCGCTTCAACAACCTCAAGTCCGTCCAGAACAGGGAGGGCGTGCTGATCGTCGTCAACCGGAACGCGAACATCACCGTCCTCGACCACCGCCAGCGCGAGATCGAGCACTACGAGGTCCCTTACGGGGCCAAGGTCATGGTTAAGGACGGGGAGGAAGTCAAGGCCCGCCAGGCGTTCGTCGAATGGGACGCCTTCAACACCTATATCTTGACCGAAGAGTCGGGCCGGGTTCGCTTCCAGGACGTCCACCTCGGAATGACCATGGAGGAAATCCAGGACGAATACACGGGCCTGATCACCCAGGTCATCATCGAGCCCAAGGACGAGAAAATGCAGCCCCTGATCGAGGTCGTCGATCCCCACAAGAAGGTCCGAAATCCCAAGACCAAGCTGGAAGAGCCGCTCGTCCTCAAAAAGTATTACCTTCCCTCGGGGGCCAACCTGGAGGTCAAGGAGAACGACGCCGTCCACTCCGGCGATCCCCTGGCCAAGATCCCGCGCGAGGCTTCCAGGACCAAGGACATTACGGGCGGTCTGCCCCGGGCCGAGGAGCTGTTCGAGGCCCGCCGGCCTAAAGCCCCGGCCGTCATCTCCGAGATCGACGGGGTCGTCCAGTACGGCGGCCTTCTGCGCGGTTACCGGAAGCTGACCGTCCGGGGCGAGCGGGGCGGCGAGAAGGAATACCTCATCCCCAAGGGCGCCCACCTCAGCGTCGGCGAGGGCGAGCGGGTCCGGGCCGGAACGCCCATGATGGACGGCCCCGTCAATCCCCACGACATTCTCCGCGTCCTGGGCGAGAAGGAGCTGGCCGAGTACCTCCTGCGCGAGGTCCAGGAGGTCTACCGCCTCCAGGGCGTCACGATCAACGACAAGCACATCGAGTCCATCATCCGGCAGATGCTCCGCTGGGTCAAAGTCGAGGAGGTCGGGGACACGGACTTCTTGATCGACGAGCAGGTCGACAAGTTCATCTTCCAGGAGGAAAACGAGAAAGTCATGAAGAAGGGCGGCAAACCGGCCAAGGCCAGGCCTCTCCTGCTGGGGATCACCAAGAGCGCCTTGAGCACGGACAGCTTCATCGCGGCCGCCTCCTTCCAGGAGACGACCCGGGTCCTGACCGAGGCCAGCTTGTACGGCAAGGTCGATTACCTGCGCCGGCTCAAGGAGAACATCATCATGGGGAGGCTCATCCCGGCCGGGACGGGCTTCAAGTTCTACCGGAACGTCACCCTCAAGGAAGAGGCGGTTCCCTTCCTGGCGGAGAAGGAGACCGGACCGACCGCCCCGGAGAGGAGTTGACCCTGATGGCCTCCTATGGGAGTGTTGACACAAAATGACAATTTTGGTATTATCCCTGCATTCGTCCCGGGAAGTCTGTCCCGGGAGGGATAGCCTGATTTTTACAAATCGTGGTTAGAGAGGAGTAGCCGTTTTGCCGACCGTTAACCAACTTATAAGAAAAGGACGGACATTTAAGGGATACAAGAGCAAGTCGCCCGCTCTCGAGAGATGTCCGCAGAAACGGGGCGTCTGCATCCGCGTCTTCACGACGACCCCCAAGAAACCGAACTCGGCCATGCGGAAGGTCGCCCGAATCCGCCTGTCCAACAACATCGAGGTCACCGGCTACATCCCCGGAGTCGGCCACAACCTCCAGGAGCACTCGATCGTCCTTGTCCGGGGCGGCCGGGTCAAAGACCTCCCCGGCGTCCGCTATCACCTGATTCGGGGGACCCTCGATTCCGAGGGCGTTCAGAACCGGATGCAGGCCCGGTCCCGCTACGGCGCCAAGAAACCCAAGGAGAAGAAGGTCGCGTCCTAGCGCCCAAGGAGTCCTCCGATGCCGAGACGTGGAATTGTCAAGAAGAGAAAGCCCCAGCCGGACCCGTCCTACAACAGCACGCTGATCGCCAAGTTCGTCAGCCTGAGCATGAAGCGAGGGAAGAAGAGCGTCGCCGAGCGGGTCATCTACAGCACGATGGAAATCATCAAGGAGAAGGCCAAGGAAGATCCCCTCAAGGCCATAGAAAAGGCGATCGAGAACGTCCGTCCCCTACTGGAAACGAAATCGCGGCGCGTCGGCGGGGCCACCTACCAGGTCCCGATCGAAGTTGCCCCCCGCCGCTCGACCTCGCTGGGCATCCGCTGGCTCCTCAAGTACGCCCAGGAGCGGGGAGGGCGGAGCATGGAAGAGAAGCTTTCGGCCGAGATTCTCGACGCCCTGGCCAACAAGGGCGGGGCGGTCAAGAAGCGTGAAGACACGCATAAAATGGCGGAGGCCAACAGGGCGTTTGCCCATTATAAATGGTAGTCTCCCGTATTCCCAGAGTGCAGGTGACACCGAGATTGATGGAGAAAAGAGGTTATGCGTTGCTATCCGATCGAGCGCGTCAGGAACATAGGTATCATGGCGCACATCGATGCCGGCAAGACGACGACCACGGAGCGCATCCTTTTCTACACCGGGATCACCTACAAGATGGGCGAAGTGGACGAGGGGACCGCGGTCATGGATTGGATGGTGCAGGAACAGGAGCGCGGAATCACGATCACGTCCGCCGCGACGACCTGCACCTGGAATAGCCATCGGATCAACATAATCGATACGCCGGGCCACGTCGACTTCACGGCCGAGGTGGAACGGTGCATGCGGGTCCTGGACGGCGCCGTCATCATCCTCTGCGGGGTGGGCGGCGTCGAGCCCCAATCGGAGACGGTCTGGAGGCAGGCGGACCGGTACCGGGTTCCGCGGATCGTTTACATCAACAAGATGGACCGCGTCGGCGCGGAGCCGGAGCGCGCCATCGAAGAGATGCGAACGCGGTTGGGCACCCGGCCTCTCCCTGTCCAGATGCCCCTGGGGCGGGAAGAAACGTTTCGGGGCGTCGTCGACCTCGTCCGGATGAAGGAGATCGACTGGGGAGCGGATCTCCTCGGAACGTCCTTTGAAGTCAGGGACGTCGCCGGGGAAACCCGCGAGGAAGCGTTGACGAAAAGGAATGAGATGATCGAAAGGCTGAGCGAGACGGACGATATCCTCCTGGAGAGGTATCTGAGCGGGGCGGAGCTCACCGTCGGGGAGCTCCAGGCCTCCATCCGGCGGGGGACGATCGCCCTCGATTTCGTCCCGGTCCTGTTCGGGGCCTCATTCCGGAACAAGGGGATCCACCCCTTGCTGGACGCCGTCGTCGACCATCTCCCCTCGCCGGCCGATGTCCCTCCGGTCGTCGGCCACCACCCCCGGACCCTCGACGTCGAGACCCGGCGGCCCGCCGACGACGAGCCGCTCTCCGGGCTCGTCTTCAAGATCACCAACGATCCCTATGTCGGGACGCTCGCCTATTTCCGGGTCTATTCGGGGAAGACCAAGCTCGGCCAGACGCTCTACAATTCGACCAAGGACGAGGACGAGCGTTTGACCCGGATCCTCGAGATGCACGCCAACAAGCGGCGCGAAGCCCAGGAGCTCCACGCCGGGGATATCGCCGCTCTCGGCTCTCTGAAAAACGTCTCGACCGGCGACACCCTCTGCCTCAAGAGCCGTCCCCTCGTCCTCGAATCCATCAAGTTTCCCGAGCCGGTCATCTCGGCAACGATCGAGCCCCGGACCAAGGCCGACCACGTCCGGCTCGCCAACGCCCTGGCCAAAATGGCCAAGGAGGACCCGACGTTCAAGATCGCCCGGGACCCGAACACCGGTCAGACCCTGGTCCGCGGCATGGGCGAGCTCCATCTCGAGATCGTCATGGACCGGATGGAGAGGGAGTACGGCGTCCAGGCCGCTTTCGGCAAGCCCCAGGTCGCCTACAAGGAGACCATCAGGGCCCAAGCCGAGGCCGAGGGCAAGTACGTCCGCCAGGCCGGGGGCCGGGGCCAATACGGCCACTGCCGGGTCCGGGTCGAACCTCTCCCGCGCGGAACGGGATTCGAGTTCGTGGACCGGACGCGGGAGGCGATTCTCCCCAAGGAATTCGTCTCCTCCGCCGAAAACGGCGTGATGGAGGCCATGGACATCGGCATCCTGGCCGGATTCCCGATGGCCGACATCCGGGTGACGCTTCTCGACGGGACGTTCCACGAAGTCGATTCCACCCCCCTGGCCTTCAAGATCGCGGGCTCGCTGGCCTTCAAGGAGGCCGCCGTCAAGGCCTCGCCGGCCCTGCTCGAGCCCGTCATGAAGCTCGAGGTCATCGCCCCCGACGATTACCTCGGGGACGTCGTCGGGGATATCAACGCCCGGCGGGGACGGGTCGAGGGCATGGAGATGCGGGCCGGCGCCCGCGTCGTCAAGGCCTTCGCCCCCCTGGCCGAGATGTTCGGATACGCGACCATCCTCCGGACCCTGACCCAGGGTCGCGGAGTATTTTCCATGGAATTCTTCCGATACGAGCAGGCTCCGCCGGCCGTGGCCGAGGAGATCATCGCCCGGATCGAGGGAAGGATTCCGGCCTACTAAGACGCTGAGAGGAGGTCCAAGTCAGCCATGGCCAAACAAAAGTTTGAGAGGACGAAGCCCCACGTCAACGTGGGAACGATCGGTCACATCGATCACGGGAAGACGACCTTGACGGCCGCCATGACCAAGGTCCTGGCGTCCAAGGGACTCGCCGTCGCCAAGAGCTATGACGAGGTCGCCAAGGCCGACGCCAAGATGTTCCGCCGGGACGCGACCAAGATCCTGACGGTCGCCTTGAGCCACGTCGAGTACGAAAGCGAGAAGCGCCACTACGCCCACATCGACTGCCCGGGCCACGCCGACTACATCAAAAACATGATTTCGGGCGCGGCCCAGATGGACGGCGCCGTCCTGGTCGTCAGCGCGGCGGACGGCCCGATGCCCCAGACGCGGGAGCACATCCTGCTGGCCCGCCAGGTCAACGTACCGGCCATCGTCGTGTTCATGAACAAGTCCGATCTCGTCGACGACGAGGAAATCCTGGACCTGGTCGAGCTCGAGACCCGCGAGCTCCTATCCAAGTACAATTTTCCCGGAGACACCACGCCGATCATCCGGGGCAGCGCGACCAAGGCCATGGACGACATCAACGGCCCCTGGGGCCAGAAGATCTGGGATCTCATCAAGGCCCTGGATACCTTCATCCCCGACCCCGTCCGCGAGGTCGACAAGCCGTTCCTGATGAGCGTCGAGGACGTCTTCACCATCACCGGCCGCGGGACCGTCGTGACCGGCCGCATCGACCGCGGCAAGGTCAAGGTCGGCGACGAGGTCGAGCTGGTCGGCTTCCGGGAGACGCGCAAGAGCATCGTCACCGGGGTCGAGATGTTCCGCAAGCTCCTCGACCAGGCCGAGGCCGGCGACAACATCGGCTGCCTGCTCCGGGGCGTCGATAAGGACGAAGTCGAGCGGGGCATGGTCCTGGCCAAGCCGGGATCGATCACCCCCCACCGGAAGTTCAAGGCCGAGGTCGTCGCCCTGACCAAGGAAGAGGGCGGCCGCCATACCCCGTTTTTCACGGGCTACCGGCCCCAGTTCTACTTCCGGACGACCGACGTCACCGGTTCGGCGACCCTGCCCGCCGGTGTCGAGATGGTCATGCCGGGCGACTACGTGAATTTGGAGATCACGCTCATTGCCGACGTCGCCATGGAGAAGGGACTTCGATTCGCGATCCGTGAAGGCGGCCGGACGGTCGGCGCCGGGACCGTGACCGAGGTCATCGAGTAACGGATTCGGAGGAGCCAGGAAGCGGGGACGGCCCGGTCCGTTCCGGGGCTGAGACGATGAATTCGGAAAACCGAGGAACGAACGATGGAAAAGATCAGAATCAGGCTGCAATCCTTTGACCACCGGCTGCTGGACCAGTCCGTCAAGGACATCGTCGTCAAAGCCAAGCGGACGGGCGCCCACATCGCGGGCCCGATCCCGCTTCCGACCCGGATTCATCGCTTCTGCGTCCTGCGCTCCCCCCACGTCGACAAGAAGTCCCGCGAACACTTCGAGATGAGGATCCATAAGCGTCTGATCGACATCAGCGAATACAACAACGAGACGATCGAAGAGCTCCAGAAACTGGACCTTCCGGCCGGCATCGACGTCGAGATCAAGGCCTTCGGGGCCGGAGGAGATTAAGCATGGTGGAAGGGTTGATCGGCAAGAAAATCGGGATGACCCAGACCTTCAACCTCCAGGGCAACGTCATTCCGGTGACCGTCATCAAGGCCGGGCCCTGCATGGTCGTCCAGAGGAAGACCAAGGACAAGGACGGCTACGAGGCCGTCCAGCTCGGCTTCGTCGAGGACAAAGGCCTCAAGAAGGCGACCAAGCCCCGGATCGGGCATTTCAAGAAATCGGGTATTCCGCCCGTCCGCGTCCTGCGCGAATTCCGGTTCGCGGCCCAGGCCGCCATCAAGGAAGGGGACCAGGTCCTGGTCGACATCTTCAAGGAAGGGGACAAGGTCCTCGTCGTCGGGACGAGCAAGGGCAAGGGTTTCGCCGGGGT